>Ga0256831_1001110_pt1 | contig 14190 bp, 9 predicted proteins | sample 132544metaG_FD_189087 | JGI IMG/M metagenome (GOLD analysis project Ga0256831, IMG submission 189087) | Hydrothermal vent microbial communities from Lau Basin, Pacific Ocean - 132-544 | ecosystem: Environmental > Aquatic > Marine > Hydrothermal vents | place: Pacific Ocean: Lau Basin | collected...
CTGACAGCGGTACTTTAGGCAGAAGCTGGAAGATAAAAGCTGAGCGATAGCGAAATCCCGAGCATCGGGATAAAAAGTAAAAAGTAAAAAGTAAAAAGTAAAAAGTAAAAAGTAAAAAGTAAAAAGGCAGAAGGAATTGAGTAACTGAGGATTTGAGGAATTGAGTAACCCGGAACCCGAAACAAGGAACTCGAAACCCGGAACTTTGAACTTGGAACCCGAAACATATTTTGAACCCGGAACAAATCATAAACAGATAAATTGAAACAATGATATTAAAACACATCACATTAATAACCGTTGCACTGATTGCCTTAGCAGGATGTCAGGGTTCGGGAAAGAGAGCCGGAAGCGTAACAAAACAAAAAAGTTCATCAGTGAAGTTGATTAAAGCACCGCAGTTCAATGCTGACTCGGCATACTCCTATGTTGAGAAGCAGGTGGCATTTGGGCCACGTGTCCCAAACACTAAAGAGCACTTGCTTTGTGCCGATTACCTTAGTAGCGAAATGAAACGTTTTGGTGCTGATGTGATTGTTCAGGATGCCCCGGTAACTGCTTTCGACGGAACTGAGCTAAAGGCTAAAAACATTATAGGCCAGTTCAATCCTGAAAAGAGGAACAGAATATTGCTGTTTGCTCATTGGGATAGCCGTCCGTTTGCCGACCATGACCCTGATCCTCAAAAGCGCAATACACCCATACTTGGTGCTAACGACGGAGCCAGTGGAGTAGGGGTGCTGATGGAGATGGCACGTCAGATAAACAAAGCCGGTATAAATATGGGGGTAGATATTATCTTCTTCGATGCTGAAGATTACGGTATGCCCGATCATATTGATGTGAAGTATAAACCTGATACTTGGTGTCTGGGCACACAGTACTGGTGCAAAAATCCACACAGAAAAGACTATACCGCACGATACGGGATTCTGCTTGATATGGTTGGGGCTCCTGATGCCGTCTTTTATCAAGAGCTATACTCTAAAAAATTTGCACCAAATTTGGTTGACAGGGTTTGGAACACAGCTGCTGATCAGGGGTATTTAAGCTATTTTAGCTTTGAGGATGGTGGTCAGATTGTTGATGACCATGTATATGTTAACAAGCTGCGAAATATTCCAAGTATCGACATAATTCAGCATGAGCCGATGTCTGAAACAAATTTCAATGCATACTGGCATACGCATGAGGATAATATGAATAATATTGATAGAGCAACACTTAAAGCGGTAGGACAAATATTGCTTGAAGTAATTTATTCTGAAAAGTAATATTGAAATCCCCATACTTTTCCATCAAAAAGAGGAATAATAATTTTTAATCATTTTGGCTAACCTTCTTCCATATCTGAATGAGAATCTTATTGAAGCCGGTTGTGATGAGGCAGGAAGAGGATGCCTCGCGGGTCCGGTAGTAGCTGCCGCAGTAATACTGCCCAAAGGATTTACAAACCATATATTGAATGACTCCAAGCAGCTCACCGAAAAACAGCGTGAGGAGTTAAGACCAATCATTGAAGAGCAGGCAATTGCCTGGGCGGTGGCATTTGTTGATAATAACGAGATAGATAAAATAAATATATTAAGAGCTTCCATTACTGCCATGCACCGGGCTGTTGACCAATTAGAGACGAAACCACAACACCTGTTAATCGACGGAAACCGATTCTACCCATACCCCAATATTAAACATACATGTGTAATTAAAGGTGATGGGAAGTATCTTTCAATTGCGGCTGCAAGTGTTTTGGCTAAAACACACCGTGATGAGTTTATGCTTGAACTTCATAAGCAGTATCCTCAGTACTACTGGGACAAAAATAAGGGGTATCCAACAAAGAAACATCGTGAGGGAATTGTAAAGACCGGTACTACGCCATACCACAGAATAACTTTCAAACTGCTTGATGAGCAGCTGAAACTAGATTTAAAATAAAAACTTATATTTACAATCAATATTAAAAAATAATAATTTAAAAGTTTTATTCACATGAAAAAGATTTTAACTTTTTTCCTGATTGTCAGTCTGTTCACAAGTAATATAAGAGCTGATGAAGGAATGTGGTTTTTACCTCTCATTCAGAAATTGAACATGAAAAAGATGAAGGATCTGGGGCTGAAGCTTACGGCTGAGGATATCTACAGTATTAACCACAGTAGTTTAAAGGATGCTGTAATTATTTTTGGTGGCGGTTGTACCGGTGAGATAGTATCCGACAAAGGACTTATCTTTACTAATCACCACTGTGGCTACGGTACAATTCAGAAATTAAGTTCACTAGAGCATAATTTTCTGAAAGATGGGTTCTGGGCTAAAAGCTTAGAGGAGGAGATGCCGGCCCCCGGAATATCTGCTACCTTCATGAAATACATGAAGGATGTTACCGATCAGATAAATGCAGTGGTTACCGATGATATGTCGGAAGAGGAGCGAGGAGAGAAGATTCGGGAGGTTAATGCCAAAATAGTTGAGAAGGCTATTGATGGAACAACTTATAATGCAATGGTAAGAAGCTTCTTTGCAGGCAATCAGTTCTTCCTTGTGGTATATGAGAAATTCAGTGACGTTCGTTTTGTTGGTGCTCCCCCATCGTCAATAGGTAAATTCGGACATGATACCGACAACTGGATGTGGCCTCGTCACACCGGCGACTTTAGTATCTTCAGAGTATATGCTGATGCTGATGGTAACCCTGCAGCTTACTCACCCGACAATAAACCGTACAAGCCTGCTCATCACCTCCCGGTTTCCATTAAAGGAGTTGAGACAGGTGACTTTGCTATGACTCTTGGGTATCCGGGTAGCACCGATAGGTATCTCACATCGTGGGGTATCGAAGAGCGCATGAATATTACTAACCATGCACGTATTAAGGTTAGAGGAATTAAACAGGATATTTGGAAGAAAGATATGATGTCGAGCGAGAAGATTCGTATTCAATATGCATCTAAATTTTCACGCAGTTCTAACTATTGGAAAAATAGTATTGGAATGAACAGAGGTTTGGAGAAGTTGGATGTTATCTCAAAAAAACAGAAGCTGGAAGCAAGATTTGATAAGTGGGCAAACAGCACCTCTGTTAGTAAAGAAAAATATGGTGATGCGTTGGAAGGATTAAAAACAGGCTATCAGGGTAGAGCTGCTTCGATGTATGCAAACTCATATCTGATAGAGTCTTTCTTGCGAGGAACTGAAATCTTTGGCTTCTCTCTATTGGCAAAAAGATTGGAAGAGGCTCTTCAGTCAGGTGAGCAGGAGAAGATTGACAAAATAGTGGAAGGGATGAAAATATCTGAGAAATCTTTCTACAAAGATTACAGTGCCAAAACTGACCATAAGGTTATGGCAGCTATGCTGGAGCTTTATCATACTGACATCGACAAGAAGTACTATCCCGAGTTTTACAAAATTATTGACAAGAAGTTTAAAGGTGATTTTGAGAAATATAGTGATGTGATTTTTGAAAAGTCAATCTTTACTGATGAAGCCCGATTCAATGCATTTTTAGACAATCCAAAGCTTAAAATACTTGAAAAAGACCTTGTATTTCAGGGAGGGAAAGCAGTACTTGATACATACATGAACCTGAGAGATATGCAGAAAGAGAGCTCAAAAAAGATTTCTCAGGATAACCGTCTTTTTCAGGCAGGTTTGATGGAGATGGCTCCAGAGCTTATTCAATATTCTGATGCTAACTTTACAATGCGATTAAGCTATGGTGTGGTAGGCGACTACGAGCCTCGTGATGCCGTTATTTACAAGGAGTACACAACCCTGAAGGGAGTAATGGAGAAAGAGGATCCTAATAACTTTGAATTTATTGTTGCGGATAAATTAAAAGAGCTTTACAATACAAAAGATTACGGTCGTTATGCCGATAAGAAAGGGTATATGCCTGTCTGTTTTACAACCAATAACGACATAACTGGTGGTAACAGCGGTAGTCCTGTTATCAATGGCAATGGAGAGCTGATAGGTTTAGCTTTCGATGGTAACTGGGAGGCAATGAGTGGAGATATCGCTTTTGAACCTGATTTGCAAAAAACTATTTGTGTTGATTCGCGTTACGTACTATTTATTATTGATAAGTATGCAGGAGCACAAAACCTTATTGACGAGTTGACTATTGTTGAGTAGTAGGCTGTAAGGATTGAAGGCTTCACTTGAAGTGAGCCCTTCAATGTCAAAAAATATATAGTAAAGGCTTCACTTTGAGTGAGGCCTTTACTTTTTTTTGTGATTTGTAATCTGTACTTTGTGAGACAATTTAAAAGTAAATTATCATGAATAGTAAACTTTTTCCCTTTATTGCCAATATTGTTATTGTTGTACTACTTATGCTGGGATGTAAGGATGACGGGTTAACGATACCTGTAACTGACCAAAACATTACATACATGGGGCGTATTGAGATGAACGATAGTGTGGCAACTTTAATTTGGCCGGGTACTTCTGTGAAGATTAACTTTGAAGGCGAGTCTGTATCAGCAACTCTGAAAGATGAGAAAGGGGAGAACTATTACAACATTGTTCTTGATGAGGACAGCATAATAGTTTTGCATCCCGATACAGATAAGAAGCAGTATCTGTTGGCCTCAAATCTTACAGAGGGGAAACACTCAATAGAGATTTTTAAACGTACGGAGTGGAATAATGGGAAAACGAATTTTTACGGTTTTAAGTTAGAGGGCAATGCAAAACTTCTGCCGGCTGATACCAGGAAAGATGTGAAGATTGAGTTTTATGGAAACTCCATCACATCGGGATGTGCTGTTGAGGATTATTCCGGTAACGATTCACCTGATAGCATCTTTACAAATAATTGGAATAGCTATGCAGCTGTAACAGCACGCAGTTTGGATGCTGATTACCGCTGTATCAGTAAAGGAGGTATTGGGATTATGGTTAGCTGGTTTCCTTTGATTATGCCTGAGATGTATAACAGGCTTATCCCAAATGACCCTGGCAGTAGTTGGGATTTTTCAAAATATACCCCCGACATTGTAGTAATTAATCTTTTTCAGAATGATTCGTGGCTTGTAAATATGCCCGACCATAACGAGTTTAAGCACAGATTTGGAACTACTGCTCCTGATGATGAGTTTATAATTAACTCATACCGCCGGTTTGTTTCAGCCCTAAGAGGCCACTATCCCAACGCAAGGATTATTTGCATGCTTGGTAATATGGATATTACAGCGAAAGACTCTCCATGGCTCGGATATGTGGAGCAAGCTGTAGCACAACTAAACGATAAAAGGATACAGACTCTTTTTGTGCCATATAAAGAGACACCCGGCCATCCCCGAATTGAGGAGCAGCAGATTATGGCTGATAACCTTATTGAATTTATAAAGAAAAATTAGTTGTCAGTCAGATATGTTTTAGAGGAACCACTAGTAGTCACCGGGTGGCTGTTAATAGTGAGACACCAGATGACTTTTATGCTTTGCCCGAAATACTCTTTTTATCGGTCATACAGCGGTAGCTCAATAAAGAATGTTGTGCCCACGCCTTGTTGAGTTGTAAACCAAATATTCCCTTTAGTATTTGTTATAATATTTTTAACAATAGCCAATCCTAATCCCATACCGCTGCTTTTAGTTGTAAAACTGGGTTGAAAAATCTTCTCTTTAACCTCAGGTGACATGCCTGAGCCATTATCGGCAAATGTTATTTTAAGATTCGTATCGTCAGAATCCACTTTAATTCTTAGTATTCCTTCTCTGTTTTTGGGAATCGACTGGGAGGCATTTTTAATAAGATTATTAAATACACTAACCATCTGGTCGGGGTCAGCATATACCCAGATGGGTAGAGATGCGTCAAACTCCTCAATAATCTCAATGGCCGGTGTTTTCCTGAAAAGGTCACATGCTAATTTAAGTCTTGATATTACATCAACCCGTGTTCGTTTAGCTATTGGCATCTTAGCAAAATTTGAAAACTCCGTGGCGATAACTGACAGCTGATCTATCTGCTCAATCAGCGAATTGGTAACTTTATCAAGATAGGCGTCAAAATCCTCAACATCATCTTTTCTGGCACGACGCAGGTATTGCACATTTAACCTCATAGGTGTTAATGGATTTTTAATTTCGTGAGCAATCTGCTTGGCCATCTCCCTCCATGCGGTCTCTCTTTCACTCTGAGCCAGTTTTCCGGCACTCTCCAAGAGCTCATCCACCATACGGTTGTATACTGTAACTAGCTCGCCAATCTCATCTTTACGCTTATACTCTATCTTCTCATTTTTTTTACTTAATGATACTTTCCCCAATCTACTCTGAATCATCGATAGTGGGTAGGTGATTCGTTTGGATACAAATACGGCAAAGCTTATTGCAATCAAAATAAATATCAGGTAAGCATTTATAACTGCTACAATAAGAGATGAAATCTGATCCCGAAGAGAATCACTTCCCACAAAGTATGGGATATTTAAATATGCCAACGGTACATTATTATCGCTAAGTACAACTACGTAGGCAGAAACATAATTTAATGCCCCTATGGACTCTTCATGAATAAACTCTGTCTTTTTATTGGTTGACAATTCATAAAAAGCTTTGGGTGACATTAGGCGGCCTGTCAGCCCGTTTATGTATAATTCAGGTCGTGAAGTCGCCAGTAGGTGGCCATCGAGACTAAAGAGGTTTATGTCGCAGAAGAATACATTTGAGAATTTCTGGAGTAGTCTCTGTAGGTAATCATCTGTTTTATCGGTGACATCAACCTCTTGTCCCAGTTTTTGCTCAACCTCCATCAATACAGATTTCAGGCGCTGTGTAAGAATTTCGCTATTCTTATTTTTGAACTGATAAATAGAGTAGTAGACAGAGCTTGTGCCAATAACCAGAAGCAAAACTAACACCATACTAATTAAGGCTATCTGTATGCGCTCGCGAATAGAGAACCTGAAAAAAGGAATTCCGTTCTTTAGTTTCAACATCATTAACGACAGTAGTGCTAACAAAAAGAAAGCAATAAAAAAGATAGAGAATCCTATTATTAAATTTGACAGCGAGAGTGACGAACGTGTTAAAACTATTAGTATGTTCTCTTCAGGTGTATAAACCAGATGGCTCTCACTGTCTGACTCGATGTAGTACTTTTGCGTATCACTCCTCTCAAAGAAGTCGCTGCTTATCTCGTACTCATAAGTTCCAAACTGCTTGGCAATATTACCATTTACATATTTGGCGTATGAATAATCATCGCCAACTTCAAAAACCATTCGCTCCTTATCACTCTTTAAGAGCTCGGGGTATCCCAATCCTACAAAAACGGGTTTTGAGTTAACCTCAATGTAGAGGCTCACCTTTGATGTTGGACTATTATTGAAGTAGTTAAAAACGCCTATGTAAGTTACGCTCCCATTTCCGTTATCAAGAAAGTAGAAGTGCTTGCTTGCGAATACGGTGTCTCCTATGTCAGCAATCAATTCGTCAAAGTAGTTGTAACAATTAAATGTCTCACCCGTCTCTTCAATTAGGAGATTGCTCCCCGGCCAGCACGGAACCACTTGCAGCTCGTATCGACTAAGATAACCTACAAAATATTTCTTCTCCAGATACTCTCTTATTCTATCCGGAGAGAACTCATCTTCGGCTAAAAACTCCTCTAATTTTTTGTCATTTTCAATGGCAGACTCTACTCCTTTGAGGTATGTTTCGGACACAGGATCCTCCTCCCTTGCCAGTCTGAATGAGAGATTTTCAATCAGTACCTCTCTGCTCTTTCGCTCCTTCTCGGCATACAGACGTACCAATATAATGGTAACATAAAATGAGAATAGAAAAATAATCCAGGTAAATATTTCATGAGAGAGAATCGTTCTTTTTTTATATCTGATAAATACTAACAATAGGGTTATGATGAAGAAAAAAACAAAACTCTCGGGAAGAGATTCATAATTGAATAGTGTAGATATAAGATAAAATATTGAAGGAACGGCAGCCAATACTATCACCTTGCTTTTAATGTTCAAAAATGAATTAAACATACTTACCGTCTTTTCTAATATAAAAATGAAGGAGAACAAAAGAAGAACAATAGTAGCTACTTTTGCTATTGCGGTAATATCAAAATCATTAATGCGGGAGTATAATGAAAGGGAAGATGAATTGTCTACAAGAATAATAATTAACCAGTTAATAAAAAGAAAATAGAGTAAAACTACAGCTATGGAGATGGTAAAAGTTACCAGTGTCAACCTTTTGTTATTTTCGTTTGTCTCTACAATTGCCGGAAGCTTGAATAGCCAGTAAAACCAAAATGAGAAAACCTGTAACAGAAAAGCCAGCAATAACATTGATGCAAGCGAAGGAAACCACGAGGTGTATGCAAAAAGTACAGGTGAGAATATCTCACTCGTACTCATTAGGTGTAAAAAGTTAAATTTCACAAACCAGAAGAATAGCAGAAACAGTATTGCTCCTGATATCAGAAATGCGAAGTTGCCAATTTTTTTACTGACGATTTTAAGAATGGAACCTGCAAACAGAATTGTTCCGGCTATTGCAATAAGAATAAAAAACAGACCAAATTTACCCGGGACTGATGAGATAAAGGAGGCTTGGTTCATAATCAGGCTAAACAGATATTGCCCGTTAACATCGTTGATAGCAACACCTTTGTTGGGTAAATCTTTATTGATATCGGGATTTATATTTAAACCAAACTGTTTGTTAAAACCGTTTTTAAGGAACTTGTTCTCGTACAGGTATTGTTGTTTAATTTGGAATAGACCAATGAAAACAGTACTATCAACTCTGCTTTTCTCAGCCAAGAACCACCCGTTCTTTAGTTGTACTACATTGCTGGTTAAAAAAGAATCCTTCTCTTCAGCAACAGGTATTGATGCATCAGACCAGCCAATCAGGCTGTTGTTATTAAAAACGTAGTACGACGTCTCCATATTTGAAAAGGAGTTCATGATAACCGAAAGTTGTTTGCCTTCTTTCAGTTGAATCTTAATTAATGAGATATTATTTTTTAAGATATTTTGATTCCGGTTAATAACACTTTCAATCTTTGCCTTGTTGATATGAATAGACTCAGAATCGGTTCGGAATGAAGAGATAGATAGCCCTCCTAACCAACCTAAAATTGATATTATGAGAAATACAACCGGTAAAAGAAGTCTTCTGTCTTTCATACTTTTATCTTGTTTCATAAAATTATCAACCATTCAGCCCTTTAATCCTGTAACCATATAACTTTAGTATTCAATCATGGTGATACGGCTCATTTTTTAAAATTGTCATTGCACGGTATATCTGCTCAAAAAATATTAGTCTTACCAACTGGTGCGAAAAGGTCATTTTTGACAATGACACTTTATCGTTAGCTACTTTGTATATCTCATCTGAAAATCCGTAGGGCCCTCCTATAATAAACAGCATACGTTTTGTTCCTGCCACCATACGTTTCTCTGTATAGGTTGCAAATTCACGTGACGAGAATGATTTACCCATTTCGTCGAGAAGAATAACGTAGTCGCCCGGCTTAAGGATATTGAGTAGTGCTATACCCTCCATCTTTTTTTGCTGCTCCTGCGACAGGTTTCTGGCTTTTTTTACGTCAGGCAGTTCAATATACTCAAAAGGGATATAATGTTTTAGTCTGTTCTGATATTTTTTTATCCCTTCGATTATAAATTTATCATCTGTTTTGCCTATCACAACTAGTCCTATCTTCATTACGTATACAGTTTTATACGTTTATAAAAATATGGTTTAATTTTTGTAAATAATTATTTTTATTGAAATAATTGAGCTGACTGCATAATTTTCTGCATATTTAAAGTTTAAAACAAACAATGTTTGTATCATGAAACACTATTTTAAATTAACTTCGTTAAGTTTCATTCTGGCTCTGAGTTTTAGTTTTACGCTTTTTGCACAGAATAGCGGTACCATCTCTCAGGACATAGTGAATGCCACAAGAGATGGTAGTGCCTCGAACCTTGCTGAATATTTTAATGAAAATATTGAACTGGTTCTCCCTCAGAAATCGGGTATATTCAGCAAGTCACAGGCTGAGATGGTACTAAAGGACTTTTTCACAAAGAACCCACCTGAGGGTTTTAGAATAATTCATGAGGGAAGCAGGCAGAAGGCATCGTTTGCTATTGGAAACTATACAACTGGCACTGCTGTTTTCCGCATCTATTTTCTCACAAAGAAGGTGAATGGTAATTTATTGATTCATCAACTAAGGATTGAAAAACAAAATGACTGATAAACTTATTGAAGAGCTAATAGATTTAGCTATAAAAGAAGATATCGGAGATGGAGACCACTCATCTCAATCGTGTATCCCTGAAACTGAGATGGGGAAAGTTCACCTACTGGTAAAAGAGCCCGGTATTATTGCCGGAATAGAAGTAGCTGAAAAGATTTTTAAAAAGATTGACCCAGAGATTAAAATAGATATTCTAATTAAAGATGGTACTAAAGTAAAACCGGGTGATATTGCTTTTACGGTTGAAGGAAAGGTGTGGACTCTTCTGAAAACGGAACGCCTTGTTCTGAATGTGATGCAGCGTATGAGCGGCATAGCCACCCGTACTAATGAGTATGTTCAACATCTCGAGGGGCTGAAAACAAAAGTTCTCGACACAAGAAAAACAACCCCGGGAATGCGGGTGCTTGAAAAAGCTGCTGTAAAAATTGGTGGAGGTGAGAATCACCGTATGGGACTGTTCGACATGGTGATGCTTAAGGATAATCATATCGACTTTGCAGGAGGGATAGAGAAAGCCATCACTGCTGTTAAAGCCTACCTGAAAGAGAAAAACAAAGACCTTAGGATTGAAGTTGAAGTGCGTGACTTTGATGAGCTGAACGAAGTGATACGAGTAGGGGGTATTCACCGAATAATGCTAGATAATTTCGACATCTCACAAACAAAGGCCGCCGTAGAGCTTATTGCAGGCAGGTACGAAACGGAATCGTCAGGCGGAATTACGATTGATACACTTCGCAATTATGCCGAGTGCGGAGTTGACTATATCTCCGTTGGGGCACTAACTCACCACATCAAAAGTTTGGACATGAGCCTGAAGGCGATTTGAGAATCTCATATATTTTATAATAATTGACGGCTTCACTTCGAGTAGTGAAGCCGTCAATATAAATCAATTATTTTTTCAAACTCTCAATTGAAGCAGTAAGTGTTCTAATCTTAGCTTCAGCATCGGCAAGTTTCTGCTTCTCTTTGGCAACTACCGCTTCCGGTGCATTATTGACAAAGCGCTCATTACTTAGTTTTTTAGTAACGGAAGTGAAAAATCCCTGTTGATATTTTAGCTCCTCTTCAAGCTTTTTCAGTTCAGCTTCAACATCAATTAGCCCTTCCAATGGAACAAAGTATTCATCTGTATTAACCATGAATGAGACTGCATCTTCAACCTTTTCGCTTACTAAAGCTATCTCTTTCAGATTGGCCAGCTTGCCTAAAACGGAATCAAACAGTGGGTTGTATTCCCCTGTTGAGGACAACACTGATAGAGAGAGGGTCTCTTTCATTGGCAGGTTTTTCTCTTTGCGGATTGTACGTATATTCCCAACGGCCTCTTTAAGAACTTCAAACTGGTTGATAATTTGTTCGTCAACATCTGTTGCCACAGGCATCTCGGCTACCATGATACTCTCGCCCTTTTTTCTCTCTTCGAGCAGTTGCCATATCTCTTCTGTTAAGAAGGGCATAAATGGGTGAAGCAGGCGTAGCAGCTTATCAAAAAACTCAACGGTTGCCTGATATGTTTTTGCGTCTAACGGCTTTTCGTAAGCTGGTTTTACCGTTTCGAGATACCACGAAGAGAACTCCTGCCAGAATGTTGTGTAGACTGCCATCAGAGCATCAGAGATACGATATTTGGAGAAGTGATCATCAATCAGTGCTATTGTCTGATTAAGTTTTGCATCAAACCACTTAATAGCTTGCACTGAGCTTTCGGGTTGTTCGATAGTGCTATCCACTTCCCATCCTTTAACCAGACGGAAAGCGTTCCATATTTTATTGGCAAAATTTCGTCCCTGCTCAGGAAGATTTTCGTCAAACAGAAGGTCGCCTCCGGCAGGTGAGCACAGCAACATTCCAACACGAACACCATCAGCACCATACTTCTCAATAAGATCCAGCGGGTCAGGAGAGTTACCAAGCGACTTACTCATCTTACGGTGTAGCTTATCTCTCACCATCCCTGTAAAGTAGACATTCTTGAACGGATAACCACCCTTGAAATGGTATCCGGCAATAATCATGCGTGCAACCCAGAAGAATATTATGTCGTGACCGGTAACAAGGTCGTTTGTAGGGTAGTAGTAATCCAGTTCATTGTTCTCTTCGTTAAAGCCGTCGAAAACAGTAATAGGCCATAACCACGACGAAGCCCAGGTGTCGAGCACATCTTCGTCCTGTCTCAGGTCAGCCTGTGTAAGTGAATTATCTCCGGTCTTTTTCTTTGCCAGCTCAAGGGCTTTTTCATCACTATCGGCAACAACGTATGAACCATCGCTAAGGTAGTAAACAGGTATACGGTGTCCCCACCACAGCTGACGTGAGATACACCAGTCTTTCACATTCTCCATCCAGTGGCGATATACATTCTTGAACTTCTTTGGATGAAACACAACCTCATCGTTCATTACAGCATCGAGGGCAGGCTTTGCCAGCTCCTGCATCTTCAGAAACCACTGTGTTGAGAGTTTCGGCTCAATAACATCGTTGGTACGTTCTGAGAACCCTACCTTGTTGGTGTACTCTTCCGCCTTTACCATATTGCAGGCTTTCTCCAGATCAATAACAATTTTTTTACGAACGTCAAAACGGTCTTCACCAATATAGAGCTGAGCGGCCTCACTCATTGTTCCATCATCGTTGAGTATATCAAACGATTCAAGATTGTGTCGCATACCTATCTCGTAGTCATTAAGGTCGTGAGCAGGAGTAATTTTTAGGCATCCTGTACCAAACTCCATATCTACGTAATCGTCCTCAATAATCGGTACTGAACGATTAATTAGTGGAACAATCACTCTTTTACCTTTCAGACTTCTGAACCGTTCATCATTAGGATTAACACAAACGGCTGTATCTCCTAGTATTGTTTCAGGTCGGGTAGTTGCAATGGTAACAAATTCGTTTTCTGTTCCTTCAATTTTATATCTTAAATAGTAGAGTTTCGACTGAATTTCTTTGTAGATTACCTCCTCATCCGAAACAGCGGTTTGAGCTTTTGTGTCCCAGTTTATCATTCTCACACCGCGGTAGATGTAACCCTGCTCGTACAGTTCAATGAATGATTTAATCACGCCGTTGCTACGAACCCCGTCCATGGTAAAGCATGTACGATCCCAGTCGCACGAAGCACCAAGTTTCTGAAGCTGTTTCAGTATGATGCCACCATGTTTGTCTGTCCAGTCCCAGGCGTGTTTAAGAAATTCATCGCGCGAAAGATCATTTTTACTTATTCCTTCATCACGAAGTTTATTGACTACTTTGGCTTCGGTAGCAATTGAAGCGTGGTCGGTACCTGGCACCCAGCAGGCATTTTTACCCGACATGCGAGCACGGCGAATAAGTATATCCTGAATGGTGTTGTTGAGCATGTGACCCATGTGCAGAACGCCGGTAACGTTAGGAGGGGGAATCACTATTGTGTATGGTTCACGCTCATCGGGAACCGATTTGAAATATTTGTTATCTAACCAAAATTTATACCACTTGTCTTCCGTTTGTGACGGATTATATTTACTTGCAATATCCATAATAGAAGTGTGCTTTTTTTATTTTCAGTAATCAGCCTGCAAAAATACAATTTTTTAATTAGTAATGAAGAATATAATTTGGGGGAGGGTAAATAATAATTTGATGTGCTACGAGAAATATTTAGCCATATAAGCTCCTCTTTCAAAGTGTTGATAATTGTCCTTTGGGTTTTAATAAACTTTTTCAACTAATCTGTCACCTCTTTGGGAACAGGGTGTTTTTGTCACAATTTTTGCATCCGCAAAAATATGCGCCAAAAACTATTACGTTTTACTTTTTATACCCGGAGCTTCACCCCGGGCTATTAGTATGTCGGGCATGGTAATAGGCTGGCGAGGTGCAAGTCCTCGTACGTGCCGAGTTGATAGGAAACGTTAGCGATTGGCAATGGTGTTGTGGGTGACTGCA
>Ga0256831_1001111_pt1 | contig 14181 bp, 8 predicted proteins | sample 132544metaG_FD_189087 | JGI IMG/M metagenome (GOLD analysis project Ga0256831, IMG submission 189087) | Hydrothermal vent microbial communities from Lau Basin, Pacific Ocean - 132-544 | ecosystem: Environmental > Aquatic > Marine > Hydrothermal vents | place: Pacific Ocean: Lau Basin | collected...
CTGTGGGAGAGATACACACCTCTTGGACAGACCAATGGGACAGCAACGGTGTGTGGGTACAACCTTACAACGCCGTTCATTGGAACGGACAAGAGTGGGAGCTGAGAAGAGTGATGTGGGACAATAGCGTTTCTCGATTAACTTGCGTTTTTGCATTTTCGAGCGATGATGTATGGTTTGGAGTAACAAATTTAATTCACTGGAACGGAGATGAATTCGTTAAAAACTGGAATCCGGTGTTGAATGATTTTGCCGACAAAACAGTAAATGCAATTTGGGGGACGTCAAGTTCTGATCTATATATAGTTGGAAATGAAGGGAAAATAGCGCATTACGACAGCAGCGGTTGGGAGAAGATAGAGAGCGGAACGGAGTTGGATATACAAGATATTTACGGTATTGAAGAAAACGGAGAGGAAATAATCGCATGCGCAGTAACAAACATTGCAACAGCCGGCAACGGAGAGATTTTGTTGTTTCGCAACGGTAGAAAACAAACAATTTTCTGGCCAAGCGGATTAAGGATAAATTCAATATGGTATAAAACAGAGCGTCAAATGTTTGCTTGCGGGGACGGTATATATAAAAGGATTGGGATAAATTGGGAAAGGCAAATACCGTTTGAAAATACTACCTATACTGAAAAAGTAAGAGGGAATGATATAAACGATTTATTTGTAGGAGGAGACTTTGGCTTTTTAGCGCATTATAACGGTTTAAGTTGGAAAGTATATGATACCGGTAACGTTGCATTATTTTATTCCTTGTCGGTTAAAGGCGATTTGGTTGTAGGCGTTGGGGAAAGAAACGCAAAGGGTGTAGTCTATATCGGGAGAAGAAATTGATTAAAATGCGTTTTCACAACCTAAATAAATAGTTCAAAACAACAATAGGAGGAAGCATTATGAAAAAGGTAGCTGTAATGTTTATTGCGATAAGCATTTTTTTATCAAAAGTTATTTTATCGCAGAGCATAGGGAGCAAAGTTCAAATTAGTAACAGCATAAACGAAAAAGCGGAGGTTCAAATTGCCGTTAATCCGAACAATTCTCAACAATTGTTCGTTGGCACTATGAAATTAGGCTCTGATAAAAAAAGCAGAGTGGGGTATTTTTATTCTAACGACGGAGGAAATACTTGGAGCGGTTCCGAACAAATACACTCTGAGTGGAATGACGATCCAACGGTTGCTTACGACGCTAATGGAAATGTTTATTTGTGTTATTTCAGACCTTGGTTAGGAAGCGGTGCCACTGCGGCGATTTTTTTTGAAAAATCAACAAACAATGGACATTCTTGGCAGGCAAGAACGCAATTATCTGCCCCTAATCATTATTACATCGATAAACCGTTTTTAGCCATAGATAATAATGCAAACAGTCCGTATTTGAATAAAAGATACGTTTTTTGGGTTAATACCGCCAGTTCTACATACGCGATATACTTTTCAAGTTCGGATGATTTTTCCGCCAAGAAAAAAATAGCACAAAATAGCAATTCCAGCCTAATGAGCCCTTATACGGCAATAGGCAATGCTGGTGAGATTTATACCGTTTTCGGCATAGGTTACCCGAAATGCACAGGCGTTGGATTTTTAAAATCTACCGACGGAGGACAAACATTCACGCAGTATGTTAAAATTGCTTCTGTAGAGCAAATAGGATCTATGCAAGGGAGTCACTACGTGTTGAATAATGCCGGGATTAGAGTAGATACAAATCCATCTATTGCCGTAGATCCTTTAAATGGCGCTATTTATGTTGTCTATCAATCTAAAAATTCCAACAGAGGTTCCGATGTCTTTATGGTTAAATCTACCGACGGCGGTAACAATTGGAGTTCTCCCATAAGAGTTAATAACGACGAGACCAATACCGACCAGTGGTTTCCGAGTATTAGCGTGTCGGAAAGTCATAAAATAACAGTTGTATATTATGATAGGAGTATTGATCCGCAAAATAATACTTTAAGTACGGTTTCCATTGCATATTCTAACGATGGTGGTAATGTTTTTCATAATTATGACGTTGCAAACATCTCTTTTAGGCCAAAACCATTAAGCAATTCAAGCAGCGGTCAATTTATGGGAGATTACATTGGTATAACGTCTGCCAACAACAAGGCTTTTCCCGTTTGGGTTGACGACCATCAAAGCGGTTTTGAGATATATACTTCTCTGATTGATTATGAAAAAAATATTACCGTAAATCAAGTAAGAGAAGACGGGAACGAATTGCCTTTAAATAAAAGGTATGTATGGGTCTGGGAAAATAATTCGTTTGTTCAAAAAAATACCCCGGCAGTTCTTCCCACACAAATAGGGGAAACTAAAACAATAAAAGGTATTCAAGATACCATTAGCAACCCAAGTGAAAAGTACAATTGCTGGAATGTGGACAATAACGTTGAGAATTTCAGAGAATTCGAAATCACTGCGGAAATAAATGAAATAATTGCAAATTTCAAGCGAATTTATTCGGGTGTGGAAATTGAACAAGAACTTGAAAACACAATAAATTATCTAGGTAATGTTCAATTGAAAGATCCTTGGTTGATTGATTATGCCGACCCGCTTTATGGAAATAATATGCGCAACCGAGGCTCGGATGCCATTTGGCATTCGTATTCATCGCCTTATCAAATAACAACCGGAGGCGAACATCAAGGCGTCTTCCTCGGGCAAGGTTCTCCAAACTGGAGCCCACCCTACTACTCCGTCAAAGCCGAAAGCCCGCAGACGATAAGCATAAACGGCAGAGACCATAAGTTTTATTTTCAATGGTGGGAAGCGAGTCCGAGCGGTAGCGCAACGTTCCAAGACGCAACATCGACGGAAACGCCCGTAGTATTTAACGACGCCGGAGCAACAGTTACGGCGGTAATGAAAGGAACGCAGCTTTCGGATGACCAATCCGCCTTTGCAAACAACAACCAACGTAAAATGATAAGAACCGCCAACGGCAATTTGTTTTTAACATACGAGAGTATGGGAGAAATTTGGCTGGAAATGAGCGCCGATAACGGGAGAACTTGGGAGCTAACAAATAAACAGAAGCCAATTGATGTGGGTAAAAGTCCGTCAATCGCATATTCCAATCATAAAATATTGCTTTCATACCAAATTCACGGGGGTATTCCGCCGAACGACGGCGACATTGAAGTAAAACTATTTGATTATCATAACAATACTTTGGTATTGGAAGACAATCTTATAATTGACGAAGATCTCGGAGTTCTCGGACTCAGTCCTTACTCAAAAGATTTTTATCAAACAATTGCTTTTAATGGCACAAATTTTATTGTTGTCTGGAGTTCAGACTACGGTCTGCAATGCAGAGCCGGCAATTGCGATTTATATAACGGAAATATTTATTGGTATAGCAACATTATTTCCGTTCCAAATACGACTTCTGCTGATATAAAGCCAACGATAACAAAAGGTGTAAATGAATTTTATTTGGCTTGGCAAAGTAGCTACGATATTAAATTTTCAAAATTATTACCCGCGTCATCGTCAATTGTTTTTTCGGAACAATATACTCCCTCCTACAGAAGCGGATATATGCAGAATACCGACCCGAGTATAGCATACTCCAACGGAACGGTTGTCCTCGCTTGGCACGGATATAAAAAAGTGATTGGCGGAACAAGAGGCGAAACTAAAGCCACAACTATTTACCACAATATTGTTGTAAGGGAAAGAGCAAGCATCAATTGGGGACAATTTTTAGTTTACGGCAATAACGCATTTAAGCCAAGCATAAGCTCGAACTATGCCGGAGACGATTACTATGTAGCGTGGAGCGAACATCCGGCTCAGAGCAAGTATGTTGTGGGGTCAGATAATCACATCAACGGATTTTTCTCGACATCGACAAACTATGTTCAGTCCTACAACATAAACGATATGAAGAATATACAAGGAATGTCTTTTGAAGATTCGAGTTCTCCGTATGAATTTCTTACGGCTGTTGACGCTCCTCCTTCCAAGGACGACGCCAACGCATATTACGCCGGAAGAGAAGGCGTAGTAAGGAAGGACTCGGCGGAGTTTTACTTTGCCGTCGGCGATGTTCTCCTCGACGGAAAGACGGTTGATTTTAAGCCGCTACTCGATACGCTCGCAATCGACAGTTTGACGGCGCTGAACAAATATCTCGAAACAGAACCGATAGAGCTTAACTCGAACAGCGATTTTCAGTACAGCGTGATATTCGGCGTAACCGACGATACGACCGCCGCCATAGTCTTGGGAGACAACGACAACATAAACTTTACCGTTCGGTTAATAGACGCGTCAAGCGGAGAAGTAATCGGTTCGTACGATAACGTAACCTTTACGAAAACCGAAGCGGGGCAGTACAAAAACATAGCCTACAAAGTAAACACCGAAGGAATGAGCAGCAGAACGGTTAAGCTGCAGATAAGGATAAGCGACAACTTGGCGTCGCCGGAATACGGCTTGGCTAAAATATATTCTTCGGAAACGCTACTGAACAAACCGGCGACGGAGGAAATTCCTCTTGAAGGAACGCTGGCGGTAACGAAGTACGAGCTTGCGCAAAATTATCCGAATCCGTTCAACCCCACAACGACGATAAGATTCAGCGTTCCGAACGAGAGAGGAAAAACGGCAAACGTAAATCTATCGGTATATAACGTATTGGGACAACGCGTGACCGAGTTAGTGAACAAAGCGCTTCCTTCGGGCAACTACGAAGTTAAGTTCAACGCTTCGGGCTTATCGAGCGGAGTATATTACTACAGATTACAGAGCGGTAATTTCGTAGAGACAAAGAAGATGATTCTGCTGAAATAAAGCGGAAAACAGCAATTGGCTTAAAATAAAATCTAAAGCCCGGCATATTGTCGGGCTTTTGTTTAGGTAGTGTAACAAGTTTTGTGTAAATAAAAATAATCATCTTCATTGACCCGTTGATTTATCAGTGGGTTAATGGATAAAAATAATTACTGTAACCGGTTCACCGATTTATGCGCCATAGAGTTTATGAAACCGGTAAATGGTTTGAACTTCATTTTTTTACGATTGCTGAGGCAATAGGCGCTTATCGGTAAAATTTGTGTTATTTGTGGCAAAATATTTTTTCAAATACTCTTAAGCCCCTTGTTGATAAGGGTTTCAGAGATTATTTTTCAGTACAACTTTTTCTAATTTTGTTTCCGGCTTCTCCGGGTTGAGTTATGCAAAACCTTCTGATAATTACATAGACGATATGATTTTGTACTTGCTCCGTAGGAGCGATACAAAAAATACAATGATTATCTCGTAAGCATTGAAGTGCCGCTCCTACGGAGCTAATAGATAATGGCGCGCTTTATTTATTACAAAGGTAGTTACTTCTCTTTGATATAATGTGATGAACAACCTCTTAGATATGTTGACGCGATACATATAAAATTCCATTTCCAACTGAAGCATTACAAGAAATTCTCGATAACTATAGGCGAAGGTAAAAAAATCCTTTTACTAAAATCTTTTAATAGATTATCTTTATGTTTTTTATGAATAATTTTTGTGAGGTTAGTCATCGGAGCGAAAAATAAACAGAACAGTATAATTGAAAAGGTTGTTTCCCTTTCAAAAAGAAAAGGATTTGTTTTTCAGTCGAGCGAAATTTACGGCGGCTTAAACGGTTGTTGGGATTACGGTCCGCTCGGCGTTGAACTGCTGAAAAACTTAAAAGAGGAGTGGTGGAAATCAATGACATACCGCCACGATGTTGAAGGTTTGGACGCGGCAATTTTAATGCATCCTAAGGTGTGGGAAGCTTCGGGACATTTGGAAAACTTTACCGACCCGATGATTGACTGCAAGCAGTGCAAAGCGCGCTTTCGTCTCGATACGCTCGGAGATGCGATTTCGGAAAAGAAAAAGAAAAAAATTCTGCGGGCGTTTGAAGAAAAAATCGCCGGAGAGGAGAGAAAGAAATCTCTTCTCGATGAAATATATTCAATCCACGAAGAGCTTAACGAACGCTTTGAGGCGATATTGGAAAACAAAGAGCTTTCCGCCGTGCTGTTAACAGAAGTCAACTGTCCCAACTGCGGAACAAGGGGAGAGTTTACGGAACCGAGAAGTTTTAATCTGATGTTCAAAACATTTGTCGGCCCGGTTGAAAGCGATGAAAATACAGTTTACCTCCGTCCTGAAACGGCTCAGGGGATTTTTGTAAACTTTTTGAATGTGCAAAACGCAAGCAGGCAGAAACTTCCTTTCGGCATCGCGCAAATCGGTAAAGCATTCCGCAACGAAATAAACACCAAAAATTTTCTGTTTCGCACGCGGGAATTCGAGCAGATGGAAATGCAGTATTTTGTAAAACCGGGAGAAGATAAAAAGTATTACGACGAATGGAAAGAACGGAGAATGGCGTGGTACGAATCGCTTGGTATGTCGCGCGAAAATCTTCGCTTTCACGATCACCCCGCTGATAAATTGGCTCATTACGCAAAAGAAGCGACCGATATTGAATTCAAGTTTCCCTTCGGCTGGGGCGAAATTGAAGGAATTCACAACAGGACGGATTTCGACTTATCGCGACACGAGCAATACTCCGGTAAATCTCAAAAATATTACGACGCGGAAACGAAAGAGAAGTTTATTCCCTACATTATTGAAACATCAGCCGGAGCAAGCCGAGGATTTATGGCGTTTCTCGTTAATGCGTATCACGAGGAAGAAGTAAACGGCGAAACAAGAGTTGTGCTTCGTTTTCATCCTAAGCTCGCGCCGATAAAAGCTGCAATATTCCCGCTGGTTAATAAAGACGGTATGCCGGAAATTGCGCGCGAAATCGAAGCCGATTTGCGTCCTTATCTCAGAGTTTTTTACGATGACAAAGGCGCGGTCGGACGCCGTTACAGACGCCAGGACGAAGCCGGAACTCCTTACTGCATCACAATCGATACGCAAACGCTGGAAGACGGAACCGTTACTCTCAGAGAAAGAGATTCAATGGAGCAGATTAGAATCGATAAAAAGGGGTTACTTACTTATTTGCTTGAGAAATTAAGATAGTTTATTAATAGGAACTTTTGCAAATCTTAAGTTATCATATTGAGTTTGTGTCCTAACTTCCTTTTGTTGGGAGTAAAGGTGGAGTCGTCCGAGATATCTCTAAATTCGGTATGAACACCGGTTCTGAGATTTTTTTCGTGCAAGAACTTGATTATTATGACATATTAATTAGGTTATGCAAGGCTTTCTTTTATTAGTTTTGTTCCCTCTTTTCGTAACATAATTAAATAATATAAAAATTAAAAGATTTAATAAGATGAAAAATATTTTCTTTTTTTTGTTCGTAATGATTTTTTCCGTTTCTTCTTTTGCTCAGAGTATTGAAAATTCACAGCGCTATAACGGAGTTAAGGAAATAGTGGGAATTCCCGATGGAATGACTTACAATGAATTTCTAAAAGTTCAGAGGGAAATTACCTGGCAAAGAATTGCGGCGGCGGCATTTATTCCCGGTTATCTCCATTTTTATACCGACCATAATAAGGAAGGATACTATATCCTTGCAGCCCGTTTAATTGCAAGCGGAGTAATGGTTTTTGCTGCTGTTGACCAGCTGAATTACACTAATTCTCTCAATCTTTTTTCGGTTGCATCCGATTTTGACTCTGTTCAGACAAGATCGGAGCGAAATTTGTTGCTTTTCCTCGGCGGTACGGTTGTGAACTTTATCGGGTTCGCAATCGACTGGACTCATAGTGATTGGATAATAGAGAACGAGCGAAATCAAATTTATTACAAATACGGATTAAAGATAAAAGCTAATGTCAGACCTAATCTTTCCTTTTATCAGAAAAAACCTGTTTATGGCATAAATTTAGTGGTTTCGTTTTAATTGATTCGGGTTTATTTCGATTCTGTACCATCTAATCATCGTTAAAAAGTCCCGATTTGCCTGGGCAACTGTAGCAATTTGTAAACTCGTGTTCATTTGAATTCACTTTGGACAACACAACAAAAAAGATGATTTTGATGAAATAAAAAAGCCGTTATAGCTAACGGCTTTTCTCGAAATTATAAATTATAAGAAACCTTTGCATAACCTAAATTTGTCATATTGAGTTCGCCACGGCGAAAGTGTAAGCTGTCCGAAATATCTCTAAATTCGGTATTATTACCGGTTTTGAGATTCTTCTCCCGCTCCGCCTTGGCGGAGGATCAGAATGACATATTGCTGGGTTATGCAAAGCCTTCTATAAAACATTATTTGTTCACTTGGAATGTTTTATCTCCTTCTGTGAAAAATCTTATAATTTGATTTGCCGCCGCCAAACCTGCGTTAATATTTGCTTCGGCGGTTTGAGCGCCCATTTTTTTAGGCGTAAAGAAACATCTTCCGTTAAATTTTTCAAGAAGAAGTTCCCCGTTAGAAGGAGCAATATCGGAAATATATTTAAAGTCTTCCCGTTCCCTCATCAGTTTTAAAAGACCTTCTTCGTCGATAACCTCTTTACGCGCCGTATTCACAAGCGTTGCGCCGTGCGGCATTGTATTCAGCAAATCGTAATTAATTGATTTTGCGGTTTGAGGCGTAGCGGGAATGTGAAGTGAAATATAGCGATTGTTTGCATAAAGTTCTTCAACGGAATTGTAAACCTTTACTCCGTCCGCTTCAATTTTTTCCGCCGGGATAAACGGATCGTAGGCGCTTACTTCCATTCCGAAAGCTTTTCCAAGCTTGGCTACCAAACTCCCTACATGTCCGTAAGCGTGTATCCCGAGAGTTTTACCTTTCAGCTCCGTCCCCGGTTTTCCGTTAAAGAATCCGCGCGCGGCATAAATCATTAGCCCGATTGCCAATTCCGCAACGGCGTTTGAGTTTTGTCCCGGAGTGTTCATAACTACAATTCCCTTTGAACTTGCAACCGCTAAATCTACATTATCATAGCCGGCGCCGGCGCGAACAACTATCTTAAGATTTGCGGCGGAATCAAGAACTTCCTTTGTTATCTTATCGCTTCTGATAATGACCGCATCCGCATCTTTTACGGCTGCAATCAATTCATCCTGAGATTCGTACTTTTCGAGTAAAGCAAACTCGTACCCCGCATTTTCAACTATCTCTTTTATTCCTTTTACGGCTTCTGAGGCAAAAGGTTTTACCGTGGCGACTAATACTTTCATTTTATTACCTCCTTTATTTTAACATCGGTATTTTAACGCCGAATTTTTTTGCATTTTCAATTGCGCGCTCATAGCCCGCGTCCGCATGTCTTACTATTCCCATTCCCGGATCGTAAGTTAAAACCCGTTCCAAACGTTTTTCAGCTTCGGGCGTTCCGTCGGCAACTATTACCATTCCGGCGTGAATCGATTTCCCGATTCCCACACCGCCGCCGTGATGAACAGAAACCCAGCTTGCGCCGCCTATTGCGTTCATCAGCGCGTTCAATATAGGCCAATCGGCAATTGCGTCGCTGCCGTCCTTCATTCCTTCGGTTTCCCGATAGGGCGATGCAACCGAACCGCAATCCAAATGATCGCGTCCGATAACGATTGGCGCGCTTACCTTTCCGCTTGCGACCAAATTGTTGAATATTTTACCCATCTTAGCTCTATCCCCATATCCGAGCCAGCAGATTCTTGAAGGCAATCCCTGAAAATGGACTTTTTTCTGCGCCAGTTTAATCCAGCGGACAAGAGCTTCATCTTCGGGGAAAGTTTCAATAACGGCTTTGTCGGTTTCGTAAATGTCGTTCGGATCTCCCGAAAGCGCAGCCCAGCGGAAAGGTCCTTTGCCGTCATTGAATAACGGACGGATAAACTCGGGAACGAATCCCGGAATATCGAAAGCGTTATCAACGCCGTTTTCCTTAGCTTCGCCGCGGATGTTGTTTCCGTAATCGAAAGTTATTGCGCCCCGTTTTTGGAATTCCAGCATCGCTTTTACATGCTCTACGATTGTCGCTTTCGCCTTTCTAATATATTCCTGCGGATTTTCTTCGCGAAGTTTAAAAGCTTCTTCCAGAGTCATTCCCATCGGAACGTATCCGTTCAAAGTATCGTGAGCCGAAGTTTGATCTGTTAGCACATCGGGAATAACATTTCTCCGTAAAATTTCCGGAAGAACTTCGCCGGCGTTTCCGACCAACCCGACCGAAAGCGCTTCCTTATTGGCTTTTGCTTCTTCAATTAATTCCAGCGCATGGTCAAGGTCGTTGGCGATAACGTCCAAATAGCCGGTGTCAATCCGTTTCTGCAGTCGCTCGCGGTCAACCTCGATTCCAAGAAAAGCCGCGCCGTTCATGGTAGCGGCAAGCGGTTGCGCGCCTCCCATGCCTCCGATTCCGGCGGTCAGTAAAAACTTTCCGCTTAAGCTTCCTCCGAAATGCTGGCGCGCGCACTCGGCAAATGTTTCGTAAGTTCCCTGCAAAATTCCCTGCGTGCCGATGTAAATCCAGCTTCCCGCGGTCATTTGTCCGTACATTGTCAGTCCAAGCGCCTCAAGCCGTCTGAACTCGTCCCAATTTGCCCAATCGGGCACCAACATTGCATTTGAAATAAGAACTCTCGGAGCGTCTTTATGCGTCTTAAAAATCCCCACGGGCTTACCCGATTGTACTAAAAGAGTTTCGTCATCTTCAAGACTTTTAAGAGATGCGATTATTGCATCGTAAGATTCCCAATTACGAGCGGCTTTTCCCGAGCCGCCGTAAATAATAAGCTCGTCCGGTTTTTCCGCAACTTCAGGGTCAAGGTTATTCATCAGCATTCTCATTGCGGCTTCCTGAATCCAACCCTTTGTGTGCAGCTTTGTTCCGTGAGGAGCGTGAATTTCTCTGTGTGCCATTTTAATCCTCAAAGTGATTATCTAATAAATTTTTATATTGATTATAAATCGATTTATAAAACCATTTTTTGATAAAGGAGCTTTTATCCAATCTCTCCTTCAGTTGTTTTGTATTTTCTTTTAACTGAAATGTAAGTCTTGTAGCTTCTTTTTTTGTCAGTTGAACTTCTTCTCCCGGGGCTTCGAGTTTATCGATTATTGAATTAAAAATCGAAAGTTCCTGAGCGAATCTCGAATCGGAAGACATTTCTTTAACTGCCTGATTACAGAAACTTAAAACCAGTTTTCTTTCGTTTTTGTCAAAATTGTATTTATAGCTTTTAAATTTTAATCCTTTTTTTGCCATGGTTCCTAACTTTTTAGTGATAAAAGATCGTCTTTAATTTTTTTGTAACCCGGTTTAATTACATCGTAAATGTAATGCAAACGGTCGTCATAGTGTGCGAATGCAGATTTCATTGCATTGAGGTTTAACTTTTCAATATCTTCAAGCGTTATCCCAAAGTAATTTGTGGCGATCAAATACTCGTTTGTTAAAGTCGTATCGCTCATAAGCCGGTCGTCGGTATTCAGAAAAACTCGGAAATGCTTTTTAAATAATTTCGGGAAGGGGTGATCTTCCAATTTATCAATCGCGCCGGTGTGCAGATTGCTTAAAAGACAAATTTCAAGCGGAAGTCGTTTATCTAAAATGTACTGCGCCAAATCTCCGAGAGCGACAATTTCCTTCCCGGATTCGTCGTAAACAATATCTTCGCTCAATCTTGTTGCGTGTCCTATTCTGTGAGCGCCGCAATATTGAATCGCCTGCCAAATCGATTCCTTCCCAAAAGCTTCTCCCGCGTGAATTGTGATGTTAAAGTTTTCGCGCTGAATAAACTGGAACGCTTCAATATGCTTTTTCGGCGGATAACCCCCTTCCTCGCCGGCAAGGTCAAACCCGACAACGCCCTTTCTGCGGTAGTTAACCGCAAGTTCCGCAATTTCAAGGGAATCTGTCATATTGCGCAAAGCGCACAAAATCAAACCGTAGCCGACTCCAAAATCCTTCTTCCCTTTTTCCAGTCCGGTTAAAACCGCTTCCATGATGTCGTCGTAGTAAAGTCCCTGAGCCGTATGAAGCGAAGGAGCGAAACGGGTTTCAACGTAAACGACTCCGTCCTTTTTCATATCTTCCATCATCTCGTAAGCAACGCGCTCAAGGTTTTCCTTGCTCTGCATTACCGCAATCGTATGCTCAAACCCTTGAAGAAACTCAACTAAGTTTCCTTTGTTTGCGCCGCGATGAAACCATTCTGCCAACTCTTTCGGATCGTCGGTCGGGAGTTTGTCGTAATTTATTTTCTTTGAAATATCAATTATTGTTTCGGGGCGAAGTCCTCCGTCAAGGTGATCATGAAGCAATACTTTCGGGGCTTTGCGGATTATTTCTTCAGTAGTCATATTTTCTCCTTTTTGGATTTAAAATTATCCTTTTTGACATGGAAAAGCAATCAAAGATTTTTTAGTTATGAGTTATCAGTTATGCGTAATCCGCCACAGTGGAGTTAACAGCAATCCGTGATAAGTTATTTAGAAAATCCGGATTCAGAATCGCTTCTAATAATTGATGAATATTTAAAAATGATAAAGTACATTATTATAAATAAGCCTTAACCATCATCCATTTCCCCTTATGTTGAGTTTATTCATTACACATAACTCATAACACATAACTCATTACGCATAACCGCATCGTCCTGAAAATAGTTTCTTCCTTTTAGCAAGATTCGTTACTTTTAAAGATAAGTTCAAAATCAATTCGGAGGAAAGATGAACAAGGAAATGATTCTCGAAAAACAACGTCAAGCCGTTGATATTCTGAATGAAAAAGGAATTGATATGTGGATGACTTTTGTCAGAGAAACAGGAAATATTAAAGACCCGATGATAGATATGATTGTCGGAACAAACGCAACTTGGCACTCTGCTTTTATAATCACAAAAACGGGAAAAACCATTGCAATTGTTGGCTCGCTTGAAGAAGCCAACATGAAAATAGTCGGGACATATCAAACTATTATTCCCTATTTGAAATCGGTTAAAGAAGATTTGCTGAAAACTTTAGAGGAAATTAATCCCAACAAAATTGCTGTTAACTTTTCACAGAACTCGAGTCTCGCGGACGGCTTAACTCACGGAATGTATTTGGAGTTAATGGATATTTTGGAAGGAACTCCTTTCGCCGAAAGATTAATCTCATCCGAAGAAATTATTGCAGCGCTCAGAGGGAGGAAATCTGAAGCCGAACTCGCGATAATGAAAGAGGCGATTGTAAAAACTCTTGAAATTTTTGACGAGGTTACCGGATTTATTCGCCCCGGAGTTACGGAAAAAGAGATCGCGGAATTTGTTTTCGGAAAAGTGGAAGAACGGGGTTACGGTTACGCTTGGGAAAAGGAATATTGTCCTTCCGTTTTTACCGGTCCCGATACCGCGGGCGCGCATGCCGGACCGACCGACAAAAAAGTTGAACCGGGTCATGTAATTAATATGGATTTCGGAATAAAGTACAAAGGCTACTGCTCCGATTTGCAACGCACATGGTATGTTCTGCGTCCCGGCGAAACCGAACCGCCCGAGGAAGTTCTGCGAGGATTTAACGTAATTCGCGATTCAATTCAGCTTGCGGCAAAAGCTATTAAACCGGGCGCCGTTGCGTGGGAAGTTGACGCCGTTGCGCGTAATTACATTACTTCACACGGCTACGAAGAATATCCGCACGGTTTGGGTCATCAGGTAGGACGCCTTGCGCACGACGGAGGCGCTTTGCTCGCTCCAAAATGGGAACGGTACGGAAATTTGCCTTACATGACGCTGGAAGAATCACAGGTCTTTACGATTGAACCGAGACTGACAATAGAAGGTTACGGCATCGCAACAATGGAAGAGGAAGTAGTGATAAGAAAGGATGGCGTTGAGTTCCTATCTCCGCCTCAAACTGAAATTTATTTGATTAAACCGTAATCTGAGATTCTGATTTTTAAAAGCCGCCGGAAGTTTTTTTTCTGCGGCTTTTCCTATTTATATCCCTATTTTTGCATTTAATTTTTTAATGATTAACGGATTTTTATGAAATGGTATGATTTTGTTGGTAGCGCGGGAGTTTTTCTGATTGTGCTCGGTTATCTTCTTATTCAGTTAAATAAGCTGACAAATAATGATTTGATTTATTCTCTTCTTAACGCAATCGGAGCGGCGTTAATTATTGTTTCTCTTCTTTATGATTTTAACCTATCCTCTTTTATAATCGAAGCGTTCTGGCTGATATTAAGTTTGGTCGGTATTGTCAGATATTATCTGACTAATAATCGCC
>Ga0256831_1001112_pt1 | contig 14172 bp, 11 predicted proteins | sample 132544metaG_FD_189087 | JGI IMG/M metagenome (GOLD analysis project Ga0256831, IMG submission 189087) | Hydrothermal vent microbial communities from Lau Basin, Pacific Ocean - 132-544 | ecosystem: Environmental > Aquatic > Marine > Hydrothermal vents | place: Pacific Ocean: Lau Basin | collected...
TGTCATATACCTATCTCGTGCAGGCCACCAGACCCGGAACCCACACCATTGAACCCATAACCATTACCGTTGACGGCAAGACCTACAAAACCAAAGCCATCACCTGCACGATCCGACCGGCCGCGTCTTCACCTGTCCCGCCATCCGGCCAGCAGGGGGGACGGGCCGTGCAACCGCCTCCCTCTTCATCGACCCGGCTCCGCTCCGGCGAGGCTGATCGGATCGGCTTTATGCGGGTTAAGCCGGCAAAGGAAAACGTCTATGCAGGAGAACTGATTCCCTTCACCCTCAAGGCATATTTCCGCCAGGGCATGCGGGTAACGATCAAGTCCAATCCCCGCTTGACCAATGACAATTTTATCCTCGAGTCCCTGGACGACAAACCCGTCCAGAGTGAGGAAATGATAAACGGTGTCCCCTATACCCTGTTGACCTGGCATGGCGCTCTCTCCGCGGTCAAGCAGGGGACCTTTCCCCTGGAGATGGAAATGGACACCTCACTGCTTGTGCGCAGCCACCGCCGGCATCCCTCCTCCATGTTCGGCTCCCCCCTGTTTGACGATCCTTTTTTTGACGATTTTTTCGGCGGCTACACCCAAAAAGAAATTACCCTGGTCAGTCCCAAAAAAGAAATTACGGTCAATGATTTGCCGGAAAAGGGCAGACCACCTGAATTTGGCGGCGCCATCGGCTCGTTCAGCCTGGCGGTTAATGCCCGTCCGCTCACCGTGGCCCCGGGAGATCCAATCACCCTGCACATGATTGTCCAGGGAAAGGGCAACTTTGATCGGGTCAAGGCGCCGGTCTTTACCGGAAAAAAAGAGAACTGGAAGACCTATCCCCCCTCTGCCGGCAAACTGATAACCGGCAAGGGACCGACCAAAAAGGAATTTGAACAGGCCATTGTCCCCACCAATGCAAATATTCGCGAAATCCCGGCAGTGAATTTTGTCTACTTTGATCCACAGGCAAAAAAGTACATTCGCCTGCGCAGTGATCCCATTGCCCTGACCATGCAGCCCGGCGCCGTTGCCACGACCGCAGCGCCCCAGCCCAGGAATTTTCGGCCGCAAACACCACAGCAGACAAGCCAAAACCGTGGTTCTTTGCCTGAAGTTGTACTGGCGCCGATTCATACCAGCTTTGGCAAAGGAGTGAGGACCCTGCGGCCGCTTTACCGGAAGGTGTGGTTTCAGGCCCTGGCAGCGCTTTCGCTGTTGACCCTGGTTGCGGCCCTGGTTCTGCTGGGGCAAAAGAAAAAAAGGCTCGCCCATCCGGAACTCAACAAACAGAAGCAGGTGGGCCAACAGATTGACCGCCTGCTGGCCCAGGCAAAACAGGCCATGGAAGAGAAAAAAAGCGATCAATTTCTCGCACTCTGCCGGGAGATATTGCAGCTACGGTTCGGCTTTGCCTGGAAGGTGGAACCCAGGGCGATCAGCGCCGCTGATCTTGAACAACGACTGGGCAGGGATTCGCACCTGGTGGGAATCCTCAGGAAAGCGGAATATGCCGCCTATGGCGGTGAACCGTTAACTGATCAGGAAATGCAGCAAATCTACCGTATATTGCACGAGGAGATACAAGGATGAACCATTTTCGCCCGCGTACCCGTCAATGGATTTTTCTTTTCCTCACCCTCTGCCTGCTGCTGCCGGTATCAGCCCTGCAGGCGGCTGATTTTTTTGAGCAGGGCAATCAGGCTTACATGCGAAAGGATTACAGGGCCGCTATCACCTATTACCTGCAGGCGGCAAAAAAACAGGGCTTTTCCGCCTCCCTGCTCTACAACCTGGGTAACAGCTATGCCCGGTCAGAAAAAATCGGGCCGGCAATTCTGGCCTGGGAACAGGCCCTCCTCCTTGCCCCGACCAATCCGGACATCCATGCCAACATAGAGAGCATACGCAAGGCCAACGGGTTGTATCAGCCTAATCAACCCTGGTGGCGGCGGGTGACAACCGTCCTTGGCGCTGACCAATGGCTGTTGCTGGCTGGTATCTCTTTTGTATTTTTTTCCTCCAGTCTTCTGGTGCTCGTCTTTGTCCGAACGTCATGGGTCATAAAAACCCTCAAAACCGTGGCCGTCATCACATTGGTCTCTACCCTGCTTGCCCTGCCGCTGGCCCTGCTTGGCTATCGACACTGGCAGGACGGGGTTGTTCTGACTTCGACCCGGCTGAAGATCTCACCATTTGCCGAGGCCGCCTCAGCAGGCACAATTCAGGAAGGCCAAATCGTAACCCCTGTAAAAACCTACAAAGATTTTGTTTTCGTTCTCGATAAAAAGGGAAGAAAGGGATGGCTGGCGGACCGGGAATTGGGGGTAATCGGGCGGCCCGGTACCGGAAAACCGGCATCGTAAGGGAAAAATTATTCTCCCTGTTCAGCACTCCTGTATGCGGCGAACTGTTTCCCTACCTGTTTCATTTCCTCCCGGGTAAGCAGGGGCACCTTCTCACCTGCCTGCAGGGCCTGGACATAGACCCGGGCCAGGTTTTCAACCTCTATGGCCAGGGCAACAACGGATCGCAGGTCAGAAGAAAAGCAGACCATACCGTGATGGGCGAGCAGACAGGCGCAGCGATCATTATCCAGGGCCGCCAGAACATTTGCCGACAGTTCAGCAGTGCCGAAAAGGGCATAGGGGGCACAGGCTATTGAATCTCCTCCGCCAATGGCCACCATATAATGGTAGGGAGGAATAGAGAGTTCCAGACAGGCCAGGGTGGTACACCAGGGAGGATGGACATGAAGAACAGCCCCGGCCCGGTTCCGATGGATATAAATATCCCGATGCAGCCGCCATTCTGAAGAAGGCTTACGGGTCCCGACAACCACCCTGCCATCCATATCCATCTCAACGATGTCGGCGGGCCTGTATCGCTCATAAGCAAGGGCAGAGGGGGTAATGTAAAAACCATTTTCCAGCCGCAGGCTGATATTGCCGGAAGTTCCCTGGTTGAGCCCTGTCCGGTTCAGGGAGCGGGCTGTTTCCACCAGAGCCCGTCTGCGAGTATGGGCAAGCATCACGCCTGCTCCGGGTACAGTGCCAGCAAGCCGTCTCGGCTTGCTGGACAGATACCCCGTTCGGTTATGAGACCGGTCACCAGCCGGGCCGGGGTAACATCAAAGGCCGGGTTGGCCGCCGCTGTCCCGGTCGGGGCGATGCGAACCTGTTCAACCCGCCCCTCATGCAGGCCCTGGACATACAGCACCTCGTTCTGGGAACGTTCTTCGATGGGGATCTCTCCCAGGCCGTCCCTTATGTCCCAGTCAATGGTTGACCCGGGCAGGGCCACGTAAAAGGGGACCTGGTTGTCAAAGGCGGCCAGGGCCTTCAGGTAGGTTCCTATCTTGTTACAGACATCTCCACTTGCCGCTGTCCTGTCCGTACCAACGATGCAGATGTCCACCTGCCCGTGCTGCATCAAATGGCCGCCACTGTTATCAACGATGAGATGATGATCAATACCGGCTGAAACCAGTTCCCAGGCGGTCAGATGAGCGCCCTGATTGCGGGGCCGGGTCTCGTCCACCCACACGTGCACGGGAATGCCGTCCAGGTGGGCGCGAAAAACCGGGGCCAGGGCAGTTCCCCAGTCAACGGTTGCCAGCCAGCCCGCATTGCAGTGGGTCAGGATATTGACCGGTTCCCGGCCACCCTTGCCCTCCCATATCTCCCGCAGCAGACCGGCCCCGTGGCTGCCGATACTTTTATTGGTGGCCACATCTTCTTCACAGATAGCATTGGCCTCGGCGCGGGCGGCCCCAATGCGCTCTGACGGTGGCAGCGGCGTCAAAACAGCCAGCATCCGCTGTACGGCCCAACGGAGATTGACCGCTGTTGGCCGGCAGGCCGTCAGGGTCCCGGCTATCTGCTCCAATGCCTGATCATCGGCCCCGTCATGCAGACCGAGATAAAAGCCATAGGCGGCCGTAGCCCCGATCAGCGGCGCCCCCCTGACCAGCATATGTCGGATGGCATCGCACGTCTGGGCAAGAGTGGACAACTCGGCAACCACGAATTCATGCGGCAGCCTGGTCTGATCAATGATTTCAACCCGTCGGCCATCCTCGGCCAGCCAGATCGAGCGGTAGCTGACTCCATTAACCTTCATGATACGTTCTGCAACCGTTTAATTTTTCGCTTCGGGAATAAGTTTTGGGGTCCAGAAAATCACGCCCTTCTCCTCGGCCTCATCCCAAAAACCAGGCCCGTCCCACTGGATAATCTGGTCCATATAGCCCTGGCGCATAACTTTCAGGGTTATCTTATCGGCATTCTCAAGCTCATCTTCATTAAACTGATGAACACCGCGAAAAGGGGTGTTGCCGAGATAAATCCACTCACCGGCGCAGGGAATCTCCGACCCGGTAACCCGATAGACGATATAGGCGCCTTCAGGCTGGGAATGGATCTTCAATTTGACCGTTTTGGTGGCCGGAGAGCAACCGGTCAACAGAACAAAGGCAGATAGAGCCGCGAGAAGAAAAAGTTTCCTTCCCGCCCTTTTTTTTCCACAAATATCTTTCATCAGTTCTTCCTCTTTTCCAGTTCAACGCTGATAGGCTGGGGTGCGGCGGCAGCCTCCTCCCTGGTTTTATGCCGTTTGTTTACATAGAAAGATGTGATTTTTTCCCGATACCCTGTCTTGCGAAATTCAACCGTCACATATTCCGGTTTTTCCTCCTCCCCTTCCCAGGTTACCAGGACAGGGGTCATGCCCATGTTGGTATCATCTTTTAAATTGATGACCTCGGCGCCAGGCGGTGTCGAGACAAACTTGGCCGCCCCGTACATTTTGGCGCCGGTGCAGCCACCGAGAAAACCCAAATAAACCACAGCGATTAAAAGACACAAGCTGTTGCACAACTTTTTCATCTTCTCTCCTTTTATACGTAGTTCCAGGACCCGATCGACAGGTTCAACCAACCAGTCACAATGTCTACCTGGCCAGATGGCCAATGGTCAAGAAAAAAGAATGCCGGCCGCCTGCGCATCGGCTTGTCAACTCTGCCGCCAACACAACGCAAAACCTGAAAAAATTCGGTCACGGCTGGATTTTTCTTTTCCCCTGATATACCATACATATGAACTTCCTCGTAGAATGTAAACATTTTCTTCATCTGCCCAGGTTTCCAGACAATGGCATCAACAAAGGACCCCTACCAACCCCTGAACCGTCTCAAGGGGGCGGGAAATCTTCCAGTCATTCCACAGCTGCTGATTCAACTTATCGATCTCTGTCATCAACCGGAAATTGACCTGCAGGCAGTAGCCGGGCTGATCAAGAAAGATGCGGCCATGGCGGCCAAGGTGCTGCAACTGTGCAATTCAGCCTTTATCGGGGCCCGGTCCGCTTTTACCAATGTCGAACAGGCAGTTATTTACCTTGGCGCCGATATGGTAAAAAATCTGGCCATAAGCGTATCCGTGCAACAGGTGTTTCGCCGGGTCGAAACAAATGGCCTGCTCAACATGGACCGTTTCTGGTACCACTCCTACCAGAACGGTATCCTGGCACGGCGGCTCGCGGAAGCCGTTGCCTTTCCGGACCTGTCGGAGGCCTATCTGTCAGGTCTCCTCCATGACATTGGCAAGTTGCTGCTATGGATGGCATTTCCGGGGAAATATGCCCCCCTGCTCCTCAAGGGAATCCGCTGCCATAATGGTCGTCTCTCCTTTCTTGAACAGGAAAAACTCCATATCAACCACTGCCAGGCCGGGGCCTGGCTCATCGAAGAGTGGGGACTCCCGCCCCTGATCGCCGATGCCATACGCTATCATCATCATCCGATTGACGAGGTCGCGCGAGCGCTGCCGCTTACCAGGATCATCTACCTTGCCGATATCATCAGTCACAGTGACAACCCTGAACAGGAATGTGACGAGGTGGCCATGCAACTCTTTCGCCTTGCTCCCGGCCAGACCGAGCAGGTAAAAGAGGGTGTTGATGAACAGATCCGGGAAGTTGCCCATCAACTTGGTATCCGCATTCCCCTTGAGAGCAAATCAACCCTTGCCCCGGAAGATCCTGAAAGCACAAAGGTTCACCAGGAAACCACCTGCAAGCTTGCCGACAGGGTGCGGGACAGCAGCCAACTTATCGGCCTGCTCGAAAATTTACTTGCGGCAGCGAATCGGGAACAGGCAGCTCTTGCTGTTGAACAGAGCCTTAAAATTCTCTTTAACCAGAGAAGCTGCCTGCTTTTGCTCTTTGATGCGGCAGAAAAACAGTTGCAGGGCCTTACCTCCAACGAAAATATTCTCTGCTCCAATGCCCTCACCCTCTGTTTTTCCATAGAGAGGCACCGGCAAAGTCTGCCGGTCTGCGCATTTGATTTACAACAGATGATGCACTCCTTCATGGTCCGTCCCGACAAATCAACGACCATGCTCGACAGCCAGATCATTGAGCTGCTCGGTACAGAAGGCATGATCATCTTTCCAATGACAGCACAAAACCAGAGGGTCGGTCTGCTTATCATGGGGGTTGCAAAAGATGAACACCTTGCCCTGCTGGGTCAGGCACGACCGCTCCAGCTCCTTGCCGCCCAGGCGGCAGCGGCTCTCGCCATGCTGAACCGCCGGGAACAGGAGCAACAGCGCATTGCCGCAGAACGCCTTGAGGCTGCATCCATGATCGCCAGAAAGGTTGCGCACGAAATCAACAACCCCTTGGCCATTATACGTAATTACCTGAAAGTTCTTGATAAAAAACTTGATAGCACTGCGGAAATCCATGAAGAACTGGCCATTATCGACCAGGAATTTGAGCGAATAGGAAAAATCACCCGGCAGCTTGAAAACATTGCCGCGGAAAGACCGATAAACCAACTGGAAAATATTGATCTGAACAATCTGCTTGCCGAAATGATCGAGCTCTATCGGACAGGTGCTGCCGTGGATGACACCATTGATATTGAATTTCATCCTGATCCGAAAATCATGAACCTGCAGACCGATGGCAATGGATTGAGGCAGATCATGAGCAACCTGCTCAACAACAGTATCGAGGCTGTGAACGGAAGGGGAACCATCACTGTAAGCACCGAACTCAAGACCGGGCCGGACCGGACCAGGCAGGTGATCATCACGGTAAAAGACGATGGCCCCGGAATTGAAGAAAATCTGCGCCACAATCTCTTTCAGGCGGGAACAACCAGCAAGGGCGGAGGGCACGGCGGCCTTGGCCTGGCCATCAGCACCAGAATTGTCAAGCAGCTCGGTGGTTCCATTCTCCTTGAACGGCAAGGTAAAAACACTATATTTAGTGTAATCCTTCCTGTCATCCCCCATTAGTTATTCTTTTTTTTCTTGTACACACCTTTTCCTTTGACATTATGAATTGCCTGCGTTTCTATGACCTTATGGTCTCTTCCCGGCCATAATGATAGGGATTCGCATAAAAAACAAAATTTCAGCAAAGAATAGTTCTTTGTAATTCTCCGCTCTGGCATGGAGAAAAGGCATTTATGGCATATTCCGTTCTTCTCATTGATGACGAGCCAAATTTCTGCACGAGCTTGAAATCGCTACTGGAGGCAGACGGATATACGGTAACGATTTCCAATTCCGGCAGAGAATCTTTGTTCCACCTTGAAAGTACGCTCTTTGATGCCGTTCTTCTTGATCTCGGTCTGCCCGATATAAGCGGCCTCTCTCTTGTCGACACCCTGCGAAAAAAATACCCGGACACGGTTGTTATCATCCTTACCGGTTGTGCCACGGTTGAAAATGCCATTGAGGCCCTTCGGGGCGGGGTATACGACTACCTGAAAAAACCCTTTGACCCGGAGCGCCTTGTCAACGTCCTTGCCAGGGGTATTGAATACAAGGCCCTGAAAAGGAAACTCTCCAACAGTGAAAAACGCTTTCGCCAACTGGCCCAGGCCACCTGGGAGGGAATTATAATATATGACAAAGGGATGCTGTTACAGGCAAACAGTCAGCTTTACAAGATGTTCGGGTATAGGGAAGAAGAACTTGTCGGCACCCAGATTTTTGATATTCTTCTTGACCGGTCAACAATCAAGGCCATGCACCTGCAGACCGACCCGGAAACCATCGGTCCCTTTGAGGCAACAGCCCGAAAAAAAGACGGGACCCGCTTCCCGGTTGAAATACGGGTCAAACGAATCGATTACTCGGGACGCAGCGCCGAGGTGGCAGCCATCCGGGATGTCAGCTCCAGTCAGATTTCCCTGGAAAAGCAGCTTGCCCTCCAGCAGAAACTCGCCGATGCCAGGCGTATGGAAACCCTGGGCCTGATGGCCGCCTCGGTAGCCCATGATCTCAACAATATCATGTCCGGGATCATCACCTATCCGGAACTGCTTCTCCTTGACCTGCCGAAAAATTTTAAATATCGGAAAGAAATAGAAATGATCCGCGATGCCGGCAAACGGGCAGCCGCCGTGGTTAACGATCTGCTTACCCTGAGCCGTGGAGTCAATTCCAACAGGGAGGTCAAAAATCTCAATGACCTGGTCCGCAACTATATCAACTCTGTTGAATGCAGGGAACTGTATAGCCGCTATCCCGGTATAACAATAACCACAAATATCGATCCCGAACTAGCCAATATTTCCTGTTCACCTGTTCATATAACCAAAGCCCTGGTCAACCTGGTCAATAATGCGGCCGAGGCTGCCAAGGAAGGCGGCGCCATAACAATATCAACCGGGAACCGATCATTGACCAAAGCCCTGTATCGGTACGAAACCATTGAACCGGGAGAATATGCCTTCCTCGAGGTGCATGACAACGGTTCCGGTATTGCCGATGATGATCTCCCCCATATTTTTGATCCGTTCTACAGCAAAAAAGTCCTGGGTCGGAGTGGGACAGGGCTCGGCCTGACCGTTGTCTGGAACACGGTCCATGACCACGGCGGCTTTCTCGATGTCCAAAGCCGTGATCAAGGAACAAGTTTTACCCTCTATTTTCCAATCACAAAGGACCAGCCTGCCGATGGCAATCTGGTTTCTTCTCTGCTCACCTGCCAGGGACAGGGAGAACGAATTCTGGTTGTCGATGACCAGAAGAGCCAACGTGAGATTGCCCGCCGCCTGCTTACGCGTCTGGGCTATCAGGTCCATACCGTTGCCAGCGGAGAGGAGGCCGTTGAATTCATAAAACACCATCACGTCGATCTCGTCCTTCTTGACATGGTCATGGAACCAGGAATGAACGGCTGCCAGACCTATGAGCGCATCATTCAACACCGGCCGAACCAAAAGGCCATCATCATCAGCGGTTATTCCAGTTCCAATGATATAGAACTGGCCCGAAAACTCGGTATTCATCGTATTATCAGAAAACCATACACGCTCAATGACCTCGGGCAGGCGCTCAGGCTTGAAATTTCCTGATAACTTCGATATTCTTTTGGCAGGAGGATCACCGGAAATATCTTTCTCTCCTGTTGTCAATCCCCGGTGAAGGACGGAAAACACCGGGACCGTCTCTTTCCGCTGACCCGAAACCACTCCATCTGCAGCCATGGGACAATGGAGGCGCTGCTTTCCCCTTGACCTTATCGGAGATTTGTTGTGAAAAAAATACTCACCTTTATTGCCCTCTTTTTTATCTGGAGCTGGAAAATATTCAAAACCGGAACATTGATTGCCAGCAACCTGCTCTTTCTCCTTTTCTTTGTTATTGTTATCGTCCTCCTTGTCGGTCATCCGGCAAAAAAAATCCCGAACCGGACCGTTCTTATCCTGAATCCCGAGGGAAATATTGTTGAACAGCGTTCCGCTCTTGACCCGATAGCCCGGGCAGTCAACAGCTTTACCGGAGTATCAAAACATGAAGAGACGCCGCTGCAGGACATCCTGGACGTGATCAACACAGCCGCCGGTGATGACCGGATCAGGATGCTGGTTCTCTCTCCTTCCCATATTGGCAGGGTCGGTCTCAACCAGCTGCGTGATATCGGCCGCGCCATTGACAATTTCAAGGAAAGCGGCAAAGTCGTCATCGCCGCCGATGATTCATATACCCAGACCCAGTATTATCTCGCCTCCTATGCCGATGAGATCTACCTCAATCCCATGGGAACCATAGGCCTGCATGGTTTTGGAGTTTTCAGACTGTATTTCAAGGAAATGCTCGACAAACTGCGTATAAGGTTCCATGTTTTTCGGGTGGGCACCTTTAAATCAGCCCTTGAACCGGTCTTGCGCAACAACATGTCTGATGCTGCCAGGGAGGCAAACAGACAGTGGCTGGACCGGCTCTGGCACACATTTTGTGCCGACATGGGAAAACAGCGGGGAATTACCCCGTTGCTCATCAATGATTTTATCAACTCCATGGACATCCGGCTGGAAAAAGCAGGCGGTGACGGTGCGCTCATGGCCCTGAATGCCGGCCTCATCGACGGCATAAAAACCAGGGACCAGATTGAAGAGTATCTGCAAAGTGTTACCGGCAGCAAGGGCAGTGGCAAAAAATTCAGCCATATCTCCATGTATGACTACCTTGCCCATATTACGCCTTCGTATACAACCCGACCGGAAAAAAGTTCCTCTGTCGGTATCATTGTCGCCCAGGGCAACATTGTGCCCGGCGAGGGGGTAGTCGGCCAGATCGGGGCCGAAAAACTGATTCGGCAGATAGAAACCGCCCGCAAGGACAACAGTATCAAGGCCGTTGTCCTCCGTATCGACAGCGGCGGCGGCAGTGCCTTTGCCTCCGAGTTGATCCGCCGGGAACTGCTCCGTCTGCGCAGGGCAGGAAAGCCCCTGGTCGTTTCCATGGGGTCCATGGCTGCCTCCGGGGCATACTGGCTCTCCGCCGATGCCGACACCATCCTTGCCTCCCCGGTCACTCTGACCGGCTCCATCGGTATCTTCGGGGCCCTGCCCACCATTGACCAGTCCCTGGCCACAATAGGTGTTCACGACGATGGCATCGGCACCACAAATATGGCCGGAGCGATTTCGCCTACACGGCCCTTGCCGGACAATATCGCCAATCTTCTGCAACTAAGCGTTGAACATGGTTACCGGCAATTTATTGATATTGTCGCCAAGGGAAGGAAACTTCCCAAAAAACGGGTGGAGGAAATGGCCGAGGGCCGGGTATGGGACGGAAAAACCGCCATTGCTCTTGGACTCGTCGATGCCGAAGGGTCTCTGAATGAGGCCGTTGCCCGGGCGGCAGAGTTGGCCGGCATGAAGACGGCAAACGGAATCTATATCAACCGACCGACCTCCTTTCTGAAGAATCTGCAACGCGTTGGCCGTATGGCCCTTACAGGTATGGCCGGTAACAACCTGCTGCCCGCCACCTGGATGGAGGTCGCCGGGCAATTCAAGACAGCACTTGCTTTTTTGCAGCAGCAGCCGGACCCGGCAAACCTGTACGCATTTTGCCTGCTTGCTCCCGACTCGATTGCCTTTTAACCGCAGCCAGGTCAACACACAGATAACCACGGACTACCCTGTACAACCAACGTCCACAAGAGATGAACAGAGACGTTGAATTGACAAAAATCGTGTTCCCGGGACGAATTTATTCGCCTGTCATCCCCTTGAATTCTGATTTTCAGCAAAACCGTTTTTATCAGGCGTATTCTTCGTGCCCATGTTCTCATCCCCTATGGAAACAGCTTTTTCATTACCCCAGCTCTGGCACCATCTTGGCTGGCCTCTTGTCCGGATGCTTATTTACATCTCCATAGGGCTGCTTTTTGCCAACTTCATCGAAGCGCTCAACTGGACAAGAAAAATAGCCTTTATTGCCCGTCCCCTGACAAAATTCGCCCGCCTCTCTCCCCTGACCGGGGCCTCGTTTTCCATGGCCTTTTTTTCCGGAATCGCTGCCAATACCATGCTTTCCGAGGGCTATGCCAACAAAGAAATTGCCAAAAAAGAACTCATCCTGGCCAATCTGTTCAACAGCCTGCCCACCTATTTCCTCCACCTGCCAACAACCTTCTGCATCATTGCGCCATTGATCAAGAGCGCGGCCTTCACCTATATGGGACTGACCTTTTCCGCGGCCCTGCTCAGGACAATGGCTATAAGCCTGATCAGTCATTTTCTGCTGCCAAAACAGGAGAAAACAGAGGTGCAGCAACAGGCCCGCCCGGAAAATGACCTGCAAACCGCCTGGCAGCGTACCTGGAAACGCTTTCAACGCCGAATCCGGAAAATCGTCCGCTTTACCGTCCCCATTTACATCCTCTTTTATATCTTCACCCAGGTCGGTCTCTTTGACCGGTTGACAGGTTTCATGGCCGCCCACCTCTCTTTTCTCGCCTGGCTGTCACCACAGGCCATGTCCATAGTGGCCCTGCATGTCGCGGCTGAATTTACCGCCGGGCTGGCCGCTGCCGGCGCCATGCTTGCAAGCGGCGCCATGGATAACCGGGAAATTATTCTTGCCCTGCTGGTCGGCAACATCCTCTCCTCCCCGGTGCGGGCCATTCGTCATCAATTCCCCTATTACGCGGGTATCTTCAAACCGGGTCTTGCCATGCAGCTCATCCTGTTCAGCCAGACGTTCCGCCTGATCTCCATCTCCACGGTTACGCTTCTGTACCTGCTGCTGACCTGAACAACGGGAATAAAAAATCTCCCTTTCAGTTGTGTTTCGCCTTGTTCAATCTTATACATCTGATTAAGGAGGAACGAGAAAGCACAAAGATCATTTTTCAGCGGGAGGAGATAATGGAGAAAAAAATACTCGTGGCCATTGACGGTTCCGTCTTCAGTTCCAACAGTCTTGATTACCTGATCCGCCTGTTTGCCCATGATAATGAGACGATCGTCCACCTCCTTGCCGTTGTCTCGTCAGCCGGAAGTGACCAGAACTGGATGTTCGATGTTGATCCTCTGCGCGCTCCATCTCCGGCAATGGAGGCAAAAACCAGGGTAGCCGACAAATACCTGCAGGATGCCAGACAACGATTACTGCGCAACGGTTTTACCGAAGACCGGGTCAATACCCTGACCACGAGCAGCCGGGCAAATATTGCCACCGCCATCCACCATACTGCCGTCCAGGGCAACTATGATGCCCTGCTCATCGGCCGCAGGGGCATGGGCAAGGTGGGCGAAATGTTTTTTGGCAGTGTTTCGTCACAGCTTCTGGAATCATGCCATGAAGTGCCGCTCTGGATCATTGATGGCGAGGTTACGTCAACCCGTTTTCTTCTTGCCGTCCATGCCCTGCCTGTTTCCCTGATGGCGGCCGATCACCTCTCCTTTATCCTGCATGCCAACCCCGAGGCGGAAATTTTCCTGTATCATTCCTCCCAGTTTTTCGGCAATGTCCCCAAGGCATCCCCCGAGGATTTTTATGGTCAATGGGGAGAAGAGTGGTGCGCACAACACCTGGACCTGGAAAATAACCTGTACGGCGCCCATACCCAGATACTGATAGAGGGCGGAGTGAACAAAGAGCGGATCAAACAGCTCGATGTGCAATCAGGTTTTGACGCCAGCCATGATCTTCTGCGCAAGGCCAAAAAACACCATTGCGGCACCATAGTTCTTGGCCGGCGGGGAAGGGAAACCAACAAGGGTTTTTTCGGCGGCGTATCGGATCGCACCACCCAAAAGGCACAAAACCAGGCGGTGTGGTTGGTCGGCTGATCAGTTCTGTTTCCTGTTCTTTGACCGCACGATCAGAACGGCTTGTTTTTCCCTTTTGAGATACCTGGCCGCAAGGCTGTTTATCTGGGCCGGAGTAATGGCCGCATAATCCTTGCTGATCGTCAACGGCCAGTGCAGCTGTTCGGGATGGCGGGAAGAAAGGGCAAGCACCATCTCCAGCCAGTAGCGATTGGTTCGCCTGTGGTCCCGGATCGAAGTCAGAATCGGGGCAACTATCCGTTGCAGCTCATCGGCATCAACCCCCTGATCAGCAAGGTCGGCGGCAATGGTCTCTATCTTTTCCCGGACCAGTCCGATTTCTCCGGGAGCAACGGTCACCAGAGAACGCAAAACGCCATAGCCCCGGTCTACCCTGCTGGGAGCATTATAGGCCACCGGTGAATAGGCAGCGCCAAGTTCTTCCCGGATGGTTTGCCGCAGCCTGTCTTCCAATAGCGCGGCCAGCACGCTTAGACGCCGGGTACGACCGATATCCCAGAAATCATCGGTGGGCCAGCCAAGGGCCAGGACAGCCTTTTTCACCGGTGTATCCACAAC
>Ga0256831_1001113_pt1 | contig 14169 bp, 15 predicted proteins | sample 132544metaG_FD_189087 | JGI IMG/M metagenome (GOLD analysis project Ga0256831, IMG submission 189087) | Hydrothermal vent microbial communities from Lau Basin, Pacific Ocean - 132-544 | ecosystem: Environmental > Aquatic > Marine > Hydrothermal vents | place: Pacific Ocean: Lau Basin | collected...
GAATATTTTAATAATGAAAGGTAGCGACACTCTTGACAATACTTTTATTCCCACAAAAGTACGTGAGCGAACCGTTCGCTTTACACGAAATAATAAGAATAAAAAGCCGGTACCTGAAAAAAAGGATCTGCTTACCTTTACAACCAACATGAGAGGAGGCATAAAACCGGTATCAAAATTATTTTTGGAATTTAACCAGCCCGTGGCTCACATTTTGTCCGATTCAATTTTGTTTGTCTCCGGCACCGATTCCATCTATGCACCCGATTTTGTTCCTGTGGATTCGCTTCATTTAAAGTTCCTGTTTCCGGTTAAGTTAACAGAGGCAACCAAATATCGTTTGTTACTACCCGACTCGTGTTTTATCGACTGGAACGGATATTTCAATAAAGAAAAAAGCATTGGTTTTTCAACCAAAGCCATTAAAGAATACGGTACTTTAACGGTTAATTTATCGGCCGAAAAACCCGGGAACTATATTTTTCAGTTTTTAAATTCAAAAGAAGACATTGTTAAACAGTATTTTATTACCAACGATACTGCCATTTCGATGGCTTATATCAATCCCGGAAATTACATTTTAAAAATAATTGACGATAAAAATAACAATCACCGTTGGGACCCGGGTAACTACATCAAAAACAAAGAGCCTGAAAAGGTTACCTATTACGCAAAGCTTATCAATGTAAGAGCCAACTGGGAGCTGGAAGAAACCTGGAAGTTCAATCCTGAAAACCAAAGCCCCTCTCTGGCCAAAAAGAAGAAGTAAAAAATTACGTATTAAAAAAATAAAAACCATGAAACGATTATTAATAGCTACCGGTGGCGGCGACTGCCCCGGATTAAACGCAGTAATAAGAGCGGTAGTGCATCGCGCCTCGCAGGAAAAAGATTGGGAAGTGCTTGGCAGCATACAGGCCTTTAACGGCATATTATGGGAGCCAACCGAAATTGTCCCTCTGGATAATAAAGCCGTTTCAGGCATCCACTTTCAGGGAGGAACCATTATTGAAACCACCAACAAAGGAGGCCCGTTTGCCTGGCCGGTAAAAAACAGCGATGGCACCTGGACAACCGTTGACCGGTCGGATGATATGATACGTAAATTGCAATATTTAAATATTGATGCGGTAATAAATATTGGTGGCGATGGCTCTCAACGTATTTCAAACAAGCTTTACCAAAAGGGGTTAAACATTATAGGGGTTCCCAAAACCATTGACAACGATTTAAGCTCAACCGACTCAACTTTCGGTTTTCAAACAGCCGTTCAGGTAGCCACCGAAGCCGTTGACAAGCTGGTAACTACGGCTGCAAGCCATAACCGCGTTTTCTTTTTAGAGGTAATGGGTCGCGATGCCGGTTGGATTGCCCTCAATGCCGCTGTTGCCGGAGGTGCCGAAGTGTGCCTGATTCCCGAAATCCCTTACGACATCAACAAAGTTAAAGAGGCACTGGAAAAACGTTTTCATCACGACCGTGGTTTTGCTGTGGTGGTGGTCGCCGAAGGAGCTTTCCCAAAAGGAGGTGTGCCGGTGTTTGAACAACCCAAAGAGCCGGGCTATGAAAACAGAATGCTGGGAGGCATTGCCCGTAAATTAATGACCGACCTTAAAGAGGCGGGCTTTAAACCCGAAATGCGCGAAACTGTTTTGGGACACCTGCAACGTGGCGGCGTTCCGGTGGCATACGACCGGGTATTGTCCGCACAGTTTGGTGTAAAAGCATTCGAAATGGTGTTAAACAACGATTTTGGTAAAATGGTATCTTACCGGCATCCCGATTTTATTGCCGTTCCTTTAAGTGAAGCCATTTCAAAACCAAACCTCGTTACCATGGATAACGCACTGGTTAAAACGGCATTGGGGCTTGGTATCTGTCTTGGCACATAATTAATTTTGAAATTTTATAAATTAACGGATTTGACTACCTTTGCAGCCATAATTCTATTATAATTAATAACTTAAATTTTTTAAAACTATGAATTTTGATGTAGCTAAAATGATGGATGAAATTCAACCATTAATTACCGATTACGGTTTAAAACTGATTGGTGCCATTGTGGTATTAATCATCGGCCTTTGGATTGCTAAGATGATTACCAAACAACTTGGAAGGCTTTTAAAAGCCAAAAACTACGATCCTTCGTTGCAGGGATTTTTAACCAGCATGGTAGGCATCCTGTTTAAAACGCTGGTGTTTATTGTGGCTCTTGGCATGATGGGAATCGAAATGACCTCCTTTATTGCTATTTTAGGTGCTGCCGGTCTTGCTGTAGGTATGGCGCTGTCGGGCACATTACAAAACTTTGCAGGCGGAGTAATGATTCTGATATTTAAACCTTTCAGAGTTGGCGATCTTATTGATGCACAAGGTTACCTTGGTGTTGTAAAAGAGATCCAAATTTTTGTAACCATTTTAACCACGCCCGACAACAAAACCATTATCATTCCCAATGGAGGGTTGTCAACCGGCTCGTTAACCAACTACAGTACCGAACCTAAACGACGCGTTGACTGGACAGTAGGTTTTGGCTATGGCGACGATTACGACAAAGCAAGAGAAGTGGTACTTGGAATATTAAAAGCCGACAAAAGAGTGCTTACCGACCCCGAACCCTTTGTTGCCCTCGGTGCTTTGGCCGACAGCTCGGTTAATTTAACCGTTAGAGCATGGGTAAATGCTGCCGATTACTGGGGCGTATTTTTCGACTTTAACGAACAGGTTTACAAAGAATTTAACAAACAAGGTATCAACATTCCGTTCCCGCAAATGGATGTTCATATTCAAAAATAATTTTTAAGGTTGGCTGTGGCAATGGTGCTTTTAGTACTTTTGTTACAGCCATTTTTATAACAGTACATATGAAAAAAATAATTTTTTTTGTTTTTATCACCATTTTCAGTTTGTCAGGTATTGTAAAAGCCCAAAAGTTTTATACAACATCAGGTGGAGAAATGATTTTTTCGTTTGCTTCCATCAACAATAACGGAAACAGTGGAAACAACATCATGCGATGGTCGCCGGTTTTTAATTTCCAGTTTTTTGGCAACTACGACTTTTCAAAAAATGCAGGCCTGATTTTTGGTGCCGCCGTTAGAAACGTTGGTTACATTGATGGAAATCCCGATATAGACAATAGCGCCTACAAAAAAAAATACAGAACCTATAACCTTGGCCTCCCGGTGGGAATTAAAATAGGGAACTTAGATAAATTCTTTTTTTATGGCGGATACGAAATTGAGTTTCCGTTTAATTACAAAGAAAAAACTTTTGTTAACGGCTCAAAACAAGACAATAAAATTACAGCCTGGTTTTCAAAGCGAACCCCCGTTTTTTATCATACCGCTTTTGCGGGCATTCAATTTCCTTACGGTTTAAACCTTAAGGTAAAATACTATTTTACAAACTTTTTTAATGAAGATTTTGAAGAAAAAGTGGATGGAGAAACCATAAAACCTTATGCGGGCATGAAAGCTAATATCATTTATTTTTCACTAAGTTTCGATTTATTTAAAAACTACAGCGTCGATTATCATGAATTTCATCCAAAGAATGTGAACGATAACGTTTATTAATTAATAAATCAGTGGGCGGCATTAATAACAAAAAACAAACCAAAAGGCAGGTTGGCGCCTCTTATGTAACAACCATTATTAGTATAACACTGGTGCTGTTTACCTTGGGATTTCTCGGCCTTATCTTGTTACAAGCCCGTTCGTTGTCGCGCTATATTAAAGAAAACATTGGCTTTGAAATAGTGATTAAAAAAGGGGTAAAAGATGCCGACATTTTCAGGCTTCAAAAAATACTTGATGCCCGTAATTATGTTAAGTCAACCGAATATATTACCAAAGAAGAAGCAGCCAACCGGTTGAAAAAAACTTTGGGAAACGATTTTATCAGCTTTTTGGGCGAAGAAAACAATCCGCTGCTGCCTTCACTCGAAGTCAGGTTTAACGCCGACTGGGCAAGCCCCGACAGCTTAAAGATTATTGAAAAAAAGGTGCTTAAAAACAATATTGTTAAAGAAGTTTACTACCATAAATCGTTGGTGGATGTAATTAATAAAAATATTCGCCGTATCGGATTAATACTACTGGCCATCAGCCTTGTATTAATCATTATTTCGGTTGCTTTAATTAACAACACCATTCGCCTTGCTGTTTTTGCCAAACGTCATACCATAAAAAGTATGCAGTTGGTGGGCGCAACCAACGGTTTTATCCGTAAGCCGTTTGTGCAACGTTCTGTTTTACATGGTGCGCTGAGCGCATTATTGGCCCTGCTGTTACTTAGCGGCGTAACAACGCTGTTAAAGGATAATATTCCCGAACTTCAATTGTTGGAAGACCGCGTTACCATGTTGGTACTTTACATTTCGGTAATTATTTTGGGTGTTGCCATATCGTCTGTTTCAACATGGATGGCCGTTACGCGGTATTTAAAAGCAGGTTCTGATCAACTTTATGGGTAGTTTGGCAGATTTCTATTACTTTTGAAAAAATTTTTCACAAAGCATCACGTTAGTTATTCATTGGCAACTTAAGTTTAATATAATGAAGAAAAAAGAAACAAAACCCAAAAACCAAAACACCGACGATTTATTTCCCTTCCATAAAGAAAATTATAAATTCTTATTTTTAGGATTGGTTCTTTTGGCGTTGGGATTTATACTTATGATTGGCGGAGGTTCTGACAATCCCAACGTGTTTAACAAATCTATTTTCGATGCACAACGGCTTACGGTTGCTCCCCTGTTGTTAATTGCCGGATTTGTGGTTGAAATGTGGGCTGTTTTAAAACGGCCGGCTCCTAAAAAGTAATTTTAAACAATCATTATTATTATGACTTGGTTTCAGGCACTGCTTCTTGCCATTGTTGAGGGGCTTACCGAATTTCTTCCAGTATCATCAACCGGCCACATGATTCTTACCGAAGGAATTATAGGCATGAAAAGCAACGACTTTATTCAGGCTTTTATCGTCAATATTCAGTTTGGCGCAATATTATCGGTGGTGGTACTTTACTGGAAAAGGTTTTTTCAGTCGTTAAAATTTTACTATAAACTTTTTGTCGCTTTTTTGCCGGCAGCTTTTTTCGGGTTGTTGCTTCACGATTACATCGACCAGCTTTTGGAAAGTATATATGTGGTAGCGGTGATGTTAATAATCGGTGGCGTTATTCTGGTGTTGGTTGATAAGTGGTTTAAAACAACTGCCGAAAAAGGAAAAGATGACGTTACCTATAAAAATGCCCTGATAATCGGGCTATTTCAGGTGTTGGCCATGATTCCGGGTACCTCACGTTCGGCAGCCACCATTATTGGCGGCATGGTTGAAAAAATGAATAAAAAAACCGCCGCCGAATTTTCGTTTTTTCTTGCAGTACCTACCATGGTGGCCGCTTCGGGCTATAAATTGCTCGAAAACCACGAAGCCATTACTTCCGACAACATTTCCCTGCTCATTTTTGGTAATGTTGTTGCCTTTATTGTTGCCCTTTTGGCCATTAAGTCTTTCATCAGCTTTTTAACTAACCACGGCTTTAAACTGTTTGGTTACTACCGTATTATTGTGGGTGTAATCATTCTTTTGCTTTACCTGTTTGGTGTTGACTTAACAATTTCCTAATGGCTTTCGATTTTGTACAGGGCGAGGTATTGCTAATTGACAAACCTTTGGAATGGACTTCGTTTGATGTGGTAAACTTTATCCGTTCGTTTTTACGCAAAAAATACAACCTCAAAAAGCTTAAAGTGGGCCACGCCGGAACACTTGACCCTTTGGCCACCGGACTGCTGATTATTTGCACCGGAAAAATGACCAAACAAATTGATACCTACCAGGGAATGGACAAAGTGTATGTGGGGCAGATGAAGCTGGGAGCCACCACACCATCGTTTGACAAAGAAACCGAAGAAGACCGGCACTTTAATCTTGAAACAATTTCGGAGGAAGCTCTTTTCAAAACTGCTCAAAAATTTCTTGGCGAAATCGAACAGGTTCCACCCATCTATTCCGCCATTAAAATTGATGGTAAAAGAGCTTACGAACATGCACGCAAAAAAGAACATCGTGAAATCAAACCCCGAAAAGTAACGATTCATCAGTTTAACCTGCTTAACATCGATCTCCCGCTTGTGGACTTTTATGTTAAAAGCAGCAAGGGTACTTATATCAGGGCGTTGGCACGCGATTTTGGGGAAGCATTAAACAACGGCGCCTACCTTACTGCTTTACGACGCACCCAAATAGGTAACTTCACGGTTAACAACGCCTATACTTTGGAGGGATTCAAAGAGGCTGTAATTAATGAAACGGAAAGCAATGAATGAGCAAAATCACACCATCGTAGTTACCAAAAACACCGGAGAAAAAGATGTTTTTGATGCTGAAAAACTAAAAACAGCCCTCCGCCGGTCAGGTGCTACCGAAGAGGAGGTAAATCTTGTTGAGCAGGAGGTTTTGAAAAAACTCTACAATAACATTTCAACTAAAAAGATTTATCAAATAGCCTATAACCTGCTCCGCAACAAGTCGAAACGGACAGCAGGCAGATATCGTTTGAAGAATGCCGTTATGAGCCTGGGGCCTTCGGGCTATCCGTTTGAAAAGTTTTTGGGCCGCTTGTTCGAAAGCCGTGGCTACAGGGTACGGGTAAACCAAATAATAAAAGGCAAATGTGTTACCCACGAAACCGATGTGATTGCCAACAACGGGACAGAACAGATAATGGTTGAGTGTAAATTTCACAGCAGTGTAACTCAAAAAAGCGACGTGAAGGTTCCGCTCTACATTCAGTCGCGCTTTCTTGACATTAAAGCCGTTTGGGAACAACAGGACGATTTACAAGGATTAAAATTTTACGGAATGGTGGCTACCAATACCCGGTTTACCGAAGATGCAAAAGATTTTGCCGCATGTGCCGGCCTTAAAGTTATCAGTTGGGATTATCCAATCGGAAACAGCCTGCGCGAGTGGATTGACAGCAGCGGTTTCTACCCTGTAACAGCACTCCAGTCGTTGCGAAAAAAAGATAAGGAGCTGTTGTTGGAAAATAATTTGGTGTTGTGTCGCGAACTGGCATCAAACAAGCAAGAGCTTCGCCGGCTTAATTTTAGTGCAGGAGCAATCAAAAAAATGATAACTGAAGCAGAACACCTGATTTCCTAACACATTTATAGTATGAAAGAATCTCTTTTTGGAAAAACACTCACGGAGCTGCAGGAAATTGTTAACGATTTAGGGCTGCCCAAATTTACCGCCAAACAGTTGGCCGAATGGCTTTATAAAAAACATGCCGTTTCGTTCGATCAAATGACCAACCTGTCGAAAAAGGCACGAGCCACGCTTGCCGGTTTATATGAAATTGGTTTAACCCCGCCACGTACGGTTCAAACTTCATCTGACGGCACAAAAAAATATCTTTTTAAGTCCGATTCCAAAGGATATATCGAAGCGGCCTACATTCCCGAACCCAAGCGCCACACTTTGTGCGTATCGTCGCAGGTGGGTTGTAAAATGAACTGCTCCTTTTGTGCCACCGGCAAGCAGGGCTTTCAGGCAAACCTTTCCGCCAAAGAAATCATTAATCAAATAGCATCCATCCCCGAATCGGAAAGTCTTACTAATCTGGTTTACATGGGCATGGGTGAGCCGCTTGATAACCTTGACGAAGTATTAAAAAGCCTTGAAATACTAACTTCCGACTGGGGTTATGGCTGGAATCCCCGAAAAATCACCGTCTCAACCATTGGCATTATTCCCGCCATGAAACGGTTTTTAGATGAAAGCACCTGTCATTTGGCCGTTAGCCTTCACAATCCTTTTGAGGAGGAACGATCGGCTATTATGCCCGTTAATAAAGCCTATCCTGTAAAAAAGATAATTGAAGAACTTAAAAAATATCCCTTCGACAGGCATCGCCGGGTGTCGTTTGAGTACATTGTTTTTGGGGGAGTAAACGATACCCGCCGGCACGTAAACGAGCTGGCCCGGTTGCTTAACGGTATTAACTGCCGCATCAATCTAATCAGGTTTCATACCAATCCGGGTTCCGATTTAAAAGGAACCGACGAAAACAGTCTGATGGCCTTTAAAGAGGCGCTTAATGCCAAAGGAATTGTTACCACCATAAGGGCTTCGCGCGGTCAGGATATTGATGCCGCCTGTGGACTGTTAAGCACCAAAACGCTTTTACAAGAACAATAGCCAATTTTATGGAAAAGATGGATAACATCCTGAAAAACCTGTCCGAAAAGGCAAAACAGGCCGAACTTCAAAACAAAGCGCTCGTTAAAAAGCTGAAAAAGAAAAAGCCTAAAAACCTCGACAACATTGTTCACGCACTTCATCAAGAGGTGTTTAACCATATTGACTGCCTTGCCTGCGCCAACTGCTGCAAAACCCTGGGGCCTCGCATTACCGATAACGACATTGTCCGACTGACAAAACATCTTAAACTAAAACCCGGTAAATTTATTGATGCTTACCTGAAACTTGACGAGGATAACGACTATGTTTTTAAAGAGATGCCTTGCCCTTTTTTGATGCCCGACAACTACTGCATGGTTTACGAATACCGGCCAAAAGCATGCCGCGAGTACCCTCACACCGACCGGAAACGATTTTATCAGGCATTGGATGTTACCTTGAAAAACACCGCCACCTGCCCCGCTGTTTTCGAAATAATGGAACAGTTAAAGCAAAACAATACTTTTTAAGAAACACTTAACCGCGACCGGTATCCAACCAAAATAATAAGCAACAAAAAGCCCATTATTATTTCGGCATAGTTAATATAACTGTGGATTACAATAAAATAGAACAACGAAAAGAAGAGGGAAAAATAGTAAAAGTACAACCCTGTTTTCTTTTTATAAAGCAGTAAAAAACCCGACAGCAATACGCTAACGTGAACCAAAACCTCTATGCTTACCGGAATGAACAGAGTATTTCCGCTAAACTTGTTAAAGGTTAAATTTTCAAGAAAATGAGGGTTAACAATAGAGTAAATCAGTACAAACAAATAATACCCAAATCCGATAACTCCATAAACAATTAACAGCAAAGCCGTTGCTTTTACTAAAAACGGCAGTGGCTTTACCGATTGTGCTTCAGGGATATTGTTGGATTGTTCGGTATCTATTTTCAATTGGAAAGATATTTTATTTCAAGGTTGATAACATTACAAAAATAAGTTTTTTCTTTACACTTCTAACCAAATACAAGCTCACCTCTAAAACCTCGTATGCTTCGTTAAATGAATGATGGATTTTTTGGACGGTTGCTAACTCCGGGTACGCCCCGCTACTCCCCCTTCATCCACTCAAACAGCTGATAATGTTCTCCGTTCATACCCAACGATTGATAAACTTTGCGGGCATTGCTATTGGTTAAATCAACATAAAGGCGTATTCCCGATACATCATCGTTGTTTATAACAAGCGTTTTTATATGATTATACATTCGACTGAATATTTTTTTGCCACGAAACGCAGGCAATATATAAACCGACTGAATCCACCATACCCATTGGTTGCGCCAGTCGCTCCACTCATAGGTTATCATCAACGACCCCACCACTTTGTTTTTATCAACAGCAACAAAATACTGCCCCTTTGCAGGAAGTTCAAAAACAGCTTTAACACCTTTTAAAACCGTGGATTTATCCAGAGTAAGCGACTCGGTTTCCAAAGCCATGGCAATTTGAAAGTCGCTTATTATTTCCGCATCGTCTAGTGTACCTTTTCTAACAACAATCATCATTATTTATTTTATCTTTGCTAAGCAAAAAAGCAAGGGGTTCTGTTTTAAGGAACACAAAATTAAACATTTCCGGGGTTAAACAATGAGCGAGCAAATAAAACACGAATGCGGTATTGCCATGGTAAGGCTTTTAAAACCGTTGGAGTATTATCTTGGTAAATACGGCACAGCCATTTACGGACTTCAAAAATTACATTTGTTGATGCAAAAGCAGCACAACCGAGGGCAGGATGGTGCCGGAATGGCCTGTGTAAAATTTGATTTACCGCCGGGAAAACGGTACATCGACAGGGTTCGTTCAAATAGTGTTACACCCATTAAAGATATTTTTAATTCCGTTTACGACAGGCTTCTTCAAATTGGCGAAGATAACCCCAGACGATTGAAAGATGTCAACTGGCTGAAAAACAACGAGGGCTTTACCGGCGAACTTTTTCTCGGCCATTTAAGGTATGGTACCTACGGAGGAAACTCCATTGAAAACCTGCATCCATTGGTTCGGTCCAACAACTGGAAGACAAAAAATCTGGTGCTGGCAGGTAACTTTAACATGACCAACAACGACGAGCTTTTTGAAACCCTCGTTGAGTTGGGGCAATATCCTGTTGAAACTTCGGATACCATTACGGTGTTGGAAAAAATTGGCCATTTTTTGGATGAAGAGAATGAACGACTTTATTATAATTTTAGAAAACAGGGGTTCTCAAAAAAGGAGATAACCGACAAGATTATTGATAATATTGAAATCCACCCTATTCTTAAAGATTCGGCCAAACGGTGGGACGGAGGCTATGTAATTGGCGGATTACTCGGCCATGGCGATGCTTTTGCCATGCGCGACCCGGCAGGAATAAGGCCAGCGTTTTACTACGCCGACGACGAAATTGTGGTAGTGGCTTCCGAACGGCCTGTTATTCAAACAACACTGAATGTAAAAATTGAAAAGATTCGCGAAATTGAACCTGGCCACGCCCTGGTAATCAGAAAAAACGGCGAAATTATCAACGAGCGTTTTATCGACCCGCTTCCATTAAAAGCCTGTTCGTTTGAAAGAATTTATTTTTCGAGAGGAACCGACAAAGACATCTATCGCGAACGGAAAGCCCTGGGTGAATTGCTCACTCCGGCAGTGCTTGAAGAGATAAACTACGATTTAAAAAATACAGTCTTTTCCTTTATTCCCAACACCGCTTCCGTGGCCTTTCAGGGAATGATTGACCGCATTAACAAACACACCGGACGCCAAATAGCCGAAAACATTTTAAACAGAGATGAACCCGTTGGCCGTGAAGAGCTGGATGAAATTTTAAAATATCGCCCCCGTGTGGATACCATTGCGGTTAAGGATGTTAAACTGCGCACCTTTATCACGCAGGATAACCAGCGCGACGACCTTGTTGGCTATGTGTATGATGTTACTTACGGCGTTGTAAAGGAGCATCAGGATACACTTGTGGTGCTCGACGATTCCATTGTGCGCGGCACAACCCTGCGGCAAAGCATTATTAAAATTCTCGACAGGCTGGGGCCGAAAAAAATTATTATCGCCTCGTCGGCACCGCAAATTCGCTATCCCGATTGCTATGGCATTGATATGGCACGCCTTGGCGACTTTGTGGCCTTTAAAGCAGCCATTATGTTGCTTAAAGAAAATAAAATGGAAGATGTTATCAACAAAGTTTACAAAAAATGTAAAGCACAGCAGCATCTTCCCAAAGAGCAGATTGTGAACTATGTGAAAGAAATTTACAAACCTTTTACAGCAAAACAGATATCGGCTAAGATTGCCCAAATAGTAACTGCCCCTGATATTCATGCAGAGGTACAGGTAATTTACCAAAGCATCGAAGATTTACACCGGGCTATTCCCAACCATTCGGGCGACTGGTATTTTACCGGCGATTACCCTACTCCCGGCGGAAACAAAGTGGTTAATCAGTCGTTTATTAATTACATTGAAGGCAGAAATGAGCGGGCTTATTAGTTGACAGTAGTTCAAATATAAGTCGTTAAACAAGTTCAATAACAGTATTACACAAAATCAATACAAATAGTTTTATTCTTGCCAGCCAATCAACAAAATAGCACTTTAAAAAACCTGATAAAAACATTGCCGGGTAAGCCGGGAGTGTATCGTTATCTTGATAAGGAGGGTAAGGTAATTTATGTTGGCAAAGCCAAGAATCTGAAAAAAAGAGTTTCAAGCTATTTTACAAAAACCCATCAAAGTGGAAAACTCAGGTTGCTGGTTCGTAAAATCAGCGACATTAAATTTATTGTAACCGAAAGCGAATCGGATGCGCTACTTTTGGAAAACAACCTCATTAAAAAGTATCAGCCCCGCTACAATATTTTACTGAAAGACGACAAGAGCTTTCCGTGGATATGCATTAAAAACGAACCCTTTCCCCGTGTGTTTCCCACCCGCAACCCGCAAAAAGACGGCTCGGAGTATTACGGCCCTTACACTTCGGTAAAGATGATGCGTACCCTGCTGGACATCATCAGGCAGTTGTACCCGTTACGAACCTGTAAGCTAAACCTGTCGGAAAAAAACATAAAAAAAGGCCGGTACAAAGTGTGCCTCGAATATCACATAGGAAATTGCCTTGCGCCATGCACAGGCAAACAAACCGAAGCCGACTACAACACCTCAATCAGTCATGTGCGCTCAATTATTAAAGGCAACATTGTTGAAATAATAAAAGAGCTGAAAACACGCATGCACCATTATGCCGATGCCATGAAATTTGAACAGGCGCAGCTAATGAAAGAAAAAATCGAGATTCTTGAAAACTATAAAAGCAAGTCAACCATTGTAAATCCTAAAATTAACAATGTGGATGTTATCTCAATTATTGATGAGCCTGAGCTGTCGTGGGTTAACTGGCTGAGGGTGCTCAACGGTGCTGTTGTTCAGGCTCATACGGTGGAGGTAAAAAAGAAACTCAACGAATCGAAAGAGGAAGTGCTTGCGCTTACACTGGCCGAATTCAGGCAACGTTTCGAAAGCAATGCCAACGAAATAATTGTCCCTTTTCATCCGGGTGTTACCTTACAGGATGTAAAATTTGTTATTCCTCAGCGAGGCGACAAAAAGCAGCTGCTCGATTTAAGCCTCCGTAACGCCATGTTTTACAGAATGGAACGCAACAAGCAGCGCGAACTGGTTGACCCTGAACGCCATTCGCGGCGTATTATGGAAACCATGAAAAAAGACCTTCGGATGGATGAACCGCCCGAAGTTATCGAGTGTTTCGACAACTCCAACTTTCAGGGCGATTACCCCGTGGCCTCCATGGTTCAGTTTGTCAAAGGTAAACCCAATAAAAAAGAGTACCGTCATTTTAACATTAAAACGGTGGAAGGTGCCAACGATTTTGCCTCCATGGAGGAGATTATCGAACGCCGTTACGGCAGGTTGCTGCGCGAAAACAAACCGCTGCCTCAGCTTATTGTGGTAGATGGCGGCAAAGGCCAGTTGTCGTCGGCAGTTAAAAGTTTAAAAAAACTGGGGTTAACAGGAAAAGTTACCGTTTTAGGTATTGCCAAAAAGCTGGAAGAGTTGTATTATCCCAACGATCCGGTGCCGCTTTACCTCGACAAAACATCCGAAACATTAAAAGTTATTCAACAGCTGCGCGATGAAGCGCACCGCTTTGGCATTACCCATCATCGCAAAAAGCGTGATAAAGGAACTTTAAAATCGGAGTTAACCGAAATAGAAGGAGTTGGTTATGCCACCGCTCAAAAACTGTTGCGAAAATTTAAGTCGGTAAAAAAAATTAAAGAAGCGGATGAACAGGCTTTGGCAACTGTTACAGGCAAAGCAAAAGCCGCTGTGATTTTTAAGCATTTTCACCCGTAGCTTACCACTTTGTTGCCAGCACCCCCGTTTTTTTCCACGATTTTACATGCCCCTCCATATCGAAAGCACGGATATAAAAAATGTAAATTCCCACGGGTGCTTTGCTGTTTTCATCGGTAATGCCATCCCAACTGATGCTGCCGGAAGTTCCTGAAAGTTCATTGTCCGCCATATGTTTAACCACCTGTCCATTTTGATTGTAAATAATGATCTTCAAATTGTAGCCGGCCTTATCGAAATGATAACTGATGTTGATAACATCATCTTGGCCATCGTTGTCGGGACTGAATATTTCGGGTTCAACGGTTATTTCGTCAGGGCCGGATTCAGGACTTACCCATTGAGAGTTTTTATATCCCGGCGTGCCGAAACCCACACTTTCTGCCGCTGAATGCCAGTTGTTGGCATCATTGGTCGGTGCATCGGGGTTGATGCGCTCCAGTGCCACACCGTCAACATAATTAAGTAACGGATACTGCATGCTTTCGCTGTAGGTAAAGGCATCAACAGGGTATCGTTAACAGTTGCCAA
>Ga0256831_1001114_pt1 | contig 14147 bp, 12 predicted proteins | sample 132544metaG_FD_189087 | JGI IMG/M metagenome (GOLD analysis project Ga0256831, IMG submission 189087) | Hydrothermal vent microbial communities from Lau Basin, Pacific Ocean - 132-544 | ecosystem: Environmental > Aquatic > Marine > Hydrothermal vents | place: Pacific Ocean: Lau Basin | collected...
GAACCAAATTAGAATAGTATTAAACATTATTGTATTTTTGAAATAAATGTAATCTGAAAGTTATGAAGAAGAGAGATATATCCGTTTCGGTTGATGTTTATGAGAGTAGGGGAGAGATGCCTGTTGAGTTGCAGAATCTTGTTTCAGAAGCAACTGAAGCAGCAAAGAGTGCTTATGCTCCATATTCAGGTTTTAGTGTGGGGGCTGCCGTACTGATGGAGAATGGAGAGATTATTACTGGCAGTAATCAGGAGAATGCTGCCTATCCTTCAGGATTGTGTGCCGAGAGGGTTGCTGTTTTTTATGCCAAAGCAAAATATCCGGAAATGGCCATTAAACAACTGGCAGTTATTGCCCTTAATGGTGATGAGATTGTTGACCCGCCTGCTGCCCCCTGTGGTGCTTGTCGTCAGGTGTTTAATGAGTATGAGGAGATGCAGGAAGCTCCTCTGTCAGTGCTTTTGGCGGGTAAGGATGAGACGTTAAAGATTGAATCTTCAGCTGATTTGTTGCCTCTTTCGTTTGGAAGCAGAGAGTTGGGGTGAGAGTATGTGGGAAGTTATGGCATAGACTCTTTCGCCCACTCCGGGGCTTGTTTTTAACTTCTCTATATTCAAAGGGTGTGTTGCCCTTTGCTATTTTCTTTCGGGTCTAACGACCCTTACAATAACTCAAACAATCCTGTTTGCATAAAGTCAAGCTTCATAAAGATTAGAATCTTATACTATAGTCCCAGTAGGGGCGCAAGAGTTTAACTCAGGGCAAAGCCCTGAGAATGGACGAAATAAAAAACAGCTTAGCCCCGTAGCGGGCGTAAGAGAAAACAAAAAGTCGGTTAGTTGACCCTTAAGTCTTGATTGTTATATGTTCATTTATTTATTGATGCTTGCATCTCAAAATATTACTTATCCATTATTTTGTAATAGACACCATTTATTATATAGAAAAATCTATATTTTTGTTTATCTTTCTGTTGATTTTGCTAAAATCAATGATAACATAAAATACGTATGCAGCATTTTGACGCTTTTATTGTATTACTGGTAATTATATTTATTCTCGTTTCCCTTTATAAAGAGTGGGTTGGAGCTGCATTTACTTTCTTTATAGCAGTTTTGGTTCTGGGGCTGTTTGGCATTCTTACTCCCAAGGAGATGCTGTCGGGTTTTGCCAACGAGCAAATTGCTGTAGTGTTAATGCTGTTGCTTTTGGGTGATGTCATAAGACAGACTTCGATTATTGAGATATTTTTTGAGAAGATATTTCCCCGGTCATCATCCAATAATGGGTTTTTGATGCGAATGATGGTTTGGGTTGGTGGATTGTCAGCCTTCCTTAACAACACACCGTTGGTGGCGGTAATGATGCCTTATGTTCATCAGTGGAGTAAAAGGCACAATGTATCTTCGTCGAAGCTGTTGATTCCCCTCTCGTATGCTGCCATCCTTGGTGGTTGTGTTACTCTAATTGGTACTTCAACAAACCTTATTGTTAGTGGTATGGTTATCGATCAGGAGATTATACCCATGGAGCCTCTTGAGATGTTTGACTTCTTCTGGGTTGGCTTTCCCATGCTGATTATTGGCATTGTATACCTCTATTTCTTTAGTTATCGCTATCTGCCCGACCGAAAGACTGCAATGGAGGAGATGGCTATTGGAGAGCGTAAATATCTTGTTGAAGCTGAGATTCGTACAGGCTCACACCTAATCAATAAAACCATTAGTGATACCGATTTCAGAAGAAATGAGAAGGAGTTATACCTGATAGAGATTGTCAGGAAGAAGCGTCTATATCAGGTTCTGGATGATGGTTTTGTTATGGAGGAGGGTGATGTGCTGAGGTTTGCCGGCGATAACAATAATATAACAGATATCCTATCCGAAAAGAGTGGGTTGACGCTTCCTACCGTTGGAATGATGACGAAACTTAAACTCTTGCAGGTTATCGAAATTGTTATCTCCTATAACTCCAGTCTGATAACAAAATCGGTTAAAGAGGTTAATCTCAGAGGCAGGTACGATTCGGCTCTGATAGCTATTCATCGTAATGGTGAGAAGATAGTAGACCATATTGAGGATGTGAAACTGAAAGCAGGTGATGTACTTCTAATAATTGCAGGTGAGAACTTTTACAGTAGTATTCAAGGAGGTCAGGATTTTTATCTCCTCTCGAAGGTTAAAGAGCTGCGTAAACCCGAACGATATAAAGTGTGGACTCTTTTGGGAGGTACACTTCTGGCTATCTTTTTAGCCGCAATTAAGGTTGTACCACTGTTCATGGGGCTATTGGTTGTAATAGTGGTTATTAATATTATGAAGGTTGTCTCGGCTAAAGACCTTCCAAAAAGTATTGATTACAATTTGGCTGTTATCATTGCTCTGTCGTTAGCTCTTGGTACAGCCATGCTTAAGTCGGGTGTGGCCGATATGATTGCAAACTTTATAATTTCAGTGTTCCTGCCGCTTGGGCGTGTTTCGTTGTTGGTAGGGATATTCATAATCACATCAATTCTTGCTGCCTATATTACCAATAAAGCTGCTGTGGCCATAATATTTCCAATCTCACTTACCGCAGCTGCCAATCTGGGACTTGACCCTAAGCCGTTTGTTTTGATTGTATCCTTTGCTGCAGCCGCAAACTTTTTAACACCTATTGGTTACCAAACTAATCTTATGGTGTATGGTCCGGGTGGATACATTTTTAAGGATTTCTTTAAGATTGGACTGCCTCTAACTATTATTTATATGGTGGTGGCTGTATCGGTTCTTAGCTATATGTATTTTACCTGATTTTCAAATTAAGGTATTATCCATGTAAGTTCTATTGCGAATTTTGTGGATGTTATGAAACAATTAAATTTAATTTGCCATTTTACTCTTTACCTACACTTTGCGTCTGTGCGTGATCAACTATTCAGGTTAAACGCTTAATTTGTATAATACATGTGGATTAGATCCAAAAAATATAAACCGTTAATCACCTACGGAATCGTAAACCTCTCCCAAAACTTCTTGTCAACAGGTTTGTCTGAATAGTACTCCCTTTGGCTTTTTATAGTGCTTTTACCCTTTTCTACCTCCAAAACTTTCATGCTCTCATGCACGTTTAACTCTTTACCGTCACTGCCCGAAAATACCTTGTCAACACCTACACTGCTGAGCATGTACTTCCCTTCACTATCTTTACGATACAGAGTAACCACCTTGTAACTTGCTTTTATAACAGATTTCGATATTATCTCATCATTGTAATAGGCAGTGTATCCATATTGAAAATGACCGTCAGTTTCAATATCTAACTCATTTCGGACTACTGCATTTGTTGTTTTTGAAATATAAATAACACCTGAGTATTGCGTAACGTTTCTGTTTCCTGTATTGGAGAAATCAGGTTTACTGTTTTTATAACTTATTGCCCATATTGAGTCTCCAGTGAAAACCGTAATGTCTTCCAGTTTCAGCTCAAAACCGAACAGTCCGGCCGAATCGAGAATGTTACCCCTCACACGCGCTATGTCAAAAAGTAGCATAAATTCGACATCACACACTCCCTCATCAATAGGTTTGACCTCGAAGTTTCTTCTTATCTCATCTATTTTGTACGAACGATCTACAAAAGCAGCTGTGTATGTTCTGTCTCTGTACCCCTCTGAATCAGCCACAGAAATAACAGCCTCTGTTTTATTATTATTTTTCTTGTTCTCACTCAAAAAGAATGTGTTGTATTCAAACGGCTCAGTAATATAGTTCTGACGAATCAAGTTTTCTGCCGATTTAATTATCCCGTAAAGAACCATAGATTGTGCTTTGATGTCTACCTGAGAGATGCCGTACCTTACAGGTGTAAGGTTTATTGTTTGCATCGCATCACCCGACAGTTTACCCACTTTTAACTTCTTCGTTTGATATCCAACAGCAGAGATAACTGCATCATAATCTGAGTATTTATCGTTAAGGGTAAGTTTAAACATACCGTCAATATCAGATGCTGTTCCCAGAAACGTACCTTTAATACCAATATTTGCAAATTCAACCGGACTATTATTTGAGGCATCAACAATCTTTCCGCTAATGCTGTACTGATTGTTCTGCGAAAAAACGGGTGTTGAAATGAGAGAAAAAAGAATAATAATGGTTAAAAGATTTATATAAATAGGTCTCATAATAAAAGATTTTTTATTTTTGATATAAATTTAGAAACCTTTTTAAATATCAGAAGCATGTTACGCAAAATATTTTTATTTATTATTACTCTTTCTATTTTTTCAGGATGTGTTGTTTCGAAGAAGAAGTATGAAGCTCTGCTCTCTGAAAAGAACCATCTGTCGAAGAATCTTGATGAAAAAAACGTAGAAAATAGTAAACTCTCCTCTGATCTTAAGTCGGCAGTTGCAGATTATGAGAAGGTGAGATACGACCTTAGTAAGAGTAATGCCATCAAATCAGATGAGGTTAGTGATTTAATGATTCAGTCTACTACATTCCAGAAGAAGATAGATGAGCTGAACAAACAGCTGAACAATATTCAGAGTGATTATAAGTACAACAAGCAGTCGGCACTAAAAACATCAGAGCAACTACAGTCAGTAAAAAAGCAGTTAACCCAGCTTCAGCGCGACACTGCAAGTCTGCGTTACTCCATTAAGCTTGCAAAGAGCAGGAATGAGATGGTTCAAAAGGAGTATACGGAATCGAGAGAAAAATATAACACACTCTACTCTAACTATTCAGAAGTAAAGGATGATGTGCAGAAAAAGGATATTCAGCTTAAATCATTAGAGCAGCAGCTGATAGGTCAGAAAGAGACAGTGGAGTCAATATCCAAAGCTTTTATCAGTTTGCGTAAAGAGTTGCTCAGTGCAAAATCGAAAAACACCCCTATCGATCCAAATAAAAACTCTCACATCGATAAGATAGCGAAGCTTTTGGGGCACTATTAATAGTTTTGGGTTTCGGGTTTCAGGTTACTAGCTTCTGACACTGATTACTGCTGACTGACTTGACGATTGATTCGATTTTGCTATCGCTTCAATTGAATCAATGTCTTTAATATTGTCGTTCACCCGAAATGCTTACCGAATACTTTTTACTTTCCTCAAAGTACCACTATTCCTGCTCTATCGGCTTGTAGCATCTTACCCAGTCGATGTCCATTGAGGTAGGCAGATTAGAGGGCGTATTTTCATCCAGCAGGTGTGAGCTGAATACCAGATACATTGGTTGCTCCGGTATGTTTGAGTTAACCTCTTTAATTATCTTACCATTAATTTTCCATGTTAACTTTTCCGGTGTCCACTCAAGTGAGAATATGAAGAAGTTATCAGAGAAATTTGCTCCTGCTATTTCAAAAGAGATATTTTTAAATGAGTCTCCTTCGGCAAGATGATAACCTACCTTTATCTTTTTGGATGATTTGGAATTGTATCTCAGAATATCTATTTGCGGTACATTCATCTCTGAAACCATCCAGAATGAGTGGGTAACAGGGTAGGAGTGGTTTAACCTTATTTTTGCTTCAAACTTACCATACTTTTGCCTGAAGCTCTGCCCTGTACTTATCAGCCCCGAAGAGTATTGAAATTCGGCAGGCATAAAGCCGTACTGCTTATCCCATATTTTCCCGTTACAATCCTCTCTTTTTGTGACAATACTAGCCATTGAATCGCGTAACTCAACATTACTATCCTGAAAAAACTGTTTCTCGTGGGCAAGAACATAGTTGTCGTTTAGCAGTGCTTTACCCCAGAAGTATCCTGTAATCCATCTGGAGGCATCAAGCGACTTGCTGTCGAATTCATCACTAAACGATAGATCCCACTTATGTACCTCATCAAACAGATTCTCTTTTTTTATTTTGGTGTACCAGATAAATTCAGGAGTTTTCTTTATCTCTTTATATTCATTTAACAGACTATACTCTTCCGATTTTTTAAACCGGTCTTTATCCTCCATCTCAGCTTTAAAATCAAGAAACTCTTTCGAGTTGATATATTTGAGCTCCTCATTGTAATTGCTGATTCGTTCGGAGCCATTAAGTATTTCGTAGTTCTTAAAAGCAGTAGAGTTGAGTGCTCTATTCACGAAACGAATATCATCTATTTTTCTTAACTTTTTAAACTCTTTTAGTTTTTCAAACTCAGCCGTTTTCTTAAATCCTTTAGTTGCTTTAGCTTGCTGAAAAGTTGATGATCCGACGAAATTCTTCAGTTCAATAAAACGTTGATATTCATCTGAGCTCAATGTTTTATCAATTCGTTCAGGTTTACCGCTATTCTTAAACTTGAAGTAGCTCTTTATATCTTTAGATCTCTTCAGAGTCTTAAAGTTCTTCTGTTTTCTATACTGCTCGGTATCTTTAAATTTCTCAGTCTTCAGCTTCTTCACCATTTTCTCAAACTTACCGGAGTGAACCTGTTTGTCGAGCTCTAGGAATCGTTTGTGATAGTTTGAACCTTCATACTCCTGAAAGCGTTCAAAATCTGCTCTCAGGTTGTTTATTTTTGATTCGTATTTTGCAGTGTCCGGGAACTTACTCCCGAATAGTTTACTAAATATACCTGACATATTATGAGATGTTTAGATTTAATATATTTTATGCATACGAAATTTTATCATTTTTGTTAAGGAAACAGGCTAAAAAATGCATTTTTTTTTTTCGTATCTTCACTTTTATTGCGAGAAGTGCGAAAAAACATACTGCCTCAACGATATTCCTGTTTCTACAATAACCTACCTAAAAGTTTCACTCGGAGCTGTTCTCTTTCTGATTGTAATACGTGGTGCTATAAGAATTATTAAGCTGTGCAGGTAAAAGGCCTTTGGTAATTAGAATGTAACAAAAAGAGTTCAACCGTAAAGTTGAACTCTTTTGTGCCCAGAACAAGACTCGAACTTGCACGACCTTGCGGTCACAGGCCCCTCAAGCCTGCGTGTCTACCAGTTTCACCACCTGGGCATATTTTAAGATAAGATAGAGACTAAGAGAGTCTCTATCTTATCTTAAATATTATATGAGCGAAAAACGGAACTTCCCGATATCCATCGGGATAGACTTCTCGTCCCTCTACTTTTTTCATTCTAATAATAAATGAGCGAAAAACGGGACTCGAACCCGCGACCCCGACCTTGGCAAGGTCGTGCTCTACCAACTGAGCTATTTTCGCAGTTAAAACCATTTTTGATTTAGCGATTGCAAAGATATATAAATCCTGTTCTAATGCAAAGAGATTTTTTTGAAAACTATTAACTATACCCTTTAATCTCAATCTTTGGTTTTTGCCATTTGAGTCTTTCAAATTTTAGTTGTGAAAAGTATCAGATCGCTTAATAAAAAGATATTCTTCTCATATCTACAATAGTCCGGATGGGTTTGTGACAAACATACGGGTACTCTCAGTATACTTAATACCGGCAGGTGATTTGTAAATCAGGTCGATATAGAATGCCTTAAACCCTGACTCAGGATATTTAACCTTTACATTAACTGTCTCCTTACTCTTTGCTTTCAAACTAACGCTGCTCCACTCTTCATCTCTAAAGTCGCGGTCTCCTATTGATGTGGCAGACCATATAACAGCATCAATTAACTTATCACCTGAAGTAGTCATAGTAACATCAATACCTTTATCTTCCTGTTTTGCGTCCCAACTACATTTTGGATAGTTCATTCCAGAAATGGTAGTGTTGAAAAATGCGTTTAGCGCCCGTTGAGCTGAATCTGTATTGCTCAGGTCATGACCTGCATTTGGTACGTAATGGATATAGTTCTCGCCCGGAATACTGTTGTAGTAATTTTTAATTGCATCAACAGGCCAATACTCATCATTAGTACCTATGAAAATCATCTTGGGCATTGTGAGGCTTTTCCTGTAGGAGTACGGATCAACCATAGTTGAAATATTTTTCCCTGATTCAGATTCAACGTTCTGAGGAATCTCCAATTTTACGTAATCTTCTATTTGAACACTGTACTCTTTCCAGACTTCAATCTGATAGTTTAGGCTTATTGGCATATTCAATACGTCGATTACCATTGGAGCAATAGCTTCAACTCTTGGGTCAGAAGCACCGGTCAGCCATGTTGTCCATCCGCGTTTGGATGCACCCGAAACAATAAATTTTTTAATGTTGGTGTTAAGCTCATCTTTCGAAAATTGTTGAACAGCATCCATTGCACGAACAGCACTCTTCGTCATTGGGAAGAGGAGAGGCCATGTCATATCGCCATCCTTTTTGTAGTTGTGCAGTGTGAAAGATATTATCTCATCTTCAACCAGACCACCGAAAAGAGGTTGGTTTGGCACATGTCGTATAATTGCAGTTACTGCACTGTTTGTTTTTGCAATAGTTGCCAGCATCTTTGTCAGGTCATCGTCAGATCCTCCTCTGAACTGAGGCTCTCCTTTGTCATCAATGTGTCCGCCGGAGATAAAGAGTAACGACTCGTTGTGCTCAATTTTATTGGGAACAAAAATGGTTAACTGATGTTTCCAGATATGCTTACGCCATTTTTGGGATGTTAAAATCAGGTTGTAGACAGTTATGCCCTCAACTCTCAGAGTGTCTGCCATTATTAGGTCGTAGGTCTTGTCGCCATTATTGAGATAGTGTTGTAGTGCCGTTGCCGGAGTTAATGGAGTCTCCTCTTTTGTGCTCTTCTGTATTGTGCCACAAGCGGAGAGTAGTAAAACAGCTATAAGAATAGCTGTGATGTATGAGAGTTTATTCATGTTAGTTAACTTTCAAGTATTTATTAAAAAAACTGATTCATATAATATTGACAATATACGTGTTTTTTTCCTACCTCCATAAAATGAGAACCATCCTTTTAACCTGTGATATTCAACTGTAACACTGTTTTTCCGCATGTTTAAGAGTTTATTTTTTAATAGAAATGGTGTTCTACAATCTGACATAAAATATGGTATACCGGCAGATGATACTCCTGAACAACAGGTGTGATTGCCGAAGGAACGCGAATAGAGACATCGCAATACTCTTTTAGGTTACCTCCTGTTTCTCCGGTAAGACCAATCACTTTTAATCCTTTAGCTTTGGCCGTAATTGCAGCATCAATAATGTTTTGCGAGTTTCCGGATGTTGTAATACCAATCAGGATGTCCTCCTTGTTTCCGTAGCCCAGAACCTGTTGAGCGTATATAAAGTCACCTCCAATATCATTTGAGATTGCTGAGATAAGTGCAGCATGTGAATTGAGTGAGATTGCAGGGAGGCCTCGCTCAAGCTTCTCAGATAAAAGCTCTCCACGTTCAGGTGAGACACCTTTCAAATCATCTGCAAAACCTGCCTGTACAGGTCTATTTTTAGAGAAGCTCTTCAATAGTTCGCCAACGATATGGTCGGCATCAGCTGCACTGCCACCATTTCCACAAATCAGAAGTTTACCACCGTTCTGATAACAATTGATTATTGAATCAGCGGCAGCCTCAATCTCGTCAATACAAGATTCGAGGGCAGGGTAACGCTCGGTGAGTATATTTAATAGTGTTTTTTTATCCATTATAGTTAATAATTTTCGAAAGAGTCTCAATTAGTTTTTCGTGTTGTGAGAAATCATTGATTAAGATATCAGCTCCCGATTTAATCAGTCTTGTACGTTTCTCGGCTTTGAGGTCGTACTTTTGCACTTCGTCGCTGGCAATTCTCAAAGTAATACCTTCGAATTTGTGGCAATCTTTTATCTCTACCGGATCATCACCTGCTTCCACAACAACCTGTCCGTTGTGCAGCGCAAAGGATGTTAGTTCTGTACATAGGGCTAGTTGGTGTGTGTTTGTGCCTTTGCAGCAAACAATATAACTAACCCTGTTATCACCATTACATTTCTCATATTTCAATTGTAATAATTATTAATCTCCCTTTATAAAGTATTGATAATCTTTATCAATACGGCTCTTTGTTGATTTTTCGGATAGTATCTCAACACGATATTTGAAAGTAACACTCTCGTTTGGATTCAGGGTGTAGTTCAACTCCTCTTTGCCATTACTAAATGTTTTCTGACCAAGTGGGTTGGCTGCGAACAAACCGTAGCCTCTGGCGTGCCAATAAGTAGGATAGCCGGGGTTGGAAGGATTATCCATGATAACTATACTCACATCCTTTGAATCAATAGTTCCGTTAAGAATCATCCATTGTGCTCTTTTGCCCCAAACATCCATTCCTTCTACTCCATTACTGCTAATGTAGTGTCCGGTTACTCCCGTATTATCTAAAACAGCAACTTCTGTTTTATTACCGTGAGCGTCACTTAATGTGACAGGTTTGTTGCTTGGGTGTTCTAATTGGCGGGCAACACGTACTCCATACATCCCCTCTTTGGTATCGTTAAAAACAACCTTCTCATTTTGCGCAGTCAGTATTGTTGTTCTGTCGATAATCCGAACACTATCTTTCACAATAAAACTGAATGTTGTGTTCTCTTTCAGCAATATAGAACTATCAGGCTTCAACCAGTTTGCCAAAACAGAGAGTTCAGCCTTTCCGTTAATATTTATAATTTCAGTTATTTTTTCGTTTCTGATGGTTCCCAATTCATCTCTTCGCTCCTTTGGAATAGCATCTGAATTGCCCCAGAAGTCCAGTCCGTTCACATCTCCATAGTTGAACCATAAACCAATATGGTGTGGATGGTCAGTTCTCTCACCGGGTCTAGGATTGAGAGGATAGCCCCGTGTGATATCCACTCCGTTTGGAGAAATAAGAGGATAGAGAACAGGTTTTTTTAATACCGAGATTGTATCGTTGTAGAGGTAAGAGGTAAATAGCTTACCATCAACAAAGACATCTACCTTCTGCCCCGAATCATCTTTAACAATAGTAATTTTCGGCATTTCAGCGTTTTTCTTTTTAGGGGAGGGTGAGCAGCCCACAATAAGCAGGCTGATTAAAGTAAATAGAAATATGTGTCTCATAGCTTAAACATTTTTTGGTACAAAATAATCATCTCTGTAATCGCGTGTGAGTAATTTGTTAGCCTCTTTATCTTTGATAAATGTCTCTTCCTGTCCATCAAGTCTTAGTTCTCGGCCAACACGATATGAGATGTTAGCTATTAGCGGAAGTACAGTAGACATGTGTCCTGATTCAACATCACTTGTTAATATCTTATGGTCACGAGCTCTAACAGCAGCAATAAAGTTTTCGAATATACCGCCACCACCTCCACCGGTAAGGTCAAGAGGATTGTACGAATCATCCTTTTCTCCTGATGTTGGTCCCGGCTCATTCTTACGTCCGAAGAATGTTTGCCAGTTTCCACCTGAATCAATCTGCATCCATCCCTCAGTACCCAAAACAATTGTACCGATTTTTACAGGCTCAGCATTTGAATATGCAGATATCTTTCCGTTGGCAGTAATGTTAATGTCAGGAAGAAGTATACCTTCAGGATTTGTGAAGAGCCCTCGGGTACCGAATTCAAGAATTTTTCCATCTCCGTACTCAAAGAATGAACTTTGAACATTAGGAGTGTTTTGTGCCGATTTATATGCAAAGTATCCTCCTACCGAGCTAACTCTCTTTGGTAACTCATCTTTGCCTAAAGCCCATCGAGCCACATCGAACTGATGAGGGCCCTGATTCCCGGTGTCGCCGTTACCGTAATCCCAATTCCAGTGCCAGTTGTAATGAAACCTGTTTCTGTTGAATGGCCTTTTAGGAGCCGGTCCTAACCACATATCGTAGTGCACCTTGTCGAGATACGCCTGAGTATAGGGTGTTTCGTAACTGCTACTCTCCAGATTCATCCTGAACTTCTCACCATCTTTCATCGATCCGTCAGGGTAATTGCCAATATCCGGTCGTGGCTTGAAACACAACCCACGGGTCATGTAAATATCACCCAACTTACCATCTCTGATAAATTTGATTGCCCTGTTGGTATTTACAAATGAGCGGTTTTGGAATCCCACCTGCATCATAACATTATATTTACGGGCTGCCTCAATCATCTTTGTTCCTTCCCACACATTGTGTGAAGCAGGCTTCTCAACATAAACATGCTTACCGGCTTGAGCTGCCCAAATAGAAGCCAGAGCATGCCAATGGTTTGGAGTAGCAACAGACACAGCATCTATATCCTTATCGTCAAATACACGTCGCATATCCCATTCAGTCTGCGGAGTGTATCCGGCTTGCGCTTCCACCTCTTTTAATCTTCGGTTAAACTGGTTTTCATCAACATCCACAAGATATTTCAAGTGCACACCTTTAATATCTAAAAAATTATTAATATGTGAGCTTCCTCGTCCACGTATCCCAATTACAGCCATGTTAATTCTGTCATTTGAGCCCATGATACGTGAATATGATTTAGCACTTGCCGACATCAATACCGACCCGGCAGCAACTCCAAGCGATCCTTTTTTTACAAACTCTCTTCTCGAGATACTTTTTTTCATGATAGTAGGATTTTAATGAATAGATATAGTTTTTAGTCTTTTAACCTTTTGATTTTGATATTACGAAACCAACAATCATTTCCGTGGTTTTGCAGGGCGATGCGGGCAACTTTATGCTTATTGAAATCGCTGTAGTTTCGGTATTTACTATTTCTAAACAGCTCATGAAATTCAGGAGAGTTGAGTTGATACTCTACCACCTTAACACCATTTAACCAGTGCTCCCCATGATTTTTGTTGAATACAATCATCCCGGTATTGAACTTACCAACAGGTTTTAGATGTTTGTTTTTTGTTACAATTAAATCATACAGTGAAGCAGCTGTATGAGTTAGTTTTGAGATGTCCTTGTTGTTAATATCATCGATAACCTGATATTCAAAACCCAATGCACCTTTCATCCCTTGTTTCAAGGAGTACTCCTCAATAACGTTATATTTTACTCCACTATTGCTACTCATTGCTACTTTCCATTCAAACTTCAGGATGAAGTTATTAAACGTTGTGTCAGTAATTAAGTCTCCACCTTTTACCGGCTGACCGTCAGGAAGTGTAGGGACAAGGCCGGAGTCAATCTTTCTGATACATCCGTCTTCGACTTTCCAATGATTTTCCGGTATGCCGGTTATTCCTATGCCTCTCCAATGATTCATGGTCTTGCCATCAAATAGTAGCTGCCATCCATCGGCTTTCTCTTTTGCTGACAGAGTATTTGCAGGAAGTAAGGCGGATTCCTTACTATTCCTTTTAGTATTCGACTGGCAACAACATGAGAGAAGAGTTGCCATGAATAGTGTAACTATAATGAATGTGTTTCTATTGATAATATTCATATTTTCATTTTTAACCACTAATGCAACGAATTTACACAAATCTACACAAATTATCGTTATCACCGGTGTTTTATTATTATACATTTTATGTATATATTATTATCTTTGAATCTGAAAACTATATGAAGCTAACTAAACTAAAATCAAAAAAATGAACATAATTCATCTATCTTCTACAGTCATTATTTTCAGTATTTTCCTATTTTTTCAGAGTATGCATTTTACAGTTTCTGCCCAAGAAACGGAAAAATCAATGCTTTGTACTGGTCAATATCAAACTGAAAAAGAGGCAGTTGAACAATTGAAACGTTTTGCTGAAAGTTACAGTACGGTTGACGAGTGGGAACAACGAGCAGAGATTATTCGTCAGGGAATCTTAACCGGTGCAGAGTTATCTCCGCTTCCCGCAAAAACCTATCAAAATGTAATCTACCGAAACTATCGCGAGCACAACGGATATTCGGTAATAAATGTTGCATTCGAAAGTTTTCCGGGAGTTTTTGTTACTGGCAGTTTATATAAACCGCTAGATACCTACACAAAATCACCTGCAATACTTTGTCCGCACGGACACTGGTCGAGTGCAGATGATTATGGGCGATATCGCATAGATATGCAAAAACGTTGTGCAATGTTGGCAAAAATGGGGGCTGTAGTTTTATCGTACGACATGGTTGGCTACGGTCAGATGCGCGAAGCTGGCTGGGAACACGAGCGTCCTAAAACTTTAAAGATACAGTTATGGAACAGTATTCGGGGCGTCGATTTTCTCAGCAATTTGCCTGAAGTTGACACCGAAAGAATTGCTGCAACCGGAGCTTCTGGAGGAGGCACACAAACATTTTTACTAGCAGCAGTAGACGAGCGTTTGGCGGTTTCGGTGCCCGTAG
>Ga0256831_1001115_pt1 | contig 14137 bp, 10 predicted proteins | sample 132544metaG_FD_189087 | JGI IMG/M metagenome (GOLD analysis project Ga0256831, IMG submission 189087) | Hydrothermal vent microbial communities from Lau Basin, Pacific Ocean - 132-544 | ecosystem: Environmental > Aquatic > Marine > Hydrothermal vents | place: Pacific Ocean: Lau Basin | collected...
CAATAATTTTAAAAAAAAAGATAAAAATGTTAAAAAAAGATAAAAAAACTTGACTATTTCAAATATTTACACTTCCTTTGCATTACCCAGATGGGTAAACCGTGAATTATGAGCATAAATACAAAGGAAAAAATATTAAATTCTGCGATAAAAATATTTATAGAAAACGGATACTCAGGCGCGAGAATGAGGGATATTGCTGATGAAGCAGGAATCAATAAGGGCTTACTTCATTATTATTTCAAAAGCAAGAATGCACTTTTTACAGAAGTCATAAAAAGTAGTGCTCAAGATTTTTTTCCAAAATTGGGCAGGATTTTACATTCGGATAAAACTTTCTTTGAAAAAATAGAATTGATTGTTGATGAATATATCGAAGTGCTTCTGAAAAATCCCCATTTTCCTCCTTTTATAGTCAATGAACTAAATAATAATACTGATATTTTTATCAATACACTATTTAGCGCCGTTAGCATTCCGGATAAAGCTTTTGTTTTTTCATTGATCCAAGAAGAGGTATCAAAAGGAAATATAAAATCTGTAAATCCGGTACACTTAATTCTTGATACTTTATCACTCATCATATATCCTTTTCTCGCCAGACCTGCTCTGAAAAAAATTTCAGAAATGAATGATGAACAGTTCTATGACCTTATGAGATTACGAAAAAGAACAATTGTAGATACATTGATAAATAATATAAAAATATAATTATGTTACCCAAATGGATAAAAAATAAATTAATGCTCTTTTTACTTTTGATGTCATATAGTATGATTAGTGCACAAGTTAAGCAGATTAGTATAGATGAAGCGATAGAATCTGCTATTAAAACTCATCCTTTAAACGGACAAAAAAATCTATTGACAGACCAATCAAATCTGAATATTAAATATCTAAAAAAGAAAAATCTGCCTGATATTGATTTCAATGCTCAAGCTTCTTTACAAAGTGAGAGTATAGATTTGGAATTTCCTCTACCAAATTTTGAACCTATTAGCTTACCACTGTACAGAGCGCAGGCTGATATAGAGTCGAATTATTTAATATACGATGGTGGCGTCAAAAAAGCACTTATAAATAATGAAAAATTGAAATCAAAAATAGAACAACAGGATATTGAGACCAAACTCTATCAACTTAAGGGAAATGTAGTAGATATTTACTATTCAATAATGCTTTTGGAAAAACAAAAAGACATTTTGGACAGTTCGATGATTGTACTTACAACACAAGAAAATATAGTCCAGTCTGCAATCAAAAACGGAGTTGCATTGAGAAGTGATTTGGATAAATTGGCAATGGAGAAAATCAAAATTAATCAAAGAAAAGCATTAATTCAAAATAAAATAATTACCCTAAAAGTAGTTCTTGGAGACCTTACGGGATTAGACCTTTCAAAAGCAGAATTCACATTACCCCTTAGTTTTGAAAAAAGCAATGTCGATTGGTCGAACAGACCTGAATATATCCTTTTTAAAGATAAAAAAGAGCTTTTAGAACAAAGTAAAAGTATAATCAAAGCCAAGAAAAAACCAAAAGTGGTACTATTTGCAAAAGCCGGAGTAGGATATCCAAATCCATTCAATTTCTTCGATGATAATATCGCTCCTTATGCTATTGGAGGCGTAAAATTTATGTGGAATATTTGGGATTGGAAAAAATCATCAATTGAAGAACAAAAATTGGAGCTTAAAAAACTATTTATCGATAATCAAAAATCGATTTTAGATGAAAATATCAAAAAGCAGATCAATAAATTGGTTTCAGAAATAGAAGGAATTGAATCAAACAAGCATTTTGACGAAGAATTAATCGAAAAACAGGAAATAATTATTGAAACAATTAAAAATCAATACCAAAACGGCATTGCAAATATCAGTGATTATACAAAAGAATTGAATATAAAAACTATAATGGAAATTCAAAGTGCAATTCACGATTTGGAAGAACAAAAATTGAAATATAAATTAAAAATATTATTAAATAAATAATTATAACATAGCAAAGCAAACTGCAGGATTAAAAAATCCTCATAGCGAAATATTTGATGCGATAATATATTCAAAAATTAAATCCTGCCATTTGTAGGAAAACAAAAAATAAACAAATGAAAAAAATAAATTATGTATTAGTTTTGATTTTAGCCGTAAGCTTAATCTCCTGTGAAACGGTGGAGAAAAAATCAGATGCTTATGGAAATTTTGAAGCGACAACTGTAAATGTTTCTTCAGAAATGCCGGGAAAAATACTATTTTTTGACATTGATGAAGGAGATATTCTGAAAAAAGATCAGGTAGTAGCTGCAATCGATACGACTTTATTGCACAAGCAAAAAGAAGTGTTATATGCATCAATAAAAGCCATAAAAGCGAAAAGACAACATTCAGGAGCAGAGGTTGATGTATTGCTTGAGCAAAAAAAGCATTTACTCAGTGAGCAAATCAGATTGAAAACACTATTAGAAGGAAATGCTGCTACCCAAAAACAAATCGATGATTTGAATGCCCAAATAAGAATACTTGACAAAAGAATTGTTGCGGTAAAACAAAAAGTTAGAGACGCTAATATCGGTATTTCGTCTCAATCAGAACCGCTAAAAGCACAGATTGAGCAAATAAATGAGCAAATTAAAAAATCGATTATTACCAATCCGATAGACGGGCAGGTATTGTCGGTTTACAAAGAACCAAGTGAAATAACCGCTCCCGGAATGCCTTTGTATAAAATAGCAAATTTGAGCAAAATGGAATTAAAGGCATATATCTCAGGTGCACAATTGCCGCATATCAAACTAAATCAAGAGGTAACAGTATTGATTGACGAAGATAAAAAATCAAATAAATCAATGAAAGGAAAAGTCACTTGGATCTCTTCAAAAGCTGAATTTACCCCAAAAACCATTCAGACAAAAGAAGAAAGAGTCAATCAAGTATATGCTATAAAGATTGAAGTGAAAAATGACGGTAGTATCAAGATAGGTATGCCTGGAGAAGTCGTGTTAGATAATACAAATGAAGAGAAAAATAACAAAAATTAATGAGTAATATTTTTCTAAATATAAATAATATTTCAAAATCCTATGGGGATATTCAGGCCCTAAAGGATATTAATTTTTCTGTAGATGAGGGAGAATTATTTGGGTTGATAGGTCCCGATGGTGCTGGAAAAACCACACTGATTCGAATACTCATCACGATGCTTTTACCTTCCACCGGCGATGCTTCAATCAATGGATTGGATGTAGTCAAAGATTTTAAAAAACTAAGACATTTGATAGGTTATATGCCGGGTACATTTTCCTTATATGAGGATTTGACTGTTGAAGAAAACCTTAAATTCTTTGCTACAATATTCAATGCTAAAATAAAAGACAATTATCATCTGATTAAGGATATTTATCAGCAAATAGAACCTTTCAAGGATAGAAGAGCCGGCAATCTTTCAGGGGGAATGAAGCAAAAATTGGCTTTATCTTGTGCTCTAATTCACAAACCCGATATATTGTTTCTCGATGAACCAACAACAGGAATTGATGCTGTATCCAGAGTTGAATTATGGGATATGCTAAAAAAACTAAAGGAGCAAAATCTCACAATTATCGTTTCAACCCCTTATATGGATGAGGCGGAATTGTGTGATAAAGTCGCATTTATGCAAAAGGGGGAAGTAATGGAAATAAATACTCCGCATCAAATTGTAGAAGATTATGATACTCCGATTTATGCCATAAAAGGAGATAGTTTTTACAATTTATTATTAGCTCTTAGAAAGATGGAATTAACAAGAACGGCTTTCCCATTTGGGGAATCTATCCATCTGACAACATACGAAGAATTTAATGAAAATGAATTAAACAAAATAATATGTGATTATAGCAATCAAAAGACAGAAACAAAAAGAATCAAAGCAAATATTGAAGACTGCTTTATGGCAAAGATGTTAAAGAATAAATAAAAATGATTGTTGAGCAGAATCCAATTAGGGACAAAATTATGGCAGAGAAAACAAATGATAGTAAATACGTGGTTAGCGTGAAGGATTTAACCAAAAAATTCGGTTCTTTTACTGCTGTAAATAAAATCTCTTTTGATGTGACAAAGGGAGAGATATTTGGTTTTTTAGGTGCGAACGGAGCCGGCAAAACTACTGCAATAAAAATGTTGATTGGACTCTCTAAACCAAGCTCGGGAACTGCTATTGTTGCAGGATATGATGTGATTAAAAATCCCGAAAAAGTCAAATACAAAATAGGCTATATGAGTCAGAAATTTTCATTGTATGACGATTTGAAAGTATTTGAAAATATTAGACTTTATGCCGGAATATATGGAATTCCTTCAAAAGAAATCAAATCCAAAATCAATAATTTGATTGAGGAATTGGGAATGGAAGATATGAGAAACAAGCTTGTAGGTGATTTGCCTTTGGGTTGGAAACAGAAACTCGCTTTTGCAGTAGCAATGGTTCACGACCCTCCAATCGTTTTTCTGGATGAACCCACTAGTGGTGTCGATCCTATTACAAGGAGACAATTTTGGGAAATGATATACAAAGCATCAGAAAAAGGAATCACGGTATTTATTACAACTCATTATTTGGATGAAGCAGAGTATTGCACAAGAGCTTCGATAATGGTCGATGGCGTAATCGAAGCATTGGATACTCCCACAAAATTAAAGGAAAATCTTGGAGTGAAAAGTATGCAGGAAGTATTTGTGAAGTTAGCAAGAGGATAAAAAATAGTATAATGAAAGCATTTTGGGCATTTATTAAAAAGGAATATTATCATATCATCAGAGACCCGAGGTCATTGTTAATACTCATTGGTATGCCGATAGTACAGGTAATACTATTTGGATTTGCAATAACAAATGAGATAGTAGATGCTAAAATTTCTATCTTGGATAAATCAAAGGATCAACTTACGCAAGAAATCAGCAATAAAATTCTTTCTACAAAATATTTTTTATTGTCAGAATACTTAGAAAGTGCCAAGCAAATTGAAGGTTCTTTTAGAAAAGGAAAAATAAAACTCGCCTTGGTTTTTGAGGAAAATTTTGCTGAGAAATTTAACAGAAAAGAGAGACCCTCTATCCAAATAATCACAGATGCTACAGACCCGAATACAGCCGCAACATTGACCAATTATATCAATAAAATACTATTGGATTATCAAAATGAAATCAGTATATCTACGATTGCTCCAAAAGGAATTGAAGTGATAACAAGAATGGAATACAATCCACAACTAAAGGGAGTTTACCTGTTTGTTCCGGGTACAATCGTGATAATATTGATGCTGATATCAGCAATGATGACCTCAATATCCATAGCAAGAGAAAAAGAAAAAGGTACAATGGAAGTATTATTGGTTTCACCTCTAAAGCCTTTTATGATTATTGCCGGGAAAGTGATTCCATATATTGCATTGTCTCTGATTAATGCGTTTACCATTTTATTGTTAGGAGTTTTTGTATTTGGATTACCGATTAGGGGAGATTATTTTTTACTACTTTTTGAAATTACACTATTTATCATTACTTCATTGAGCCTTGGTATATTTATTTCAACTTTGGTGAAGACACAGCAAGAAGCACTTTTGATTTCTTTAATGGGTTTGATGCTACCTACAATTATTCTATCAGGATTTATTTATCCAATAGAGAGTATGCCCCGAATATTGCAATATATCAGTCACGTTATTCCCGCAAAGTGGTTTTTGATTATGATAAGAAATATTATGATAAAAGGCGTTGAGATAAGCTATATTTTGAAAGAAACATTGATATTGCTAGGTATGACTTTGGTATTAATGGTATTGAGTGTCAAAAAATTTAAAATAAGACTTGAATAAACTAAAATAATGCGTTCTATACTAATAATATTGAGAAAAGAGTTTTTACAAATAATCAGGAATAAAACCATTCTTCCTCTTCTTTTTATAATGCCGTTTATCCAGCTGATTTTACTTGGATTTGCTGCTGATTTTGAAGTAAAAAATCTAAATCTACACGTAATTGACAATGATCAAAGCACTTATTCAAGGGGCTTAATATCCAAATTTTCAGGTTCTCCTTATTTCAATATAGTAAATTTTTCATTTAGAGATAGGGATGGGATGCAAGATATTAAAAAAGGTGATGCGGATTTGATTATAGAGATTCCTACAGATTTTGAGAAGAAATTGGTTAATCGTGAATCCTCTCCAATTCATCTTAGCATTGATGCTGTCAATGGGGTAAAAGCAAGTCTGGCCAATGCTTATTCCAATATGATAATTAGGGATTTTAATCTCGAACTTTTGCAAAAAACGACAGGAAAAGTATTATTATCTCCAATTGGCATTAGTTCTATAAATTGGTTCAATCCGAGTATGAATTATTCTACATTTATGGTTCCGGGGATTTTGGTATTGCTGATGACTATGGTGGGTATTTTCTTGACAGCAATGATAGTGGTCAGAGAAAAGGAAATCGGAACTATCGAACAATTAAATGTAACTCCAATCAAAAAACATCAATTTATTATCGGTAAATTATTGCCGTTTTTAGTAATTGCTATGATAGAATTGATAATTGGATTAATCGTTGCAAAATTGATTTTTCATATAGAATTTCAAGGGAGTTTATTACTTGTTTATGCTTTTGCTTTAGCATATATGCCCGTAGTTTTAGGAATTGGCTTATTTATTTCCACATTGTCCAACACCCAACAGCAAGCGATGTTTATTTCTTGGTTTTTTTATGTAGTATTTATTTTAATGAGCGGATTATTTACTCCAATTGATAGTATGCCGAGTTGGGCACAAAAGATCACCTGGTTCAATCCCATAAAATATTTCATAGAATTTATGCGAATGGTACTACTCAAAGGAAGCACATTCAAAGATGTGACACCTCATTTTATAATAATGGCTATATACGGAGTTGTAATTAATGCACTAGCTGTATGGAATTATAAAAAAGTGAGTGATTAAACCTCACGCTCCCCTTCTCCTTTTGAAATGATATTCAAATAGAGAAAATGAAATGCACCTATTCGTTATTACATAAAGAAAAAGAGGCTGTTTTTTTTAGCCAGCCTCTTTTTGAAATTAACTTTGTCTTATTAATTAGTAAATTTACAGGTTTTTACTACCACTATTCATTTACAGTTCCGGGTTTTTCATCAAAAACAAAACTTCCATCGATAGAATCTATTAAGATGGTCTCACCTGGTGTATATTCACCAGAAAGTATTTTCTTTGAAATTTCATTTATTATTTCACGTTGTACCACTCGTTTCAAAGGTCTAGCCCCAAATGCAGGTTCGTATCCCAAATCTGCAATTAAGCTAAGGGCATTATCTGTTACTTCTATTGTTAAATCTTGTTTTTTCAGCATTTTCTCCAGCTCTTTTATCTGAAGCAATGCAATCTTTTTGATTTGTTCCTTATCTAATGGCAAAAACATCAATTTATCATCAATCCTATTCAGAAATTCGGGAAGCATATAATCTTTAAGCATTCCAAATATTTCCTCCTTAGTATCTTTTAATAACATTCTTCTCTCCTCATCTGTCTTAAGCATCTTCAATTCAGAAAAATTGTCAAGGATGATCTCAGAACCTATATTTGACGTCATAATAATAATGGTATTTTTGAAGTTCACTACTCTACCTTTATTATCGGTAAGCCTTCCATCATCCAATACCTGTAAAAGAATGTTGTAAACATCTTTATGCGCTTTCTCTATCTCATCCAATAGCACGATTGAATAAGGCTTCCTTCTGACAGCTTCAGTCAATTGACCTCCTTCATCATATCCAACGTATCCCGGAGGAGCTCCAACCAATCTTGACACTGTATGTCTCTCTTGATATTCACTCATATCAATACGTATCATATTTTTTGAGCTGTCAAACAAAAGCTCTGCCAATTGTTTTGCCAAATATGTTTTACCAACTCCTGTTGGTCCTAAGAATAAAAATGAACCTATCGGTTTCTTCTCATCTTGTAAGCCTGCTCTACTCCTTCTGATAGCATCGGAAACCGCTATTATTGCTTCTTTCTGACCTATTATTTTCTTTGATAAGTCTTCCTCTAGATGCAGTAATCTGTCTTTCTCACCTTTCATCATTTTGCTAACAGGAATTCCTGTCCATTTAGCTACTACCTCAGCAATATCATTTGCAGTAACTACTTCCCTGACGAATCTTTCTTCTTCAGGAATTGCATGTAGCTTTTCCTCTGCAGCTTTGAGCATTGCCTCTTTCTTTGGGAGTTCATCATATCTGATTTTAGCTACCTTTTCGTATTCTCCATTTCTTTCCGCTTTTTCAGCTATTAATTCTATTTCATCTATTTCTTTCTTAATTTTCTGTATGGTTTCGACTATATCTTTTTCAAACTTCCATTTTGAAACAATAGAATTGGTTTCTTCTTTAAGTGTAGCTATCTTTTCTTCTATAACCTTGAGTTTTGCCTTATTCTTCTCTCTTTTGATCATCTCTCTCTCTATCTCAAGTTGTCTGAGTTTCCTGTTAAGTTCATCAATTTCTTCAGGAACTGAATCCAATTCAAGTCTTAATTTAGCTGCTGATTCATCTATCAAGTCAATTGCTTTATCAGGAAGTCTCCTTTCGGTAATATATCGATGTGATAGTTCAGCGGCAGAAATTAAAGCTTCATCCAAAATCTTTACTTTGTGAAAAACTTCATATTTTTCTTTTATTCCACGTAATATTGAAATTGTGTCTTCTACGCTAGGTTCGTCGATGAATACCGTTTGAAATCTTCTTACCAAAGCTTTATCTTTTTCAAAATACTTTTGATATTCATCAGAAGTAGTCGCACCGATAGTATGTAATTCTCCACGTGCTAACGCAGGTTTTAATATATTGGCAGCATCTATCGCACCACCACCTCCTCCGGCTCCGATTAATGTGTGAATCTCATCTATAAATAATACTACCTGTCCATCGGACTCTTTCACTTCTGTGATTACCGCCTTAAGCCTTTCTTCAAATTCACCTTTGTATTTTGCTCCGGCAATCAAAGAAGCCATATCCAATGAAAAGATCTTCTTGTTCTTTAGATTTTCAGGAACATCACCTTTGACTATTCTCCAGGCTATACCTTCTATTATAGCGGTCTTACCAACTCCAGCTTCACCCAATAAAATTGGATTGTTTTTCTTTCTTCTAGATAATATATGCAATATTCTTCTTATTTCCTCATCCCTTCCTATGATTGGGTCAAGTTTGCCACTCTCAGCCTTTTCATTGAGATTAATCGCATATTTGTTCAAAGCATTATACTGATTGTCTGCGCTTTGGTCTTTTACAGTTCTTCCTTTTCTAAGTTCTGCTATTGCAGCTTTTAGTCCGTCCTCAGTAACTCCAAGATCTTTTAGTAATTTAGCCCCATTGCTCTTTCCTTTTAATATCGCTAAAAGAATCAATTCAAGAGAAATATATTCATCCTTGAACTCTTTTAGTAATTTTTTTGCTGTAGCAAGGGTTTTATTGGCATCGTCGGATAGATATTGTTTATCTGTTCCTTGTACTTTTGGGTAGTTTTTTATTTCTTTATCAATTTGATTTTTCAGAAGTGCAAAGTTCACTCCCATTTTTTGAAATAAAAATTTACTCAAATCCTCATCTGTCTCAAATATACCTTTGAGCAAATGTGGTGTATCAACTGTCTGCTGTTCATTACCTGCGGCAATATTCTGTGCTTTGACAATTGCATCCTGTGCTTTTATAGTAAATATATCGTATGTCATTGTTTATAATATTTTAAATTGTTTGTTAAATTTTATAGTAAACATATACTCAAAAACCAAACCAATATAAAACACTCAACATAATCAGACAAATCGACAGAAATGTTCAGCAACAAATGCCATAATGACCTGAAAAATTATTTAAAGTAAGACTTAAAAACAGTAAATCTAATCTTCGTGATAAATAATCTCAAACGTTACTTTAGAGAATTTTCTAAACATCTCTGTTACTCCGCAATATCTATCCAATGACAAGCTTACTGATTTTTCTAGTTTTTTCTTCTTTAAGTCTTTACCCCAAAAGTGATATTCTATATGTGCGGTATGGTAATATTTTGGATGTTCTTCGGTTAATTCTCCTGTCACATCAACTTTAAAATCATCTGGTTCTGCTTTCATTTTAGCAAAAAGCGAGGCGACATCCATTGCTGTACATCCAGCTAATGACACTAATACGAGTGGTTTTGGCCTAACACCTTTTCCTTCTCCTCCAACTGCATCACCAGCGTCTAACATGATTTTTCCTCCCGGCAAATCCGCTTCAAAAGCCATTTTCCCTTGCCAATCACATGATATTTTATTTACTATTCCCATTTTATTTTTAATTTTAATTTGTGTTACTAACAAGCAACAAACATTTAAGTTCTATATTAAACTTAATAGTTGATAAATTATTATTCTAGCTTATTTAATTATTTTCCCTGATAAATATCCTGATTCTGTTTCTATTTTATAAAAATACATTCCGCTTTTTAGAGGTCTATTGATACTAATAGTGTTAGTTCCTTGATCATAATAGCTTTTTGCACTATATATCTTTTCTCCTCTAATATTATACAGTATTATTTTTGCTATTTGTGCTTTATTCAAATACAATTGCATATTTATTTTATTCTGTATTGGATTAGGAAAAATATCAACATGATTTTTACCATTGTTGACATAATTATTATTAGCTACTAAATATTTATCGAATAATGATTGTGCTCTATCTGCATTTGTTTTGATACCGGATTCACTCGTTCCACCTACTAGGGCGAAGTTAACAGTAAGTGTATCCCCTACATTAAGAGAGTATGGACCGGCGGATAACATTGTACTCCAATCACCTTTTTGATTTTGTTTAAAATCGTTTAATTCCCCTTTTAAATATTTGTATTTTTTTGATTCACTAAGATAATCTACCGCACTAGCAACAGATACATAATTTACTTTATCAGAATTATCCAAAAGTTTAATGCCGCAATAGATTCCATCTTCATATTGATAAAGTAATCGTTTGCTTTCGTCTTTGTCAATATAGTTTTCTGCAAAATCAGAGATGTCAAAATCCATAAATTGAGACAAATAAAAATCATTCAAATCTTCAGAGCCTTGATTTATGATATTGTATTTAAAAAGGATTAATTCTCTGTATGGATCGAGATTCCATGAATAACTGGTTTGATCGACTACAATATTTTTACTATCCGGATGTCCCACATCCGAATAATTTATATTTATATCAAGATTGGAAATTGTACTGGAATTTATTTCAAATTTGGTTCCCTCTATATGTTTAAAATCTTTTTGACTTCCTTTTTCCGAAATATCAGCTATATAATCATCGCTATTCCCAAACATCAAACTACCAAAATAAAGTATATTCTTACCATCTTTGGGATAAATCAGACCATTTCCAATACCATCAGGCACATAAGTACCAAAAGTTCCTCTATTAGAAATAGACAATGTCATTTCATTATTGTCTTGATTTACCATAAATATCCCTTTTCTTACTTCTTTTAAGATCCAATCATCTTTATCCAAAGCTACTTCAATTGGTTTGCTATCCAAATCAAACAAGTATTCTTGAAGTTTTTTATAATTATTTATGACAAAATTCTCCTCTCCATTTTCAGTTTTTATACTGATATCAATCGGCATAGAAAATAAATTTTGAGTTTGAAATTGTTCGATGTCTAATGTTAATTTATACTTTCCATCATCTTCAATTGCGCTCCAATCATACAAATAAATTGGATGATAATTTCCGTAAATCCACTGATCAAAAAATACATCTAAATCTTTTCCGGAAATATTTTCGCATATAAACTCAAAATCTTCAGTTGTTGCTGTCCCATATCTTTTTGCACTTCTAGCATAAGATTTCAGGATTTTAAAAAACCTGTTATCTCCTACAAAATGCCTAAGCATATGCAAAACCCATGCCCCCTTCCTATATGATAGATTCCCATCAAATATCTCATCAGGATTGGTTGTGATATCTTCAACATAAATAGTTCCTTCTCCCAGATATTGCTTATCCATCATTTTATCATGATAAGCAGCCTGACCATATTTGTACTCTGTCCATAAGGCTTCAGAGTATGTCGCAAAACCTTCATTCAACCAGATATGGTGAAAATCTTTGCAAGTAATCATATCACCCCACCATTGGTGTGCAAGTTCATGTGCCAATAAATACTGATGAGGCCCCAAAAGGCTTGTCAGTGTTTGATGCTCCATACCTCCACCCCAAGGAAATTGCGCATTTCCATATTTCTCATTGATAAACGGATATTCACCAAAATAATCAGAATATGCTTGAAGCATCTCTGTAACAACTGCATATTTATCATTATCAGCATCAAAATCATCTGGAACTATATAATTGACTACCGGCATAGAATCAGTATCGCTATATTTAAAATAATCAGTCCTTATTCTATACGGGTGTATTGCCAGAGATACTAAATATGTAGCAATAGGATAACTTTCATGCCACGAATATCTTATTTTGTTGTCATCAATAGTATCAGTTGCTGTCAATAATCCATTTGAAGCAACAATAAGTGACGATGGTACTGTGACAATCATATCCATGGAGTCAGCTTTGTCCTTTGGAAGATTTTTGCAAGGAAACCAATCAAGCGATCCATATGGCTCTGTTTTAGTCCATATCAAAGCATTGTTTTTTATTACATCAAAATGAAATGATCCACCTGGTTCACCGGAGTATTTTACACTTATATCTATTTCTTCATCTTTTGAATATATTTTATTTAAAAATACTTTTAATACTTTTGTATCAAAATCATGCTCAAAAAGTAAGTCACTACCTTTAGATTTTACGCTTTCTACAGTAAGCGACGGTGTGAAATCCAGATCTAGCCTTTTAAGTCCCGATTTCTTACAGGTACTATGAATATCCACAATCCCTTTTATCTTTTTTGCCCCGGGAAAAATTTCCAGATTAAATTTATAATAGTTTATATCGAAATCATCTTGATTTCCGGTATCTCTTAACTGTAAATAATTCTTAAAATAATTGATTTTAGACTTGCTACACAATTCTAAAGCACTCTCTTGAGAGTATGAAAAGATTGATACTAAAACAAAATAAAATAAAAAAACTTTTTTTATCATAATAAATGATTTTATAGGTAACTATTCAGATTGTTGTCTTCGCAGCTATGATGATTCAACCAATACAAACCACTAATTAAATCAATATTAATCAAGTAAAAGTACTAAATATATTTGTATTTACAAAAAAATTACTGCGAGGGTTTTGAGTTTCGAGTTTTGAGTTGAAGTGTAGAAGAAAAAAAAAACTATTTTCTCAATTTTTTCCCGATTCCAGCCAATACTTATAAACACATTACATACCGTTGTTATATAGTATTTTATGCTGCTTTTCTTTTATTTAGAACCACTCTAAATACCCTCCCTCTTAACAAAAAAAACTCACAAGCACTTGATATTTAATCATTTATGTTATATATTTGCAATAGAGTGTTGATTAGAGATGGTTTTGTATTTTATTGGAACTATCGTTATCCCCCCCAACGATTATATTATGAGTTGTGACTTCGGTTGCAGCAGGTCTTGAGTTTTGCTTGAGTTGCACCTATTTTAAAATAGGGCGGAGAATTGTATTATAGATTTGTGAATATAAAAAATATAATTTATAAGAATAAAAAAATAAAATGCACATAAAATAAAAGAGCCTACCTGGACAAGGTTAACCACAGCAAGGCAGACTCACTACCGTGATTCAGACGGTAGTGCGAAGGTATGGTTTTCTTTATATCTATTTTAATTTTTATTATTTAACTTTTAAAAAATTCTTTATTATGAGGAAAACGCATTATTTTTACCGGAGAAATTTAAAGATCTTACTACTTGGACTATTTGTTACACTTACTTTCGGAATAGCAAGCGCACAGCAAAATACAGTTAACGCACAGCAAAAGCAAGCATTTGAAAAAGAAATGAACGCCTACATCGCCACACAGATTGATAAAGAAATCGCCGAAATCAAGCAAAACACTGATTTGATAGAAAACTTTGATGAATACACTGAAGAAGATATCCGCAATATGGCA
>Ga0256831_1001116_pt1 | contig 14128 bp, 9 predicted proteins | sample 132544metaG_FD_189087 | JGI IMG/M metagenome (GOLD analysis project Ga0256831, IMG submission 189087) | Hydrothermal vent microbial communities from Lau Basin, Pacific Ocean - 132-544 | ecosystem: Environmental > Aquatic > Marine > Hydrothermal vents | place: Pacific Ocean: Lau Basin | collected...
TGATGTGGCAAAAACCTATCACAAGATGGGTGAAGATGAGTATATAAGTGCATATCTTTCTGACTACGATGGCAGATATGAATATTTCTTAAATCCCGAGGATGCAGAAAAGCATCTTCGCCTTATTACTAGGGGTACAGAAGAAGAGGAAATGGTTTCCATATCCCTATCCGATGAGGAGGGGGCTCTTCTGTTTGAGCAGCCCCGTATCCAGGTTAGCGATATAAGGGTGAATATTACCGGTCTTGATGTTCTAACAGACGATATTGCCAAGAACATCAGGCGTATTATGGGACCTGAGTTCAAATTTGGTATGGGAGCAGAGATTATTCAGCAGGTTCTTGAGAAAGACTTTGACAATCAGGGAAATCAACTTCAGCTCTGGGTTGAGTATCTGAAACATCTTGAGAAGGTGACAACCAGTGAATCCCAGCGCAGAAATATTGTTAGAAGACTGAGTATTATGGAATCCTTCCTACACTCTGAGTCTAGACCTGTTTGGATGATTCTCACTGTCATCCCTGTTATTCCACCAGAACTTCGTCCTATTATTCCACTGGAAGGTGGAAGATTTGCCACTTCTGAACTTAATGACCTGTATAGGCGCGTTATCAACAGAAATAACAGACTGAAAAAGATGATGGATAAAAGGGCACCGGAGATCATTCTGAAGAACGAGAAGAGACTTCTTCAGGATGCGGTAGATGCCCTGCTTGATAATAGCGGTAAGGAGAAACCCGTAACAGACTCTTCCGGTCGCCCGCTGAAATCTCTAACAGATATTCTAGTTAAGAAAGAGGGTAGGTTCAGAAAGAACTTACTTGGTAAGCGTGTTGACTATTCCGGTCGTAGTGTTATCGTTATTGGTCCAGAACTGGAACTTGATCAGTGTGGTCTTCCCAAGGAAATGGCTGTGGAACTATTTAAGCCATTCCTTATAAACCGCCTTATAAAGAAGGGTATTGTGGAGACATTTAAGGAGGCAAGGGAACTTATAGATAGGAGAGATGATAGGATTTTTGATGCTCTTGAAGAAGTTGTCAAGGACCACTATGTCCTTCTTAACCGTGCACCTACGCTTCACAGACCATCAATAGAGGCATTTAGGCCTGTTCTTGTGGATATGAAAGCTATATCTATTCCCGCTATGGTATGTCCACCATTTAACGCCGACTTTGACGGCGACCAAATGGCTGTTCATGTGCCACTAAGTGAACAGGCACAGGCAGAGGCAAGACTTATTATGGCCTCTTCTCTGAACTTTATCTCTCCTGCCAACGGAACACCACTTGCGGCACCATCTCAGGACATGGTGCTTGGTATTTACTATCTCACTATGCCTCTTGACGGTGTTAAAGGTGAAGGTAGTGTTATATCTTCTGTTGATGAGGCGTTTATTAGATACAGGCTTGGAAAGGCAGATCTTCATGCATGGGTGTGGTATCCCCAGATAGCAACACCCGAGGAACTGGAGAAACTAAAAGCCGAGGGTAAGAAGGGTAATACTACTATAGGTCGTATTATATTCAACTACGAGATAGGTAAGCGTATGAAACAGTATGGTCTTACTAGATACCTTGGCAGGGGATTTGAGATATTCAAAGAAGATGCCGATGCTTCTTATGATGGTCCTGTTCTGGACTTTGTCAATGAGACCCTTGATAAGAAGAAACTGAAAAAGCTTATCACCGAGATGGTGGATATCATTGGCATTGCCGATATGAAATACTTCCTTGATGTTATCAAGGATATAGGTTTCCACTATGCTACTGTTTCCGGTTCTACTATATCCCTGCAGGAAGTGCAGGTTATGCCCGGTAAGGACGAGATTCTTAATAGAGCACTAGAGCAAGTGGAACGTATTAATGAGGCTTATGAGGACGGTATTATCAGTTATGAGGAAAGAATACCATCTATTATTGATGTGTGGCGTAAGGCGTCTGAGGAGATTGAGGCTAATCTGCGAAAACTTATGTCTGAGAGTTCCCCTGAAAAACTAAACTCTCTGTATATGATGATCATATCCGGAGCCAGAGGTAATGTTGACCAGCTCCGTCAATCTGTTGCGTTTAGAGGTGCTGTGTACGATGCTACCGGTCACATTCTAGAAATACCCGTTAAGTCTTCTTATATAGAAGGTCTTACCGTCCGTGAGTACTTTGACTCCACATATGGTGGTAGAAAGGGACAGGTTGATACGGCACTTTCTACCTCCCTGGGTGGTTATAACACCAGACGATTTGAGGAAGCCGTTCACGAAATCGTCGTCAGAGAAGAGGACCATGAGATTAAGGATGTTGACCTTAGCGTGTATCAGGGCAGAGAACTTGCCCATGAGATTATGGGAAGATTGGCAGCGGCGGATATAGTAGATGCTCAGACAGGGGAGGTTATTGTTAAGAAGCTGGAGCTCATAGACGAAGATAAGTTTGTAGAGATCCAGAATAGAGCTTCTGGTGTTATTAAGGTGTTTACGGAGCTGATGTGGATTGATGTAGATGCCCTTCTTGACGATGAGAACTTCATTGAAAATATCATTCATAACAGATTTAGATTGGCAATGGATATCAAACTGAAAAACGGGGACTATATACCTGCTGGATCTGTCATTACCCCTGTCCTTGCCAATAAACTGGCGAAGATTGTGGAAGAAGAGGGACTTGATGGTAAGATCCTTGTCAAACATGTTGATGGTATTCTATTCCGCACACTTAAGAACCTTGAAGGTGATAATATTAAAGACTTCTATGCAAGGGTGAAAGGTAGATTCCTTGCCGATGATGTTCTGTCTCCAAAGACAGGAGAGGTTATTGCAGAAAGTGGCACGTACATCGATGCCAAGATGATAGAGAAGTTCAAAGAGCACGGTGTTGACCATGTATACATCAAGAGTCCACTGACCTGTAAGACAGAGCATGGTGTATGTGTTAAGTGTTATGGTGAGGATATGGCTCGCCATGCCATTGTTGAGAAGGGTGAAGCAGTGGGTATTGTGGCTGCACAGTCTCTTGGTGAGCCAGCAACTCAGCTGACGCTAAGAACATTCCACACCGGTGGTACAGTCGGTGCTAAGAGTGAGGAGATCACATCTGAGGATTCTGGTCTCCGTCTTGTGGAGGCAGTGTCTACCACACCAGATTCTGGTCTTAATAAAGATGAAAAGAGGTTCCTTGACAGCATTGTTAAGCCAGTAAGAGACTTTTATCGTCTCCTTAAGAATGTTGAAAATAGAATAGAAAATGAATTTAACTCTGTAAAAGAGGACATATTCATTAAAGAAATAGGTAATCTAAGTGTCTCTGCAGAAGAGGAGAAAAAGCTAAGAGCATATCTCAATGACTTTTTAGATACTGTTCAGAGCGATATTCTTTCTACCGTTGACACTATACGCACACTCGTTGGTAATGAATACAACTGGACAGGTCTTCCGATAGATGTATATAACTATGTCTTTGAGTACCTTGAGAATATCGAAAATATGTTTGCTCCCGATCTGTGGAAGAGTCTCAAAGAAAATATTGATAGCATTGTAATGAATGATGAGATCACAGCACGTCTTGTTAGGAAGATAGAAAATCATATTGCTCATATTGGCGCCAAGTTTGTGGAGCATCTTGCCAAACTTCCTGGCTGGTTCCTCCTTACAGCCGGTATTAAGGGCCATAGCCAGGAAGAAGTTGAAGGCCTGTATGATAGGATTATGAACCTTGGTATTAAAGAAATTAACGATGATATGAGGAAAGATCTTGCCTCCATGATTATGGATCTCATAGAGGGAGAAGAGGTATCGCTTCGCGATATGGTTTTTGATAACTTTGTTGGCATAGATGCAACCCTGGAAATGCTTGTTGATCCAGCGGATGTGAAGGAAAGGAAACGCATGAAATATCAGCCATTGGCGCTCCTATCATCAGTTGATGGTCATGTTCTCAAGGTTGATGTAAAGGATAAAATGATGTCTGTTCTTACCAAGGACGACATAGGCAACTACAAACTTACATTTGCATGGGTGCCATTTAAGTATCTTGACCCCATTCTTGGTAGAGAGGTTGAGATTAGGTTTAGACCACGCTTCAAAGAGGGTGACTATATCATACCTGGTGATCTGCTTGTTGTTAGTAGGCAGCGTGGTTTCCACAGACCGGTTGTTAGGTATCCCAAGCTCTTCTTGCAGATGCTTCTTGATAACTTTGGTCTTCAGGCTGTAGCAGACTTCTTGTTCTCTGCTATTGAGGGTATCTATGTGGACTTCCAATTTGACATCAACGATAAGCACTTTGAGGTTATTATGTCTCAAATGCTCAGTAAAGTTGAGGTTTACGACGACGGCGATAGCGATATACTTGTTCCCTTCCACGATGTTGATCTTTACAAGTTTGAGGCAGAGTACAGATATCTCAAGACCAAGGGACTTACCCCACCAAGGGGTAGAAGAAAGATCTGGGGTACTAAAGATGTTGGTAAACTTTCAGAATCCTGGCTTGCTGCTGCATCTTACCTTGAAACGGCTACTGCCCTTATCAATGCTGCCATTGCTTCTAAAGTAGATAGGCTGGTGGGTATGAAGGAGAATGTTATTGTTGGTTCAATGATTCCTGCAGGGACTGGTATATACGATGATAGTCAGTTTAAGATTAGAGTTGAGGGTAAGGAAGAGATTATAGAGGAAGAGTAATTAGTATGAACCTTTATTCTGGATTGAAGAGAGGAGGGGGGATATATTCCCCCCTCCTTTTTCAGGAGGAGATTGTATGAAAATATCTATGCTTGTAAAGAGGATATACGACTGTGCAGTAGTTTCACTTAGTGGTGATTTTACAGGTTCCCTCAACAGGAATGAAGGATGTTTTTATATAGGTGTAGATAGGGGTACAATTCATCTACTAAAAAGTGGTATTATTCCCGACATTGTTGTAGGTGATCTGGACTCTCTGACTAGAATCGATATGTTGAGACTAATACAGCACAGCAATGTTTTCTGGCTTCTTTCTAACTGGGACAAAGACTATACAGATGGGCAGAGGGCAATACAGATCGCCAATGCTGTTGGTGTAAGAAAAATTGTTGTGATTGGGATAATGGGAAAGGAGATGGATCATTTTTTGGGTAATCTTTCTCTGTTTGCCATGTATAGTCACCTTTTTGATAAGATGGTGGGATACACCGGCAACCAGGCAATTTTCCTAATCGGTGGGAAGCATAGCTTTTCTCTCCCATCCGGAATTCCTATTTCCTTTGTTCCCTATGACGATGAAGTTGTTCTAACTCTAAAGGGGGTTCACTGGGAAGTAGAAAACCAAATTTTTGAACGTAGTAATCTTCCACCTATTTCAAACATTGTTAGGAGTGAAAAGGTACATGTAGAAAGCATTGGGCGTATCTGGGTTATTATAGGCAGGGAAGATAAGCCGTTTTTGTTAAAATACCTTCAGAAGGAAGGTGAGATTATATGAAAGGTATTGCACTTGTGGGGGATCATAACAGTGGTAAAACCACACTGGGATTAAAGATTGTAGAAATTCTCAAAAAGAGGGGATATCATCCGTTTGTTATAAAACACGCTCCGCATACAAAATCCTTTGCAGATGAAGGTAAGGATACCGAAAGATATCTATCTGTTACCGGTAGTGTTCTTCTTCAGGGAGATGGCGTTTACGGACTCTTTGTAAAGGATCACATGCCGCTTCATAAAATTTTTTCACTTATGAGAGATGTGGGAGCTAATTTCCTCCTTTATGAGGGCACTCCCCATGGGCTGTTAATTCCGTGGCTAAAGGTTGGTAGTGGTAAGGGAGACAGCCCTTATACACTGTGGCATGTAGAAAATCCATCGCAGATGACAGATGAAGATATTGATAAGCTGGTTGATGAGATATTAGAAAAGGCATGGACTATTCCCATGATGCTAAATTGCGGTAAGTGTGGAGTTGATACGTGTCAAGAGTATGTCAAAGATATTCTAAAAGGTGTTGATAGAAAATGTGTTCTGTGGGATAGTAGGCTTAGGATAATTGTTGATGGCAGAGAGATACCACTTGTGCCTTTTATAGAGAAGCTTTATGATTCTGTTATTCGCTCACTTATTAATAACCTTAAAGGGGTATCTTCAGGTTATCACAGTGTGAATATCTATATGCGGGGTGAACAAGATGAAGATTGAAAAGTATGCTGTTATCACTCCTGAAGCTATTGCAAAGTGGATAGAAACTGATGTAAAGAAAGTATACGGTGTCAAACCGGCGAGTTCATGGCATCCTTCCCAGTATTTGGAACTTTTTAAAGGGAACATACATGCATACCGACCTGGTGTGTTTGTGGGTATAGAAAACAATGTACCAAACATCATTCTTCATGTATCCATTAAAGGAGAGATGCCTGTGGCGGCACTGGTAAAAAATCTCAGGGAGAGTGTGGATTATACATTAAGGGTGAAAATGGGTATTAGGAAGTATACCCTTGATATAAAACTTCATATGAGTTGATGGAGGTGGTATAGGTGAAGCCATACGTTTCCGCAAAGGATTTGAGAAATCTTTTTGTTGGTGGTATTGATGCTGTAGAGGAGTTTAGAGATAGCATCAACGATCTTAATGTGTTTCCTGTTCCCGACGGCGATACAGGTACTAATATGTATCTTACCCTTCAGAGCGTTAAGGCTCTTATGGAGCGGGAAAATCCTACCACATTTCCACATCTAGGTAGTGTTATTGCCAGTGGTAGTCTGACAGGTGCCCGAGGCAATTCCGGTGTCATACTTTCTCAGATATTTAAAGGATTTGGCAACTATCTCAAAAAGTTCAAAGGAGATCAGATGAAGCCAGAGCACTTTATTGAGATGCTTGACTGTGGCAGAAAGGTTGCCTATTCTTCTGTGGTAAAGCCTGTGGAGGGAACTATACTAACTCTTATCCGAAGAGTGGCAGAGGAACTTTATCCTGTCAGAAAGAAGTATGTAGACTTTGAGACTATGTTTGGGGATCTTGTAAAGATTGCCGATGAGACAGTGAAGCTGACACCTACCATGCTTGATGTTCTGGCAGAAGCAGGAGTGGTAGATGCCGGTGCCTTTGGACTAACTATTTTCTTTAAGGGTATGGAATCTGTGTTGACAGGCAAAGAAGTAATAATGGATAAAGAGTTTATGCCAGATAAGAAACCAACACTGAGGATGGAGGGGGAGAGTAAATATCCCTTCTGTACAGAGTGTTCTGTGGTCTTTAATGAGAAGTTTGATCTAGAAGATTATCTCTCATCGGTAGGGGATTCTATTGTAATAGGCAAAGATGGAGAGATTGTCCATTTCCATGTTCATACAGATAAGCCACTAGAAGTCTTGTCTGAAATAGCCCAACATGGTCGCATTATAAAAATTAAGGTTGATAATATGGATGCTCAGATGGAAGGGCTTATGGCAGAGCAGGAAAAGAAGGATATTGCCATTGTTGCTGTTGCCGATGGTGAGGGATGGGTGGAGATTCTGCAAAGTCTTGGTGTGGATGTCATTGTCTCAGGTGGACAGACTATGAATCCCAGTGTTAGACAATTGGCTGATTCGGTAAAACATGCCCCTGCCGATACTGTTATTCTTCTGCCCAATAACAAGAACATAGTGGGTGCTGCTCATCAGGTAGATAAGCTGGTAAAGAAAAATGTTTATGTTATTCCTACCCATTCTATGCAGGAGGCAGTTGCCATACTTATGAATCTGGAACCGGGTATGCATCCTGATGAGATACTTAATGTGGCAAGGGATATCCGTGATGACATTGTGGTGGGTTCTATTACCACAGCGGTGAGAAAGTCAAAGATTAAAGGAAAAAATATAGATGAGGGAATGGCTCTTATTCTGGTGGACGATGATCTGCTTGATGTTGCCAATGATGTTGAAGAGGCACTTGCTGAATTGGTGAGGTATATGATTAGTGAGAAAGATGTATCTATGATATCTGTATTTGTGGGGGAGGACAAAGATGTTGAGAAAACAGAGGAACTTATGGAAGAGATCGTCGGTGACAATGACGATGTTGAGTATGAGGTCCACTATGGTGGACAGAAGGTTTATCCATATATGGTTTTGGGTGAGGTGTAGTGAAGCAAGGTGAGCTTTATGATAGATTAAAACCTATTGTAAGTAATATTATTGCTACAGGAAAGTTTACAGCGGAACAGCGAGCAGAAGTCAAACAACTTCTTGAAAAGTATGCAGGTGTTCTTCCACCAGCACTGGCTATTTCTGCACAGAACCTTGTTCATAGACTATCTCTGTGGAAAAGTATGGATAGGTCAGAGCGGGGGGGAACAGTAAAGTCCCTCCTGCGTTTTCTACAGTTTCTGCAATCGGGGATAGAAAAAAGAAAAGTAATATCTGAAACCCCACTTTTTATGTCCTCTCAAAGTACCAATGATACTATAGAAAAAAACCTAAAGTGGCGCCAACTTTTTCTCAATACATATGGGGTAGAGTCTGCTACAAAAATAAAATCCCGCCCATGGAAGATAGATGTTAAATACGTTAAAGGTGTGGGACCTAAGAAGGCGAAAGCTTTAGAGGAGAAACTGGGAGTATCTTCTGTATGGGATATTATGCACCTTGTGCCTCTGAGAGTTGAGCCCCGAAAGAGCCAAACATCTATCTCCAAAGATGATTTGGATAAACTTATAACCATTGAAGGTGTTGTATCTCATAAGAAACCCATTCCCATAAGGAGCGGTAAGAAACTGACTATTATTGGTATTAAAACGGCCTCGGGCGAGGTGTCTATAAAGGTCTGGGGCAGTCAGTACTGGGTAAAAGACCTGAAATCAGGCGATAGAGTCAAGGTGACGGGCAAACTGAAGAGGGATAGGAAGTTTGGTCTTGTCCTTGAAGGTGTTGATGCTTCCCGTGTCAAGGTAATAAACAATGCCATATTTGGTAGTGATGTGAATGTGGATACTTTCTCCGATTTTCCCTATGAACCTGTGTATCCTACCATTGCAGAGATTTCTCAGCGTATGATGAGAAAAATCGTTATGAATGCTATGAAGTCATATCTGGGATCTGTTCAGGATATTATGCCTGATCGTATTAGAGACCTTCTTGATGAGCCCTATTCATATAAAGAGTATCTTCTTGCCCTTCATAGGCCTATTGGCGAGGGAGAATGGCAAGATGCAAGACGAGCCCTTGCCCTAAGGGAGATATTTGCCATACAACTGGTACTTGCCCACCAGAAGAAACTTATTAAAAAGAGTCGGGGTGTGGCATACCAGGTGAAACCTCAGTGGGAGCAGGAGTTTTGGGATTCACTTCCCTTTTCATTTACAGGTGATCAGATGAAGGCATGGCAGGAGATAAAAAATGATATGATGGCACCATACCCTATGAATAGACTTCTTCAGGGCGATGTGGGTTCTGGTAAAACAGTGGTGGCTGCCCTCGCCACATATATTGCCGCCAAAAATGGCAAGCAGGTTGCCATACTGGTTCCCACATCGGTTCTTGCCGGTCAGCATTATCTTGTATTTAAGAGGTATTTACAGCCGCTGGGTGTTGATGTTCAGTTGCTTCTGGGTTCTATGAGGCAATCTGAGAAAAAAAGGGTTAGAGAGATGATTAAGTCTGGTATGTCCAGTGTCGTTATTGGAACCCATGCCATTATTCAGGAGGAAGTGGAGTTTAGGGATCTTGGTTTTGCTCTTATAGACGAGCAGCACAAATTTGGCGTTATCCAGAGGGCAAAACTGCTGGGAAAATCTCGCACACTGATGCCCGATGTACTTGTTATGACGGCAACCCCTATACCAAGGACCATTGTTATGACCGTTTATGGTGATCTTGATGTATCCACTATTAAGGAGATGCCGCCAGGAAGAGCAGGTGTGAAGACTATATGGCGAACGTCAAAATACAGATCCCTTGTGTATGCCGATGTCAAGGGACATCTTGATAAGGGAGAGCAGGCATATATAGTGGTGCCATTTATAGAGGATTCGGAGTCTGAGATGCATAAGCATGTTATGTCCCTTGAGCAAATGATAGAGATAGTAAACGAGCAGTTTAAAGACTATCGCATAGGTGTTTTGCATGGCCGTATGAGTGAGAAGGAGAAGCAGGAGGTTATGAGGCAGTTTAGAGATCATGAGATAGATATACTTGTTTCCACTCCCGTTATTGAGGTCGGCATTGATGTTCCCAATGCTACGGTTATGGTTATAGAAAGTGCCGATCACTTTGGATTGGCTTCCCTTCATCAACTTAGAGGGCGTATCGGTAGAGGTTCAAAACCCGGTGTGTGTTATCTTATTGCCGATCCCAAAACGGAAGAAGGCAAGGAGCGTATGCGTATTATGGTGAAGTATAGTGATGGTTTTAAGATAGCCGAAGAAGATTTACGGCTTAGGGGCCCCGGTGAACTACTAGGCACCAAGCAGCACGGTTTCTGGGGAATGAATGTGGCTGATCTCCTTAAAGATACCGATCTTATTGCCCCTGCCCGTAAACTTGCCTTTGAGTATGTGGAAGAGGTGGATAATATAAAGAAAGATGCACCCTATCTATGGGATTATCTACTTCATGTGTTTGGTAAGGATAAGATGGAACTTATAGTTGTCGGTTAGGAGGGGGATATTGTGAATATACGTTCTCTGGCGAAGAAGGAACTTCTTATGGTAGAACCGTTTGATGTGGAGCCCATTGAGGGATACATACGTCTTTCTCTCAATGAGAATCCCACACTGCCTCCTATGATCATTAAGTCTGCCTATGAAAAGGCATGGGAATATGTAAACCGCTATACACCAAGGGAGATACTGGAGGAGTTTCAGGACGAGGTATCCCTTTACAATAATGTATCTTCCCATAACATATTTGTAGGTCCAGGTGCCGATAGCATACTGACTTATATTGCAGATGCATTCTTATGGAAGGATAAAGTGGCATCTATGCTTAGGATAACCTATCCCGTTTATGCAGAGGAGTCTTTAAAACGTGGTGCCAAGATAGACTTCATACCTATGACCGATACATTTACATCAACACTTGAGGATATTGTAGAGCATGCATCCCATAGTGATGTTCTATTTCTCTGTAATCCCAATAATCCCACTGGGAATTTGGTAGTTTTTACACTGGAAGAGATGGAGCAGATACTACAGGCGGCAAAGGGTATCGTTGTTGTCGATGAGGCTTACTATGAATTTTCCGGTTTTAGCGTATCTCCCCTTGTATCCCGTTATGACAACCTTATAGTGGTTAGAACTTTCTCCAAGGGATTTGCCCTTGCAGGGCTCCGTATAGGCTATGCCATTACATCACCGGAGATTGTAGATATTCTAAAAAGGGTAAGTCAGCCTTATGTAGTTTCTACTACTTCTATGGTTGTTGCCACCGAGGCGTTAAGATATTCACGGTATGCCTATGAAAATGCCCGTAAATTAAAAGAGTCCCTTTACAGGATCAAGCAGACACTGATGGGGATGGGGCTAAAAGTATATCCGTCTCTTACCAATTTTCTTGTTGTCGAGGCTCCACTGGGAACATGGAAGCGACTTAGAAGAAACCGCGTTTTGACCCGTCTTATTCACACGGATATAAATGGTGGCAAAGAAGTGATACGTATCAGTGCCGGTGATAGGATTTCTGTAAGCAAGTTTTTAAAGATATTTGCCGAGATTATTTTGGAGGATAGAGCATGAAACTCAGAATAGTTGGAGGCTTTCTCGGAGGTCGCTATATAGACGGTGGTTGGAATAAAAAGGCAGGTCTTCGTCCCCTTGCGGAGGTGTTTAGAGAGGCTCTTTTTAACTCTCTTGGCAGTGCTGTTGTGGATTCTGTCTTCTTAGATGCCTTTGCGGGTACAGGTGCTGTTGGTATTGAGGCTATTAGTAGGGGAGCCGAGAGATCTTACTTTATTGAAAAGCACCGCAAAACCGCATATCTTATAAAGAGCAATTTGAAGAAGTTAGGTGTTGAGGATAAGGGTGATGTAATTATAGGCGATGTTTTGAGGATCCTTCCAACTTTGGATGTGCCCGTTGATATCGCATTCTTTGGACCGCCCTACGATAAGGGGTTTCTCCCAGGTATATATGATGCTCTTATAAAGTGGAAACGCACTCCTTATCTTTCCCATATCATCATTCAAACATCGCCCCGTGAATGGCAGGAAAGTGAGCACTTTGAAGTTATAAAAGATCTCAGTCGTGGTGATACTGTTCTTAAGATACTGAGATGGAGGGATGGAGGATGATAAAACTGGTTGTATCTGACCTTGATGGCACACTATTAAATAGCAGATCCCAGGTGCCACAGTGTCATATAGATGCCATTACGAAGGCACTGGATAGTGGTATCCAGGTAACATTCTTTACAGGAAGAAGTCGGCATTCGGCAAAGAGTGTGGTAGGACATATTGGCCTTGATGTTCCCATGGTTTTTCAAAATGGCGCTCTTATTACACACGGATTTAGTAGAGATATTATACGGGCACTGCCACTAAGAGGCGATGTGGCAAGAGAGGCATACCATCTTGCTCAGGAAAAGGGTATTTTCTATGTTCTTTATACAGATTTCTTTGATGAGAGGGATATGGTTATGGAAAAACCCTATGATGGGCGGGAACTTATGGACTATTTCTCATCTTCTTCATGGAGGCATAGATATGAACCTGTTCTTCCCCATATTGGTGAGAGTGTGGCTCAGGTTGCCCTTGTTGGAGATGAGGTAACCATAGTTGAGATCGTAGATAAGTTAAAAGAGGTATTTGGCGAGAATGCTTTTTCACCGGTGAAGACAAGGGCAGAGGAGCATGAGTCATTCTGGGAACTCTTTGGATGTGGCACCGGTAAGGAAAAGGCACTTGAATTTCTTATGGATTATTTTAAGGTTTCTAATGATGAGGTTCTATTCCTGGGAGATGGCTACAACGACATAGGCATTATGAAAATGGTAAAGCATTCTGTGGCTATGGGGAATGCCCCAGAGGATGTTAAAAAGCATGCCCGCTATATAGCACCAACTAATGATCAGTGTGGTGTAAAGTGGGCCATTGAAAATATAGCCTTAAAAAGATAAGGGGGACAGAAGTCCCCCTTTATAGTTATGGTAGAAAAGGGGGACGGGATTTTTACACCTGTGCCATCTTGACTGCCAGTGCAATAGAGTAGAATTTGCTCTCGGCAGAGTCTGCGCGAGATGTTAAAACCACAGGTGCTGTGGCACCTACAACAACACCTGCCATCTTGGCACCGGCTCCGAATGTGAAAGACTTGTAAAGAATATTTCCTGCCTCAATATCTGGCACTATGAGAACATCTGCCTTTCCTGCCACAGGAGACTCAATGCCCTTGTGTTTGGCTGCTTCTTCACTGAGGGCATTGTCAAGGGCAAGAGGACCATCAACAATACAGCCTTTAATCTGCTTTCTGCGGTTCATAACTGCCAGTGCTGCTGCTTCAATGGTTGCAGGCATGGCAGTGGAGACTGTTTCTACTGCTGCAAGAACGGCTACTTTGGGCTCTTCAATTTCCAGTGCGTGGGCAACCTTTACGGCATAGTTGATAATAGTAACCTTCTGTTCCAGTGTTGGGGCTGGTATCATAGCGGCATCGCTGAGAAGTAGGAATCTGTCATACAGGGGCAGTTTAAAAACACCTACATGGGAGAGAAGTGCCTTCTCACCAGGACGCAGTCCCCATTCCTTGTTGAGGACAGCACGCAGGAATGTGGCTGTGTGGATAAGACCTTTCATTACCACATCTGCTTCCTTATTTCTCACCAGTTTTACTGCCTCGGCGGCGGCAGCCTCATGGCTGTCTGTATGCAGTATCTTTATCTTTTCACCATCTTCACTGAGACCAAGTTCGGCGAGTTTCTCTTTAATGGGCTCTTTTTCACCAACAAGGTAGAATGTGGCTATCCCCTCGTCAAGGGCCATTTTCACTGTCTTGATAACCTCCATGTCATCTGCTTGTGCCACGGCAACCCTTACAGACTTACCTGTTTTCACCTTTGCTATGAGTTCATCAAAGTTTTTCAACATACTTATCCCTCCTCTTATTGTTATTTGTAAAGTAACTCCATAACTATAACTCCATAATTATTATAAAGTATCTCTGCTATGGTGCGGTTGTTATAATTACATTACAT
>Ga0256831_1001117_pt1 | contig 14114 bp, 14 predicted proteins | sample 132544metaG_FD_189087 | JGI IMG/M metagenome (GOLD analysis project Ga0256831, IMG submission 189087) | Hydrothermal vent microbial communities from Lau Basin, Pacific Ocean - 132-544 | ecosystem: Environmental > Aquatic > Marine > Hydrothermal vents | place: Pacific Ocean: Lau Basin | collected...
ATTGGGGATGATATCAGTATTTCGGTACTCGGGGTAAAGGGCAACCAGGTAAGAATTGGAATTGACGCACCCAGAGAAGTTGCTGTTCATCGTGAAGAGATTTTCAACCGCATAAAATCAGAAGAATTAAGACTGGTTGAGCCAGAAAAAGAAGCTAGCTAAACCAATCTTTTCTTCAAAGCTTACGAAATAACTTTCGCACCGTTTGGCGTTCCCAAGATCAGTACATCTGCTGGGCGCTGCGCAAAAAGACCAATAGTAACAACACCTGGGAGCTGATTAAATTCAGCTTCCATTTTCACAGGCTGCATTATTTCAAGCCCATGAATATCAATAATTATATTGCCATTATCGGTGGTAAAGCCTTCGCGTAACACAGGATCACCACCCATCTTTACAATTTCTCTTGCGATAAAGCTACGCGCCATTGGAATCACTTCAACAGGCAATGGGAATTTACCCATCACATCAACCAATTTGCTTTCATCAGCAATACAGATAAATTTATCACTCGCGCCTGCTACGATTTTTTCTCGGGTTAATGCACCACCACCACCTTTGATTAAATTCAAATGCTTGTCTGACTCGTCTGCACCATCAACATAAATTGATAACTGCCCTGCATTATTCAAATCCATAACTGGAATACCGTGGCTTTTTAGGCGCTCTTCACTCGCAACTGAACTAGCAACAGTACCATCTATTTTGCCTTTAACACCAGCAAGTAAATCTATAAAGTGGTTCGCAGTAGAGCCAGTACCAATACCGACAACCATTCCTGATTCTACATATTCCAATGCTACCTCAGCAGCGGCTATTTTCATTTCATCTTGTGTCATAAAATAATCCCCTAATTTAAGATGAAAGGCATAATAACTGTTGCACGATCATTAATCTACTCGTAGAGTTCACTCCCATGACTTCAAATAATCTTATCGAAAAAATACTCACTGCCAGAGTTTACGATGTGGCAAATGAAACCCCACTAGAACTCGCTAAATCACTTAGTAAACGCTATACCAACAAAGTTTACCTAAAGCGTGAAGATTTACAGCCGGTTTTTTCATTTAAACTACGCGGTGCATTTAACTGCATGTTTCAACTCTCAGATGAGGCAAAACAAAAAGGTGTAGTCGCTGCATCCGCAGGCAATCACGCACAAGGTGTTGCCATTGCAGGGCAAAAGCTTGGTATTAAAACCACCATTGTAATGCCCACAATCACACCTGAAATTAAAGTAAAGGGGGTTGAATCGTTTGGTGGCAATGCGGTTCTTATTGGCAACACCTTCGATGAAGCATACGCCCATGCAATCGAACTTTCAGAAAAAGAGGGGCTGACATTTATCCACCCATTCGACAGCCTGGATGTTATTGCAGGGCAAGGCACTATTGGTATGGAATTACTCCGCCAGCACCCTGACCCAATCGATTATATCTTCATTGCCGTGGGCGGCGGCGGGCTTATTTCAGGCATAGCCAGCTATATCAAATACCTTAGCCCTGCGACAAAAATTATCGGCATTGAGCACGAAGAAGCCCCCAGCATGTACCAAGCATTCAAACAGAATAAACGCGTTCTATTGGAAAGTATTGGCACATTTGCCGATGGCGCAGCAGTCAGGCAAACTGGTGAAACAACCTTTAAAATCGCACAAAAAGTAGTCGACGAAATGATGTTGGTAAGCACCGACGAAACCTGTGCTGCAATCAAAGATGTTTTTGAAGACACCCGCACAATGCTAGAACCTGCTGGCGCACTTGCAACCGCTGGCATGAAAAAATACCTGCGCCAGCACAATATAAGCAATAAGCAGATAATCTCAATTTGCAGTGGCGCAAATATAAATTTTGACCGCTTACGTCATGTCGCAGAACGCGCAGAACTTGGTGAAAAGCGAGAAGCACTACTCGCTGTCACCATCCCCGAGAAACCAAATAGCTTTAAAACATTCTGTGAAGCCATTGGAAATCGCGCCATTACCGAATTTAATTATCGCTATGCTGATGCCAAAGATGCACAAGTATTTACAGGCGTTAAAATCACAAGTGGAGATAAAGAAAAGCAGGCATTAATCCAAGACCTAGAAAACAAGGGCTATCGTGTACTTGATTTAAGCGAAAATGAAGTCGCAAAAGTACACCTGCGCTTTATGGTCGGTGGACATGCTCAAGGCGCAAAAAATGAAGTCTTATATCGCTTTCGCTTTCCAGAACGTCCAGGCGCCCTACTCCATTTTTTAACTAGCATGGGAGGAAACTGGAATATAAGCTTATTTCACTATCGTAATCATGGCTCTGACTTTGGGCGCGTGCTTACAGGGATACAAGTACCACCTGATGAACGACCTCAATTTTGCCAATTTCTACAAAACTTGGGGTATGAGCATTGGGAAGAAACTGAAAATCCTGCTTACCAAAGCTTCTTGAGATAATTCTGTGTAATAAATTGGTAATTATTTCGCAGATATTCCTAAATAGAGAAATATTTTAAAAATCAGAAAGATTACACTTGCTGCTAAGCAAATGATTGTATATTATTACGCGCCTTTCAGCTTTCGCTTATTATTTGCAAAGCATAATTGAATACAAGTTTGGAGATTTATCATGGCTAAAGTATGCCAGGTAACAGGTAAGCGCCCTGTCGTAGGAAACAATGTTTCACATGCACACAATAAAACGCGACGTCGTTTCTTACCTAACTTACACACCCATCGTTTTTGGGTAGAAAGTGAGAACCGTTTCGTAAAATTGCGCCTTACTGCAAAAGGTATGCGTATCATCGATAAAAAAGGTATTGATACCGTATTGGCTGATATTCGCGCTCGTGGCGAAAAAGTTTAAACAAGCCAAATAAACAGGAGAGAAGATCATGCGTGATAAAATCAAACTCGTTTCTACAGCAGGAACAGGCTATTACTACACAACAACTAAAAACAAACGTACCATGACTGAAAAGCTGGTACTAAAGAAGTACGATCCAAAAGTACGCAAGCATGTTGAGTTTAAAGAAGCCAAAATAAAGTAATTACTTTATCTAACGACTATTTAATTATAGCCGTATTGATAAGAAAAAAGCCTGATATTCAGGCTTTTTTTATGCCCAGAAAACACGCTATTAAACATTGATCCCAGGTTAATGAAAATCTATTTAAAACTACTTTTCGCTATGTTGGTTTGGGGCGGGACATTTACATCTGCAAGATTGCTTGGGAATGAGCTAGACCCTGCTATTTCCGCATTTTTACGCTTTTTGCTCGCTTCTTCTTTTATGTTAGTTCTGCTTTACATTAAAGAAGGGCACTTGCCCGCGATTACTAAGCAACAATTCTTGCCATTATTAGGCATGGGATTAACGGGTATTGCTTTGTATAACTTACTATTTTTCTATGGGTTGATTCATGCTGAAGCTGGGAGAGGGAGCCTGATTACAGCAACTAATCCTTTATTGACCGCATTAGGTGCCGCTTTTATTTTTAAAGAAAAGTTTACCCTTATCCGTATATTTGGCTTTTTGCTATGCGTAGCAGGTGCAATATTGATTATTACCAAAGGAGATGTCTCCGCCTTAGTTCGAGATGGAATAGGCAAGGGAGAACTAGCCTTTATAGGCTGTGCATTGAGTTGGGCTGCTTACACTTTAATAGGGCGCTTTATGAGTGACAAACTATCCTCTTTAGCTGTTATCGCCTATGCAAGCTGCATTGGTACGGTTATATTATTGATAACGGCTTTAAATGCAGATTTATTTAGCGCAATAAGCACATTAACAATGAATGCTGGTTTGAATCTGCTTTATTTATCATTGCTGGCAACAGTCATCGGTTTTGTCTGGTTTCAGGATGGCGTAAAAACACTTGGAGCAGCCAAGGCTGCGGTATTTATTTATTTCATGCCTGTAAGTGCAGTCTTTTGGGCATGGTTAATATTGGATGAGAAATTCACATTAATATTGGCTCTTGGTGCAGTGCTTGTAATTTCAGGGATATTTTTAGTGAATAAAAAAGAAACATAACCCACCCCCTGTTTTTTACATGTTTTTACTTGGCACACTTTGCAGTGAATGGTTGCGCCCTTCACAAAAAGTGCAATAATGTGGATGACCACTTTCTGGCTCGCCCTGCGGGAGCAAACCAAAGCGTCCAATACGGCGCCATGGTTTTGACAAGGGAATAACCATTGTCTGCATTTAAATGCTTTAATTTGCTCTGTATCCGTCAATATAATGCGGTTGAAGTACTAGTAATAACGCTCAAATTCCTCATAATACTCAGGGAAGCCAACGGCAGCTTTTAAACCTTCAAAATCGAGTACATTTATTGGTTCTTTACCTTGCTTTATCATTGCCAGTGATTCTCGCATAGCAACGATAGATGCATTAATCAGACTGAGTGGAAAAACTGCGACTTTGTAACCAATCTCTTCCAGTTGCTCAGCTGGGAGTACGGGTGTTTTACCGTGTTCAATCATATTTGCCATTTTATGGCCAGGAACCTGATTACAGTACTCCTTCATTTCTTCAATCGACTCTGGCGCTTCGAGAAAGGTAATATCTGCCCCCAGTTTGGCAAATTCATTGGCTCGAAAGATGGCTTCATCAAGGCTATCTGTTGCGCGTGAGTCGGTTCTTGCCATAATCAGAATATCTGACCCTTCCTCGTTTCTCGCATCAATTGCTGCCTTTATGCGAGAAAATGCTTCTTCGCGTGACACAACCATTTTGTCTTTAGTATGCCCACAACGTTTGGGCATGACCTGATCTTCCAGCATAATGCAGGCAAATCCAGCATCTGCATAGCCTTTTACGGTACGCTTGATATTAAGCGCATTACCAAAACCAGTATCACCATCACCAAACATGGGAATGCTTACCGTGCTGCAAATATTGCGTCCACTTTCAAGCATTTCACCATAAGAGATTAAACCAGTATCAGGATAGGCTAAACGTGCAGCAGAGACCGCAAAGCCACTCATAAATCCGACATCAAAATCTGCCTGTTCAATCAGCTTGGCAGACATTGCATCATGGCAGCCCGGCATAAGTAGCAAACCTGGCTTATCGAGTAAGGCGCGTAGTTTATCAGCTTGGGTAGTCATGTTTTCTCCAGTTAAAAATGGTAGGGAATAAAAAGTGCAATACTGGGAATCCAGTAAATAATAAAAGCGCTTAACAACATAATCAGAGTAAATGGCCAGACACCTTTAATCACATCATTCATGCGTGCCTGCCCGACTGCCTGTATAACGAACAGATTTAGCCCCACGGGTGGCGTAATCAGCGCACATTCAATCATAATCACAAAAATAATGCCAAACCAAATTGGGTCAATACCCATGTTAATGACTGAGGGGTACAATACGGGCATCATAATTAAAAGCATCGACAGCGATTCAAGAAAGAGTCCAATAAGCAAAAGTACGCAACAGACAGCAAAAATGAATAGACCAATCTCGCTAATATTGTCACCAATCAGAACGGAGATGTCCTGTGGAATCCGGTATAAGGTAATTGCCTTGCCAAATATTTTGGCACCAGCCAGTATCAAAAAGATAGTTACCGTGGTTTGCATTGAATCCATTACCGCTTGCTTGAGCTTTTGCCATGTCATCGTCCGTAGACTGTAAACGATAATCAGCGAAACAGTGAAGCCTATTGCGGCAGATTCGGTTGGTGTAAACACACCCAAATAGATACCACCAATGACGACAGTAGCAAGTAAAACAGTAGGCAGTGCGCGCAGGCTGGTCTTCTTTCGTATACTCCAGCTTGCTTTTGGGATTGGCTTATAATCTTTTGAAAAGCTTGCATAGACAAAAGAAAATAGAATAAACAAACCAGCCAGCATAATGCCTGGGCCAATTCCTGCCTTAAACAAATCGACAATCGACTCTTCCGTAACCACACCATAAATAATCATCGGAATCGAAGGTGGTATAAGTATACCCAATGTGCCACCTGCTGCCACCAAACCATAAACAAATGGCTTGGGATAACCCCGCTTACTCATTTCAGCAATAGCAACATTGCCGATGGTTGCTGCCGTTGCAACAGATGATCCCGATATTGCAGCGAAAACCCCACAGGAAATAATTGTAGCTATACCCAATCCACCTGGCCAGTGACCCACCCAACTTTGCACAGCATTAAATAAATCCTGACCAATACCTCCTTTTAATAATACATTGGACATCAGCAAAAACAGAGGAACAGCTAGCAGGATAAAGCTATCCACAACACTGTATAAGCTCTGCGGTATCATTACCGGCGATAGATCACCCAACAGCATTAAAGCCAGACCTAAACCACCCAATGCAAAGGCAACAGGCACACGGCTAAATAGCAGCAATAAGAGCGCCATAAGAATTAGGAAGGCAGTCAAATGTCAATATCTCCAGAGATTGCTTGAGCTTGCTCAGGGTTTGAAATGTGTTGGCTTATTTCTACTATTGTTTGTAATAGCAACAGGCTGAAACCGACAGGAATGGCACTTTCTGTCATCCATTTGGGCACAGCTAGCATCGTAGAGGTAGAACGCCCCACTTGTATTGATTCGTTCAAAATGGCGCTACCATAGTACACAGAAACCGCACAAAACAAAGCAATGACAAGCAAAGAAAATAGCTCAAAAAACCATTGGGTACGTGGACTAAAATGTGAAACAAGCGTGTCAATACTAATTAATTTGCGGTGTTTTAGCACAAAAGCAGCGGCAATATAAGTTGCCCATATCTGAAAAAACTGCGACATTTCTTCCGCCCAAATCGTCGGTGCTAAAAAAACATAGCGCGCCACAACTTCGTAGGTAATCATGGAAGCAATAATAAAAAACATCCATGCAGCAAGTTTCCCACAGAACTCGCTAATTTGATTTATTAAGGTAATCACAAATAGGTAATGCTCTTTTTTAGTAACAAGTAAGTGATGACTGATTCAATGAGGTGGATTAGCGGGATGCTCATACATTGATTGATTAGCGAGCGTAATCCAACAATAAGCCTCCTCAGAACTTGTACTCTAATGTGGTAGAGTATAGTAATCTAACTAAAGTTTGTTTGCCGCTTCAACCAATTGCTTACCCAGATCACCTGCATTTTTGATGTAGGTATCCACTACCGACGATGATGCTTTTTTCCAAGCAGCCAAATCATCAGCAGAAAGTTCGATAACCTTCATCTTGGTTTTTGTGAATTCAAGTGCTTCCGCTTCCAGTTTGCCCATTTTTTCGCGTAACTCAGCTTCTACACGTTTACCTGCTTTAGAAATAATTGCGCGCTCTTTATCACTTAAGCCCTGCCAGACTTTCTCATTGATCAATACCAGAAACTCAATATCAGCATGATTGGTAAGTGTGACAAAGTCCATCACCTGATACAACTTACGAGACGGAATCGTGGTTAGACCTGTCATGCCAGCATCAACTGTACCACGCTGATATGCCAAAAACTGCTTAGAACCAGACATCAAGGTCGGAGCACCACCCACTGCCTTTACAAATTCACCCAAAGTCTTACCAAATACGCGTACCTTTTTTCCTTTCATATCAGTCGGCAGTTTAATAGGATCTTTTTTCGATAAAATAATGGCACCACCAAAGGCTTGCCACCAAAGTGGTCGAGCGCCTGTTTTTAAAATAGCTGCATCCAGAGGCGCACGTATTGGGCTTCCTGGTGCTGTTGCTTTCTTTACTTTCTCTGCATCAGGAAACATAAAGGGTACATAAAACAAATCTACCGCTGGAATTGTACCAGCAAAACGGGTAATCGAAGCGACGCCCATTTCAATTGCACCAGAAGAAACCGCCTGTGGCACTTCCTTATCTTTATAAAGCTGGGCAGATGGATAAATTTCAATTTTTAAACTACCACCACTTTCTTTCTCCACTTCCTTTTGAAAGTTAAGCAGGTTCTGCCCAAGATGGTGTTTGATTGGTAATTGTAACGAGATTCGCAATTTAGTTTCAGCAAAAACCCCCTGAGATAGCAATGAGATGCTGGTAGCAACAAATAAACTTGAAATAATTTTCTTCATACAATTCACTCCAAAATCCTCTTTTATATAAACAACGAGTAAAGTCTAGTACAAGAAAAACTATTTTTTAGTTTTGTTCTAAAGAAATATTCAAAATCAATAGGCTCCTAGTACTCCAACAAGAAAGTAAGAGGAAAACAAGCACAAAAAAGGCTGGTAAAAACCAGCCTTAAAACGATTTTTGCTAAAACCTACTTGTTCGCAATCTCAATCAACTTCTTTGGTGCGATGAGCTGACCATCAAGCGCTGCTTCTGAAGCTGTGCTTCCGTAAGCAACACTAAGTACCTGCGAGTAGAAAACAACCGGTATATCAAACTTGGTGCCGTATTTGGCATTGATGTCCGACTGGTATGCTTCAACATTCATCTGACACATTGCGCAGGGCGTCATAATCATGTCTGCGCCATGATCGTAAGCAGATTCAATGATCTCTTTAACCAGTGCCTGAGACTTTTCTTGCTCAGAGAACATTAACGCACCACCACAACACGAAACTTTCTTCTCGTAGCCTGTTAATGCTTCTGCACCAACAGCTTCTGACATTTTATCGAGGTACATTGGGTTCTCGAAAGATTCCCCAGCGATACCAAAAGGACGGTTTGACTGACAGCCAACATAACCTGCTATTTTTAAACCTTCAAGCGGCTTGGTAACAGGCTTAGCGATTCCATCAAAACCGATGTCTTCAACCAATACTTCGGTCATGTGACGCGCAGGTTTTTTGCTTCCCTGAAATTCGATACCGATTTCTGCCAATGCTTTATTTGCATCCGACATCATCTGTGGATCATCATGTAAACGCTCTTGCGTTTCGCGTGTTGCTAGCCAACAAGCAGGACAAGTTGCAATTAGGTCTTGCTCTGGATGCTGTTTTTCTGAGATAGCAATATTTCTGGCAGAAATTGCTAATCGTGCCAGCTCACCACCGCCTGAATAACCAACTGAAGCGCCACAACAGTTCCAGTCATCAATTTCATTTAGTTTGATGTCTAGCTTGTTACACATGGTATCGTTAGAAACCATCTGGTTAGAGCCTGATGCGCCTTTCTGTGAAGAACAACCTGGGTAAAATGAATATTCGTGTGCCATTGATTAGCTCTCCTCTCCTGCAATACGCGCAGCTTCAAGTTCATGTGCCTTATTGACCATTTTTTGGAATCCTGCCGGATCTTTAATGCCGTGTCCGCCAAACATTTCAGCTGGACTCATACGCTTGGCCTTCATCATTGCCATACCAAGTTTCTGGTTTTTCATGGCTGTCTTTACTCCTTCGCCAAAGCCATTCATAAAGTACAAACTCAGACCTAGTTTTAGCTCGTTCACACGCCCTTTTTTCACCAAGTTATCCCAGAATAACTGAGAGAATTTCTCAGTAGGCTGGTTCTTTGGAGTCAAACCCAAAGTCTTCTGGTAACGCGCCAAACCGTGCATTACGTGGGTAATTTGAACGCCACGTGGACAACGTGCGATACAGTTATAACATGAAGTACAATTCCAGTACGAATCTGTGTTCATTACCTCATCACGTTTACCTGCACGAATCAGCATAAAAATATGCTGTGGTGGGTATTCCCAATGTGGCCCCAATGGACATGAGCCGGAGCACACGCCACATTGCATACACATTTTCATTGTTTCGCCTTCTTCAACGTTATCAATAACTTCCTGAAGGAAATTACCTTTGTACTTTTCAACCATTTTTTGGTTTAAATCACTCATGGATTATTTCCTCCTGCTTAGAACTTGAATGGGCTCATGCCGATTTCTTCAATCGTGGCGGCCATGTCATTGATGTATTGTGGTGCTTTGTCAATATCCGTAATGGCAACTTCATAGATAGCAACACGCTCTTTTTCAAGTGAGAGTGTTTCTAATGTATCGCCGATTTTTCCCATACGGTAATGCGCCATTTCAGAGCCTTTAACAAAGTGACACTGGTAATCCGCGCCCTTCTTACAGCCCATTAAGACTACCCCATCAAAACCACTATCGAGTGATTCCTGAATCCAGATGGTACTAACTGAACCGAGACAACGTACCGGGATAACGCGAGCAAATGCTGAGTATTCTACCTTGCCGGTTGCCGCTGCCATATCCAATGCTGGATAAGCATCGTTCTCACAAGCGAGAACCAAAATACGTGGTTTTTCATCGAACTCATCAGGAATATCAACATTCTTGATTTGCTCAGAGATGGTCATGATATTGTAGTTTTCGAAGGAGATAACACGTACTGGACACGCCCCCATACACGTACCACAACGACGACAACGCGCTTCGTTGAATTGTGGATAACCTTTTTCGTCTTCATTGATTGCACCAAACGGACATTCAACCGTACAACGCTTACATTGTGTACAACCTTCAATTCTGAACTTAGGGAAGCTCAAGTCACCTGAACGCGGATGAGCAGCACGACCTAAAGCTGCATTTTCTGCGGCTTGGATCGCCTTCATAGCCGCACCCATTGCATCGTTCTTGGCTTGTTCTACATCCATTGGACGACGTACTGGTCCTGCGGTATAAATACCGGTACGACGGGTTTCATAAGGGAAGCAAATAAAGTGTGAATCAGTAAACCCACTCACTAGCTGAGGTACATCTGGACCTTGACGATAATCAAGATTCAAAATTGACTCAGCATCAATTACTGCAACCACATCATCATCGATCTCTGCATCATCTTCATCATCAGCTTTTGGAGCAATCGCTTCGATATTAACACCAGAATTAGGAATCATACCGGTTGCCAATACAACCAAATCAGGCTGGATATTGTCTTCCACGCCTAAAATCAGATCATCAAATTTAACATTCAGGCCACCATCAACTTCTGAAACCTTGCCTTTGCGGAAGGTAACGCCTGCCTCTTGACCTGCGCGGTAGAAATCTTCTCCGCCAGCACCTGGGGTGCGCAAATCATCAAAAAGAATGGTTGTATTAATGTCACCATTGGCTTCTTTGAAATACATTGCCTGTTTGATACTGGTGGTACAACAAAAACCAGAACAGTATTCAAGGTGATTTTCTTTGGTGCTACGTTGACCAGCACATTGAACAAAGACAACACTTTCAACCTCTTTACCATCTGATGGACGTTTAATTGCGCCATCTGCATCTTTAACCAATGCTTCAAGCTCTAGCTGGGTAACAACGTCTGGTGTTTTACCGTAGCCAAGCTCTGGCAAGTTATTCGCATCATAAGGTGTAAAGCCTGTTGCCTGAACGATTGCGCCGAATTCACTTGTGACTCCAGCGCCCTCAATTTCAGCAATAAAACGACCTGGTGCCCCCGAGGTTTTAGATAATTTTGAGTTTAGATGAACGGTGATATTGTCATCGGCTTCAATCGCAGCAAGCATATCAGCAATGCCCGTATCTTCAGGCTCTGCGTAAGGTGCTTTAGATGGCACTTTTTTGCTAAACCCTGCTAATGCTCCACCAAGATGATCACTCTTTTCAACGATGGTTGCAGGGTAGCCAGCTTTTGAAGCTTCGATAGCCGCCGTCATACCCGTTACACCACCACCAACAACCAAGATATTCTTGTTAAGCTCTTGCTCTGCACTGCGCTCAGGCTTTTTCATCTGCTTGATTTCATTACATGCCATACGGATGTAATCATCAGCCATTTCCTGTGTCGTTTCATCTTGCTCTGGGTCTTCTGGACGAATCCAGATAACGCCTTCACGCAAGTTTGCACGTGCCATTGGTGTTTCACCAAAGCTGAAGGCATCAGTTTTTGCGCGACGTGAACAGGCTGCAATCATTACATGCGTTGCTTCGCCCGACTCAATATCGTCTTTAATCATTTTCACGCCTTCTGCACTACACAGAAATTCGTGTTGCTTACAAGATGCAATGCGACCTTCACGGGTTGCAATCATCTCCATTTGTCCAGCGTCGAGGCGATCACCGATGCCGCAACCTGTACAGATATAACCAGCTACTTTCATTTCATCTGCCATGATAGCCTCCTATTTAGATATGTTGTTAACGACTTGCACTGCGCGAAGTGCAGCAGCAGTTGCATGTTGAACGGCGCGGTTTACATCATACGCATCGGCTGAAGTACCCCCTGCGAATATGCCACCATTAGCTTCATCATTCTGAATAAAGCCTTCTTCGTTAAGCACTAATTTAACCGGAAATTCAGATACGTCTACGCTTGGTTCCATGCCAACGGCAAGTACAACCAGATCGTGTGTATTCGCATAGCGAACCGCACCTTCTGTATTAACACCGTGAAGAATTGGGTTTTTATCGTCATCCTGATCAATACTGGCAACTTTAGATTTGATAAATTCTACATTTTCATTGCTTTTTACATCGTTGTAGAAATTCTCAAAACGATCTATTGAACGAATATCAATGTAGTAGATACTTGATTTGGCATCATCACCGTATTTCTCTTCAACATATTTCGTTTGTTTCAGTGATGCCATACAGCAAAAACGTGAACAATGCTTGAGGTGATTAATATCACGCGAACCTGCACACTGGATAAATGCAATATTTTTTGCTTCTGCGCCATCAGAAGGGCGAAGTAGTTTACCACCTGTCGGGCCATGAGGATCCATTAGGCGCTCAAATTCAACATTGGTAATCACATTATCAAAACGATCATAACCGTATGGTTGAATCTTGTTTGCATCGTAAGGTTTCCAGCCTGTTGACCAGATAATTGAGCCTGCTTTTAGTTCAAGCGTCTCTTCACCCATATCCAGATCAATCGCGCCGTATTTACAGGCTTCTTTTGCCTTATCTGCTTCATCAGTACCGATAATTGCAGGATCAATCACATAAGTTTGCGGGAAAGCCATCTTGTTAGGAATGTATGCGCCTTTACGTTTTCCAAGATTGTAGTTGAATTCGTCATCAAACTCGGTTTCAACCACTTTTTCACATTCGCCACAGGCAGTACAATCACTTGTTACATAGCGCGGTGCGATTTTTACATTAACGGTATAATCACCCGTATCACCTGTAATTTCGGTAACTTCAGCCATTGTCAGAATGGTCAGGTTATTGTTACCTTTAATGCGGCGCTGGTTGATCTCTTGACCACAGACCGGATGACACATTTTTGGGAAGTATTTATATAGCTGTGAAACTCGACCACCCAGATAAGGGCGCTTTTCTAGCAAAATAACTTGCTTGCCGACTTCAGCAGCCTCCAGTGCAGCGGTCATACCGCTGATGCCACCACCAACCACAATGATGGTTTCGTTTGTTGCGACTACGTCTACCATTGACGATGCTCTCCTGTAGAAGTTCTACGATTTTTAATTTTATCACTCGCCTTTGCTAGTTCGATAGATAAATAAGGCAAGAAACGGCTGGCTAGCATACTGCTTTTAAGTGCAGAAAACCAACAAACCAGTAATATTTTTATAAATACAGTAATTATCTAAATTTATACCATGACATAAATCAAAATAATTGTTTTATGGGATAACCAAATCATCCATAAATTTGGCGTTAACGTACTAAGCTATAGATGTACTACACCTGAACCTTATTATTATGACTGTTCGACAAGCTTTTATCTCTATATCTATTGGTATATCCATTCTTGTTCTATTGCTCTCTTTCTACTGGCATTCTGCCCTATGGCTATTTGTTATTATCCTACCGCTTGTGCTACTGGGAATAAGCGACCTGTTACAGCGAAAAAAAACATTGCTAAGACTATATCCTGTCATTGGTCACTTTCGCTATATGCTGGAATATGTACGCCCTGAGATTCAGCAATATTTTATTGAATCTGATACCAACGGAATGCCTATAAACCGAGAATTCAGAACACTGGTTTACCAGCGAGCAAAAGGCACTCGAGATACCCGACCATTTGGAACGGTGTTTGATGTTTATCGGCAAGGCTATGAATGGATTAATCACTCACTTGCACCAATAAAGATTAACAATAAAGACCCGCGCATTGTTTTTGGCGAGGCTAATTGCAAACAGCCTTATTGTACAAACCGGGGACATCCTTTACAAATTAAACCGGAGACATAGTTTACACATTATTATCAAATCGGCATAGGAGGAAACAACTATGCCATGGAAACAGGATGATAT
>Ga0256831_1001118_pt1 | contig 14111 bp, 13 predicted proteins | sample 132544metaG_FD_189087 | JGI IMG/M metagenome (GOLD analysis project Ga0256831, IMG submission 189087) | Hydrothermal vent microbial communities from Lau Basin, Pacific Ocean - 132-544 | ecosystem: Environmental > Aquatic > Marine > Hydrothermal vents | place: Pacific Ocean: Lau Basin | collected...
TCTCTACTTGGCACATATTTACTTCCCTTCAGCAAAGAGCGAGTTCTTTAGACTTATCCGCTCAAGCACCCCAGCGCCGCAAAAACCGCAAATCATCGCTACACGCCGTGTCTTTGATGATCCAAACGCAGTAGAGTTTTACTACCGACTAGAGAAGATCCACTCTACAATCGTGCATAAAACACATATGACCTTTAAAATAGACGACAGTGTGTTAGCACGTTTTGAGGAGCTTTTTATCAAACCAAAGTGGGATGAGAAGCCGCATGTGATGGATTATGATGTAACTACGAGTACAAATCCCATTTTAGAATTTGCTCAGATTCCGGTGCGTTCTCGTTATCAGTTTTTGCTTGATAATTCGCACTTTATCATTATGACCTTTATTCGCGGGCCGGTTTGTCGCGGGCAGATAGCCCTCAACGTCATTCATGACCATTTTTGGGTGATGTTTCGTGACCCTGAGCATGACATCGGTGTGCTTAATCCGAACTTTTTAAAAGAAGAGGCGCAAAATCTTACGCTTCCTATTGCGGATGTGAATAACCCTATTATAGAGGTTTTAAGCAACGCCTATAGAGAAAAGTATGCACACTACTACAGAGATAAACGCAGCGTTATGCAAAAAGAGTTTCCAAACGGCGTGGACTATGACTCCATTTGGAAAGGGAACAAGCCCTCAGATGCACCGCTTTTGACAGTCTATCGCCACTTTGACAGTGCATCTGTAAGCAAAGGCATATTAGGCGAAGAACCACGCACGATGTGGGTCATAGACTATGCACAGTTTGAGCGTATCTACTACACACTTGTAGCAGGATATGATGTCTATGGAAATGTCTCACATCAGGCAAACATTCGCCGTTATATGGACTACCTGCGTTTAGAGGGAGAGTTAAACTTTTTAGACTATATGCCGCAAGAGCAGCGTTTAGATATGTTCCTCTCATGGTACATAGGTGATGACTTTTTTAGTAACAGGGACAAAAGTCTTATTGAAGATCTGCCAGAGGGCATTGTTTACAAAACAAAATACCAAAAAGATGAGTTTATCACCCACATAGTCAAGCAGCATATACTTAAAAGCACAGGCATTGCGTTTGACGAGGTAAACTATGCAAAGCCTTACGCGGCAGATGTGAAGATGCCAAAAGCATATAAAACACTTGATGATTATATGCAGGCCATCCACTCCATTGCCCGATCGGGAAACAACTTTGTACGTTTTGTGACTGACCATAAGGCAAATCTGATATTTGTCCGTGTCGAGCTGCCTGATGGGAGCTTTACTACGAGGTACCTTGTCATAAACAGGTGGCATGACAATGTCAACTCGATGTTCTTTGAAGAAGATACTCTCAACCCCAAAAAAGATACGATGGACATCTTAAAAGAGAGTGTAGGCTCGTACCCCAATGCTTTTGCCATTATTGAGTTTAAAGATTTGGCGCGCTTTTTGGAGCTTATCAAAAACTATGATGGCAGTGAAGCAGAGTCACAAGAGCTCAAGCACTTTTTCATTAGCCGCTCAGACAAAGAGTTTTGGAACTATTATGACTGGTTTCAAAAAGAGTACGATGAGAAAGAGCCTCTTCGAGGTGGTTTGTATGATCTTAACAGATACTCAAGTAAAGTATGGAGCAAATAATGGATGTAGTTCTTCTAGTCAAGTCAATCGCAGGACTCACGGTAATTTTAGGCATATTGCTCTTTATTTTTCTCTACTCTCCTAATGCGAAGAAAAAGCAAAAGGAAAAGAAAAAGGCACAAAAACGCTACACTACCCCGACGCCACCAAAACCAAAAACAGACTGGAAGAGTCTTATAAAGGTTCTACGAAACCGAGAGTCAAGCACAGAGGAGCTCAAAGAGGCGTTGGACTTGATGCTCAAGTACCATGGGAAGATCCCTGACAAGCTCGGTATTCGTGTAAATCCTGAGTTTGACAAGTATGCAGAAGCGATCCTGCGTTTGTGCAGGCATCCAAATACGAACAAAGATCTCATCATAGATTTTGACAAAGAGTTAGAGCGAAGGAATCCGGAGTACATCAAAGAGATCAATGATGCACTCACAAAGGGGTTAAACTCCAGAGGGATTTAGGAGTTTATATGTTATTTTTAGCAGTTGCCTCTTTTACCGCGGCAAGAAGCTCTTCAAATCCGACCTCACTTGAGTGTTCTACTTTTTCAAGTAGATCAAGCGCTGCGTTTAGGTTTCCTTGTTTTGCCTCTTTCATAGCTTGTTTTAAGCCTTGATGCACTGTTTCATGGTGTTTTGAGATGCTTGGAATATGTGAACTTCCTTTAAGAAGTGTTGATGTGATTTGGCTAAACCATCTTCCAAAGCGGCAGCTGTTCTCATCTGCAATACTCACTTCTTCTTGTGCTATAATGGCTTTATATCCTGTAATCTTGAGTGCAATATGGTCGATTTTACCGTTACTTACATTGAACTCGTTTGTGAGGTTCTCTGTTTTTGCTTTGATCTCGTTACTGTTTTGAACGACCATATTGATGTTGTCACTAAATACATCGAGAATCTCCATCACTCTGCCTGTCTCATCGGCAAATGTGTTACTGATCTCCATCATAGAGTTTGAGTTTTGTTTGAGTCCGTTGATGTTTATCTCTACCTCTTGGGTTGCTTTTTGTGTACGCTCTGCAAGTTTTCTTACTTCATCGGCAACCACGGCAAAACCACGACCATGCTCACCCGCACGTGCTGCTTCTATAGCTGCGTTTAGTGCAAGAAGGTTTGTCTGGTCTGAGATGTCTTTGATGAGGTTAATGATCTCTGCAATGGACATAACGCTGTCGTTGAGTGAGTTTGCATCATCACCAAGAGTATTTGCATGTTCTTGAATGTTCTCTATAGTAGAAGAGATTTCTTGTGTCTGCTGCGCAACATTCTCCATCCGTGTATTTGTCTTTGCATTAAGCTCGTTGATCTCTTCAAGCTGTTGCAAATTCTCTTCAATGGTTCCCTGTAGGAAGTGCGCACCACTGCTGTAACTGTTGATGACAAGATCTTCAAGACGATTGTCCTGTGCGTCCTCTTTCTCTGTAGTAGTGTTTTGAGCAGATTGGAGCTGGTGAAGCTGATTTCTTAAGTTCGCATTCTCCTCTTCAAGACTCTTAAGCCTCTCTTTGTAAGCTTTTTCAAGCTTCTCTATCTTTGCATTACATCCAAACATTACTACCCCTCTTTAATTTTTTATAAATCTTATATTTAGATATTTTAACACAGAAAATCTAAATCGAATCTGCTATGGAGCCTTGAAATATAAAAATATTGTATTTTTGTAATTTTTCTACATCATTTTGCTCTTCTACTCCGGTAGCTATGATGTCTATGTCGAGCGAATTTGTGACAACCTGCAAAGAGGCGATGGCATCTTGGGACTGGTCAAGCAAGAACTGTGCATCTGCTTTGATGTATTTTGGATTGATATCTTTTAAATATGAGAAGTCGTTGGCACTTCCGGTGTAGGAGTGAATACCAAGTGCATACCCATATTTTCTAAAGAGATCGACATACCCAAGAACAGTTGCTGTCTTGTGCAGGGCAAAGCTGTCTGCTATTTCAAAACAGAGATTTTTGAGTACCTTTTTCTTCTGTTTTTCAAGGAGTGTCGCTACTCTCTCAAAGTTGTTCTCCTCTTCTAAAAATGCCTTTGGCAGACGTATGGAGTAGTTGATGTGTTGGAGCTTTGCATGGTATTTGTTAAAGAGTACTTCCATCACACTCAAATAGAGCGGACTGACCACTCCCAGCGTAATTGCCGGAGCGATGAAAGAGTTGTAGCTGTATCTTTTTCCATCTTGGTCAATAATGTCAAAAGAGACAAACTTGTGCATAAGCTCTTTTGTGCGTATGTTCTTTACAGGAATGAAGTGAAACTCAAAACTGTGCTTTTGAATACTCTGCTCAAGGAGGCTGCGCCATTGTGTTTTGGTAAGAGACTCTTCGTTGTCTGAGTCGTCATAAAGGTAAATATTACTCTGTTCGGCATTCTTTGCATGCAGCAGTGCCGTATCTACACGCGTGAGCAGTTCAGCCGGCGTCATAGTGTTCTTATATCGGTAAAGCCCGATACTGAGTGAGGCCTGCGTTTGAGGAATGTTGTTTTTCTCCAACAGCTCTACAAAACGTTCTTGGATGTGCTCTGCAATATGACGTGCATTTTCTTTGTCTGTATTTGGCAGCATGATGATAAACTCGGTTCCATTCACACGTGCGCTGATACTCTCTTCGTTGATGAGCGTCGCATTTTTAAGAATTTGTGCAAATTCATAGAAAAAAGCATCTGCTTTTTGTCTGCCGAGTATTTGGTTGATATGTTCTGCACCGTCAAGGGCAAGGAGCATAATGACACCGCCTTCTACTTTTCCTTCAAGCTCTATGAGTTCGGGAAGTTTGAGCATAAGGTAGCGGCGGTTAAAGAGCTTGGTCACAGGGTCGTTGTACTGGAGCTCTTTGTTGCGTTTGAGTGCTTCTGTGGCTTGTTTAAATATCTCTCTTACTCTGCGCACCATCGAGTTCATAGCATTTGAGACCTCTTTAAACTCCGTTGTGTAAGGCTCTTCCTCTTCGATGATAAATTCATTGTTAATAATCGCTTCGGCTTGATGCTTGACACGTTTGAGCGGTTTGAGAATGAAGTGCAGCATAACGGCAAGCACTATAAGCGAGATGATGGAGACAAAGGCAAAGAGATAGAGCAGGTTGATAAATATTTTATAGAGTGCTTTGTATGTGAGTGTGACATCCCCGACAACTGTGAGTTTTCCGATGCTCATCCAGTCATGTGTTACCTCTGTTGATATAGGCTCTATATGTAAGTTTGAAAGTTTGACAAACCATGCAGGAACACCCTCTATGGGGTCATTGTCCTCTTGTTTATAGCTATATGTGTCTGTTTTGAACTCTATCATCTTGTAGTAACCACTGTCAAACGCAGCGTCTATAATACTTTTGACAACGGCAGGAACTTTATCGGGTGTAGCGCTTTTGTCCTGAGGCGCTGCGTTTAGAATACTCTTCATTATGACCGCTTTGTTCGCATTGTTGGCAAGTTCACTGCTGAGTGATGAGATGTTGTTGACAGTCATCTGGTAAAGACTTTGGAGCATATCTTTTTTGGCTGTTTGGTAGTTTTGCACCATTACAGCTGCCAAGATCATCAAAATAAGTAAGGAGACCGCAAGTGCCATCTGTTTAAAAAGTGTCATAATTTTTTCCTTTGCATGTCAATTTCAAGTTTTTTCCATTTTTTGGATTTTGGTCCGGTGTCACCGTTTATCATCTTAATCATCTTAATAAGATCAGGACGCTGTGATGCCGGGAGTACGCGAGGGTTGTTGTTTCCTAAAATAAGAATGTCGTTTTTTGATTTTGGATGGGGTGTTTTAAGATAGGCCAAAACCATATGTGCGAGCAGCCGTCCATGCTTATCACGATAGACAACGTAGGTGAACTTCATTTTATGTGGATCTACACCGAGAGCTTTGAGGATGTAGTACTTCGTGATGGTGTAGTCTTCACAGTCGCCTCTGTCTTTGCCAACAAACTGATAAAGTGTCGCCCAGTAGTCACTTACCCCATAGACGTGCATATCGCTGTCATATTTGACACGGTTCACCCAGCTGTTTACGGCTTCGAGCTTTACCGTGTCATTGGCATCTTTATATTTGTCTATGAGATCTTTTTGAATGGAGATAAATCGCTTCTTTGCACTCTTGCCATACTTTTTCTCTGCTTTTATCTCGATGTCCTGTGAGATAAGACGTGCATTGAGTAGAACCGATAAGAGGATAAAAATACTCAGTAAAAGTTTCATTGATTAATTATACTAAAATTAGTGCTGTCTTTTATTAAAACCTGAGGTTCCAAGCTTGGCATTTGCTTGAAAATCTTTTGCATAGGGTTTGAGGTAGTGCGGTACGGCACGTCCTTTGAGTTTCATAATGTCCTCAAGCATCACATTGGCAATGCTTTGAGCATCGATGTTTTTGACTTCGCTGAGATAGGCAAAGAGCAGTTCTCCTTGTCTTTGGAGGGAGATTTTCCAGGTAGAGTCGGTCTGCTCGTATATCCATAATCCAAAAGCGTAGAAGTTTGCAAACACTTTTGGCGCTTGCGTGCCGTCATCCCAGAGCAGTTTTACAGAGCGTTTAAAATTGCCGCTGTTGTAGAAAAGATCCCAAAAACGTGCAAAGCGTTTCATGATCTGAATATCTTCAAAACTCAGCTGGGAATTTTTTAAAATATCATAAGGTGGGATGTCGCTGTAAACCATGCCAAAAGTGATATCGTGACGGCTTATGTGTGTGCCTGAGAGCTTTTTGAGTATGCCTATTTGTATCTCACAGCTGCTTATCTGCATCAGCTCATCAAGGTTCGCTCCAAAACTCTCCAAGCTCTCTCCCGGAAGTCCGACAATGAGGTCGAGGTGGATGTGCGCCGTTGTCTCATTCTCTAAAAAAGCGATGTTCTCTTTGATCTTGTCGAGTTTGAGCTGTCTTGAGATGTTGTTTGCTATTTCAAGATTGAGTGTCTGTATGCCGATCTCTAACTGCAAAGCCCCGTGAGGAAAGCTTTTTATCTTCTCTCTTAGTGAAGCCGGAAAATGGTCGGGAATGACTTCAAAATGCGCGAAATAGGGAGGCTCTTTTGCTAAAAAGAAGTCGAGTATGCGGTTGGCTGCTTTCATGTTGAGGTTAAAGGTTCTGTCAACGAACTTGAAGTTTCTTGCACCCCTTTGCCAGAGTGTCTCAAACGCAGCGAGGACTTCATCAAGGTTAAATGCACGTACTTTTTCATCCATAGAGGAGAGACAAAACTCACACTCAAATGGGCAGCCGCGAGAGATCTCTACATAGATGTAACGGTTTTTAATGTCATCGTCTGTGTAGTATTTGTATGGGAGTTGTATCTCTTTTAAGTTTGGCAGGCTCATGCGACTGATGCGCTCTTGAGGTTTGTTCTCAATGATATTTTTACAGAGCTTGTAAAAAGCAAGATCTCCTTCGCCTTGAATGATGTAGTCGGCATCATCATAGTTGACACGAAAAGGCAGGTAGGTCACTTCAGGGCCGCCAAGTACGATGGTCGTCTTTGGAGAAACCTTTTTAATGATGTGAATAAGTTCACGAATCTCTGAAGCATTCCAAATATAGACACCAAGACCTACGATGTCGGGTTCATGGAGCAGGATCTTCTCTGCTACAGTTTGTATGGCATCGTTGATGCTAAACTCTAAAATAGTCGTATCTTCTTGAAGCTCCTGCATATTTGCATAGATGTAACGAAGCCCGATGGCACTGTGGGTAAATCTTGAGTTAAGTGTAGAGAGAATGATTTTCATAAAGGAAGTTTAGCATAAGTTTGAATGGAAAAAAGTTAGGAGGAAAAACAGCCGAGAGTAAAAAGGGGGAAAACTCGGCTGTTTTAAAAATTTATAGGAGTATATATCTCTTCTTATGAAAGGGGGAAAACATAATCGAGATGTTGAAATTATAATAATTATAAGTTAATGTTTGGTAAACGCTACTTATTTTTCTGTACTTCCTCATACTCATCAAGCATTGCGTCAAGTTCATCAAAGAGTTTGCTTGATGCTTCTTCCATTGTTACAAAGTTTTGAGTGATCTTTTTAGGATGGTCATACTTGAGCACTGTGCCGTCATGAACAAAAAGCATATTTTTAAAGACACTGTTGTGTACGGTTGCATGGTTTGGTTCCATTGCTTTAAATGATGGAGTTTTTCCAAAACGCTCTGCACCCGGACCTTGGTACCATTTACCAAGACGGCAGTTGTAGTGGTCTGGGAAATTTGCCTGCTTATTCATAGACAAGACAGCTGAGTAAGCAGTTGATTTAAAGAGAATATGATCGACTTTTACCAGTGTTGTAAAGAGACGATTTTGTAGTCTGATGGCAACTGTGTGAGAGCCTTTTGCCAAAGAGTTCAGCTCTGTAAAGGCATTTTCAAATTCATCTATGGCAGCATTGGACTCTTGTGCAATGTCACTGATTTCATCAGAGTTTCCACGCATATCGTTTGCTTCTTGTTGAAGGGTTGAGATGGTTATTTCTATTTCATTCGTTGCTTTTTGGGTACGTTCTGCAAGTTTACGTACTTCATCAGCAACTACGGCAAAGCCACGACCATGCTCACCTGCACGTGCTGCCTCTATGGCTGCGTTTAGTGCAAGAAGGTTTGTCTGGTCTGCAATGTCTTTAATGAGCCCTATAACCTCTGAGATCTCGCGAGAACGGCTCTCAAGACTGACTATGCCCTCATGTGAAGAGCTAATGAGCTCCACAAGAGTCGAGAGCTTTTGCGTGATATCTACAACACTAGAGAGATTCTCAGCCGCTTGGTCCGCTGTTTTTTCAGAGACATCGACAATGTTTTCAGCGTCATCAGAGGCTTGAAGCAGGTCGTTTTGAATGATGCCAAGTCCACGGGCAACTCCACCTCCAAGACGTGTAAACTCATGAGAGAGTTCGCCGAGCATTTTTGTCTCATAACCGCTGGCGATAGAATCGATAGCCTCATTGATTTTTGAAGCGGTATAGTTATAGATACCGTGAAGACCTTGAGGGAAAGCGATTCTGTATGTTTTTCCATTTGATGCAGCTTCGATGGTCGTCGCAGCATCACGCATAAAGGCTTCTGTCTGGTCAAGCATGTTGTTGATAGACCACGCAAACTCTGATATGTCTGAGCCATCTTCCGGAATGTGTGTGACACGTCCTTCAAGATTTCCTTTAGAGGCTGCATCGACAACACCTTTCATGTTTTGTATCAACTCTGATGAGTTGTCACTTCCAGCAGGTATGAAGAGTGATATGAGCAGTGTCATGATGAGAATGATAGCAAGGATATAACTTGCACTAACAAGTGCATATATGGCCGTGCCTAGCAGTACTACTACAAGGAGAAGTGTTTGTTTATTTTTGAATAGAGATGATAAATTCATCATATGAGACTCCTTCTTTGTGTAGTAGATCATTTAAAACTTTTTCTCCGGCTGCGATCCCGCCGCTGCGCTCTGCTTGAAGCATCTCGGCATAGAGAGGTTTTATTAGCTCGAGTGCAGAGGCTTTTGGTTTTCGTCTCACTGAGTAGTATCCGACAATATTACCATTAGCATCAACGGAAGCAGTAACATTTGCAATGACCCAGTATCCGTTGCCATTTTTTGTTTTGTTGATAACGTAGGCGAAGATCTCCTCTTTATTTTGAATGCGATCCCAAAGGAGTTTAAAAACAGTTTTTGGCATATCGGGATGGCGGACTATGTTGTGGGGTTTTCCCAGAAGTTCACTCTCTGTATATTCTGCCATCGTCATAAAAATCTCATTAACGTATGTCAGCCGACCTTTCGTATCTGTTTTTGATACGATAAAGTCATCTTCTTTCATCTCTAATAACATTAGATGTTTCCTTTCAAAAAAATAATGTAAAGATATTAACATAAATCTTTATAAAAAATGCTATATTTGCGTTTATGTTTAAATTATTGTCGTTTTTTTATTATTTTTATTTCTCTATTGTCGGAATCTACATTATATTTTTACCAAAAGTGCTCAGCGAAGTAGGGTACAGTGCAAGTGAGATAGGTATCATTTTCGCTGCTTCTCCTTTGGTGCGTTTTGTCTTGCCATTTTTATTTATGCGTGGGCTGCATTTGAGTGCAAATATATTTAAAAGTTCACTTGTGCTCATAGTACTGAGTGCCTTTTCTTTTTACTTTTCACTGGAAAACTTTTGGATGCTGCTGTTTTCAAATGTCGCGATGGGTGTTGGGATGAGCTTGGTTTTGCCTTATGTGGAGACTATTGCCTTACACTCCATAGGAAAAGAGCGCTATGGAAAGTCTAGGCTTTATGGTTCACTTGGCTTCATTCTTGTGGCACTTGTGTTGGTAAAGTTTTTAAGTTCTGCCTACGTTGCGTTTGACTTTTTACTCGCACTGACGTTCATCACGGCACTCGTTGCGTTTAGAGTGCAGCAACTCTCACAAAAAGAGGAAAATGGTGTTGATGAAAAACTCTCAAACGACATCCATCTTTTGCAAGATTGGCAGCTTTGGGCTGGTTTGGTACTGATGCAGATGAGTTTTGGAGCATTTTACAACTTCTTTACCATTTATGAGACAGATCATGGCATCTCTTTAGATATGACGGTCTATTTGTGGAGTTTTGGAGTCTTTATTGAAGTGATTATGTTCTTTTTTCAAGGCAAGTTGCTGCACTTTGACCTTTTAACTATTGTGCGTTTTACCATACTTGCCACAACACTGCGTTGGTTTTTGGTCTTTGTCTATCCGACTGATCTTGTCGTGCTCTTTTTTGCGCAGTCGCTTCATGCACTGAGTTTTGCTCTTTTTCACTCTGCGGCCATTAGCTACCTTTTTCATTTGTATAAAAATAAGTCACTTGCACAGCAGCTCTTTTCGGGTATGGGGTATGGTTTGGGAGGTTTAAGTGGTGCGATGCTTTCGGGATATATTTATGAATACTATCCGAAGTATTTGTTTTTGAGTTCAAGTGTTATTGCGTTTGGGGCGTTTGTGTTTATAAGTTTGTGGAGTAAAAGGGTGAAAAAGGAGGGTGTGATTATGGACTAGTAGTCCATAATCAAGTTTGCCGTTAATGTTGTATCTTTGTTTTCTAAACCAGGAAGCGGTTTATTTACATAGTCGATTTTATAGCTGATACCTGCTGAAAAGATGTCAGATATCTTTGTAGTAAAGGCTGTTTTTGATGTAGCGAAGTAATTTTCAGAGTCTTCAAGATCTCCTCTAAGTCCTAACTCTTGTGTAAATTTTAGGTTATTGACAATATTCCAGTTATAAACACCTTGTGCTCTATACCCTGTATAATCATTTGTATCGTCACCATTTGCAGCCGGTAGATGGTAATCATCTTTAGAGTAGAGGATGTTGGCTGTAAGACTCAAATCATGTTTGTCGTTTTTTATAGCCTGGTATTTCGCACCCGGACCCGTGTAGAATTGGGAATCAAAGCCTGAATAGATGTCAGATTTATACCCTATGAGGTAGTTAAATGCAAAAGTCTTTGTAAATGAGTAGTCATAGTTACCCTCAATAAGGTACTTTTTCTTGTTCTCTTTATCATCTGCGCTTCCGTATTGTCCATCAAGCTTGAGGCTTGTTTGGTGTTTTCCCCATGCTTTTTTTGCATTTGCATCGAGGTTGAAAGTTTTTGTTTTTGTATTACCGTCTGTTTGGATGTAACCGAGTTCTGTATGTGTGACGAGTACGTCAGGGTTCTTGTCTGCTGCTTGTGCGCTTAGCGCTAATGTTGTGAGTGCTGCTGCACTGAGTAATATTTTTTTCATATATTTTTCTCCTTTTGTTTGTAAGTTTAATTTTCTTTGTCTGTATGAATATCCATTTGAGGATACGGAATAGAAATACCTTTTTCATCAAATGTCAGTTTCACAGTTTCAAGCATATCAAAATAGACGCCCCAGTAGTCATCGGTAAGTGTCCATGCCCGTACTACAAAGTTTACGCTGCTGTCTGCAAGTTCGCTGACCGCTACGAAAGGCTCTGGCTCACTGAGAATGCGTTTGTCTGCTTTGACGATCTCCATAAGCGTCTCTTTTGCAAGTTTGAGGTCATCATCGTAACCTATGCCAAAGACATGGTCGACCCTGCGTTGTTCTCTGTTTGAGAAGTTGGTGATGTTGCTACCGATGATGGAGGAGTTTGGCACAATGACCACACGCTTGTCAACAGGTGTGATGATGGTAGAGAAGAGGTTGATGTCTGTCACCTCTCCGGTTACGCCGCCTGTCTCGATGACATCTCCGACCTTAAAGGGACGAAAGAGTATGATAAGCACTGCCGCACCGATGTTGGAAAATGAGCCTTGCAGGGCAAGACCAATAGCCAAAGTGGCTGCACCAAATACTGCTACAAATGAAGTCGTGTTGACTCCGAGCTGGTTGAGTGCTGCGATGACTACCATCAACAGCAGTGTAAAGTAGATAATACTCTCACTGAACTCGACAAGTGTTTTGTCTATCTTTGCTTTGTGCATCATTTGTTTGATAAAGGCGGTAAGCTTTTTTGCTACCCATTTACCAACGAGGAAAATAATGAGCGCAGCGATGATCTTGAGACCATATTCGCTTGCGTACATTACAGCTAAATCTGTGTATTTTTGGATGTCAATATTTTCCATGGGAATGCCTCTTGTTGTGATACCGGATATAATAACAAGAAATAATTATATTACAAATTATTTGATGAGCTTTTATGTACTTCCTCGACGAATCGTGTAAGTTTGTAATACTCATTGAGGTATTTTGAATCTGTTTTAAACAGTTCTTGTCGGTACTTGAGGTAATTTGTCCATACTTTTTTACTTTGCGGCAAACGCCCGCGTTTACGAAGTTCAAAACTTACCGCTGCGTTTATGAAACCTTTGAGAAGTTTTATCTCCGAGTTCTCTTCAAAACGACGGGGAAACCAGAGTGCTTCAAGTGCTTCATGGGCATCATAGTAACGCTCCTCTTTGAGACAGAGTATGTACTCTTGTATCTGTTTAGCTGTCATTTTCATCCAATAGTTGCATATTCTTTCGCCAGTATCCTCTTCCGCCTTTGAGTGAAACGCAGTGATGCTTGGGAAACTTCTCTTTGTACTCTTTAAGTCTCTCAAGCGTTGCTTTTCCTGTGTCACAGTAGAAAACAAAGACACTTCCCTCTGGGTAGTTTTTTAATTCATACGGATTGTACGTTACAGTCTCAGCTTTTTCGATAGGGGAGAGAATGGTGTCAACCAAAACAACATCCACACCCTTTGCTTCTAATCTTTTTTTATTTTCTAAGAACTCTTTTTGAGTCCATTCGTTTGGGTAATTCATACTAAAACTTTTTTCCTTCAATGATACGCGTACACTGCTCTTTGAACTTAGGTAAGCCATTTCGAATAATCCATTCAACAATAGCTAAGTTCACGCCCTCATAATACTTCCACTTTTTTTAACTATTTGTTCTATATAGTCAATCTTCTCTAAAATGAGATAGATTTTGCTAATGGACTCTTTAGACATAAATAGCTCTGTCAATAATAAATTTTTTACCGGTACGCCCCATCCCTGTACTGTCTGCAAGGTCAACCGGCACACCGAGTGCATCGCTTAATTCAGCTTGTATCTCCCCAATACGTGCAATAGCACCAAAGCCATATTTACTGGCAAAGGTGGGTGTAGCCTCTACTAAAATATCTATATCACTATTATTGTCTGCCTCATCACGAGAGTATGAACCAAAGAGAGCTTTGATGAGAAACCCTTCTTTTTGATACTTACTTTTGACATTGCTAAGATAATTGAGTATATATTCTTTTTTCATAATAAGCATTATATCATTTCCAATAAAATATGAGTAAATAATAGGTTACAATTACGCTATGGCAAGAAAAAATAAGAAAAACAGTAAGATTAACCAAAGAATTAGAAAATATTTTGATGATGACCCTTTTGATGTGGGGATAGAACGTGTGGACGGCAAGACGCTGAGTGAGCTTTTTGCAACGCTTGGCATCTACGACATTGAGCATAACAAAACACTGATGGTAAAAACGCTTCGTATGATATGGAGTGAAGCCGAGAGTGCGATGCGTCGTGATATATTGACCTTTTTTGAGAGTGACGGGCGTGTTTATAAGTCTCCAAAGCCAAAGCCTGAAGTAGGCTTTGACAGAGAGGCGAAGATAGACGCACTCATAGAAGAGCTTGGAGCGACACCTATGGAGGCGCTGCGTTTAAGAGAAGCGTATTCTCATGTAAGAAGCAAAAAAATAACCATTGAGAAGATGGAAAAGTCTCTGCAGCATATCCGTTTTGAGATAAAAAAAGAAAAATTAGAGCGTGAACTTGAGGGGAGTTTTGATATAGATGACTCTTTTGAGTTTAATGCCTCTTTGAAGTATGAACTCTACGAACAACATTTTCATAAGATTTTAACGCTTAATACAAAGCCTTATGAGTATACCTACCTGCAAGAAGCACCATTTGAAGTCATAGTGGAGAAGATTGCGCACGATAAACTTGAGAGTGT
>Ga0256831_1001119_pt1 | contig 14109 bp, 13 predicted proteins | sample 132544metaG_FD_189087 | JGI IMG/M metagenome (GOLD analysis project Ga0256831, IMG submission 189087) | Hydrothermal vent microbial communities from Lau Basin, Pacific Ocean - 132-544 | ecosystem: Environmental > Aquatic > Marine > Hydrothermal vents | place: Pacific Ocean: Lau Basin | collected...
CTTATCTGGTAATAGAATGTTTGAAATATTAATTAAATATTGCGTAATAACTCATTAATACCCACTTTACCCAGTGTTTTTGCATCTACCTGTTTTACAATAACGGCACAGTACAGGCTGTATTTTCCATCATCTGAGGGCAGATTACCGGAGACTACCACAGAGCCTGCAGGAATGCGGCCATAAGTAATTTCATCGGTCATGCGGTTATAGATACGGGTACTCTGACCAATATAAACACCCATGGATATAACGGAACCTTCTTCAACAACCACACCTTCAACAACTTCAGAACGGGCGCCGATAAAACAATTATCTTCAATAATGGTAGGGCCGGCCTGTACAGGTTCCAGTACGCCGCCAATACCTACACCACCGGAGAGGTGAACATTTTTACCAATCTGGGCACAGGAGCCGACAGTGGCCCAGGTGTCCACCATAGTACCACTGTCAACATAAGCACCAATATTACAATATGATGGCATTAAAACCACGCCGGGTGCAATATAAACACCTTTACGAACGGTGGCAGGAGGGACTACCCGAATACCTGTTTCACGAAAATCTCTGGAGTTAAAATCCTGAAATTTGGATTCAACTTTATCAAAATAGTTGGTAAAAGCCCCTTTCATAAAATGATTGTCTTCAATACGAAAAGACAATAGTACTGCTTTTTTAAGCCATTGATTAACGACCCAGTCGCCATCAATTTTCTCAGCAACCCGCAGGCGACCGGTATCCAGCATATGGATGGCTTCAGAAACTGCTTCTTTAACATGAGTGTCAACTGAGGCCGGGGTGATTTCTGCCCGGTTTTCAAAGGCCTGTTCGATTACTTCTTGCATATCAGTCATAATTATTCCTTATAACGCTTTAGATAAGTGCGTATACGTTTAGCGGCTTCAATGCATTCCTCAAGAGGAGCAACTAAAGCGATTCTGACATAGCCGAGGCCGGGATTGGCCTGACCGGTTGTTCTAGATAAATAACTGCCGGGAAGAACCGTAATATTTTGTTCTTCATACAGTTTTGATGTGAACTTTTCATCATCACCACAGGGGACCTTGAGCCAGATATAAAATGAACCCGGGGGTGCAGAAATATCAATGACCGGATTGAGAATATCTATAAAGGCCTTAAATTTTTCTCGATAGGCATCCTGATTCTGTCGAACATGCTGTTCATCCTGCCATAGAGCCATACTGGCGTGTTGAGTGGTTAAGGGCATGGCGGAACCATGATAAGTACGATACAGAAAAAACTTTTTAATAATATCCGCATCACCTGCCACAAACCCGGAGCGCAGGCCCGGAACATTGGAGCGTTTGGACAGGCTGTTAAATACCACCAGATTTTTAAAATTGGTCAGTCCCATATCACTGGCGACTTCCAGCAGGCCTGGCGGTGGTCGTTCTTCATCCTGGTAAATTTCTGAATAACATTCATCCGAGGCAATAATAAAGTTAAAATACTGGGATATTTTAATTAATTGCTGTAATAGTGTTTTATCTATCACTTCACCGGATGGATTGCCGGGGGAGCAGATATACAACAGCTGGCAGTGCTTCCAGATTTTTTTGGGAATGCTGTCATAATCCGGTATGTAATAAGTCCGTTCACCGGCATTGACAAAATAAGGTGTTGCACCGGCCAGTATGGCAGCCCCTTCATAAATCTGATAAAAAGGATTGGGCATAATCACCAGCGGATCTTTTTCTCTGTTATTAACTACGGTCTGGGCAAATGCAAATAAGGCTTCGCGGGTGCCGTTAACAGGTAAAATCTGGGTATCTGGATCAATAATATCCTCTGGCAGCTTATATCGCTTTTCCAGCCAGTCGGCTATGCTCTGCCGTAATTCGGGTAAGCCTCTGGTACCGGGATACTGGGCCAGAGCAGCAAGATTGTTTTTAATGGCTTTAAAAACCAGTTCCGGTGGTTTGTGTTTCGGCTCTCCAATGGACAGGGCAATATGCTGTAACTGACCATTGGGATAGATAGATTGTTTAAGTTTAGCTAGTTGTTCAAATGGATATGGTTTTAGCAGTTCTAGTGCAGGATTCATTCTCTGGCTCTCAAAATCTGATCGCGGCATTATAAAAGAAAAACCACCCATCAGGCAAATGATCTTTGCTATTTCGATTAATGGTAATACAATAAATAAATGATAAAGTCATCAAATTATATCTCATTGCACCACGGCAGTCTGGTGGTTGAAGAACTGGATCGAGCATTATATTTTTTCTGCCATATCCTGGGCATGCAGCACAATAAGCAGCGTCCCGATATGGCTTTTGAAGGCGCCTGGCTGGATATTGGCGCGCAGCAGATCCATCTGTTAAAATTACCCAGAACGGAATTTTATCCACTATCGGGTGCTCCGGAACATGCGGGTCGGGATCGACATCTGGCTATTTTTGTGCAGGACCTTGACGCCATTAGAAAAAGCCTGCAAGAACATCAAATAGCCTATAGCATGAGTCGCTCAGGTCGTCAGGCATTGTTCTGCCGGGATCCGGATGGTAATGGTCTGGAATTTATACAAAAATAATTATTCCAGCTCATCCACCAGTTTAATAATATTGCGACGAATCTTCTCCTGTTTCTTGATATCGGTAATAAGCTGCTGATTTTTATCTCTTATTACAAAAACATCTTCCACTTTTTCGCCAAAAGTTGAAATTTTGGTATTTTCCAGCGAGATATTATGTTCCACCAGAGCCTGTCCGATCCGGGATAATAAGGCGGGTCGATTTGAGGCAGTAATGGTCATTACTGACTGATTATTTTCCAGATCTTCATCAAACTGAACCCGGGTTTCCAGAGAGAACTGTTTTTGTGTTCGGCTCAGTCGCTGACTCATTGGAGGCAGGCTGAATTTTTCCTGAGCCAGTTTTTCTTCCAGTGCGTTCTGGATGCAGTCCAGTCGTTCAGGATCATCAATAGCGGTTCCGTTTTCATCCAGTACAAAATAGGTGTGATAGGTATAACCATTTGAAGAAGTAAATGTTTTGGCTTCAAAGACATCCAGCATCTGCTGTGACAGGGTTGAAGTCACCAGAGCAAAGACATAATCTTTTTTTGGTGTATAAACAAAAATTTCGGTACCGCCGCGCTGGTTTTGATTATTAACCAGAACTATAGTTTCTTTTGGCTCTGAACTATGTATAGCTTCCAGTACCGCACGACTCTGACCGACAATTTCATCCGGCTGTAATTTAATAAAATATTCTGCAGGCAGTGAACTCCATAAGTCATTAATATCCTGTTCGTCATAGTCCTGTCGGGTTAACTGCACCATAGCCATGGCTTTGGCGTTATTAATTACTTCTTCCTGTTCCTGTGGATTTTCCAGACCTTTGTTAAGTGCAATACGGGTCAGATTATAAAGTTGCGCCAGCAATGCGGCCTTCCAGCTGTTCCAGACTTTTGGACTGGTAGCTCGAATATCTGAGATGGTTAACAGGTACAGATAGTCCAGGTACAGGTGATCGCCAACCAGCAGGGCAAATTCATGGACAACGGTGGGATTATTGATATCCTTGCTCTGTGCGGTAATGGACATGACCAGATGATTTCTGACCAGCCAGGTAACCAGACGGGTGTCACTCAGATTCAGGTCGTGTAACTGACAGAAATGTTCAACATCCACGGCACCCAGTTCATCATGACGTCCACCTCGGCCTTTGGCAATATCGTGAAACAGACAGGCCAGATATAAAATTTCCGGTTTAGGTAGCATTCTGGCTATTTTACTGGCCAGCGGCAATTCATGATCATGTTTGGGAACAAATAGTCTGCGGGCATTACGCAGGACTTTTAAGGTATGTTCATCCACGGTATAGGCATGATACAGATCGTGCTGCATCTGGCCCACGATTTTTTTAAATTCAGGAATGTATTCCGCAAGAACGCCATAGCGGTTCATGCGCCGCATTTCGTGAGTAATACCAAAGGGCTGACGTAAAATTTCCATAAACAGGCTGCGGCAGCGTAAATCCTTGCGGAAGCTGTCATCTATCAGATATCGGTGTGCCCGTACCAGACGAATCGTACTGGCTCTAACTCCTTTAAGTTCAGGATCCTGGCACAATAGAAGAAACATTTCCAGCAGGGCAAAAGGGTAGTTTCTAAAAATAAACTGGTTGGCTGCTGCAATATAGCCTTTATAATTAATAAAACGACGGTTGATTTTTTTGGGTTTGGAATCTGAATCACTATAGATAATGACTTCCTGAAAATATTGTAGCAGCATTTCATTAAGGCGTTCAAGTTCCATAACAGTCTGATAATATTCCGTCATAAAGCATTCTACCGCCAGTTTGCCTTCCTGATCGGTATAACCAAATTGACTGGCCAGTTCTCTTTGATAATCAAATAACAGTCGCTCTTCATGCCGATTACATAATACATGCAGAGCAAAACGAATTTTCCATAAAAATTTCTGGCCGTGTTCCAGTTGTCCATACTCCTGAGAGGTCAGAAAATTATGTCCTATCAGTTGTTTTAGACTCTCGACATTAAAATGCCGTTTAGCTACCCAGCCAATGATCTGAATATCGCGTAAACCTCCGGGACCTTCCTTGATATTGGGCTCCAGGTTATAGGCGGTTTCATTAAACTTTAGATAGCGCTGTTGTTTTTCGCTGATTTTGGCCGCCGTAAAATCTTTGGTCGGCCAGATATTATCCGGACTGAGTTGTGAGGAAAGCTGCTCAAATAAAGACGGTTCCCCGGTAATCAGACGGGATTCCATTAAATTACTGATAATGGTGATATCTGTTGAGGCTTCCTGAATACATTCTTCCACCGTACGGACACTATGACCAATTTCCAGACCAATATCCCATAGCAGGGCTATGAACATGTGCAGGTTATCGACAAATTCCTTATTGGCTTCATTTCCTGCTTCCAGATCGTGTTCTTCATCATGCAGCAGCAGGAGATCCACATCACTATAGGGGTGTAATTCACCTCGTCCATAACCACCTACAGCAATCAGAGCGGCGTTATTACCCAGCTGATAAAAATCCCAGGCCAGAGTAAGTATAATATCAATGGCCTGTGCCCGCTCGTGAATCAGATGCACTATATTCTGCTGATCATTAAACTGTTGAATTTGAGTGTCATATATGGATTTAACGGCCTTTTTAAGCGGCACGACAGGCGACTGTGCCTGCTGCAGTTCGCTCTGCAGAGCATTGACATCAAATAAGAGTTCTATGGCCGGCGGGATGTTTCGTTCCATTATTTTGTATTCTCAGGTGATTTAACAAACGGGCTGACTTCATCACTGCGCAAAGTCAGTATTTCACAGCCATCAGCCGTAACCAGGAGAGTATGCTCCCATTGGGCGGAAAGACTTCGATCCTTGGTGACTACGGTCCATTTGTCCGGCAATACCCGGATGTGGCGTTTACCGGCGTTTATCATCGGTTCAATGGTAAAGGTCATACCTTCTTCAAGTACTTCCCGGGTTCCGGGTTTGCCATAGTGTAGAACCTGAGGGTCTTCGTGAAAATTCAGGCCGATACCATGACCGCAATATTCTCTGACAACAGACAAATTCTGCTGTTCTGCATGTCGAGCAATGGCATGACCTATATCACCCAGATGGACACCGGGTTTAACCATGTCTATACCAATATACAAGCATTCACGGCTGATGCGGCACAAACGTTGCGCCAGAATGGCGGATTTACCAATTAAGAACATCATGCTGGTATCACCGTGATAGCCGTCTTTAATCACCGTGATATCCACATTAATAATATCGCCGTTCTTGAGTTTCTTATCGCTGGGAATACCATGACAGATCTGATTGTTAACGGAGGTACAGATGGATTTAGGGAAACCATGATAGTCCAGCGGGGCAGGGATGGCCTGTTGTTCATTGACAATATAATCATGACAGATTTTATCCAGTTCATCGGTGGTGATCCCGGCCTGAACATGAGGGGTGATCATTTCCAGTACATCAGCGGCCAGTTTGCCGGCAATGCGCATTTTTTCGATTTCCCCGGGGGTTTTAATAGTAATACTCATAAGTTGTCTATTTATCGCTCAGATTTTAGTTTGAGGCATTATCTCTTTTATTGCTTTTAGATTCAAAGAAAGATTGTTGTTTTTAGGCTTTTATGGAATAATATGCACGCCTTGTTATATGTCAGTATTGCAGGCAAAACAGTATAAATCCGGGACAGGGCCTGAAACACGGGCTCATTGATGATAACGGATTTAAATATTCCGAACCTGTATCGACACATAAATCCGGGTGCCTGGAAATGCTCAACTGCAGCAGTCAGGTTGGTTTATGGGATACGGGTGAGATCCAACCCTTATTAAAGGAACACAAATTATGGCAAAAGTCACTATGCGTCAGATGCTTGAAGCAGGCGTTCATTTCGGTCACCAAACTCGCTACTGGAATCCCAAAATGGGTCAATATATTTTTGGTGAGCGCAACAAAATTCATATTATCAACCTGGAAAAAACGCTGCCAATGTTCAATGATGCCATGAACTTTGTCAGTCAGATTGCAGCCAAGCGTGGTAAAGTCCTGTTTGTTGGTACCAAACGTGCGGCGGGTCGTGCTATTAAAGAGCAGGCTTCACGTTCTGGTATGCCTTATGTCAACCATCGCTGGTTAGGTGGTATGTTGACCAACTTTAAAACAGTTAAACAATCCATCAAACGTCTTAAATATCTGGAAAAAGCATCCACTGACGGTACTTTTGATACTTTGACTAAAAAAGAAGTACTGATGAACTCCCGTGAGCTGGAGAAACTGGAAAAAAGTCTGGGCGGTATTAAAGACATGAATAACCTGCCACAGGCTTTATTTGTGATTGATGTAGGTCATGAAAAAATTGCCGTTCAGGAAGCTAACAAGCTGGGTATTCCAGTTATTGGTGTGGTTGATACCAATAATAAGGCCTCTGGTATTGATTATATTATTCCTGGTAATGATGATGCCATACGCGCTGTTAATCTGTATGTGTCAACAGCCTCTGATACTATTCTAGAAGCCAAGTCTGCCAGTACTGAAGTGGTTGCAGATGATTTTGTCGAAGTGGATAGTTCAGAAGAAGCTGAAAAACAGGCTTCTTAATCACAAAGCTAACAGGCTTATTATTTTTTCCTGTATTCAGTTAATGGATACGGGAGAAATATTCAGAAATAAATAAACCGGTAGAGTGACAAGCCTTCTTCCGGCAGAGAAATATGAGGTCAAATTAAAATGGCAATTACGGCTGCAATGGTAAAAGAATTACGTGAGCGCACCGGCGCTGGCATGATGGAGTGTAAAAAAGCACTGGTTGAAATGGACGGTGATATTGATGCCGCCATAGAACACATGCGTAAAACCGGTCTGGCAAAAGCAGATAAGAAGGCAGGTCGTATCGCGGCTGAAGGTAAAGTGGTTGTAGAGTTCAGTGATGACAGAAAAAAAGGCGTCATGCTGGAAGTGAACTGTGAAACCGACTTTGTTGCAATGGGTGATGAATTTGGTGATTTTGCGACAGCCGTGGCTAAACGTATTTTAAGTGATCAGCCTGCTGATGTAGTTGAACTGCTGCAATTATCTTTAAATGATGGTGAAGATACTATTGAAACGGTATTAAAAACCATGATTGCTAAAATTGGCGAAAATATGTCCGTGCGTCGTTTTATTATCTTTGAAACAGACGCTCAACTGGGTGCTTATCTGCACGGTACCAAAATTGGTGTTGTAGTGGACATGCAGGGCGGTAATGAAGAACTGATTAAAGACGTGGCTATGCATATAGCGGCCAGTAAGCCAAAAGGCCTGGATGAAACATCTCTGGATGCTGATGAACTGGCTAAGGAAAAAGAAATCGCAGCGGCTGAAGCAGCTAACAGTGGTAAGCCTGAAAATATTATTGAAAAAATTGTTGCAGGTAAAATTAAGCGTTTTATCAAAGACAATACTTTAATGGGACAGGCTTTCGTAAAAGATCCTGATATCACTGTTGAAACGCTGGTTAAAAATGCCGGTGCCACAGTTAATGGATTTACCCGCCTGGAAGTGGGTGAAGGTATTGAGAAAAAATCAGAAGATTTTGCTTCAGAAGTAATGGCCCAGATCGGCGGCTAATACTTTGTATTTTGCTTTCCTTCTTTATATAGAAGGAAGGCAACAGGGGGGTGCAATGATATTCCCCTTTTCTCTTTTCCCCCCTTTTTTACAAAGACGGGAAATAATACGTTGACTAAAAAATTATAGACCCCGAAAAAAGGAGTAGCCTGTGAGCGTAAAATATCAAAGAATCCTGTTAAAACTCAGTGGTGAGGCATTAATGGGAGAGCAGAATTTTGGTATTGATCCGCAGGTTTTGACTTATGTCTCCAAAGAAGTCAAAAATCTCATCGACCAGGGAATACAGGTTGCTATCGTGATTGGCGGAGGCAATATTTTTCGAGGTGTGGGACTGGCTGCTTCGGGTATGGACCGGGTGGCTGGAGATCATATGGGAATGCTGGCAACCGTGATTAATTCTCTTGCTTTGCAGGATGCACTGGAAAAAAATGGCGTACCTGCCCGAGTTATGTCCGCCTTACCCATTCATCAGGTGTGTGAAGACTATATTCGTCGTAAAGCTATTCGTCATCTTGAAAAGGATCGGGTTGTCATATTTGCAGCCGGTACCGGCAATCCTTTTTTTACTACCGATTCTGCTGCCAGCTTGCGTGGCATTGAAATAGAAGCTGATGTAGTGATAAAAGCGACCAAGGTAGATGGTGTTTTTACCGCTGATCCGGTTAAAGACCCCAGTGCTACATTGTATAAGAACCTGAGCTATGATGAAGTGCTTGATAAAAAGTTAAATGTTATGGATGCTACCGCAATTGTTCTGTGCCGGGATCATAAAATGCCTGTCCGGGTTTATAATATGACCAAAGAGGGTGCTCTGCAAAAAGTTATAGAGGGTGCTGATGAAGGGACTCTGGTTGAATAATGAAGGGTTGTGAGTAATTCATGTTCAGTAAAGCATGGTTATGTAAACACGGTTAGATAAAACTATTAAATATAACCCCTGAGTCATTCCTGATTCCATCTGCAGGAGAAAAAAATATGATAAATGAAATAAAAAATGATGCAAGTACCCGTATGGGAAAGAGTATTGAATCTCTAAAGCAGGAATTAATGAAAATCAGAACCGGGCGTGCGCATACCAGTTTGCTGGATAGTATTAGTGTTGCATATTATGGCAATGAAACGCCATTAAATCAGGTGGCTAATGTATCGGTTCTGGACTCCAGAACTCTGTCTATACAGGTTTGGGAAAAACAGATGATCCCGGTGGTTGAAAAAGCCATTTTAAGTTCTAATCTTGGCCTTAATCCAGCCACTAACAGTGATTTAATACGGATCCCACTGCCGCCCTTAACAGAAGAAACCCGTAAAGGTTTAATCAAGGTGGTTCGTAGTGAAGGTGAAAATGCTAAAGTTGCTATACGAAATATCCGTCGCGATGCCAACAGCTCCTTAAAAGAACTGGAAAAAGAAAAAGAAATCTCTGAAGATGATGAACGTCGTGCTCAGGAAGAAGTACAGAAACTGACCGATAAGCATATTAAGGAAATTGATCAGATACTGGCCGAAAAAGAAAAAGATTTAATGGAAATTTAACATGCCTGAGGATAAGCCCACTGGTTTCCAAGGAAATGACCTGCGCCATGTCTGTATTATTATGGATGGCAATGGTCGTTGGGCAAAAAAACGCTTTATGCCGCGTTTTGCCGGCCATAAAGCGGGACTTAGTGCGGTTAGGAAAATTGTTAGCAGCTGTGTAGAACAGGAAATCGAAGCCCTGACTCTGTTTGCCTTCAGTAGTGAAAACTGGCGTCGGCCAAAAAAGGAGGTCGGCTTGCTGATGGACTTGTTTGCCTCGGCATTAACTCGAGAAGTTAAGAAGCTGTACGAAAATAATGTGCAACTAAGAGTTATTGGTGACCTTTCGGCTTTTTCTGAAAAAATTCAAACCCTGATAAACAATGCAATTAATAAAACAGCAGCGAATACGGGTCTGGTTCTGAATATTGCAGCCAATTATGGTGGTCGCTGGGATATTACCCAGGCTGTTCGTCAAATGGCATATGAAGTACAAAAGGGTAAACTGGCGGCAGAAGATATTACTGAAGAAAGTATAGAAAATTATCTGTCATTAAAAGATTTACCTGAACCGGATCTGTTTATTCGTACCGGTGGGGAAAAACGTATTAGTAACTTTGTGCTCTGGCAACTGGCGTATTGTGAACTTTATTTTACGGATGTATTATGGCCGGACTTTAATAAACGGCAGTTTCAGGACGCAATTGATTCCTTTCGTTCCAGACAAAGACGTTTTGGTCGCACAGGTGATCAACTTAAAGAAGAATAATAATAAATGCTGAAATTAAGAGTCATTACCGCCCTGGTTTTATTCCCTCTTGCACTGTATGCAATCTTATTTCTGGATAATAGCTCTTTTGCCCTGGTAATGGGGGGGGTTACTCTGATTGCTGCTTATGAATGGGCTGGTTTTGCCAAATTTCCTTCTGTAGCCTCAAAAGTGGCTTTTGTCATTATTGTAGCAATCATTATTTATATCATCTGGCTGATTAATTATATACTTCCTCCTCAGGTAATGAATGCTGTGTCTGCCGGTTTCTGGCTGTTTGCATTGCTGCTTATTTTTGCTTATCCAGCCAGTGCTGGTTTCTGGAAAAATAAAACTTTGATTATTGCTATTATTGGTATCTTCTTATTAACTCTTACCTGGTATTCATTGATCGCAATTCATTCCATACCTGAACTGCTGGTCGGTCAGGGAAAAATCACGGGGCCTTATCTGGTATTAGCAGTGATGATGCTGGTCTGGGCTGCAGATACGGGTGCTTATTTTTCCGGCAGACGGTTTGGTAAATATAAACTGGCTCCGGCTATTAGTCCTGGAAAATCCCGCGAAGGTGTTTATGGCGGTCTGCTGCTGGCAATCATTATGGCTCTGATATTTACCCTGATAAACCAGGGCAGTGTGCAGGATTATATACAAATTATACTGATCACTCTGATAACCGTAATATTTTCTGTAACCGGTGATTTAATGGAAAGTATGTTTAAACGACAGGCCAATCTGAAAGACAGCGGGTGTATTTTGCCCGGACATGGCGGTATTCTGGATCGTATTGACAGTGTAACAGCTGCTGCACCCATCTTTTATATTGCCCTTTCAATGACCTATCTATAAAAGCACCTTTGACTAATATGAGACAGTTATCATGATCAATGTAGCTATTCTGGGAGCCACAGGTTCTATCGGAACCAGTACTCTGGATGTTATTGCCAGACAATCTGAACGTTTTTGTGTCTATGCTTTGACGGCCAATAAAAATATTGAGCGTCTGTATAGTCAATGTGTGCAGTTTCTGCCGGTTTATGCCGTTATGGTGGATCATGACTGTGCTGAACAGCTGGCTCAAAAACTACAGACCAATGTGGATACTCAGGGCATAAAAGTACTTTCAGGAATGGCTGCTCTGGATACCATAGCATCGGCTCCTGAAGTGGATTATGTCATGGCCGCCATTGTTGGTGCTGCCGGTTTAAGTTCATCCATGGCTGCCGTGCATGCAGGCAAGCGTATTTTGCTGGCTAATAAAGAATCACTGGTGATGTCGGGCGCATTGTTTATGCAGGCAGTCAAAGATAATAATGCCATTTTGCTGCCCATTGACAGTGAACATAATGCTATTTTTCAATCCATGCCTGCGCAGTTAATGAACAGTAATTCAGCGTCATCGGATCAAATGGGCAGTCTGCATCATTTTGGTGTGCAAAAGATTTTACTGACAGCTTCAGGAGGCCCTTTTTTGAACCGCTCTGTGGATGAGTTGTCCAATGTGACACCGGACCAGGCCTGTGCCCATCCAAACTGGGAAATGGGGCGCAAAATCTCGGTGGATTCAGCCACTATGATGAATAAGGGACTGGAAGTCATTGAAGCCAGCTGGTTATTTAATGCCGCAGCCGATGATATTCAGGTCGTTATTCATCCAGAAAGTGTGATTCATTCTATGGTATCCTATAATGATGGTTCGGTGCTGGCTCAATTGGGAAATCCCGATATGAGAACCCCTATTGCACATGCTATGGCATGGCCTGAACGGATGACTTCCGGGGTGGCACAGCTGGATATTTTTCAGGTGGCACAGCTTAATTTTCAGGCACCGGATTTTGAGCGTTTTGTCTGTTTACGTCTGGCTTATGATGCATTACGTCTGGGCGGTACGGCACCGGCTATTCTTAATGCGGCTAATGAAATTGCGGTACAGGCATTTTTAAATGAAAGCATTGCTTTTACCCAAATTGCGCACATTGTAGAACAGACTATGGAAACACTGACGGTGCAGGCTGCAGATACTATGAATATTGTACTCGAGTCCGATCGGCAGGCACGTGACATTGCTCGGAAACTGGTCTCAGACAGGTTATAGGATACTCATGTTAGAAAATATATTAAGCGGGAATTTTGTCTGTTTATGAATAATCTTACCATAGTTTTACCCGCATTTATTTTTACTATCGCACTGCTGGTTACGATACATGAATTCGGACATTTCTGGGTGGCCCGTAAACTGGGGGTTAAAGTCCTGCGCTTTTCTATTGGTTTTGGTAAGCCGCTGGTTAAATTTACGGGTCAACAGGATGATACCGAGTATGTAATTGCCGCTATTCCACTGGGCGGCTATGTTAAAATGCTCGATGAAAGAGAAGGTGAAGTGCCCGAGGAAGAATTACACCGGGCATTTAACCGTCAGCCGGTACTATCGCGTTTTGCTATTGTGTTAGCCGGACCATTTATTAATTTTGTGTTTGCGGTATTTGCGTTCTGGATGATGTTTGTTATTGGTGTCCCAGGGGTTAAGCCGATTATGGGGCATCTGGATGAAAGTTCTATAGCCTGGCAGGCGGGTTTGCGTGAAGGTGATAAAATTGTTGCTGTGGCAGGCACTCCAACTCCAACTTTAAGTTCTGTTTATGAAGAATTATTATCTGCTTTTCTGAATCGCAGCCGGGTTGATGTGCAGCTTGCGGATCAACGAAATATCACTTTGAGACTGGATAAAATTCCTGCCGATATTGAACCCTCTCAATTACACAAAATAATTGGTTTAACAATCAAATTACCGGTAGAAAAGGTCATTATCAGTGAGGTGACCCCGGATTCGCCAGCAGAAAAGGCGGGCATGCAGGCTGGTGATCAGGTAATTGCTATTAATGGCCAGCCGATAAACCACTGGCGAGAACTGGTAAAAGCCGTTATTGATAAGCCGGGACAAACCATATCGCTTGAAATTGAACGTCCTGGAACCACAGAGAAACGTCTGACTCTGCCCATTAAAATTGCCGCTGTACAGCATAATGGTGAAACTATCGGCCGAATTGGTGTCCGTCCAGAGTCTATTACGCCTATACCTAAATCCATGTATGCCATGCATCAATATGGAATATTTGCAGCAATTCCCAGAGGAATAGAAAAAACCTGGGATTTATCAGTGCTAACATTAAAAATGTTAGGTAAAATAGTCGTCGGTCAGGCTTCCTTAAAAAATATCAGCGGACCTATTACCATTGCTGAAGTAGCGGGACAGTCAGCCCAGATGGGTATAGAAAGCTTTTTACGTTTTCTGGCGATTGTCAGTTTAAGTCTCGGGGTTATTAATTTATTACCGATTCCCATGCTGGATGGCGGGCACTTATTGTATTATCTGGTTGAGATGGCTAAAGGCTCCCCGGTTTCAGATGCTGTTCAGGAAGCGGGACTTAAAATTGGTATTGCGATTTTAATAATGCTGATGAGTGTTGCTTTATTTAACGATTTTAACCGCTTATTAAGTTAATGGCCCTGGGCCAGAAAACAGCCTTGAGCAGGATAAAAGCCCTGAGCTGGATAATAGCCCTGAGGGGCTAAAAGCTCTGGCTGAATAATAAAATATTTTTCATTTCCACTGCTTGGTTATTGATTTTATTTATCATTAATCATCCTGATTAAGGAAATTCAAACATTATGACTGGAACTCGCTAAATGAGACGTGTTTTTT
>Ga0256831_1001120_pt1 | contig 14107 bp, 10 predicted proteins | sample 132544metaG_FD_189087 | JGI IMG/M metagenome (GOLD analysis project Ga0256831, IMG submission 189087) | Hydrothermal vent microbial communities from Lau Basin, Pacific Ocean - 132-544 | ecosystem: Environmental > Aquatic > Marine > Hydrothermal vents | place: Pacific Ocean: Lau Basin | collected...
TGGTTAGCCTGTATTTGTGTAAGAAGTCTCTTTGGCATGGATGCCAAAGTGAAGCCTACAAGGATGTATTCACGGCGACTTCTGTAACAAATACAGGCTAATCAATACGTTACTTATTCAGTTATCCAGAACTCAGGTTAGTTAGCTTAAAGGAAGTTTAATTATAAATAGGGCACCTTTATTTTTTCCCTCACTTCTTGCTTTGATATTACCCCCCATTTCAGCTAATAAATTAGCACAAGAGTGTAAGCCAAAACCATGGCCATTTTTCTTGGTCGTAAAACCGTGTTGAAAAATTTCAATCAGTGAGTCTTTATCTATGCCAATACCATTATCTTTAATGCTTAGAATAGCAAAGCCCAATTTTTTTCTTAATACAATATGAACTTTTCGATTATCAATTGGATTATGGAATAAAGCTTGCTTGGCATTAATTAAAATATTGGTCAGTATTTGATGGAACTTTGCGCTATCAATTGTTATGTCTGGAATTTTTTGAATGTCAGTAGTAATGACAATTGAGTGATTCCTAAAACTTGTTGCTTGAATGTCCAATGATTCCTCAATTAATAAAGCTAAATTAAGTGTTTCAGTGTATAAATTCCCCTTAGCATATTTTTGTTGGGTGGTAATAATATTACTAATAATATTAATGCTTTGCATCATTCGGCTGGAGTTTTCAATTAGGGACTGATTTTCATTTTTCAGGGCATGCCCTAATTTGTCTAATAGTTCAGGAACCCTCTTCCCCTTAGGGTCAGTTTGCAGAAAAACACCAATATGCTCAATGTTTTTTTGCAGTAAATGATTGGTTTTAACAAGAGCTGTAATTTTAGAGTGCCGTAATCGATCCAGATTGTCTTGATTAGAAATATTGACACTATTAATCACATTGCCAATATTATGTAAAATATTAATAGCTACCTCTGCAATACCTGCAGCATGTGCAGCAGATAACAATTCCTTTTGTGCTGATTTTAGCTGAGCAGTGCGCTCATTGACTTTGTCTTCAAGATGTTGATTAAAATCTTGTAGCTCTTTCTGAGTGACTCTAAGACGTTTGTTTTTATCCTTAAGTTCTTTTTGATGAGCCAATAATTGCCCTAGCGTGTCTTTAATTTTTTCTTGCATCATATTAAAATTATGACTAAGCAAACCAATTTCATTATCGTTATCAATGACTATCGTCGTGTCATAATTTCCCTGAGCAATCTTAATTGTCGCTCGTGAAAGTTCTATCAATGGTTGACTAATGACATTGGCAGTATGGCGGGTGGCAATAAAAGAAAAAATAAAAGTAATACCGCCGACAATAAATAAGGTCACTAAGGTAATAATCATAATCTGAACAGCAAAGGCTCTTGCCTCAATACGAGCAGCATCCATCTGTCCTGTGGCAATACCATAGCGGATTGTGCCTAGAAATTCTATGGGTTCTTCTGGTTCTATACGAGAGAAAACGGGGGCAGCAAATTCATAAACTGTTTTGTTTTTTTCAATACCGGTATATTCTGGTGGTTCTTCTGAATTGATTTTGAAATAGGTGTTCTGTTTGAGAGCATTTGCCCGTAAAGATAAATTATCTGTAAATGCTTTATTATAAGGGACATATTTATTTTTTTTATTGCTAATAATCCAAGGATTCAAATTAGCATCCATAAAAATACCATAAATAATATTATTATCATTACTAACGGTGGCGGAAATTAGATTGGTAATGGCGGAAAATGAGTTATCACCAACCATATCAACTAATGCTTGAGCATTGTTAATGACCAGAGTATTGCCCTTTGTCAGCAAGGCTTGAAACAGTTGTTTTTCAGAATTTTTTAAGTAAGTGTTCGCTGTGTAGACAGTGATGATGGCAACACTTGATAATACGATAATGAATGTAATGATAAAAATAATAGTAATTCGTTTGATAAGTATTGTGCGTATACTTGATCTCATAACGGATACTGTATCTGATGCCATATCAGTCTCTACTCATGATCGGTTAAAATCTGCTCTGTTTGAAGTGTCTATACTTGAATAATAATAGACGCTCCACTGCATAATGGCAAAGATATTTTATTTATCCTATTAACAAATACGGTTTTTTGTCTATACTACTAAAGTAGATCAAAGAAGGTAGACCAAAGCAGCTTGAGTATTGATGTCATATACTGATACATATAAATTTAAGGTGCATTTTATAAGCATGAGCATTATCTCTAAGCAGGCGAATGAATTCTGAAGGAAATGGAATTAAGTATGGTAAAAAACTCAACACTATTAGCAATTGATGATACCCCAGAAAATTTAGGCTTGTTGGAACTGATACTTGAGCAGGAAGGCTATACGGTTTTGGTTGCTACCAGTGGAGAAAAGGGGGTTCAGATAGCACAAAGCCAATTGCCTGACCTTATTTTGCTGGATATTATGATGCCGGGTTGGGATGGCTTTGAAACAGCAAAACACCTTCTCAATGAAGCCAAACTCAAACACACCCCTATTTTATTTCTATCAGCCTTAGATGATGTTGATAATAAAGTAAAAGCCCTTAATGCTGGGGCGGTTGACTATGTTTCAAAGCCCTTTCAACGTCAGGAACTATTGGCTAGAATTAACACTCATATTGAGCTGAGTCGCTTGCGCAACCACTTGCAAGAGCAGGTTGAACTACAGACTCATGAGCTACACCATTCTTATGAAGATGCGCTATCACTTTTATCCATTGCCTCTGAATATCGAGATTATGAAACGGGGATGCATAATAATCGTCTAGGTCTTTATGCGGCTCTATTAGCCTATAAATTAGGTTGGTCTGATGAAGATTGTGAGACCATCTTATTTGCTGCGCCTTTGCATGATGTTGGCAAGATAGGTATTCCTGATCGGATTTTACATAAGAAAGGTCCCCTAGATGCTCAGGAATGGACGGTTATGAAGACTCATGCCACTATTGGTGAAAAAATTCTTAGTAGTCGAAGTCAACATAATAAGTTATTACAAATGGCGGCTAAAATTGCAGATGGTCACCATGAAGATTTTGATGGTACAGGCTACCCCCATGGCTTTTATGCTGAAGCGATCCCTCTATGTGCCAGAATTACCAGCTTGTGTGATGTCTATGATGCCTTGCGTTCTTCTCGGCCTTATAAAAAAGGCTTTTCTCGTCAGCAGACAATGGATATTATTGTCAATGGTGATGCCAGAACCAAACCAGAACATTTTGATCCCAATGTTCTTGAAACCTTTATCTTTAATGAAGATAAATTTAATTATATTTTTGAAACGATGCAGACAGGGTCTAATTCATCGTTAATTAATCAGTATTATCGTTTAAAGAAACAATGGTAAATAAGGCATGCAGGATAGTATAAGGCCATCAGATTTAATAAAAAAAACTCGGGTTAGAATTTTAGTTGCAGATGATAATAAGCAAATTCATAAAGATTTTATGACCACACTGGGATCGGATCATGCAGTTGAAGAAGAAAATAAAGAACTGGATGATTTAATTAAAGACATACTTGATGAAGGTTCTTCAATTGAGTCTGATGCATACACAAATTGCCCCTACGAATTTGATCTAGACTTTGCCCTACAAGGTGAAGAAGCAGCAAAAATGGTTGATCAGGCTTATTATGAAGAGCAACCTTATTCGGTTGTCTTTATGGATGTGCGTATGCCACCGGGCTGGACAGGGATAGAGACCATTAAACGTATCTGGCAAAAACATCCAGATATTGAAATGGTTATTTGTACCGCTTATTCTGACTATACATGGGAAGATTTTAGTAATATCTTAGGTGTTTCACATCGGCTGCTGCTATTAAAAAAACCCTTTGATAAGATGGAAGTTAAACAGCTGGCTCTATCATTATCAATGAAGTCCAACTACTATAAAAAATATCAGCATCATGTGGAAGAATTAGAACAGGCTGTAGCGAGTCGAACCAAGGATCTTGAAGCAGAAAAAATAAAAGCAGAAGTTGCCAATCGAGCAAAATCCTCCTTCCTTGCCAATATGAGCCATGAACTACGCACGCCACTTAATGGTATTTTGGGCTATGCGGATATTATGGCTCGCTCAGATGACTTAAGTGAATTGCAGACCAACAATCTACATGTTATTCAGCGTTGTGGTACGTATTTATTGAGCCTTATTAATAATGTTTTGGATCTAAGTAAGATTGAATCGGGTTTAATGGAAAAACACGAAGTCCATTTCAACTTATATCAATTAATTGACGATGTGCAACAGATGTTACTACCCCGTTGTCAGCGTTATCACTTAAGACTGGATATTAATGTCGCTACCAATGTGCCAAAAATTGTCCACGGAGATGATCAAAAACTACGGCAAATTTTAATTAATCTTATGGGTAATGCGGTTAAATTCACGCCTGCTAATGGCCAAGTGAGTCTTAATGTAAGTTCACTTGATAATAACCAAGTCACTTTTTCAGTTGAGGATACTGGGTCGGGTATACCAGAAAGTGATTTAGAAACGATTTTTCAGCCTTTTCAGCAGTCTACTATTGGTACTCATGATGATGGTACTGGCTTGGGCTTATCTATTTGTACTAATTTTGTACAATTACTCGGGGGAGAATTACGGGTTAGTAGCCAGCTTAATCAAGGTTCTTGTTTTTTCTTTACTATTAGCTTGCCAGAAGTTGCTTCAACAGCATTGGAACAAGAATTACTACAGCAAGTTGTGGCTATTGATTTGGGTGAGAATACAGAGAAAGTTTGGTCGGTTTTAGTAGTCGATAATAATGATATTTCTCTTAATCTTTGCCGGCAGTTACTAGAAAAAGTTGGTTTTTCTGTCATTAGTAGTGATAGCTGCCAACAGTCAATGGCTTTGTTGGGCGATGCTTCTCAAGCTAATCTTCCTATTGATTTGGTGATCTGTGATGCGAAAATGCCTTGTATAGAGGGTGATATATTATCTAAAACGATTAAGTTGGCATGGCCAGACTTACCCATTATTATTAGCTCAACATCACGCTTGATTGCGACTGAAAAAGAAAATATTCTTAATGGTGCAGATGCCTTTATAGAAAAACCACTCAATAGTGAAAAACTTTTTCAATTGATTGCTCGCTTGATTAAGGTAACGTATCATTATAAAACCATGGTAAATGAAGACTACACACCCGTGCATGATATGAAGTTGGTACATGGGCAACTGGCGAGTTTAGAGCATTATGAGCATCAACAACTGGTGCAACTGCTAGATGATGGTAATTTAAAAGAAATTCGGCAAAAGGCACAGAGCTTAAAAGAACAGAATGCATTTAAACATTTAGGTAATTTTATATGTGAAATGGCCATAAAATATGATACAGATGCGTTGCAAAAATTATTTAATCGTGATGTTTAAAATGCTATTTTATTGGATTAATGTGTCTAGTTGTTCGAGTTTTTGCTGATTTAAAAGAATATTCTTTTTATTACTCAGTTTAACATTAAGGATGTTGTTGATGGAGACAGGAGGTTCTACTTTATGAGTATCAATTTTCCAGCCATTGGCCATAATCTCAGCAATCATTTCTGCCCCCTGAACACCTAAAGCATAATGATCGGCCTCTACTGAAAAAATACCAAAGTTTAAGTTTGTTTTGGTTAACTTTTGAATACCGACCACGACGGGCTTGTTAAAGTTTTTAAGTAAGGGAACCCAGACATTTTGGATAAAACGGGCATGCAATAAACCATTGTCATTGACAACCCATAAGGCATCAATATTTTTGTGTAAGAGGTGTTTTAGTTGATAACTTAGTTTATTAATTGAGGTTGAATTAGGCATTTTTATGGCAATTAATTCAATATCTTCTTGCTTACAATATGCTTTATTTTGTGCTATGAAATCATTCATCCATTGTCGATAAATCACACCTACCCGTTTAATAGGTGCCTTAACAATCGTGCGTAGTTGTACAAGGCTGGTGACGGCTGGGATTTCATAGCGAATGCCAATGGTATTTTTTAAGTATTTTAGTTGTCGATCAAGATGTAATGTGGCCAGTGCAATGGCTGGGGTGAAATTGTTGTTAGTTTGTTGTTTTTGATAGCGAGTATAAGCTTGTAAGGGAGTATTACCAAGAAAAACCAATAACCTAGGATTAATTTTTTTTATACTTTGGGCAATACTGTCATTTTCTGTGGTATTATTCATCCACTTAGTAATAATAATAGCATCCCCTGCTAGGTCATCACTTAAGCCTTTTATGGTGTCTTGAAAGTTATTGCCTCGTGGGCTAAAGATCAGTATGGTGTTATCCATTTGTTCTGAGTGACTAATGCTCATACCTAAGAGTAAGCTCAATGACAATAGTATAAAGCTTAGTGTTCGTGAATGAAGTACCTGTGTTATACTTGAGAAGCATTTTGTTTTCATGGCTGTGCTTCCCAGTGATCAACCCCCAAAAGCATATTGGTTTGTCGGTTCATATTTTTAATGCACTGGGTGATCTCATCATTTTTCTGCTTATAAATACCAGTAACGGCAAGACCAATATGAATACCTGTTGGTGTTGCTATTAGGGTTTGTTTAGATTTCTTTTGAAGTTTTTTAAAGGTTGTTTTTGAGACAAAAATAGCATCAGCGAGTTTAAAGGTAAGTAAGGGTAAAAAATCTTCTGTTTTAATGACACGCTTAATATTAATAGGCTTTTTAAAGAGCTTATTAACAAAGCGCTTCATTTCTCTACGACCAAGAATATCCAATACGCCAATCTTCAACTGCTCTAAGTGTTTTAAATTGACCGGCTTATCAATAGAGACCAAGATGTATTCTTCATTGTATTGTCCTTGTTTACTGCCATTTAGATGGGATGTATAAGGTATCTTTGTCACTTTATCATGGCTAACGACAGGCTTAAGACTGAGAATGGCTTTGGGGGGCAGTTTGTCTATTTCTCGATAAAAATCCACAATGCGCCCAAAGGCAACGGTATTAATATTGGGGCAATTAGAATTGATTTTTTTCTGTAAAGATTTTGGACGGATATCGGTAGGATAAAAGACATATAAATCAATCGCATTGGCCATGGGTAAACCAATAATGAAATAAGTAATAATAGCAATAATAAAAGACTGAGAGTGAGAGAACATAATGCCTTTAATCCTTCAAAAATTGTTCTGTTCCATAGTACTTTTACTCTACTAATAAGTCTAGCAGAAAAATGAATAAAGTCCTCTCTATGTAAACAGCTATTTCTTCCACTTTCTATGAGGGACTCCTTGATAATTAATATTCTTGCACTGTATTGGAAAAAAAGTACCTTGAGGTTGTTCTACGGCATCAATAAAGCAAGGCATTATTCCTGCAGAAAAACACAGAATACAAAAATAGTAAAAATCTTTACTTGTTAAGCCTTGATCCAGAAATAAGCCGGCCATGATAGGTGCAATATTCATAGACAGTGCACTATCCATGTCTTTTAATTGTTGATCAATACGGATTGCCAAACGGGTATATTCCCCCTTATCAAGCTTAAGCTCATGAGCCAGATCAAGTAAAGGGGTAATTCGTTCATCTTTTTTTATTAATGGACGGCCATAGCCTGGTATTCCTGCAACGCTTCGATTTTTACCTGAACTTGGTCTTTTGTTTGTTTGTTTGTTTTTTAATATACGCTCTGATAATAAGTCTCTAAGTAGGCTTCCTTTGTGCAATGCAATATTAATATCGGTGAGCATTGACGCACATGCGTAGAGAGGTTGTAAACCATAAATTATTGCTTCTGAAGTGGCTGTGGCAGCACTTACTCCTAAGGCACCGGTTGATTTTGCAGTTCCAGCTAATGAGGCAACCCGATTATTCCATATTCTTGGTTCAGGGTAACTGGTGGACAAAGTCCATATTGCTTCAAATAGTTTAATCTGCCGGTGATTAAATTGCTTTGCAGTAATGCCATAAAGTAATAATGACATCCATGAGGTTTCATAGGGCGGTTTGTGCAAATTACGTTTTCGGTAGATTATATGCTGGCTTGGTTCCCATTTACCTATATTTGTAAACCAATAACACTCATTATTAAGTTGCTCTTTAATAGAAAATTTATTCTTCAATTGTTGGCTCCCTATAAATAATGCCATCGGGCCAGAAAGGGTATGTTTTCCAACCCAACCTTTTTTGCTCTAATGAGTGTGCGGCTGCTCCAGGAAGTCTAAGTAGCAGATACAGCATTTCGGCCTCTTCAGCGTCAAAATTTAAGGCATGAAATAAGGTGCCAAATACACCAACCAGTGATAAGGCATAGCCAACATGTTGTTCAAGTTGAGCTTGATGTTGAATCAACCAATTTATTGTTGCTAGATTATGTCTATTGGATAATTGCTCTAATAGTTGTTTAACTGGTGGGGCACATTGTTTTGTAATGGGATCAAATCCAGGAATAGAATCATTTTTTGGCCATACCGTGTTGTCACTAGAATCATTTTTTAGCCATTGAGTCCATAAAGACATATTGCAGCCACATTTTTCCCAACCTAGGACAATAGCAAAAATCTCTCGGCCACCCAAATGTTGACCTGCCCCAACAGCGAGTGCTGACATTAATGATGCAGCGGCTGTTGAACCACCTACACCACCATTCATTGCTGCACGCACAGATAAATCTCTAGGGCCTGGATTAGCAAGTGCGACAGTAAGGAGTTCAAAAATTTTTGTTTGTTCGGCAGAAGGAGGCTCACCTTTAAATAGCAAATAAAGATATTCAACCCAGCTAATATTACCTAAAAGATCAGAAAATACATTATAGCCATGCACATGAATACTTTGGGCAACAAATGGATTGTCGGCACTAGCCACTTCTTGCCATATTGATGTGGTAATTGTTTCAGATTTTTTTTTCATTTATTATGAGTGTATCTAAGAGTAAAGTTGTTACAAGTTTGTAGGTCTTGTTTAAAATATAGGCGTTAGTGGCGTGGAAATATTAAGTATTTACCCCACCATCTACTGTCCATACTGCCCCAGTAACATAACTTGAGTGCGCTTGCGATATTATGACTTGAGCAACCTCTTCTGGGGTGCCCATTCTACCCATTGGAATCGTACTTAAAGAGTGTTGCTTTGCTTGTTCAGATTGACTTGGTGTCAGTCCAAATTTATCAAATATTGGCGTATCAATGGCGCCGGGCGCAACGGCATTTACTCGAATGTTTCTTGTTGATAATTCTAAAGCCAGATTTTTTGTCATGGCTTCTAATGCACCTTTTGTAGCGGCATAAATTGCAAAGCCAGGCGCACCTCTGTGAGTGATTATGGATGAAATATTAACGACACAGCCTTGCTTTTTTTCTAAAGCAGGTAGCAGGTAATGAATCAACATTAAAGGAGCTCTTAAGTTTATGTTGATATGTTTGTCAAAGTTATCCAATGTGTATTCTTCTAGCGGTAAGGGCGTTGCAATACCTGCATTATTAACTAAAAGATCAAGTCCAGTTTTAGTAAAGTGATTGCTCAGTTCTTTTAATTCTTCTATGTTGCTTAGGTCAGCAATATGTGCGTGTACTTGTAGTTGTTTAGAGGCTTGGGTAACAGTTTTACTATTTTTACCTACTATATGTACATCATAGTTCATTTGTTTTAATTGTTTTGCAGTTGCAAAACCGATACCTGAGTTTCCCCCAGTAATTAATGCTGTTTTCATATGTATACTCAATATAGTAATAATTAGTTAATCAATATGGTAACGGATCTCTGCATAGAATTGACGTTCATTAAGTGGGTAATCATTTGCAATAGAAGGGCTAGGGAGACCACTAGAGGGTGCGTAAGCCTTTTCGTTAAAGACATTTTTTATAGAGGCAGCAATTTCCCAATATCCTTTGTTGTTGGCAAAGCGGATGTCTTTGCGCCGTAATGTCATATTTAATAGGGTATAATTATCAATATCATCTTGATTATCACCCACTTCTCTTTCTCTATCTGCGACCCAATTTAATTGCCCGGAAAGTTCCCACTTGGGTTGAAATTTCCAACGTGCATCGAGATAAAATTGTTGTTTTGGGACAAAGGCAACTTGTGCATGTGTGTCATCATTTTTGGTACTTTGATAAGCGTAGTTTGCCATTAATTGCCATTGCTTGTTGATGTTCCATGATGCTTCTAGTTCAATGCCTTTACCGGTTAAATCATGAATGTTTTGAGTGGTATTTGTACCGTCACCGTTAGGGACAAAATCAATCATAGATTGTGCATTATAGTGATAAAAGTTTAATCCTGTTGTGAATGTGTCCGTTACTTCATAAGTAAATGCCAGTTCTGTTGTTTTAATTTCTTCTGGGTCTAAATTAGGGTTGCCAAGACCAACGGGGTTATTTTGTGCATATAATTCTGTAAATGATGGGGCACGAAAAGCGGTTGCATAGAGTAATTTTGCGATTAGTTTATCCGTAGGCGTCCAGACTAATGCACCTCTGAAATTAGTGGTATCACCAAAATCAGAGTATTTGTCGTAACGCAGACCGGCGGTTAAAGTCCAATCAACATCAAATTCCCAAATATCTTGCATGGAAAGATAATGAATGGTTCTACTTTTATCAGGTATAAAAACAAACGCGGTATCGGTGACATTGGTTAATGATCCTGAAATAGGTGATAGGCTACCATCAATGATACTGGGGCCAAAATTTTTCTCTTCACTGGCTTCAATGGATTCTTTTTTCCAGCCTGCATTAAAGCGCCAAGTGTGAGCATTCAAACCGTCATATAAGGCAATTACTTCAAATTTTGGCGTCTTACTCTTATGAGAGGGATTACCAATATAGCCATCAGTAAAAGAAACTAGGCCATTAACTGGATTGGAAAAGGCATTACCATCTGTTCCTACGGCCAATAATGCCCCTGCGGGGAAAATATTAAGTTGTGACTCTGATTTGCTATAAGCATAACTTGCTTTGCCTGTAAAACGCCAACTATCAAGCCAGTCTTTATTATTATATTCCAGTGAGAATAAGGATTGATCGATATCATAATGACCTTTATGATCAATTGCTTGAGCAATACCTGCACCAGTACCATTATCACGTTGCACCCAACCATCGAGACCAAATTTCCAGTGTTCACTGGACAAGTGAATATTATAACTTGTGGATTTATATCGATCATCAAAATAGCTGGGCGCTAATGATGCATTAGTTAGGAAAATACCATCTAATGTGGATTGTAGATCGGTCTCCATCGTGCGACTTTTATCGGCACTTTGTTTGGCATACTCCAGATTGAGTGCGAGTTCCCAGCCATTACCAAGATCACCTCCGTACTGAGTCCAGATATTTTGCATATCATCTGAGCCTCCTCGTCCGCCAATGTGCAGACCATTCATTTCTTTTGCTGATTTGGTAATGATATTGATAACGCCAGAAAAAGCATCTGCACCATAAATAGCAGAACCTGGACCTCGTATTACTTCTATTCGAGAAATATTTTGTACATTGATCACTGAGCCATCAACCAGTGATGAACTGTAAACATCTGAGCTTATTCGATAACCATTTAGGAGTATTAAGGTTTGTGGTGTAAAGGATGTTTTTATGCCACGAATTGAAATATTTTCTAACTTAATTAAGGTTGATTGTGAGACGTGTAAACCTGGCACAGATTCTAATACTTCATTAATGGTTACAGCCCCCATTGCTTTAATATCAGCTGCTGTAATTAAACTGGCTACCGAAGGGGCTTTTTCTAAAGGTACGGCTGTTCCTGTAGCAATTTCAACAAAGGGTAGCTCATACAAATTTTCCAATGATAATTCATTAAGAATTTCTTGATCAATAGGATCAGTTTCTACCTCTTTCTGAGCAAAACAAATAGTTATATTGCTATTAAGCAAAGTAAGTAATAGAAGTGATTTAAATGTATATTGATGACTCATTATGTATCCACTGGGTTTGGAATTGATATCAAATTAACGAATATAGTTCTCTATTCAGACGTTTGTTGAGCCAAAGATTTCATTCTGACTCCCATAGGAGGTACTTCATTGGCATCGATATAAACATCCAATAAGGTAGGCCCAAGGTGATGGCAAATTGCATTAATATCCAGAGTATTAAAATCCTGTCCTGTTTTTATGGTGAAACTTTGAATGCCCATGGCCTTAGCCATCATAGCATAGTTTACTTTAGGTAATTCAAAGCCAATGGCCTCACCGCCCCCCAGTGCCTGACCGTGTTTGACCATGCCTAGCACACTGTCATTAAGTATGAGTATTATCAGTGGTACCTTATGTTGTTGGGCAACGGTAATTTCCTGAGCGCTCATAAGATAGCTACCATCCCCTGTAATACAACAAACGGGCTGGTTTTTTAAGGCCAGTGCCACACCTACGGCCGCACCAATACCCCATGCCATGGCACCATAGCCCATACCAATATGATAATGATGGCTTTGTTTAATATTGAGGTAGTGAGTGGCCCATGCCCAACTATTGCCAGCATCAATAACATAACGCATGTTATTGGGTAACAATTCATTGAGATAGTACATTACTCTTTGTGGCTTTAAGGGAATAGAGTCTTGTAGATAAGTTTCTTGTTTGTTAATCGGCAAAAAACCCAGTGAATGCTTGGCTTGCTGCTCAATTTGAAGTTTGGTTTTTAATATTGGACAGCGTTTACCTGCATTTATGGCCATTTGAGCCCGTTCAAGCATGGTGCTAATAATGGTTTTTAGATTACCACAAACATGCAAATGAGCTTTGGGTGAGCGAGTGAAGTTTTCAAAATTATCTTCAATATGGATCATTCTGTCATTGAGCAGAGCTTCTTGATCCCAGCCACTGGTTGATAATTCTCCTAGGCCGGTACCAATGGCTAAAATTAATTCGCTTGAAGGAGATTCCAATGATTTTCGAGCACTTTCATGGCCAGCAAAGCCAAACACCCCCCGATAAAATGGGTGGTTATGAACAATAAGTCCTTTGGCTGAAGGGGTGGTGACGATTTCAGCTTGCACCAGCTCGGCAAATTGGATGATCTCATTGATTGCATAGCCTGCCCCTGTGCCAAGAAACAGGACAATTTTCTTAGCGCTTAATAGACTCGCACACATTTCCTCAAGTGCATCCATATCCAAACTTCTTGCTTGTTTGGATAATTTAGATACATGATAGTAGTGTTGTTTGTCTTTTAAAGGGACTGAAAAAATATCCATGGGGATACTTAAGTGTACTGGTCCTCTTGGTGGCTGAAAGGCACGGGCTAAAGCACCATAAATTTTATCTTCTAGCTGATCAATATGTGAAACCAAGCTATTATAGCGAGTGCATTGTGCCATCATCTCGACAGTATTAATGGCATCATAAGAGGATTCTTGCAGGCTTTTTTTACCGAAATTGGGCAATGCTGTCTGAGGAGTAATAATGAGTAGAGGGATGTTATCTGCATGGGCAGAGGCCACGCCGGTAAGTAAATTGGTTGTTCCAGGTCCAGTAGTGGCACAACAAACGCCTAGTTTTCCTGTTTCTCTAGCATAACCATCCGCCATAAATGCGGCACCAGCCTCGTGGCGAGCAATAATAACTTTGGGTTTTCGCCCTGCAGCAGCTCTTCTTGCTAAGGCATTGTAAAGAGGCTCAATTGCACCACCGGGTACACCAAAAACAAAGTCAATAGACATTGCTTCCAGATAATCTAAGAGCATGTCTGCCTGTGTAGGTTGTTGTTGTTTTATTGCAACCCCTTTTACACGATAGCGATGAAAGGGAAATTCATGTAGAGATGCAACCATTTGACACCCTAAATTGATTTTTTATGGGATTTAACTTTTCTCTTTTGTTAAGTCTAGTGCAGGATAAATAATTTACCAGTAATTAGGGGAATAAAAACATAAAAAAATCAGGGGAATTAATAAAATAGGCATGAGGCTATGTCAATAATGATTGAGGCCTCGCTAGAATGGGGGAGTCCCGCAAAGTCAGCGGGACGATAAGCGGGATTAAAGGTGGTTTGCTATTACTTTATCTTACGAGCTTCTAAGTAAAAACGTTTCTCATCGGCCTCTCCCATAGAAAAGGTTTTTCTAGGTAACGCACCATCAAAAATAATGGTTTTAAATAAGCTGTGTTTGGAAATTGGGGGAAAGAAAAAGCCCATATTG
>Ga0256831_1001121_pt1 | contig 14077 bp, 20 predicted proteins | sample 132544metaG_FD_189087 | JGI IMG/M metagenome (GOLD analysis project Ga0256831, IMG submission 189087) | Hydrothermal vent microbial communities from Lau Basin, Pacific Ocean - 132-544 | ecosystem: Environmental > Aquatic > Marine > Hydrothermal vents | place: Pacific Ocean: Lau Basin | collected...
AGGGTGTCCTATGTAGTTAATATTTTCTCTTTCATTTGTACCTGATCGTAATACACCTTTCTTGTATAAATTGTTTTTTGTATAAATAAAATATTCCTTTGGTGTATAATAAAGCATTGCCCTTTTGTTTTTCGGAAAATCACTGTGGCATCCTGTTATTCCCCAGTCAAAAAAATCATGCTCTAGGTTTCCAGCCGAAACTGCATAGCATCCAGACGCTTGTTCTACGATAAGCAAAATCGCTTTTACTTGTAAAATTTGCGGAGAAAAAGTAAGCAATTTAGTATAAGTATCTAAAAAAATATAACCTTTTGTAACATTTAAAGGTATTTTATTTGTTCTCCAGCACACTCTTTGTGTATCTGAGGTTATCTCGGTTGCTTTTTTTATTCCTTTGTTGCTATTTGTTTTTTCAAAATCGAAAATTTCTTCTATATAACTATCATTTATAACTAATGTATTTATTTTAATTTCTACTTTAAGAGGTATGCTTTCTATACCTTCTTTATTTATTGCAATAATTTCAAAAGATTCTATAGTATTGTTATTTACATTAGGAGCAGTAATAGTTATCTCTTCGTTTGGTTTGATGTCTTGTGTCTTTGCAAAAATAAACTTTCCTTTTTTTGTTATTTTATATGTTATATCATTTGTCAAGTTATCTATTTTTATTTTAAAAACTTTACCTGCTTGAACTTCTTCTGGATAAGAGACAGAAGGTTTATCAGGAGGATTACTTTTAACTATTTTAACAATTTTTATAACTTTATCGCTTACATTGCCTAACTCATCTATTGCAACGACTTCTATTTTTTCCTCTTCTCCAATATCTTTTTTAAAAAAATGTTTTACGGTAACATATTCCTTATCTGCTGCATCTGTTTTAATAATTTGTTTGTCTTCTCCTATAGTAATTTCAAACATTTTTATTTTACAATCTTCAAGATAGCTTTTTGCACTTACAGTAAATGTGTTTTCGCCTTTGGTAACGCTTTTGGGTATATCTATAAGAAGATTATCGATAACTTTTGTTGGTTTTACTTTATTCCCTATATCATTTACAAGAGAGTTTCCTATTTTAATTATTTCTTTTTTTTCGTTTTCACTAACTTCTTTTATTTTAGATATTTCTTTAAGCGATTCAATATTTAGAGTTGCTAATCCTTTATTGTATTTTTCAAGCAGTTCTTTTGCATTTATGTTTAGGTTTTCAAGTTCTACTTCAATCCTTTTATCCATTTTTTCCTCCTATTATATTTTTTTCTATAGTAGTAACTCTATCCATAATTGTAACAATCAGTCGTAAATATCTCTCCCTAAACTCCTCTTCCGTAATAAAGTGGTTGTTTTTAAAAACAATCTCTCCAGCTTTGCCGCTAATTGGAAATTTAAGGGTTTGCACTCCGCCAACGCCTTTTACAAATGTAATTTGAGTTGGCAGCTCCCCAGTAGCAATAACTTTATTATTTGCTACTACATTAATAAAGTGTGTTGGAGTTGTTAAATTAAGTTCACTTGGCACATCAAACAAAGCTGTTAAAACGCCATTTCCATCATAAAAACTTGTAAAAATTTCAAATTCATAAAACTTTTTTCTGTTTGCATCTAAAAACTCAACTTTTTGCAAACTCTCTTTAGTATACTCTTTAAGCTCATTTAGCCCATCTTGTGTAGGCATCAAAATCATACCTGCCATAATACTGCTCCTATTTGATTTATATTAGATGCAAAACTTAGCTCTAAATCTTTTGCTAAATTTACATCTAAACTAATTGCACCTGTAAAATTCTTGCTATCTTCATGCACCCAGTCCACCTCCAAGTTTTTGTTTATATCTATATCTAATCCTATTACACTGCAGCTATCTATTTTGCTAAAAGCTTTTGTGTTTAGCTTCAAATTATCAAAAATTGAGCGAACATTTTTACACTTTTTTATTGTCTTAAAAATCGTTACAAATCGCTCTTTGTTATATACTCTATTTTGCAAATAAGGCATTTTTACACTAAAAATAAAGTTTTTTTGCTCTTTTATCTCCATAGGAGCTATTGCATTTAATGCTCCCTTTAAAGCCCCAACAGTTCCAGCCTTTGTTAAAAAGTTATAAGCATTTTTTATCATCTCCCTTTGTCTCTGCTCTTCAAATCCATCTATATCCACTCCAGCCTCTACTGCCAAAAGTGGAAGATACTCTTTTTTGCAAGTTAGTGGGTCGGTGTTAAAAAGCTCAGTATCAAGTAAAGCTCTTCTATCCTCACTTGCTACTTCAAAGTATGCTTTTAAGGCTTCACTTATATAAAAAGGTAGTTTCATATCGCCTCTACCTCCAAGTTAAAACTAAATCTCATAACCTCGCCCTCGTTTAGAGTTATAGAAGATATAGGACTTCGTAAAATCACATCAACTACATTTTCATCACTCAAAAGATCATATACTTTAGCCACACTCAAAAAGCTCTCAAAACTCCCTGCATACTTGCTAAATCTTGCTTTAACAGCTTCTAAATTTACAATAGAGAGATTTTTAACCTTTAAAGTTGCATCTATGTTTACATCTACGACAGTTGCAAACTCTACTGCTACTCTATCGGTCAATGGGCGTATATTTTCATCATTTAAAGCCCTCTCAACTGCCTCTTTTATAGAGCTGTCGCTCTCAAAATCTTTTGCCAAGATATACACTTTAACAACTCCTGCACCGCCATTTACAACCTCTACTTCTTTAACCCTTACATCTGCACTTTTTGCATAAAAGATATACTGCATCCTGCTTCCGGCAGTAGTCTTTCTCTCTCTGCTTAGCCAGATTCTCTCTCTATATCTTTCATCATCTTCTACCGTTGCACCTCCTAAAAAGTTAGTTAGCTGCTTAGCCTTAACAACCCACGGCAGCGGCGTTAAGATATTCTCTGTTTTAATAGTGCTGCTCTCTGCAAACTCATTTAATTTAGCTTCGCCTCTTGCATTTAGGCTTCCGGCATCTATAATCACATCTTCTATAAGCTCTGCGGTATGCTCTCCATCGCCAAGCAGCAACCCTTTTGGCAGCACAATATCGCTATCTTTAATCTCACTCAAGCTAAATTCAAACTCTGCTCTTGGTTTAGCTCCCTGCAATCTCTCTACAGCAAACCTTGTAACCCCTATATGGTCCAGGTTGCTGCCTGTTGCATAAGCTAAAAACTGCTGCTTAATTCGCTCATTTAAAGATGCCCTTAAAAGCATCTCTTCATAAGCATCTGCTTCTATTAATGTCATTAAATCATCCGCTTCACTTTCTCTATACTCAACACCTTTACTCTTTAAAATCTCTTTTACTTTAGAGAGCTTTCTTTGCGCTATCGCCTCGTAATCCAACTCTTCTATAATAGAAGGAAAGGGTAAATTACTTAAAAGTAACTGCGACATCAAGCTCTCCTTTGCTATCTTCTACTCTTAGGCTAATAACATTTTTAGCCGCCTCTACCGCTTTTATTTTTATGTTTTTTAAATTTGTCTCTATCGCCTCATAAGTATAAGAGATAGCATCAAGCCGATACTCTGTATTAAAAGGCTTATCAATAAGCTCAAAAAGTCTGCTTCCAAAGTGCGGCCGCATAACTCTGCTGCCAAGCGGTGTTAAAAGCACTCTTCTTATAGCCTCTTGGGTTGCTATCTCTTTTACTCTCATCTTGCTTTTGCCTTTGCTCCATCCGTGGTATTGTGCGTATGCCCTGTTAGGTCTCCTCTGCTGTCGCTAATATCTCCGGCAACTTTTAAATCGCCGCTCATCTCAACAAGCGGCGTATCCAAAAACACTTTTGCAGGAGCTTTAACTTTTATACTGCTGCTATCAAGCTCCACTCTGTTAGCCCCAGCCTCTATTATTACGTTATTGCTATTTGCCCCATCTGGTTCTCTGCAATCTATATTGTAAATAGAAGGAACAATAAACCCACCGCTTGGGTCCCCTAATGGGCTTATTACTACAACTTGTTCGCCAACTCTTGGAGGTATCCATACTTTTGTAAAAGAATTAGCTATCATCTTTACAGGCAAAAAGTCTGTAACTCTATCGCCAATCTTAACCCTAGCCAATGCTTTACCTTCACCAGCTTTTGTAGCATCAATGGTCCCATAATTTATGACAGCTTCAAATTTTTGCTTAAGAAAGCTGATTTCATTAAAGGTATCCATTAACGAACCTCTCCTTTCGCAAAATGCATATTGTATGTAGCTATCTGTCTCTCAAGCTCTTTTACTCTCTTTTTTAAAGCTTCATTCTCTTTTTTTAACGCTTCGCACTCTTTAGTGTTTTTGTCTTTGCTGTTTCTCTCGCTCATACTAACCCCTCTTTTCTCTCATTCTCATAACTTCTTTTGCAATGCCCCTTGCCAAAAATAAAATCTATAAATCTCTCAAACCAGCAAAGCCTTTTATATGCACTGCAATTTACATGCGTCCAAGAACTAATAGTCCAATCCTCCGTTCCATATAGCAAACTGCCTCCAACCTGGTCAAAACCAATCGCCACCGTTTGCCAATACTTTTTTCTATCTCTTCTAAACAAAGAGCCAAGCAGCAGCACCGGCAAAGCAAAAATACTCACCAAAACCATAGCTATAAGCATTAATAAAAATTCTCTCATTTCGCAAACCTTTTATTAAAGTCAATATTTTGCTTATTTAAAAGCTCGTTACAAACCCGAAGTCTGTAATTTTGCTTTTTAAGCTTTTTGTATTCACTAAGCTCCATGCAAACCCTGTTGCCAACTTTTGCAACCTTTACTTTAGTTGGCGTAACTTTGCAAGTTCTAAGCTTTGGCAGCCTAACCTTTACAAACTCTTTTTTAGCAGCACATCCGTTAAAAAGTGTCATAAAAAACACGGCTGCTATTAACGCTGCTGCTCTTTTCATTATCTTTACCTTTACTCTCATTTTGAGTGCTAATTTTTAACTCTTTTTGCAAAGCTAAATCAAACTCATTACTCCACTTTGCCTCAAAGCTATCCGCCTCGCACTCGGCACGAATAGCTGTAATATTTGCCTCCATCTCATCAATTTTTTTACTCTTACTCTCAATCACGCCATCTTGCCACCAAATCGTAAGTGCCAAAATAGCAATAACTGCTAATGCTCCAACTCTTGCAAAGCTAAAAAGAGTGCTAAACATCTGTATTTCCTAACCAGTTAATAAGCTCATAATAAGCATTTGCCAAATGGTTCCACCCCTCTTGGCTAATAATGTATTTATGCTGGTGTGCCGCAAAAAACGGCTCCACTAAAATACAAACACTTCTACCCTGACACAAAAAACCGCCTCCTCTATCTTTGCGGCGGACTCTTTTAATACCGCGCTCTTTGTTTTCTAAAAACTTAGCTAAAATCTCATCCATCATCTTAGCTACTCTCTTGCCTCGCTTAGAGCAGTAAAGCACCTCGTGTCCGTTTACCTCCTCTTTTCCTGCGGCATTAAAATGCATACTAATAGAGTAGTCAGCTCCCCACTCATCAATTCTTTTATGCAGCCTCTTCATCTTTTCGCCATAACCGCCCGGTAAATCATCTCTATAAAAAATCTTAACTTCCACTCCAGGTATCGGATGATCCATAATAAGCCTATTTACATACTTAGCCATTTGGCGGTTATACTCCCATTCACTAAGCCCAGCACTCCCCCAAGCTCCCTGAGCTTTACTTCTATGCCCCACAACTAAAGCTACTTTTTTCATTTGCTTTTCCTTTCATCTTTATCTATTGCAACCCCAAGTTTTTTGGCTGCTAAATCCTCTAATACACTAAGCCCCTTTGTTCCCATATGCGAAGCAATGCCTACTAAAAAAGCCGTTAAAAGCTCCTCAAACCCCGCATACTCACAAAGGTAAAATGTCATCACCCCAATAAAACCGCTAATTGTTATATCTCCAATCAGCTCAGCCAAAGAAAAACGCTTCAGGGTGCCATCTTTAATTTTTCTAATATTATTTACAATCCCGCCCCACATCGAAAGAGCCAATACCCAAAGGTATGTAAGCAGCGGATAATTCCCAGGGTCTTTATGTGGCATTAACTTTTCCATCTTCTTAAACTTTTATCTTTGGCACCCATTTTTTCAAACCTCCAAAACTTAATTTTTCCGTATTGTAAGAAAATAGAATATGCAGAATCTATTGCTATATAACAATACTAAATAGCCAGATTATATGGAATTGCTACATAGTAGTAGATTTTGCCCATCTAAAAAACTTACAATATGCAAAAACTTTCTAGGAGTAGTTTTGAGTGTGCCACTGGTAGTAGATATTCAAGAAGAAATTATTACTGCATTAAAACAGACAACAGCTAAAAGGGTAGAGCTTTATTTGGGGCAGTTAAGCGACTATAAAGAGCCAGAGCTGGGCGTAGATGATTTGCCAATTATCTATATAGACTATACAGGCTCTATACCAGATGGCATAAGAAAAGAGTTTAAATTTAATATATATATAGTAAACATAGCATTCTCTAAAAACGAAAAAAACAGAGCTGCTGCACACAACGAACTATTAAAATTACTAGACGAGATAGATGAAAAACTAAACAACATAATAAGCCAAGATTTTGAAGTGTTAAAAACGAAAAAGATATTCGATGCAAAAATAGAAAAAGGCTACTTAACAATCTACACTAAAGATTTAAAGGTACAAACAACAAATGAGGAGCAAATATGGAACGACAGCAAATTGTAGCCTGTAAACTAAAAAAACAAGGAGGAGGATGGTATGAGATAGCAAAAACAGGCTCCTGGCGAGGACACACCGCAGGAGAGTTCGAACTAAGCCAAAAAGATTTAAACCAAATCGTTTTTAATTTCCAAAACGGCAATATCGATATTGTTGTAGATTACGAACACCAAACACTGCACGGAAGCGAAGCACCCGCAGCCGGCTGGATAAAAGAGTTAAAAGTAGAAGGCGACAGCCTATTAGCAAAAATAGAGTGGACCAAAAAAGCAAAAGAGCAAATCAAAAACAAAGAATACCGCTACTTAAGTCCAACACTTATTAAAAATGCAAAAGACCCAAAAAGCGGCAACCCAATAGGGTGGTATCTGCACTCAGTAGCACTTACCAATAGCCCTTTTTTTCAAGAGTTGCCGCCAATTGCAGCCAAAAATCAACAAAAAGGAGAACAAGTGAGCAAAGAAAAGTTAGAAGAGCTTCAAGAGCAAATCAAAAAGCAGCAGCAAACAATCGATGCTTTAACAAAAGAAAACAAAGAGTTAAAAGAGATTGCAGCAAAACAAAAAATCAAAGAGGCAATCGCAGCTAAAAAACTACACAAAGAGCAAGAGGCATGGGCTTTAAATTATGCCCTAACAGATGCAAAAGGCTTTGAAGAGTTTTTAAAAAATGCAAAACCGGTAGTAGAAGTTCCGCAAAATAATCAATTTGCAGCTTCAAACAAACCAAACGACTTAGATGTCGTTAAATTAGCATTAGGAGAATAAGATGGCAAATGTAAAAAAACAACCAAAAACCTACAGCGATGTAGTAGTAGAAAAAATCCAATCAGTAGATGCCCAAGTTGCAGTAGTTGAAGGCGAAGAACTATTTGTAGGCACACCTCTAACAAGCACAGACGGCGGTAAAACATTCTCAAAAGCCGTAGATGGCGACGGCGTAGTGGTAAACGGTATTTTAACAGAAATCTTAGACAAATCAGGCACGGCAAATGTATTAATTACAGGCACCGTAAAAGTAAGCGAAGAGATGGCAGAGCTGCTAACAGATAGAATGGCAAAATCTGCCTTTGAAAACAAAATAATCTTACTATAAGGAGCAACAGTGAAAGAGTTACTAAAATACTTCTTAGTTACCCAAATGGTGGCTATTATCAGTCAAATCAAAGCAGCACCAAGATATGTTTATGATAAATACTTTAGCAAAAACAAAGAGGGCAAACTAAGCCCAAGTGTGCAAATTCCAATCTACAAAGGTGCAGGTGTAATTTTAGAAAGCGTATCCGAAGAGGGCGAACATTTGGTGCAAGATAAGGGTGATAAATTCTTAATCGACTTAACAATCCCGCGTTTCCCGCTAAAAGATACTATCACCGCTGCAGAGCTTAATCAAATCAAAGCACTAAACGGCACAAAAGAGCAGGTTCAAACCCTTAGCCAAAGAATCGGACAAATCTTAAAAGGGCATAAAAACAGCTTCCTAACAACACTTGAGTTTATGGCAACAGGTGCACTCTTTGGCAAAGTGTTAGATGGCAAAGGCAAAACTTTGTTTGAATTTAAATCAACACAAACTCCAGTTATTGCAAAAGCCGATAAAACATTAGTGCAAGTGTTAAACGAAATCGACGAAAAGTTAGAAGAAGAGCTTGGCTTTGTTCCAGATTACGAAATCTTAGCAAGTAGAAGCTACATCGACGGTATCGCAGAAATGGCAACAAGCGAAGAGCTATTTAAACAAAACCAAGCCGAGTGGGTAGATGGCAACGGCAAAAGAGTTTTAATAGTCCATGGTAAAAAGTTTATTCCATACTCTGCAACTTATAAAAACACCAAAGGTCAAACTAAAAAGTTTATCGAAGACAACAAAGCCGTTGTAACACCGCTTAGCGAAGATGTCTATAAAACATACTATTCCCGTGCAAACCACACCGAAGCTCTAACAATGGGTCCAAAAATGTTCTTTTCGGCTCAACCCGAAGAGCTGCCTCTTGGCAAAGGCTGGGCAGTTGTTAGCGAAATGAGAGCAATTCCAATCTGCATCCGCCCAGGAGCCCTAATCGAGCTTGAGTATCAAGGCTAATACCACAATCTAAAGCCCTTGTTTTGGGCTTTAGGGTAACTGTTGGATATTTTGTATAAAGGTTTTAAAAATGATTACAAACGAAGATTTACTAAAAGAGATAAGCCAAAAAGAGTTAACCGAACTTAGCGACCTAAACGGCACAGGAGAGTTAAACCAAGAAGTTATCAACGATGCCATAAACGATGCTATCTCTTTTATTAACTCTTTTATATCTATTCCAGATAACCCAACACCGCTACTTAAAAACATAGCGTGTGAACTTACTATCTGGGAGCTAAGAAAAAGAAACGATCTAACAACACAAAAAAGTAAAGAACGATTAAAAGAGCTAGAGAACTACTTATTAAAAATGGCAGCCAAAAAGATGCCAACTAAAATAGAAGAGCAAGAGATAGCAAAACCAAAAACATCTAACTTTTTTAGCTTTAAGCACAAAAAAAGAAAACTAAACACAAAAGGCTATAGATGAAAAGAGAGCAAAAAATAGCATTAGCAAAAAAATTATACATTTTAGGCAATAGTGTAAACTCTGTAGCCAAGCAGTTAGAGGTAAGCAAAAGAACTATACAAAACTATAAAGCCGAAGCTAAAAAGCAAGGGGATAACTGGGATAAACAAAGAGTAAACTCTATACTCTTAAAGGGTAACCAAAAGGTTTATGAAACATTTTTAGAATATATGAACCAGTTTCTAAAAGAGATTAAAGAAGACACAAAGCTAAGCACCGAAGTAAAAGTAGAAAAAATCAGCCAATTAGGCGATGCATTTTCTAAAATGAAAAAAATAGCATATCAAGAAGATCCCGAAATCTTTAAACACGGCATCATAAAAGAGACCCTTAAAACTCTCATTTTAAATGCAAAAAACAGCCTAAAAAAAGAGTGTTTAGAAGAGCTAATCTCTCTTATAGACTCCATCGGCGAGGATTTTACTAATGTCTCTATTTAGCAAAGAAGAGCTGCAAGAGTTTCTAAACCAAACACAAGAGACTCTAACTCAAGACGGCATAGAAGCCAAAAAAGCCGATAAACTAACAAGAAAAGCCTTTCTTAACTGGCTAAAGGGCTTTAGCGACTCTTTAAAAGAGGAAATTCAAGCCATAAACGCCCTGCCGCCAGAAAACAAAGAGGAACGCAAGGCAAAAGCAAAAGCCGATTTTCACTACTTTAGAAAAACCTACTTTCCACACTACTACCGCTTAGATAGCGAAAGCGATTTGCAAAAACACTTAAAAAGTATATACTATAAAATACGCAATAAAGCCCACACCAAAAAGTTAGGCGAAAAGTTTGCAGTCGCAGCCCCAAGAGGTTTTGGAAAATCAACCGATGTAGCCTTAACCTTTATTATCTGGGTAATAGCATACGAGCTAAAGCATTTTATTACACTATTTTCCGATGCAGTAGAGCTAACAGAGCTTGAAATCGAAGCCATAAAAGCAGAACTAGAAGAAAACACAAGGCTAAAAGCAGACTTCCCAGAGATTTGCGGTATAGGCAAAGTTTGGAAAGTAGGCGACATAGTAACCAAAAACAATATCAGAGTCAAAGGCTATGGTAGCGGTAAAAGAGTTAGAGGTGTAAAACACGGCATCTACCGCCCAGACCTTGTAATCATAGACGATTTAGAAAACGACGAAAATGTAAAAAGCCCAAAACAAAGAGACAAATTAGAAGAGTGGTTAGATAGTGCAGTTGAAAACTTAGGCGGTGTAGATAGCACAATGGATATTATCTATATAGGAACTATTTTGCATAAAGACAGCGTCTTGGCAAGAAAGCTCAAATTAGCCTTTTGGAATCCTCGTATCTTTAAAGCACTTTTAAGATACCCAAAACGAATGGACCTTTGGGACATATACGAAGAGCTTTACAAAAATAAATCCGTCCAAGCAGCACACAATTTTTATCTAAAAAACAAAGCCCAAATGGATAGCGGTGCAAAGCTTCTTTGGAGTGCTATCTCTTTAGAATCTCTTATGCAAAAACGCATCAACTCAAAAAGAGCATTCGAAAAAGAGCAGCAAAACAATCCAGGCAGCGAATTTGCAACCTTTGATAGTGCAAAATTTAAAGTAATCAGCCCAACCCAAATGCCGCCTCTAATAAAAAAGTTTCTCTTTACCGACTTTAAAGGCGACTCTATAAAAGGCGATTACTTTGCCTTAGTGGCAGGAGGCTTTGATAAAGAGGGCAAAAAACTCTATGTTTACTACTCTTACCGCTCCCAAATAAAAGGGTTAAAAGCCGTTAATCACTTAGTAAATTTGTATGATAAAGAGCGATTTTACCTAATAGGCGGCGAAACAAACGGAGGCTTTTATCTATATCGAGACTGGTTTAAAGATAAGTGTATAGAGAGTTTGGGAGTCATCCCAAACACCCGCTTTATCCACAACCGCGATAAAAAAGAAGACCGCATCGCAGAGCTTGAGTTTCCGCTGCTTGATAGCGACCCAGATATTATATTTGTAGGCGAACACCCCGAACTCTTTAGGGAGCTTGATGACTTTCCAGAAAGCAAAAACGACGACTTAAGCGATGCCCTATCGGGACTTTGGAGATTAGCAAAGTTAAAGAAAAACAGCACTAAAAGAACAAACCGAAAAACAGGTTATAAAAAAAGTAGATATGGAGGCTACAGGTAATGGCAAAAAAACAAGATAAAAAGCAAAAAAGAACATTAAAGCAACTGCAAAACAATATATTTACTCTAAGCCACGAACTTCCGGTGTTTGAGCAGTGGCTAGATAGTGACGAAATAAGCAAAATAGAAAATGATGCAACAGTAATAAGCTCTTTAAGTATTCGTAAAAGCCAAACATTAAAAAAAGAGCTACTAATAGAGTGCAAAAACGGAGATATTAAAAAAGAATTAGAAAAACTTATAAGTTACGAATTTATAAATCAAATATTAGATACCCCGCTGCAAGGTTTAAGTGTATTCGAGCTTAACTGGTACTTTAAAGATGGTATCTACTATCCAACACCAATAGAGCGAGACTATAGACTTTTTGGCATAAAAGAGAATACTTTATACTATAATTACGAACCAGTAGCACCAAATAAAGCTATATTTTTAACACACCGTGCAAAATACAACACTCCACAAGGTCGTCCTCTATACAATACACTCTTTTGGCTGCGTAAATTTAAAGCAGCCTCTTTAGAGTTTTGGGTAGAGTTTTTAGAACGCTTTGGAAACCCCTGGGTAGTTGGCAAAACCGATGGTGACAAAGATACAATGGCAGAAGAGTTATACTCTATGCTAGGTGGCGATGTAGCGGTATTAGAAGGTGAAGATAGTATAGATTTAAAAATGCCAAGCGACAAAGGGGCATTTAAAGAGCTGCTAAACTACATAGACGACCAAATACGCCAAACAATTATAGGTGCAAACCTAACAGCAAATGTTCAAAATGGCTCTTATGCAGCAGCACAAGCACATAAAGAGACTACAGAAGATATTGCTCTGGGCGATAAAAACTTAGTAAGCCAAGCTATTAAAGAGCTTATAACACAATTTAAAGAGTTAAACAGCTTAAGAGAAGAGATAGGCTTTACACTAAAAGACCAAGACGACCCAAATATAGAGATAGCTTCTCGTGATGTAAACATAAAAACCCTAATGGGCGAAAAGTTCCAATTTACAAAAGATTATCTAACCAAAACATACAACATAGATATACAAGAGCAAAATACCCAAACCCCTATACCAAACAAATCCCCTTTAAAAGCCCCAAAACCCCTAAGCTACCAAGAAGCCCAAGGCTTAGACACCACCCCTCTAATAAAAGAGCAAGAAGAGCTTTTTAAAATACTTAAAAACGCAAACTCTTACGAAGAAGCCTTAAGCCAAATAGAAAAATTCGATAACCCCATCTTAGAAGAGATGCTAACAACCCACATATTTGCAAACGGCATCTTAGGCTTTTTAGAGGAATAAAATGAAAAATCTGCACAAAGATATTAAACATATCATAACCTTTCGCCTTAAACCAAAAGAAGCCATAGAGTATCTAAAGCAAAAAGGCTACAAACTAAGCTTTAACTATCAAGAGCTTATGCACGAGGCACATCATAAAGCCTTTACTGTTGCCAAAATCCAACGCTTAGACCTGCTTTACGATATTAAAGAATCTATACTAAACGCTCAAAAAAATGGTCTCTCTTTTAACAGCTGGAAAAAAAACATAAAGCCAATACTTATTAAAAAAGGGTGGTGGGGCGAAGTAGAAGCCATAGATAAACAAACAGGCGAAATAAAAACCATAAAAGTAAACACCAAAAGATTAAAAACAATCTTTTACACCAACACCCGCGTAGCCTACCAGGTAGCCAAAGCAAAAAAATATTACGCAGATAAAAATATAACCTACCTGCGATACATCGCCATACTTGATAACAGTGTCCGCCCAAGTCACAAAGCAATGCACGGCATAGTCCTCCCAAAAGACCACCCCTTTTGGGAAAAAAACTTCCCGCCAAACGGCTGGAACTGCAGGTGTCGCATAAGAGCCATCTCTAAACTTACCGAAAAAAGATACCAAGAAAAAATAGAAGAATCGCTCTTAAAAGTTCAACAAACCCCGCTAATAGCCGATAAAGACTGGGCTTACGATATAAGAGAGGGTATGTTTTTCGATAAATTTAGTGTCAAAAATATAGAAGCTATAACCGATAAAGAAGTAATCTTAAAAAACCAAACCAATTACGAAGATTTTAATCTTCCAAAATTAAAAGAGATAGATAGAAGCCACTTTGAAACAGCTCCAAATAAGCTGCCAAAACAAAAAACGCAAGAAGATGCATTTAATCTTTTAAAAAAAGAAATCTTAGGCGATAAAAAAGAATTAATTATAAATACCCCTCTAACGCAACTTTTTATAAACGAAGAATCACTAAAGCATATAATATTTGACCACGACAGAGAAGATGCAAGAGAACAGTTTGCAAAATTTATCTTACCAACTCTAACTAATCCGCTTGAGATATGGGCAGTTAGCGAAAGAACACCAAAAGATGGATATTTCAAAAAAAGATATAACTTTTTTAAAATATTCAAAACTAAAAAAGATAATGTTTTTGTAAATATAAAACTCTTAAGAGATGGAAGATTTACAATAGCAACAATGATTAGAACAAAAGATTTAAACTACTTAAACAGATTAAGAAAAGGGATTTTAATGTATTTTAACAAAGATATCCTTGGAGATTAATCTCCAAGGCGAAGCAGGAACGGGTTTAGGGTAAGTTACCGCCCTGATATATCTTAAGCTCTTACCCAGCTATA
>Ga0256831_1001122_pt1 | contig 14073 bp, 12 predicted proteins | sample 132544metaG_FD_189087 | JGI IMG/M metagenome (GOLD analysis project Ga0256831, IMG submission 189087) | Hydrothermal vent microbial communities from Lau Basin, Pacific Ocean - 132-544 | ecosystem: Environmental > Aquatic > Marine > Hydrothermal vents | place: Pacific Ocean: Lau Basin | collected...
AAATACGCGAGTAGTATGCCTCTTGTCTAGCTAGTGACTCTTTTAGTGCCAATAAAATTTTACGATTTGTTGCTATCATACTCTCTATAAGTTTAATAGAGGCTCTACTAGAGGAGAGTTTGATTTTGTCTAATTTATCATCTAGCTTTATAATAGTATTAGTCTTAACTCTTCTTCCCTCTAAGGCTATCTTTGCCTCTAAGACTTGTGCTGACACAGCTGACTTTAGGGTAATGCTTTCCAAAGGCTCTACTTTTGCGTAGTGAACTTTAGAAAATAGTAGTAGTGGTGCTAAGAGCAGTAGTAGATATCTCATTTCCAATCTCTTTTTTGGTCGATTATAACGAGAATTTTTAAAAAGAGCAAAAAAAGGTTATAGTTTAAAAAAATAAAATAGAGGATTGAGTTTTGCAGAGGCATAATATTTAATAATTCTCTATTTTCCAAAAACCTATACCACTCTGCCAAATAGCTCTATAGTGCTTCCTATCATCTCCACTACTAGATGTTTGAGCAATCAATGTGTAAGAGAAAGGGATAGTCTGTAGTTCAAGTAGATTTTCTCCTTTAACCTTTATCTTCCTTATATGTTCAAGAGTATTGGGAAGCTCTAGTAACTTAATAGGGTTAGCTAAAGCCCTACTCTCTTTAATCTCCATTGCCAAAAGTTGGCTCTTTCTTGCATCACCCATAAGTAAAAACTTACCTTTACTACTTTTAAGAAGAGCTAAACTTAAAGCATCAACTCCTTCAACCCTTTGGAGTATCTTTTTTGATGCAATATCAATATGGTAAATAACTCCTCTACCCTTATCGTAACTACTCTCATCTATAGCTGAAACCCAAAGGGTACTGTCGTCGCAATCATAGACTACAGCAATAACTCCAAAAGGGTTATTTGGTGTCGCTTTTACCTCATCTAAACTTAACCAAATAGAGAGATTTCCTGAGTTGGTATCTAAAAAGTAGATATTTTTTTGAAACTCAAATGTTTTTGGATTTACAGATACAAAAGGCATTGGTGTTAAGTATATATTACCTTTTGGGTCTAAAGCATAGGTAGAGAAGTAGTCAAAAGCCTCCCATGTTTTTAGATGAACAGCTCTATTTAATCCTCGTCCATATAGAAAAGCTAACCCTTTATAGTTTTGTTGCGAAAGGTCAATGGCAATGGGTTGTGGTACTCTTAATTTAGCTAAAAAGTTAGGGAGTCTTTCACAACCTCTTGTTCGGTTAAATGTACCAATGTCAAAGGTTTTCTCTTCTTTGATTTTTTTACTATTTTTTTTGTGAATACTCCATAATGCTCCTATAGAAACTATGCATATAGCAATAATTATAGGTAAATATCTTTTTAAACTATACATTTTTTCCTTTTTGTAGGGGCGACCTCCATGTCTGCCCCATATCTATCGTACCAAAATATCTCTTTGAACAGGGACAAATATGGAGATTGCTCCTACAACTATTGTATTGGTACAAATTTAGGTCCAACAATACAAGGGTACTCTTTGACCACTAACTTTCCATCTTCTAAGACTGTATCTGCCCAACAGTACTCATGCCCTGCTCTTGCATCGTTTTGAATGCGTGGTACATACCACAAGACTATATCTTGATTATCTATGCTCTCATGACTATCTATATAACGCTCTACACCATCTTCATCTAACTTACAGCAAGAGCCAAGAGTTAGTAGGTCTTCATCTCCTTCACCACTTTTAAACCTAGTAGCAAATAGAGTTGCATTATCTCCTCTACTATTGTCATTAAACTCTCCTCTATTTGGCTCTATGAAATAACCATATTTTTGGTTTTCAATCTTATATAGATATTTATCTTTATAGTACTCTTTAGCATCTCGTTGAAAATCTGACTGCTCTGTTAGCCACTTTTGCCATAAACCATTCTCATATTTATAAAAAGATTCAGCTCCTAAATCCAAATCTATTCTCATCACAGGTCTATAGAGAGCATTCTCTCCACACCCACGACCAATATTAACCCCAACAACACGAAATGAGCCATCTCTGTAGAACTCAAAACGGTTCTCATAACGGTAGTTACAAGCCATTGGCCACTTTGGGTTTCGGTAGTCTTGGAGAATATAGAAACCAATCTCTTTACCATCTTTAACAATAGATTCTATCTGTGGAGTATTAAAAGGTAACACAACAGAAGTTGAGTACATTGGACAGCCCATTGCATCGTTGTATCCAAATCTAAAAGAGTCATTTTTATCTTTAACATACTCTATACGTCGCCCTGCTACATAACTCTCACTACTGCCCAAAGAACTTGCCCCCTCTTTAGCTTTGTATGCAACATGCCAATCCACTATCTTTGCCGATTTTAAAACTGCTTGACCATTAAATGTTGCATCTATTATCTCTAAGCCATCTGAACCTGTTATTCTATAAGCTAAAGACCAACCATCTTGACTATAGAGTGTATCTTTTTGGCAGTAGTTCTCCATAATCTCACGATTTTGAAAAGAGCGTTCCGAAATACATGAGGGGGTTGTAGTCTTTCCCAACCCTGCCCACTTAGCTGCAACCAATTTTAGGTCACTCAAGTCAACAATCGCCCAAAGTGCCTCCTCTTTGTTATGGTAAGAAAATGTAGGTGCTACACATAGATGATTTTCATTTTCACAAGGAGAGTTGTTAAGAGAACCACGTACATTTGCCATACTCATATCTTTTAGACTTGGGGTTCTACCTAACTCTCTTTTTATCTGAGGTGCATTTAGAGCAATGACTTTAGCTATGTTTCTAAGACGTTTTGAGATGTCTGGTTGCATTTGAGAGAAACGCTTTAACTCTAAAAGCTTTCTATTTTTAACATCAACAATAGCTCTTGTAGTGGTATTGGTAACAAAATTGTATTTTTCAGCTTGGTAGCAGAGTGTTGCTTGACATAATGCTTTAGTTTGACTACTTAGAGCAGAAACTATAGCAGGTCGAATGGTCATCATATCGTTATGCTCCAATCTTCCTTGAGCATCTCTTGTATCTGATAAAAAAGCTCTATTGTGGAGTAGAAACTCTTGAACCTCTTGTGCTTTACTATCTATCTCACTACTATCTAAAGGTACAACCCCATCTGTTTTTACTAAAGCCTCTTTTATATCTTCTAAATACTCTTTAACCTCTCTCAATGAGCTAAAATCATCTTCACCCCTTTTAGGCAATACAAGTCGCTCATCTTCTATAGAGTAGCCTCTCTTGTTATCTGAAAACCAATAGAGTGCAATGGCAAAAAAACCAACTACTAAAATTGCTATACTTATCTTTGTTTCTCTTTTCACTGCTATCCATTCATCTCAAAGTAGTAGGGTGGTTGCAGTTCAACATAAAATAACACTCCAACCATAAACAGAAGTATAGTCACAACATACTTAACCTCACTAGAAGAGAGGCTCTTAAAAGTTCTATAGTGAACAAAAAATGAGAAAAAGAAGACCGACATAAAGAGATGCTGAACTCTATATCCAAAGTATCTATCTAGTAGTGTAGCCATTAGTGCTATAAATATGGCAAACACCATCTGCTCTTTATGATTAGATGGAGTTACAGGTGGGTCTGTTAACATAAAGTAGATAAATAGCATAAATGTTACAGAGTAGAAACGAAGATATATATCTTCAAAAATCATAACGGGGTCATAAGAGAGAACTAATAGATACTCTAACACTAGATAAGAGATAATAAAAACTAAAGGAATAACCCATCTATCTACACGTATCAAAATAATACCTGCAACTACAAAGACTATTACACTCAACCACAACTCATCTCCAAGTTGACCTAGTACCATATGTGCATCATTATAAAATAGTAAAAGTGCCATCATTAAGGAGAAGTTAGAGGGGTTAAAAAAGTGTCTTTTCTTAATAGTCAAAAAGTGTTTTTGAAAGAGTCCTAAAGCTATCACTACAAAATATATCCATAACTCTGTTGAATACATTAAAACAATAACACCTACTGCTGTTGAGATAGCTGAGTACGAAAAGTAAAAAGTTCGCTCTTTATTAAAAAAGAGAAAGAGATGCTCCATAAAAATAGTAAAAGCTAAAATCAATACAATATCCACCCAATTAAGGTGAATATTTGCAAAAAAACTACCAACAACTAAAAGAAAAAGTAGATTAAGATTTTGCTGTAATTGTAGAGGCACAATATAGTCTTTTTACTTACCATCAATAATCTTATCTGCCTCCTGAAATACCTTATCGATATTGTCACGAATCCATTTACTATCCATCCACTCTTCAGGACGCACCTCAACCCCTTGAACTAAAATACCAAAATGTAGATGGTCACCAAGTGCTAAACCTGTACGACCAGTTTTTGCAATAACTGTTCCAGCATTAATATAGTCACCTTTTCGTACTAAAATAGTTGAACAGTGTCCATATAGAGTATATAGCCCTAAACCGTGGTCAATCATTGGCATATTACCATAAATTCCATTACTCTCATCAAAGACAACTGTTCCTGCATTAGAACTTACAATATTTGCCATTTTGGTACTTGCCATATCTAAACCAACATGGTAAGACTCAGAAACCTCATTGCTCTTATCTTGGTAGTAGTAGTGTCTATGGTCACCAAAAGAGGCAACCTTTGCAGCATTTTTAAGTGGATAGAAACGTTTTATCTTCCATGAGTCTATCATATTATCAGAAACTACTTTACTTAAGTTATGAATAAGCTCTTCATTCTCAAGTCGCATGGTTTCATTTATTGCTTTAAGCTTTTCTAATCTATCTTCAATAGTAGAAAACTTAGGTTCACTAGCAATTAAGTCAGAAATCTTTCCATCAATAAAATTATCTTTAGCTTGAATCCAAGATGTTCTATACTTTTTTGATAATAAGTAGAGTGGAATATTGGCAATGCGTTTATTTCCTGCCATATCTTCAGCAGTAATGTTAGCTGTAAAACTATCTTTATTGAATGGCCAAGCAATCAATGTTGCATAGTACCCCTCTTTTTTATAAGGTATAGCTTTAAAAAAGTGTCCACCTGCCTCTACAAAAAAGCTCTTAAGTGCCTCATCTTTAACCTGAAAGACCACCAAAGCAGAACCACCACGAGTAATCGAGTAGGAGTTTGATAATATATTAACGTCAGGACGTTTATAATCTACCTTTACATTAATGACTTTATGAAGCTTATTTCCTTGAAAAAAGTTCCAGTTACTCTTATCTGTTGCATCAATAATCAGTTGAAGTTTTGTAGCTCTTGGGTCCAGCCGTACTCCATTGACATCTTGTTTAGGATATTTAATCTCAATAACTTTCTCTTTAAGATTCTCTAAAATCATCTCATTGGCAACTACTACCTCATTTGTACCATCATTAATCTTAACTTCATAATCTTTAAGTCCACTCTCATCATAAAGTTTAATCTTTAAAGGGTCTTTACGGTTCCAATAGATAAAGTTTGGTAGATTAACTGTAGGTGCATTACGCTCAAAGCTCTTTGAGGTATAGACAAATGCTCCACCTGCTACCAATACAATTAAAATTATTATCCATAGAGAGTTTGAACCTCTATCTCTTCTACCATAATATCCTCGTCTACGTCTATAACTCATCTAATAATCCTCTTTTTTTTATTTCTTTAATAATAGTGTTTAATAACTCTTTAGTATCCATCTTATCGATACTAAAGCCAGAGGCGAGTCTATGTCCACCTCCACCAAAATATATAGCCAACTCTGAAACATCAGCAGAACTACTTCTTATAGAAACCTTTAGTGTCTGCTCTAACTCCATAATAAAAATTGCAATCTTTACCGTTACTAAAGCAATCCCATAGTCAATTATGCCAACAGTATCAACCTCTGTTGCTCCTGTTCGCCTAAAACTCTCTTGTGTTGCTACCAAACTAGCTACCTGTGCCTCTTCATAAAACTCTAAAGTATCTAAAGTTTCACTCAAAATCCGAAATGAACTTAACGATTTACGTTGTGTTAAGTTTCTGTTCACCTCTGCAATGTCAACCCCTTTAGAGAGTAGCTCTGAGGCTACATTAAGAAGTCTATTTGTAACATTGAGTGTTGTAAAGTTTTGTGTATCACTCACCATTGCTACATAGAAACAGGTTGCTGTATTTTTAGTAATGGTAAAATCATTTTTTAAAAACTCATACGCCACCTGTGAAGCAGAAGCACACTTATCGTTTACTATATTTAAAGCTCCATAGTTTGTATTACTTTTATGATGGTCTATATTTACTATGACTCTTGAACTTAAGTCAAACCCAAGTAAATCAATGCTTCCAGAATCACAAGAGATTATCAAGCTTTTATCAAAATCAATTTGGCGTTTAATTTTAGCAAAATGAGGTAAAAAATCTAAGTAATTTGGTAAAATTCCTCCCCAATTACACACCTCTACCTCTTTTTTTTCATTTTTTAGTATCTCATAAATGCCTAAAGCTGTTCCTAGTGTATCTGCATCGGGATTTTTATGTGTAACTATTGAGACCTTTTCAAACTGCTCTAGTAGAGATTTAAACTCTTGAACCATTAATTCTCCATCTTCATAGAGAGGTCTATCCAGTTTGCTTGATGAATTAAAGAACCAGATGAGATAGCATCTACTCCTGTTGTAGCAATCTCCTCTATAGTATCAAGAGTAACATTGCCACTAGCTTCAAGTAAAATATGTGGATAGTTCTCATTACGGTAAGCAACCACTGCTCTAATAATATTATTGCTCATATTGTCACACATCACAATATCTGCACCTGCCTCCATTGCACTCTTGACCCCTTCAAAATCTTCACACTCAATCTCCACTTTAGAGGTAAAAGGAATCTTTTGACGAACCTCTACCATAAACTCTTTAAGGTTATCAATAGTTTTTAGGTGAGTATCTTTTAACATTAAACAGTCATCAAGCCCCATTCTATGGTTAATACCACCTCCACAACGTACAGCATACTTCTCAAACTCTCTTAATAGTGGTCGTGTCTTTCGTGTATCTAGTAACTTAACACCATAGGGTTTTACTTTTGCTACAAACTTACCTGTCAAAGTAGCAATAGATGAAGCATGAAGAGCAATATCTAAAATAGAACGCTCTAAAGATAAAATATGATGAGAGTTTCCATAAACATAAAAAAGCTTCTCTCCAATCTTAAAAGAGGAGCCATCTTTTATATTCCATTTAATCTTTAAACCATACATTTTTGCTAAAACATCAATATACTCTCGACCAGCAAAAATACCATTAGATTTTGCAATAACGTAAGCTCTTACCTCTTTAGCCTTAGAGATACGCGAAAAGAGGTCACCACGACCAATATCTTCACTTACCATTGCCTCTATAAACTTCTCTTTTAACACTTTTCGTGACCTTATGTTTTTTTAGCAAATTATAGCATTAAGAGCTTTTTTTTAGATATAATTTCTTAAAAAAAGAATATATTATGTCTATCAATTTAATCGCAAAAAACAAAAAAGCTTACCATGATTATGAGATACTTGAAAAGTATGAAGCAGGTATTGTTCTACAGGGATATGAGGTTAAAGCCTTAAGAGAAAAGAGAACTAATCTAAAGGACTCATTTTGTCGTTTTATCAAAGGTGAGTTGTATCTTATGAACGCTCACATAGCTCACCTAGATACAACAAACAGAAACTTTGCAAGAGATACAAGAAGTCCAAGAAAGCTACTACTTCATAAAAAGGAGCTAGATAAGCTCTTTGGAAAAGTACAAAAAGATGGGTTAACTATTGTTCCTCTTTCGCTCTACTTTAATGAGAGAAACTTTGTAAAAGTTAGTATTGCTGTTGCAAAAGGTAAACAGTTGCATGACAAGCGTGAAACTATGAAGCGTAAAACACAGCTTAGAGAAGCTGCTTTAGCTATGAAGAGTTATAGGTAGTATAATAACAGACAATTTTTAAAAAAGTCTAATTCTAAAAATTTTAAATTAGATAAAATTAGACAATAAAATTAACTACCTAAAGCTCAAAACCCTAACATCTTCATACTGAATAATAAACCTATCAACAGTAATAAGCGTCATATCTCCTTGTATAGCCTGTGAAATTAGCATTCTGTCAAATGGGTCACAGTCAATAGGCTCTAGTTTTTTAGTAGCATTGGCACAAATAGCAGAGATTTTTAACTCTATAAAACCATTGACTTCTATGACACTATTTAGGTCTGCTTCTACTTTTAGTTTTCCCAATGCCTCTTTTATGGCTATCTCCCAAATGGTTGCTGATGAGATATAGATTTGATTTGAACTCTCAAAATCTTCATAAAAGAGTATTTTATCTTTTAAAAGATTTGGTACTCTCTTTTTTTTGTCAGGAGTATAGGAGATAAGTTTTGCAACAGAGTTACCTGCTTTTGCAATAACAATCTCTTCTCCTTTATCCAATAGAGTTATGAGTCTAGAAAGATTTGTTTTGGCTTCATGCATATTTACAGTCATGACAAACTTCTTTTAGTTGCTCAGCTAAGTTTATAAGTTTTGTCAAGTTTCTTCCTCTCAGACACTGACAAATTAGACAGATAAGGATATGTCAAATTGTAATATTTTATAATAAGTAGACTAATCTCTTATAGCCTCAGCATCTAACTCCCCTGACTTTAACTTCTTTAAATAATCAGTTAACATCTCTCTAACATCTCCTGACATTAGTAAGAGTCCAAAAATATTTGGTATGGCTAACGCTAAAAATAGAGTTGAAGAGAAATCTACCATTAACCCTGTATTTGTTATAGTTGCTACAACAATAGCACCTAGAAAAATAAGTTTGTAGATAATAGATGTCTTTGAACCAAAAAGATAAACCCATGCTCTCTCTCCATAGTATGACCATGAAATCATAGTTGAAAAAGCAAATAGGAAAATAGCAACACCTAAAACATTAGGAAACCAAGATACTACTGAACCAAAAGCTGTAGAGGTAATAACTGAACCTTGTTTTGCAGCAATTGCAGCATCTAAAGCCTCTGTTCCACCTGTGTATGTGCCTGTTAATATAACTACCAATGCTGTCATAGTACAGACTACAACAGTATCAATAAATGGTTCATAGAGTGACACCATTCCTTGACGTACAGGGTACTTTACCTTTGCAACAGAGTGGGCAATACCTGCTGAACCGAGTCCTGCTTCATTTGAAAAGACTGCTCTTTGGAAACCTTGAACCATAGCTCCTGCAACACCACCTGCTACTGCTGTAGGATTAAATGCCTCAGAAACAATAAGCCCAAAGGCGTGAGGTATATCAGCAAAGTGAACAAATAGTACCCAAGCAACCATCAATAGGTAGAAGACAACCATAAGAGGTACAATAGCTTCAGCAACATGTGCAATACGTTTAATACCACCTATAATTACTAAACCTGTAATAAATGCCATAAAAAGACCAAAAACATAACTATTCTCATTTATAAATGGAATATGTGTCTGAACAATAGCTAGAGATTGAGAGATTTGAAACAGATTTCCTGCCCCTAATGCTCCTAAAACCATAAAAAAAGCAAATACAATGGCTAAGTATTTACCTAAAGTTGGCATACCTTTTTGAGCCACTCCTCGTGAAAGGTACTCCATACCTCCACCCATAATTGTTCCATCTGGTAAGAACTCTCTATGTTTAACAGATAGTGTTACCTCTGTAAACTTAAGGGTCATACCTAAAAAACCTGCTAGTATCATCCAAAAGGCAGCTCCTGCTCCACCCCAAGAGATAGCAATAGATACAGCTGCAATATTACCAATACCAACTGTAGCTGAAAGTGCTGTGGAGAGAGATTGAAAAGGGGTAATGAGTCCTCTATCATCTTTAGTTTTATAGCGTCCTCTTACAATATCAAATGAGTGTTTAAACATTCTAAGGTTAACAAAGCCCATTTTGAAAGTTAAATAGACTCCTCCTAAAATAAGCCATGCTACCACAAAGGGAAAAGCAGTTCCCTCTACTTGTCCTAAAAAGATGTCAAAAAATAGAATTTTTTCAAAAAATGCATTGATTGCCAAAAATAGTTCATTCACGTTATTTACCTTTATAATCATTTATAAAAATAGATTATATAGTTACAAACTTAATTAAACTCTATGCAATCTTATTTAACATATCTTTAAATGACTCTTCAAAAGCAACTAAGCCCTCATCTAAGAGTTGTTTATAGATTTTATCCATATTAAAGCCATTATCTTCAAGATTCATAAAGTAACCATTGATTACACTATTTTCTATTGGTAAAACTTCTGCACGGTCATTAGTAGCAATATGTGCTTCAATTGTTTTTAAAGGAGCTGTATTAACTGAGTGTTTTGCAATAAGCCCTTTAACATAGTAGTTAGGAGCTAAGTTATCACCTTTTACTCCTGTACTTGCAAACAAAGCTCTGATATTAGGAACTGCATTGTCCTCAATCATATTATAGATTTTAGCAGCATTGTAGATTCCTGTCTTAGCAGGGTCAATTCCAGCCTGTTCCAACTCTTTATCTAACATACGGTCAAAACGGCTCACAAATATAGAGATAACACCCTCAACACGACAAGCACCATAAGTTTCACCTTTAGCAATTCCTTTAGTCATTGCCTTAAAACATTGTGTAGCTTGTTTAGGAGAGAAAATCAATGTAGCATTAACAGAGATTCCCTCTGACATAAGCTCACTCATCGCCTCATATCCTGCTTGGGTTGCAGGAACTTTTATCATGACATTTGGCTCACCTATTGCTTTAAATAGACGTTTCCCCTCCTCAATAGTTCCTTTGGTATCATTACATAAAAATGGGTCAACCTCTATAGAGATATAACCATCATCTCCTCTATCATAAAGAGGTCGTAACATCTGTGCAGCAGTTTTAATATCTTCAATAGCTAATGCTTCATACTTCTCTTTAGGTGATTTTCCTTCTAAAGAAACTAATTGCTCTTTATATGCTGGAGAGGTTGTAATAGCATTTGCAAAGATAGCAGGATTTGAAGTTGCTCCATTAACTATGCCCTTTTCTATTAATGCTGAAAACTCATTTTTTAGATAATCTCTCTCTATAAAATCTAACCATAATGAAAAGTTAATATCTCTGTTGACCATGACCTTGTACTCCCTATATTGATACTATGTTTCAGTGTAAGACCAACTCCAATCCCTCCATGAGCCAAAGTCAGTCTCTCTGTTTAATGTTTCCTCTAATAAATCTAAAAAATCATCTCGTTTAACCAACTTTGCCCCCCAATTTATCATGTGAGGTGTTGGTACTTGACAATCAATAAAATCATAGCTTTTTTCAACACAAATATTACTTAATGCACATAGAGAAACACGAGAAGCATTAGAAGTGAGTGAAAACATAGATTCACCAAAAAAACCACCTCCTATAGCAACACCATATAGTCCACCAACCAACTCACCATCAAGATAGGTTTCAACAGAGTGAGCAAACCCCATCTTATGTAGCTCAATATAGGCCTCTTTCATCTCACTAGTTAGCCATGTACCCTCTTGCCCTGCTCTAGGTACTCTAGAACAGTGAGTAATAACCTCTTCAAAAGCATGGTCAAACTTTACCTTAAAACCTCTGTTACGAAGAACTCGACGAAATGATTTATTAATTTTAAAATCTTTGGGAAAGAGTAGAAGACGAGGGTCAGGAGACCACCATAAAATAGGATCTCCCTCAGCATACCAAGGAAAAATTCCCCCTCGATAGGCTTTTAAGATACGGTTTGGATTTAGATCACCACCATAAGCTACAAGCCCCTCTTCACTCGCTGTTCGAGCTGATGGAAAAATATGTGCACTTCTTAAAGGTGGAAGATAGTACTCATCATCTGTTAAAGACAAAATCTAACTTCTCCTGCTTGTAAGTCACTTTAACAGAACCACCATTTTTAAGTTTACCAAATAGAATTTCATCAGTTAGTGCCTCTTTAATCTCATTATCAATCACTCTTGAAATCTCTCTTGCTCCATAGAGATCAGAGTAACCTTTTTTAGCTATATAGATACGTGCTTTTTTACCAAGTTTAATAGTAACATTTTTACTCTCCATCTGCTCATTAAGCTTTTCTATCTCTCGTTCAACAATCTTTTCAATCACTTCAAGAGATAGATGTTTAAACTCAATAACTCCACTCAAACGGTTTCTAAACTCTGGTGAGAAGAAATCTTTTAGAGCGTTATCTGTTTTAGCAGATGTATCTTTGTTGAAGCCCATTACATTTGGCTCTTTAGTTCCAAGGTTAGAGGTCATAATAAGAACAACATTTTTAAAGTCACTTACTACTCCATTGTTATCTGTTAACTTTGCACCGTCCATCACTTGAAGCAAAATATTCATAATATCTGGGTGAGCCTTCTCTATCTCATCAAGCAACAAAACCATGTGAGGATTTTTCTTAGTCATCTCCGTTAAGAGTCCTCCCTGCTCATACCCAACATATCCAGGAGGAGCTCCTACTAGACGACTTACAGAGTGTTTCTCCATATACTCACTCATATCAAGTCGCTCAAAGTGAATATTCATACTATTTGCTAACTCCTCACTAAGTGCTGTTTTACCAACACCTGTTGGTCCAACAAAAAGAAATGAGCCAATAGGAGAGTTTGCTTTATTTAACCCTGCATAGGAGCGTTTAATAGCATGAACTACCTTATCTATCGCCTCATCTTGACCAATAATCTTAGACTTAATTCTCTTTGCCATATCTTGCAATTTAGATACATCATCAGATGATACAACAGTTGATGGAAGTTTTAACATTCGTGCAACTGACTGCTCAATATCACTACGCTCAACAGTTACATTAGATTTATCTTGCAACATAAAGTGAGCTCCAACCTCATCAATAATATCCATCGCCTTGTCAGGTAAAAATCGGTCATGAAGGTACTTCACACTCAAATCAACAGCTGCCCTTAACGCCTCCTCTGAAAAAGAGATTTTATGATACTCTTCATATTTGCTCTTAATACCATGTAAAATAGTTAAAGTATCCTCTTTTGATGGTTCATCAATATCTATCTTAGAGAAACGACGAGAGAGAGCTTTGTCTTTGTCTAAATGGTTTCTAAACTCAGCATAGGTTGTAGCACCTATACACTTTAACTCTCCTCTTGCCAAAGCAGGTTTAAGAAGATTGGCAGCATCCATACTTCCACCTGAGGTAGAACCTGCACCAACAAGTGTATGAATCTCATCAATAAATATAATTGCTTTATTTATCGTCTTAATTTCACTCAATACACCCTTAAGACGCTTCTCAAAATCACCTCTATATTTAGTTCCTGAAATCATTGCTCCCAAATCTAATCCAAAGATAGATGAACCTTTAAGTACATCTGGAACATCATCTTGGGCAATCTTTAAAGCAAGTCCCTCAGCAATAGCTGTTTTACCCACCCCTGGTTCTCCTACTAAAAGTGGATTGTTTTTCTTACGACGACAAAGTGTCTGCATTACACGGTCAATCTCTTCTGTTCTACCTACTACAGGGTCAATTTTACCTGTACGTGCTAAAGATACTAACTCTGTAGTATAAGCTGCAAGATTTGGATATTCATCTTCCATATCATCAACCAAAGAGATAGACTCTTCATCACTGCTTATATCACTATGAGATATAACCTCTAAAACATCTAAACGAGTTACCCCCTCATGGTTTAATATAGCATAAGCATAACTCTTCTCTTGTGTAAAGATAGAAGCTAATAGGTCTCCAACCTTAGCTTCAGTTCGTCCTGAGGCATTAATATGAGTTACCATATCATTCATAACATTAGAGAGAGTCACTGTTTCATAAGGGTTATGCTCCTCTCCATCTTCAAGCTCCTCCATAACAGGGTTATTGGCCTCAATATAACTTAGTGTCAATCTTTTCATCTCTTCAACATTGGCACCAATCATAGTTAAAATCTCACTCCCCTCTTTACTTTTTAAAATGGATAAAAAGATATGCTCTAGAGTTAAATACTCATGTCTATTCTCTTTTGCAAACTTTACTGAATCCCTAAAAATGTTATTTAATTCTATACTTATCATTTTTTCTCCTTTTAAAAATGTATCTCATACTATAC
>Ga0256831_1001123_pt1 | contig 14072 bp, 9 predicted proteins | sample 132544metaG_FD_189087 | JGI IMG/M metagenome (GOLD analysis project Ga0256831, IMG submission 189087) | Hydrothermal vent microbial communities from Lau Basin, Pacific Ocean - 132-544 | ecosystem: Environmental > Aquatic > Marine > Hydrothermal vents | place: Pacific Ocean: Lau Basin | collected...
CGTTAATACTGCGCCCACCAAGAAAAGGTAGAAGAATTTCATAAAAGTTGATTTTTGTTGTGAACAAATATACTAAAAATCAATATATTTTCAAAACCAACCGGGTAAGTGCCGGCAATTGTTGAGTATTCGCAGGGGTTTGTTTATTATTGAATACCCTTTTGTTGGTGCAAAAGCTCACGGTTACAAACCGTGAGAGAGTGTGTGAATTGTTTTGGTTTTATTATAGACTCAAGGCCATGGGTTCGAATCACATCCCTGCTACTAGTGAGAGTGTGTGAATTGTTTTGGTTTTTTACAGGCACCTCTTACAGACACCTCTCCCACGGTTTGTAACCGTGGGAGATGATTAAAAGAAAAGCAGCTAAATTAATTTTAAATCTAAAGTTCCAGCCTTGCGTTTAACCAGCCGAAGGATAGACGGCAGGTACAATCTTACATTTTAATTCAACCTGACTCTTTAAGTCAAGTCACAGGGTTATGCCGGGTGGTTTGCTTCTACGAAACTATACAGAAGCGCTATCTCCTGAGCCCACAAACTATCATCGGGAGTTTCCAGTATTAAGGGGATGTCGTCAAAGCGGGCATCGTTCATAATTCTTTTAAACAACGGTTCGCCAATAAATCCCTGTCCAATGCTATGATGTCTGTCAACCCGTGTTCCCAACTCCTTTTTTGAATCGTTCAGGTGCATACCTTTTAAATATTGAAATCCCACGATGGAGTCAAACTCGTCAAAAGTGTGCTTGTATCCGGCTTCGGTTTTAATGTCGTAACCTGCAGTGTAGGTGTGACAGGTATCCAGGCATACGCCCACGCGGCTTTTGTCCTCCACTTTATCGATTATGTATGCCAGATGGTCGAATTTATACCCGAGGTTTGACCCCTGGCCGGCAGTATTTTCAATAACGGCAATAACTCCTTTGGTTTTGTCGAGGGTGAGGTTGATTGATTCGGCAATGGTGGTTAAACAGGCTTCTTCGGTTATTTTTTTAAGATGTGATCCCGGGTGAAAGTTAAGCCTGTCGAGGCCCAGCTGCTCGCAACGTTGCATCTCATCTAAAAAGGCGTTTCTGGATTTTTCCAACGCAATGCTGTCGGGGTGGCCGAGATTAATCAAATAGCTGTCGTGCGGTAATATTTGACCGGGTTTGTATCCGAATTTCTCGCAGTTTTCCTTAAAAAGAGCGATGCTTTTTTCGGTGAGGGGTTTCGACACCCACTGCCGTTGATTCTTTGTAAAAAGAGCAAATGCTTTTGCTCCTATATTATGAGCATTAACGGGCGCATTTTCCACGCCACCTGATGCACTAACATGTGCGCCTACATATTTCATTGGTAAAATCTTTTGTTTGTGGCAAAGTTACGAAAGTTTCCGGTTGGTAAATTTGCGAGGGGCGTAAGCCCCGAGCAATCTTAAGCAATGAACGCTTATTCCTCATGCTTTTTTATTTGGATTCCATTTTATTTCGAATGCCGACAGCCCGCTTTACATACTTTATCCCCTTTAGTATTTTAATAAGTATGTAAAAAGACGGTAAAAAAAGTAATTGTGATTAGTTTTTGCAGGCCTCACGGTTACAAACCGTGAGAGAGATGAATTGGTTTTTTGCAGGCCTCACGGTTGCAAACTGTGAGAGAGATGAATTGGTAGTTTTTGCAAGTCTTACGGTTGCAAACTGTGAGAGAGATGAATTGGTAGTTTTTGCAAGTCTCACGGTTGCAAACTGTGAGGGAAATGAATTGGCTTTTTGCAAGTCTCACGGTTACAAACCGTGAGAGAGATGAATTGGTTGGTTGCAAGCCGTGAGGGAAGGTTTGGTTTCAATTTATCCTTTTAAATATTCAAAATATTTCCTGAGCAAGATTGCATTGGTGTTGCCAGGTGTGAATATTTCCAACAAAACAGGTTTTTCCGATTCGTTGAAAAATTCAGGCAACGCATATAGTAGTTCGCGAACAGACCCGGTTTTTACATACCGGATGTTAAACGCCTGTGCTATTTTTTCAGCAGTATAGTTGTGTTTTGTTTCAAAAAACTTTTCCAACTGTGGCGATGTATCAGGGCCGGGAATAAACCGGAAAATGCCACCACCGCCGTTATTGACAACAACAATTTTAAAATTGGGAGTCAGGTTTTGGTTCATCAAGCCGTTTGAATCGTACAAAAACCCAACATCGCCGGTAATAAGCAGATTTGTATTTTTAGTGGCATAAGCGGCACCTGCTGCTGTGGACACCTGCCCGTCAATACCGCTCACCCCTCTGTTTGAACGATAGGTAATAAACTCCCGGGTGCCAAATAATTGGGCATAGCGTACGGGGGTACTGTTACCAAGATGCAGTGTGGTTCCAACGGGAATATGTTGCAACAATACGTCAAATACTTTCAGGTCGGAATATTCCAATTGGGATAAAAAGTCTTCTCTGCGGTTGATTACGCTGTTTCGTTTTTGCATCCAGGCTTTGGCATACGCTGCCGGTGAAGTGTTTACATAGTTGGCCATGGTTTCAAAAAACAGCTCCGGCAACATAGCAACCGGTTTCGTAAGGCACTGGTAAGTGTCAGGTGCTTCTCCGGCCGGCGACAGGTGCCAGTGTTCAACGGGTTTATGCCTGCGCAGGTACTTTTTTATCTTTTTTGAAACAACCTGTCCTCCAAAAGTTATGAGTAACCCGGGTTTGAAAAAATCAAGCTCATCCTCATTAATTGCCGTTAACACATTGTCGATGCACCCCACAAAGTTTTTGTCAAAAAGGTTGGAAGTTGTTTCAGTGAGCAGCACAACATTTTTACCTGTTACAAATTCCGAAAGTATTTCATTGAGCTTACTATTTACAATTTGTTGTCCTGCTATTAAAAGTATCTTATCATACTTATTCCATTGGCCGGCAAGCGCTTTGAAACAGGATTGCTTCGGATTTTTATCAGTTATACCGGGCAGCAACACTTTTCCTTCAACGGCTTCTACGGTGGTATTGTAAAGGGGTTCGGAAAAGGGCAGGTTTATATGAACCGGCCCCGGTTCAGGAAAATGTGCCAGGTCGATGGCGCGATTTATCATTCGGTTTGCCAGTTCCAATGCACCCTGTGAGTCGATATTTTCAGGAAGTTCAAAACTTGCTTTTATGTAGTTACCATAAACATCTTTTTGCCGGATTGTTTGCCCATCGCCCACGTCAATCAACTCAGGAGGGCGGTCGGCTGTTAAAATCAGCAGCGGCACTTTTTGATAAAAAGCTTCGGCAATGGCCGGTGCATAATTTAAGGCTGCACTGCCCGAAGTGCAGGCAATGGCGGTAGCTTTTTGTTTTTCAATCGACATGCCGAGGGCAAAAAAAGCGGCACTTCTTTCATCGATAATGCTAAGGGCATTTATTTGAGGATTGTTGGCAAAAGCAAGTATGATGGGCGCATTGCGCGAACCGGGAGAAATAACAATATCGGAAAGTCCCTTTTTTACAAAAATATCGGCCAGCAGGCTTATTGATTTTTTATCTGATGTCATGGTGCAAAGGTCGGTAAAATCAGGCATATTATACAAAGAAGTCCTTAACCTTCTCCGAAATCATATCAACCACCATCAGCGGAAGCTCATAAAAAAACGGAAGCCTGATAATGGTGTCGGCAAACCTTTCGGCATTGGGCAGCGGACGGCCATCGTGTTTTTCCTTGTAATACGGGCTGTTATGCAGGGGAAGATAATGAAACACCGTCATAATGTGGTTTTTATCCATATGTTCTATAAGGGAGTTGCGCTGTTTTTTATCTTTCAGCAACAGATAAAAAAGGTGGCCGTTGTTGGTTGCATAATCGGGGAGATGGGGTACTTTGGCAAGGCCTTTTTCCTCTAAAACTTTCAGGTTTTCGTAGTATCGTTCCCAGATTTTAATTCTTTTTTTCTGTATCTCTTCGATGTTTTCCAGCTGGGCATATAAAATACCTGCAATCATGTCCGAAGGCATATATGAAGCTCCCGGGCCTACCCATTCGTATTGGTCAACTTCGCCCCGTTCAAAGGCGGCACGATTGGTTCCCTTATCCCAAATAATATCGGCTTGGTTAATGTATTTTTTGTTGTTAACAGCAAGCAGGCCGCCTTCGCCGCTGCTCACATTTTTTGTTTCATGAAACGAAAAAGCAGCAAAATCGCCAAAGGTTCCCAATGGTTTTCCTTTGTAGTAAGAGTCGATGGCATGGGCAACATCTTCCATTAAAATCAGGTTGTATTTTTTTGCCAGCGCCACTGCCTTATCCATATCCACGGCAACGCCACCATAATGCATTACTAACAGGACTTTTGTTTTATCGGTAATTAGTGCTTCAACCTTGTCCATATCCATGTTGGGATGGTTGATAAGGCTGTCGGCAAATACAATTTTAGCGCCGCGCAAAATAAACGGGCTGGTGGTAGAAACAAAGGTAAACGAAGGCATAATTACTTCATCGCCCTCCTTTAAATCCATCAGCAGGGCAGCCATTTCAAAGGCATCGGTACAGGAGGTGGTAAGGTATGTTTTTTCATAACCCCAGCGCTCTTCAAAAAAGTAGTGACACATTTTTGTGAAAGCCCCGTTACCCGAAAGATGGCCGTAGTAGGCTGCATTAACAATATTTTGAACCTCTTTTCCCGCAAAGTACGGTTTGTTAAAGGGAATTTTATCAATCATTATTCAAAAAATTTTCGCAAAGGTATTGAATTAAACTGACATCTGTTTTAAAATATCATCAGTTAAATTTCCACACTATTTCCTGATTTGATGCGCTAAAAATTGGTTTGTTCAGTATGCTATTCAATAAAATAGTACACTGATTGTTATGATTATTATGATTAGACTGATTTTTTCTCTTATCATAAAAAATAAGTTCAATCAGTCCCATCAGTGTACCAAACATAGAGCATCAAAGTAAAAACAACCGATTACCCACCTGCTTATTTAGGAGCCTTAAGCAAAAGGTAAACGCCGATGCCGGCATAAATAATATTGGGAATCCAGGCGCCAAGCGAAGGAGGCAGGTTACCCATGGTTGAAAAAACGGTGGAAAGTTGCATGAGTAAAATATAGGAGAAGGTGAGGCCGAGACCCACCCCGAGGTGCATACCGATACCGCCTCTCACCTTCCGGCTTGAAAGGGCAACGCCTATAAAAGTTAATATAAGAATGGCCACCGGACCGGCTATCCGTTTATATTTTTCCACTTCATACTTTTTGTACGAAATGGAACCTTTTTCTTTTTCGCGGGCAATGTAATTGTTAAGTTCCCAAAAGTTCATCTCTTCGTAATCACGCTTTACGCTGTACAAATCGCCGGGTTTAAGGTTCATGGTAGTATCCATCTCTTTTCCGTGCGACAGTTTCATTTGGTTGCTTGCAGTATCGATTTCACGCTTGTACCAGGAGGTAATTTTCCACTTTTTATTGCGCTTATCCCAGGTAAGTTTGTCGGCCATTATTTTGCTCATCAGGCGTTGGCCGTCAAATTTTTCCAGCGAGAATTTTCTCCCTATTTTCTTTTTGCTATCGAAGGATTCAACATACACAAAAACGCCGGGTTCAATTTGAACATGGAGGTCGCGGTTGCGGTCTTTTGCCAGTTTTTCCATGTATGTATCCTTGAAAATACGGCGGGTATGATTGGTGCGAGGAATAAGAAAGTTGCCAAGGTAAAAGGATAATATGCCTAAAAAAATGGATGCAATTAAATAGGGTTTCAGTAGCCTCCAAAAACTTACCCCGCTGCTCAAAATGGCTATAATCTCGGTATCGGAAGCCATTTTAGAAGTAAAAAAGATAACCGAAATAAAGGTGAACAGGTATATAAACAGGTTGATAAAATAAGGTATGAAGTTTAAATAGTAGTCAAACACAATGGCGTGTAAAGGAGCATGGTTGCTGATAAAACGGTCGATGTTTTCGGAGATGTCAAAAATAATGACAATGATAATCAGCAATGAAATGGCATAGAAAAAAGTTCCGAGAAACTTTTTGATGATATAGATATCTATGATTTTCATTGGTCGAAATTATCAATATTTTTTAACAAAACCCGTTTAAACAATTATTCAACGCCCGTTAAAGCTAAATATTACTTAATCCGGCGGGTTACCTTTTTAACCATCGTCTCTTTCCAGCCGGCAAAGTCTCCTTTTATAATATGTGTACGGGCTTCCTTAACCAGCCAAAGGTAAAAAGCGAGGTTATGCTGACTGGTAATCATCGAACCCAGCATCTCTTTAGCTGTGAATAGATGACGCAGATATGCCTTTGAATAGGCATGATCCACAAAAGAGGTTCCGTTTTCATCGATGGGGTTAAAATCGTTTTCCCACCTTTTATTTTTTATATTGATGATACCTTCGCTGGTAAATAACATCCCGTTTCTGCCGTTGCGGGTAGGCATTACGCAGTCAAACATATCAATGCCGAGGGCAATACCTTCCAATATATTTTCCGGGGTACCCACTCCCATAAGGTAACGCGGTTTGTCTTTGGGAAGGATGCCGCAAACCAGCTCCGTCATTTCGTACATCATTTCGTGTGGTTCGCCCACCGACAGTCCTCCTATGGCATTGCCATCGGCTCCATACGAAGCAATTACTTCGGCTGACTTTTTTCGTAAATCCTTGTAGGTGCTGCCCTGAACAATGGGAAACAGACTCTGCTGATAGCCATATAAAGGTTCGGTTTCGTTAAACCTGACCATGCAACGGTTTAACCAGCGATGGGTGGTTTCCATGGAATTTTTGGCATAGTCGTAATCGCAGGGATAGGGAGTGCATTCGTCAAAAGCCATCATAATGTCGGCGCCAATAATACGCTGGGTGTCCATCACATTTTCAGGGGTAAAATGATGTTTTGAACCATCGATATGTGAGTGGAACAGCACCCCCAATTCGTCCAGTTTCCGCCTGTCGGTTAACGAGTACACCTGATACCCTCCGCTATCGGTTAAAATGGGTTTATCCCAGGTATTAAACTTGTGCAACCCTCCGGCTTGTTTTATTATGTCCAGTCCCGGCCTTAAATACAGGTGATAGGTATTGCCTAAAATTATCTGGGCCTTAACATCCTCTTTCAGCTCTTTAAAGTGCAATCCTTTTACTGTTCCGACCGTGCCCACAGGCATAAAAATAGGTGTTTCAATTTTACCGTGGCCGGTGGTTATCTCTCCCGCACGGGCAGCGGTTTTACTATCTGATTTTAACAATTCAAATTCCATACATAAAAATTTCGGCAAAGATACTTCAATTCGTATAAGTTGAATACATTTGTTTTTTTATCATAAAACGGATTGTTGTGATTCAGTCTTTTTCATTAACAGAGCTTATCTTACTGGCATCCTTTGCTTTGGTTGTACTTGTGCAGTTAATATTTTATTGGGCTGTGTTTGCGCGCTTGGCTTTTTACAAGCCTTCAAAGAAGTTGTCAACCGAAAATATGCCTCCGGTGTCGGTGGTAATTGCTGCCCGCAACGAATATTATAATCTAAACGACAATCTGCCATCGGTGCTGGAACAGGATTATCCCGATTACGAAGTAGTGGTGGTAAATCATGCTTCCGACGATGATACCGACCTGCTTTTAAAAGAGTTTGAACAAAAGTATCCTCATTTAAAAGTGGTAACCATTCAGCAGGATTTAAACTTCTTTAAAGGAAAAAAATTCCCTTTGTCCATTGGTATCCGCGAAGCCAAAAACGATGTGCTGCTTTTAACCGATGCCGACTGCAAACCAGCAACTGCCAACTGGATAAAAAGCCTTGCTTCGCATTACGATTCAATAAAAACGCAGGTGGTACTGGCTTACGGCCCTTATGAAAAAAAGAGAGGTTTGCTCAATTTTATTATTCGTTACGATACTTTTATGGTGGGCATGCAATATCTGTCGTTTGCGCTGATGGGTAAACCGTATATGGGTGTGGGGCGAAACCTGTCGTATCGCAAGTCGCTTTTTATGCAGCACAAGGGTTTTGTTTCGCATTACGGCATTTCATCGGGTGATGACGACTTGTTTATTCGCGAGGTGGCCAATAAAAGAAACACTGAAGTTGAATTGAATAGCGAAAGCTTTGTTTATTCCAAACCAAAAGCATCGTTTGGTGATTGGTTAAAACAAAAAAAACGACATTTAAGCACCTCAAAAGCGTATAAACCTGCTATTAAATTTTTACTGGGTTTGTTTGGGCTGACACAGTTTTTGTTTTGGGTTCTGTTTGTAATTCTACTGGCAGTGGGGCTGAAATGGGAAATTGTTTTGGGTTTATTTGTCATCCGATTTGTTACACAAATAATTGTTCATAAAAAGGTAACTGCACTTTTTGGAGAGCAGACATTATATTTATTTTCGTTACTGTGGGAAGGTGTTTACAGTTTGATAATGCCTTTTCTTACCTTAGCCGGCGTGTTTACCAAACAATCTAAATGGAAATAGAGCATAAATTAACCGATAAAGGACAGCGCGATTATAAATTAATCAGGCGTGCGCTGGATGAGGGCGATCAGACGGCGTATGCTCAGTTGCTGGATTTCTATCGCGATTCGCTTTACTACACGATGCTAAAAATGTCGAACAACCCTTATGATGCTGAGGATTTAACCATTGAAGCGTTTGGAAAGGCTTTTAAAAACCTGCGTCAATATACGCCCGATTTCGCTTTTAGTACCTGGTTGTTTAAAATTGCGGCCAACAACTGTATCGACTATTTACGAAAGAAGAAAAAAATTTCGAGCACCATCCAAAACAAGGATAATACCGACCAGGATGAGGTTACTGTAAAACTGGAATCGCAATTTCGTGACCCTGAAGAGCATATTATTAATAAGGAGAAGATTGTTTTAATGCGTGATGTGGTGGAAAAGTTAAAACCCCACTACCGTAGGCTTATAAAAATGCGATATTTCGATGAGCTTACTTATGATGAAATAGTTCAGGAGCTTGGCCTTCCGCTCGGGACGGTAAAAGTTCAGCTGTTTCGTGCCCGCGATTTTTTGTATAACATCCTCAAGAATTCCAGGGAGAAGATATAAAGAATAGTACACTGATTATTATGATTAGCTATGATTTTTTTATCCTGCTAAATCAGTATCATCAGTCAAATCAGTGTACTGTTCGCAACTTTATTTAACATTGACTTTTCCCAGCCTGTCCATTAAATCTTTTTCAATCCTGTCGCCCAGCTCTTTACGTTTGTATTGCTTTGCAATTTGTGAGGCGCGCTGTAATACGGCCATAGCCTGCTGTATATTATTACCATAATAGTTCATAAACTTATCCTCTAATCCCATATAATAGTCCAAATCTTCATCATACCTTTTAACAACAAGATTAACTACGCTATCGCCTTTTTCCATGGCACCCGAACGGTAGTAAGTCTCTGCCCAGTACAAAGTATAAAAGTCAAAAATAAATTTATTGTTGGGGAAAAAGTATAAGCCTCTGTCAAGTACCTGAACAGCCGAGTCGTATTTTTGAACGTTGACCAGCGATTGAGCAAGCCTCAGATAGCTTTGTTTACCCATGGCCGAGTTACGCATACTTTCACGGTCAACGGTAACATCGGGTTCGTTCAATCTGCCCCAGCGTACTTTATCGTTCATCAGGACTTTCCAGGAGCGGTCGATGTCAACACCGCCTACACGGTCAACGAAATCGCGGGCTGGAACCGGCCTGAACCTGTAAACAACCCCTTCCATATGACAATATTTGTCCACCTTCATCACTTTGCTAACTGCGTTTGTGTTGGCAAAATAGATGGGCCGTTTCCAGTCGTTGGTAGCCACAAGGTCATACAACAACAAATCGTTTCTAAAAATACCATTTTGGGTAATGGTCCAGCTAATTTTATCGGGTATCATACTCTTTTCCGATTCTCTAACCGTTCCTGTTTCCAAAGCAGCTTTTTTGTCGATGGGTAAAAAGATATTTTTTGTGGGAATAAAGTTAATGTATTCTCCTCCCTGAATGGGTACCTTTGTATCACGCCTGTCGCTGTTAACAAATCCAATTACATCTTTAAGATTGCCACTTTTAAATTTGTCGAGAACCGGTAAATAGTTGAAGGTTCCCAACCTGTATTTTGAACGGGGAATTGTTAGCGGAAGCTTATCGGAATTGTAAACTTTTCGCGCCATTTGCGTAACGTACCAGTCGCCGGAGGCAAGCATATAGTTTACCACACGCACATCGGTACGAATTCCTTCCACTTCCTGAGCATACCATAAGGGGAAGGTGTCGTTATCGCCGTTGGTAAATAAAATGGCATTGGGTTCACACGATTCAAGGTACATCACCGCAAAATCTCTTGCCGCATATTTTCCTGAACGGTCGTGCGATTTCCAACCCTCTTTGGCCATAATTGCAGGAACAAGGAAAAGACTGATAAGGGTAACCACTATAGCAGCTACCGGGCCGTTTTTAATATATTTACGGGCACTCTCCCATAAAGCCAGCACACCAATACCAATCCAGATGGCAAAGGCATAAAAGGCACCGGCATAAGCATAATCACGCTCACGTGGCTGCAAGGGTGGCTGATTCAAATAAATAATAATGGCAAGGCCTGTCATAATAAACAGCAGTGCCACAACCCATGTATCGCGTTTACTTTTTTTCAAATGGAAGAAAAAGCCAAGAAGACCAAGCAACAAAGGTAAAAAGTAAAAACGTGTTCGAGCCGGGTTTTGCATGCTGGGTGGCAGGTTATCCTGATCGCCAAGACGCCAGTTGTCGATAAACGAAATGCCGCTAATCCAGTTGCCATGATCAATTTCTCCCTGACTTTCAATGTTGTTTTGCCGCCCTACGAAGTTCCACATAAAATAACGGATAAACATGTGGTTTAGCTGATAGGTAAAAAAGAATCGCAGGTTTTCGCCAAAAGTAGGTTTATAACGAATTTCGGATGAACCGTCGGGTTTGGTTACCCTGATAGGAACACCTTTTATATTGCCATACTTTTTATAATATTTTATGTGCCCGGGTTTTGTGTTGCTCCACATGCGGGGAAAAAAGGTTTCAAAACGCGGGTCGTAAACCGGAATGGTTCCTTTTCTATCGTCTTTAATAACGTATTTTCCTTTCTTTTTATCTTTCATGTAAACGGGAGTTCCATCTTTGTGGTCGATAACGGGTGCGTTATAATATTGTCCGTAAAAAATGGGATAAGTGCCATATTGTTCACGGTTTAAGTATGAAAGCATGCTGATAGCGTCTTTGGGATCGTTTTCGTTAATAGGTGTATCGGCATTTGCTCTGATGATTAAAATAAAAAAGGAGGAGTAACCAATTACCATTAAAATCAGAGCAAGTAATGCAGTGTTTAATGCATGGTTCTTTTTCTTGTAAGAGTAACGAATACCCCAATAAATGGCTCCTATAAGTAAGATAAAGTAGATGATTGTGCCACTGTTAAACGGCATGCCAATCACATTAACAAAGAAAAGCTCGAATTTACCGGCAAGGTTAACTGTGTAAGGGATAATAATATACATGATAACAGCCAGAATTACTATTGACAGTATGCCGGTATAAATAAACCCTTTGGTGGTAACTTTATATTTTTTAAAGTAATAAACGTAAACAATAGCCGGAATGGCCAACAGGTTTAGCAGGTGAACCCCAATGGACAAGCCTATTAAGTAGGCAATCAATAAAATCCACCGGTAGCCGTGACGTTCATCGGCCACCTGCTCCCAACGTAAAATAGCCCAAAAAACGATGGCGGTAAATAGCGACGACATGGCGTAAACTTCGCCTTCGACAGCTGAAAACCAAAACGAATCGGTAAAAGTATAAGCGAGTGAACCTACAATGCCTGCACCCAAAACAGCCCAGCCCTGTCCTTTGGTGAGTTTGTCGCCGGGTTTTTTAACATAAAGTTTTTTGGCCAGCATGGTAATGGTCCAAAACAAAAACATGATGGTGGCGCCGCTCGACAGCCCCGACATCCGGTTTATCATAATGGCAACTTTGGTGTTGTCGCCAAAAGCAAATAACGAAAAGAAACGCCCCATCAGCTGGAAAAAGGGTGCTCCGGGCGGATGTCCAACCTGTAATTTAAAGGCTGTGGCAATGTATTCGCCACAATCCCACCAGCTGGCAGTAGGTTCCAGCGTTGAAAAATAAACAGCTGTGGCAATTAAAAAAATTACCCAGCCAATAATGTTATTGAGTTTCTTAAAGTTATCCATTGTAACAAACTTTGCTTTAAACTAATTATTAAAAGGCGAAAATAAGAATTTTAAGCTACTATCTTATTAAATAAAATGTTAAAATAAATTTTTTAAGATATTTTTGCAACCAACGAAAAATGTACTATTTTTGCACCTCCAAAAAATGGAATGTCCCATGGTGTAATGGTAGCACTGCAGATTTTGGTTCTGCCGGTTCAGGTTCGAGCCCTGGTGGGACAACCTTTTAGCCATCAATCTTTAACAGGTTGATGGTTTTTTTATTTAGTTAGTGTCAAGTCTTGTATCTTTTGGTAGTGAGGTTTCTTCGTCTTCCGATAGCTATCGAAAGCAATTTCAGTACGTCACTTTGAGGTTGACCTGATATTAGTAATGTATTACCGGTTTATGAAATGCACCCTTTTTACGGATGTAAAAAGGTTAACGGTTCGTTTAAGCCAAGCCGCATGGATATAAGAATGGCAATGGCAATAACAACTGCAATTACCTGAATTTTACACGATTTATTTTTAACGTGGTAATCATTTTCATCACTATCAGCGTGTTTGCTTCGATTTTTAAAAGTAATTGAGTTTTGGTTTTTTTGCCAGATAAATAATCCGAGCATATAAAAAGCTACGGCACCCAGTACCATCCAGTCAAAATAATGATATTCACCGATGTTTGGAATTTTGTAAAGTACCAAAATGGCAGTTCCAAGCAGGGCAGGATAAACAATTTGATTTAATAAAAATTTATTAATGGCCGATTTTGCCAGTCTTTTATAATAAAGGTTGGCCGATACTTTTATTCCTTTTTGTGCGCGATGGCCGATAAAAATCAACAATACTACCGATATTGCTGCAAACAACAGCCTTAAAAAGAAGGGAACCCTGAAAGCCCGCAAAGCGGTTCCAATACCAAAATTAAACAGTGCACCCACAATAAAGTTACCCATAAACCATGAGTAAGCAATTACGTAAATCCATAAAAATAAAACTTTTATGCTTCGTTTGTATTTGCGCTGCTTACGGTAGAGCCAATCGAAAACGGCTCCAAACAGAAGCGTAATCATGTTCCCGAAGAAAAAGATAATGATAATATTGTCTCTTGTCCATGATGCTCCTTTCATGGTAAAACCATGGAAATATAATTCGCCATCGAAACCGAAAAAGGTGTACGACATCCAAATTGAAAACAAATTATACGAAAAGACAACCAAAATGTAGGCAATGATAAAATAAGCCGTTGAATTAATGATGATACACCTGTGAAAAATTTTGTCTTTAGCAATGGCTTGTTTCATAATGTTCATGGTAAATTAAAAGTAAGTTCAAAAATAGGAAAAAGGCAGTATAAATCACATAAAATTCAAAATAAATTGCTTTGCGGATGCTTACATTCAAAAAAGTGAGTTTATATTTTTAAAAATATTACCTTGCAATTGTTTTTTGAAAAACAATTTGAATTATACCGCCTATGTTTACAAATAAAACAATTATTATCACCGGTGCTTCCTCCGGAATTGGAAAAGAGCTGGCTCTGAGGCTTGCCGGTAAAAAAGTAAAACTCGTGCTTGCCGCCCGAAATAAAACACGACTGGAAGAGGTTGCAAAACAGTGCATCAATAAAGGTTCTTCCGCCGTTTATGTTTCAGCTGACGTGGCTGAAAAGGCGCAATGTAAAAATATTGTTGATGAGGCGGTTAAAGCCTTTGGAGGTATTGATGTTTTAGTAAACAATGCCGGTATTACCATGTGGGCCGAATTTGAAAAGGTAACCAATTTGGAAGCTTTGGAGCAAATTATGAAGGTCAACTTTTTTGGCAGTATGTACCTTACCCATTACGCATTACCTTATTTAATACAGTCGAAAGGCCAGCTTGTGGGTGTTTCGAGCCTT
>Ga0256831_1001124_pt1 | contig 14070 bp, 14 predicted proteins | sample 132544metaG_FD_189087 | JGI IMG/M metagenome (GOLD analysis project Ga0256831, IMG submission 189087) | Hydrothermal vent microbial communities from Lau Basin, Pacific Ocean - 132-544 | ecosystem: Environmental > Aquatic > Marine > Hydrothermal vents | place: Pacific Ocean: Lau Basin | collected...
GGGTCCTCAGGTCTTAGTTTGGTATAACTATGAGGAGGGTTCCACCCTGGGATTATGTTCCTTACCTCCTCTAGTGATACTGGAACCTTGTAGAGCCTGGGGTTCAGGACTTCGATTGCCTGTGCTAGGCGGGATCCTTTTATGTACCTGTAGGCCTCTCTTCCAATTCCGGTTCCAGGTTTCCTCACCTTTCTCCACACGTTGTCCGGCGTGTCTTCTATGACTTCTCCTGCTGTAAACTCTCCTATTATGCTCTTCGTGTCCCCTGAGACGTAGAGGATGACTAGTGACCCGGGGGTAACCCTGGGCCCTCTGAGCCTTCTTAGCTCGTATTTTTTGCGGCCAGATAGTATTGCCTCAGCGTACTTGGGCTTTATTGTGAATAGGAAAATACTGGTTTCTAAAGAGGACATGCTTAGAGCTCCCTTGATATGACCGTGTATATCTTCTCTGGGTACACGTTGTATAGTTTGCCTGAGAGCACTGCCCTAATATCACGGACCTCATGCTCTAACAACTCTATTGACGCTGCTATTAATCCTGCGTGGAACGGGTACCCGGTGAACTGGGCTAGGGAGCGTTTACGGCTCTCCCGGAGCGATGTCGACCTAGCGTTCTTCAACGCCTCTATGTAGTTCCTGCCTTCGAACATGGGGAATTTCCTCTTGAGCTCTGAGAACAGCTGCTCCGGGTCGCCGCTGTTGTTCTCGTATACCTGTCTAATTGTTGTCCAGTTGAACTTGCAGACGTTGATACCGTTGTAAGCTGCAGATAACACTTCTACCGGTGTCTTCGTCCGGGAGGAGTATAATAGGCCTGAGACCAGTGTGTAGATTAACCTGGGACACGCGACCTGCTCGACAGCCTGCTTGCTCTGTATGTCAAGGCCTTGTAGCGCCGACTGGATGAGTACAGGCCTTATGAGCGGCTGATAGAGGTCGTATATGCCTGGGTCTCCTGTTTTCTGGAAGGCTTCAAGCGCGTCTGAAGCGAACTTCCTGGCTTCGGGTGTTTTAATCCTTGCTAGAAGCTGCTTGGGTGCTTCAAGGCTTTCTTCCTCCAAGCCGTAGAGGGGGGTCCCCGGTATATCGGGGGTTACCAATGTCTCTATCGATAATGGGGCTCCAAGGGCGGTCCTCCTGAATATGCTCAACAGGTCTCCGAGGATGTAGGTGCATAGGTATGCCTTGGCCACTTTATCTGCAGGCTCGGGAGCTATCTTAGCCAGTTTCAACGTGTATTTCACTACTATCCTGTTGAGAGCCCTTTCTATCTCGCTGAAGCTCTTAGCTTCCAGTTTCTCTTCTTTTAGAACCTTGAATTCTCCCGCGTCCCGGAGGGCTTCCTCGAAGCTCTCAACTAGGGCTAGGCTCCTTATATCATCTGTCTTAGCTAGGTTTGCAAGTGCAATCCTTAGTTTGGGGAGGATTTTGGCGTAGCCCGGCTGGCTCAAGCAGCGGCACCTCTTATCATCTCTAGTGCCTCTTGAACGGCTTCTTCATACTTCTCCTCGCCTTTCTTCTCCAGTTCCTCTACCTCCTTCCTTATCCTCTCCTCGTAAACGCCGCGTAGCTTCTCTATTTCTTCATCCAGTGATTTCTGGACTTTGTCTCTAGCCATCTCATACGCTGCTATTGCTTCGTTCTTGATTTCGACAACTAGCTCCTCCGCTAGTACTAGCAGGTCGTTCGCGACACTATCGAGTTCCTCCCTGATAGTGTCCAGTCTAGACTCGAAGTCCACCAATGCATTACCTAGCCTTTCCACGTTGCTGGGCAAATACAGACACCGTTTAACGGTAATGAATGTGGTGTTAGCATTAAATAAGTTAGCTTAACCAGCGATTTCTTCGACTAGTCTGGCTATAAGGGGGAGGATCTCTTCGACCCTTCCATGTATTACCTCATCCGCCACCGGGTCGAGCGGAGTAGGCTGTAGGTTTATTATTGCTAGGAAGGCCCCGGAAGAATGCGCGTGCAAGGGGAGACTCGCCGCTGGCTGGACCACCAGGCTAGACCCTATTGCGAGGAACACCTTACAGGTTCTCGCCAGCCTGAGGGCTTCCATGTACACTTTATATGGTAGGGGTTCCCCGAAGAAGACCACGTCCGGCTTGAGGAGCCCACCGCACCGGGGGCACTTGGGAGGCTCTCCTTTCCTCACCTGTTCCAGAGCTTCGTCTATGGGGTAACGGGCCCCGCATGCAGTGCATACTGCCCTGTAGGCGTTTCCATGTATCTCTAATACTCTCCTACTCCCAGCTTTCTGGTGTAACCCGTCTATGTTCTGGGTTATGACTGCCTCGAGGAATCCCTTCTCTTCCAGCTCCGCTAGGGCCCTGTGAGCAGGGTTGGGCTGTTTGTCCCTTATTTCTTCAATCATCTCTAGGTATTTCAGCCATGTAATGTCAGGCCTAGAGTTGAAGTAGGAGATGTCGAATATGGATGGGTCTACCCTGCTCCACAGCCCACCGGGGCTCCTGAAGTCCGGTATGCCGCTTGGAGTACTTATTCCTGCCCCGGTGAGCGCTACTGTGCAGCCCTTGGCCTCCACTATTTTCTCCGCTATTCTCCTCGCTTTGTTATGGTAGCTCGTCAAGGATCTCATTTACCACCTTTTCAGCAAGTTCTCTATCCACTTGCTCGGCCTCGTCTAGGAGGTCAGGTAGATTCTTCTCTACAGCCTCGTCTAGGTCTCCTTCAACGTCTATGATCGCCCTCTTAATGATTAGGGGCTGGGGTTCTGTGACCGCGCCTTTTACAACTGCTTCGCCGTCAACGCTTTCTACGAGCAGGGCTCCCACTCTGGTTTCACCTATCTTCACCTCGTAGACAACATCGTCCAGCGGCGTGGTTCCTAGGCGGGCCACTGTGTAGCTAGGCGCTTCACCGCTGGGTTGCCTGCTCATGGTTTCCGATATTGCTTTCGCCACTTCCTCCTCGGGTATCCTGCGGAAGACTTCTAGTCTAAGTGTGTCCCAGAGCCACTTGATCTTCCCGTCCTCTACCTCGTAGTCTATTCTGACCCTGACCACGTCTCCCTTGTCTGTTTTCAGCTTGTTTACGAGTATGTCGAATAGCATGCGGTTCAACTCTGCGGCTGCTCTCGCTACTTCCTTGTTGCTGATTTCTCCAGACTTAATCTTATCTCGGAGCTGTGCGAATAGAACCCTCCTAGCCTTGTCAGCGTAAGCCCCGGCTATTATTAGTCCCGTACTAAGAGTCTGGGGCACCTCGGCTACACCCCCTTAGCCCTTATTAAACTCGGGCCACAGCACTATATATAGTATATAATCACCCGATATATAATTCCAAGGCTGTCAAGTATATCGGATAAATTAACCCCAACAGACATGGAACCGTATTACAGGGATATCGGTTAGCATAGCAGTGAGGTTCATAGCCATGCCAGCGAATCTGCCGCCGGAGGCGAAGGCGAAATATGCTAAATACCTGGACGCGAAGACGACGGAAGAGAAGATACGTGCCCTTGAAGAGTTCATATCGGCAGTACCTAAGCACAAGGGCACCGAGAACCTCATGCTCTGGGCCAGGAAGAAACTGGCTCAGCTAAGGCAGGAACTGGAGGATGAGAAGAGGAGGAAGCGGTCGGGAGGCGGCGGAATACGGTATATGGTTCAGAAGACTGGGGCGGCGCAAGTAGCAGTAATAGGTCCTCCCAACACTGGGAAAAGCACTCTTGTCCATACCCTCACGGGGGCGAAAACCGTAGTAGCAGACTATCCATACGCTACCAGGCTCCCAGCCCCCGGGATGCTTAAGTTCGAGGACATACAAATACAGCTCGTCGACACTCCTAGCCTAATGCTAGACGAGCCGGACAGCCAGTGGAACAACAGGATCATAGGTCTGGCGAGAAACGCTGATGCACTCCTCCTCGTGTTCTCCCTGGACTCTCCCAACCTGAGGGATGAGATCGTCTCAGTCCTCAGGATCCTCGGTGACAGGGGGATAGAAATCAGCAAGGGGAAAGGCTACGTGTACATAGAGAGAACCCGGGGAGTGGGGGATATAAAACTCTACGTTAACGGTAGGCTGAGAGGGTTCACGGAAGAGGACGTTAGGAAGCTATTAAGAGAATACCGTATCTATGGGGCTAACGTGTACATTGAAGGGGAAGTCACACTAGACGACGTGGAGAAAGCAGTGTTCACAAGGACAATGTTCAAGCCAGCTGTAATAGTTTTGAACAAGGCCGATAAGAGCATATACACTAGGAGAGAGCTACTCGGCCTAAGGGATGTGGTCCCTAGGGACACACCCGTACTGGTGGGGATCGCTAGGAGCGGGAGGGGATACGAGAACCTTGGCAGAGTTTTGTTCGAGAAGCTGGGGATTATTAGGATATACACGAAGGAGCCCAACGGTGAGAAGGCTGAGCAACCCCTCGTCCTCCGGAAGGGCGCTACTGTCCTGGATGTAGCGAAAAGCGTTCACTCCAGGCTAGTCAAGAATTTCAAGTACGCGAAAATATGGGGGCCCAGCGCGAAGTACCCAGGTGAAAGGACAGGCCTGGACCACGTGGTGGAGGACGGGGATATAGTGGAGATACATGCTTAGAACAAAAATATGGTTTACTGGGAGGAGAGGTACTCCTCCACGTGTTTGGCCACTTCTACACCGCTCTTCAGCGCCGGGCCTATTAGGCTCGGGCCGTGGCGCACGTCTCCAGCGGCGAAAACACCTTTCCTTGACGTCATGAACTTCTCGTCCGTCAATATAACGCCGTGGCTGTCTACCTTTATTCCACAGCAACCATCCTTGACGGGCGGTGTCGGGAGTACTCCTACGGCTTTCAGCACGTAGTCGAACTCTTCCTCGAACTCGCTGCCCTCGATTGGAACGGGCTTAGGCCTCTTCTCCGCCGAGGTTCTCACCAGCCTCATCCTGACGAACTTGACTATTTTCTTGTCTCCATCCTTCCTGAATTCTACTGGAAGAGTCAGCTCCCAGTACTTGGCGCCGTGCAGTATAAGGTTGTCTATTTCCCTCGGGCCCATTGGGGCGTACTCCTTTGACCTCCTGTAGCTCAGGACCACCTCGCTGACCTTGCCCTTGAACTCCGGGTAGCTCAGGGGTATTAGGACGCTGTCAGCTGCTGTGAGACCTCCTCCTATGACGAGTATTCTACCCTCTAGCGGGGGTACATCGCTCCAGCTCTTATATCCGTACTTGGCCATGTGGACCGCTACTATCCACTCCACGGCAGGGTAAACCCAGTCAGCGTTCTCTTCCTCGCCTTTAGTACCCATCGACCTCGTCTTCCATGTTCCAGTAGCTATTATTGTCGCGTCGTACTCGTTTATTATATCTTCTAGGTGAACCCTGTTCTTTGGCGCAACGACTTTATCCATCAGGCCTAGATCGCCGACCATGTCGACCTTAGTGTTCAACACGAACTTTACTCCCGCGTCGGCTAGTTCTTTTATACCCTTCCTAACCGGCTCCTTTGGTATTCTGGTGATAGGTATCCCGAACAGGATTAGTCCTCCTGGCTCGGGGTTCTGGTCATATACTACTACCTCGTGACCCTTACACCTGAGTACCCCGGCTGCACCTAGCCCGGCTGGGCCGGCTCCTATAATGGCTATTCTCTTACCCGTTGACTCGGGTATCGCGTCTGGCTTGCATCTGAGGAACTTCATGTCTACCACTCTCTCAAAGGCTTCTTATTCCGTGTCCGGCTTAGCGAGTTTTCCTCATATATAAATACTCACCCTCTGCTCCAGTATATATTTACAGGTTAGATAGGTCAACAATTTATACCGTAAACAACCATAAATTCCACACCCAAGGTGTCCGTTATTGAGTGAAAAAACCTTCGAACCAAAAGACCTGGCTAGAATAACGCTCGTAAGCGATCCAAGGGTCAATCCATCCGAGTGCAAGGTGTTGTATGTTCTGGGTCGAATGGATGTTGACAAGAACAGGTATAACTACTCAATATGGATAGCGTCCCCGGACAGGCCCCCATACCCCCTCACCAAGGGGCCGTCAGATACTTGTCCTAAGTGGAGTCCCACCGGGAGAATCCTGTCATTCCTCTCCCGGAGGGATGACAGTAAGAAGTCTGAGCTTTGGGTCAAACTTGAGGATGGGGAAGCATGGAAGGTATTAGAGGCCGAGGCCGGTGTATACGGCTACGAATGGCTAGGCGACGAGGAACTAGTGGTTCTGACAGGCCATGGAAAGCCGGGTGAGACAGTGCATAGAATTAAGCATTTACCAGTATGGGTGAACGGGTCCGGATACACGTATTTTGTAAAGCAGAAACTCCAGCTCGTCCGGCTTGGCGGGGAACCCGAGGTCCTAGTTGAGCCCGGTGAGGGGGAGTGGATAGGGGACTTCGCGGTAAGCCCGGATGGGAGGTATATCATTTACACCCTCGTAAAGGACGAGTTCAAACCCTATCTAAGCGAGATCCACTTCTACGATGTAATAGAAAAGACCGATAGAGTAGCAGCGGAGAACTGGGTTGTATGGAGTGTTGGCTGGACAGATGACCCTGGGAAAGCCTGGTTCACAGGTAAGAACTGGCTCGAAGCCAGGGATAAAGGGGTATCGATAGCCCACACCAGGCTTTACACAATAAACCTCGATGGTAGCATAGAGTGCCTCACATGTAGCTACCCGTACAATATATCTGCTAGTGTCAATAGTGACGGTAGAGGGCCAAGGTGCGGGAAGCCCGTTGAGTGGAGTAGGGGCATAGCATATTTCCACACATCTGTCAAAGGTAGGGTTTTCCTGGCGAAACTAGAGCCGGGGAGCGCTGGGCCACTGTTACTGTACGAGCTCGGCGACGGTAGCATAGACGGATTCAGCATAGGCAGGGACTGCATTTACTACACCATGATGAACCACAGGGAGCCGGCCGAGGTCTACTGTTATGACCCGAAGACCGATGTCAGGAAAAGGCTGACCTGGCATAATCTAGGGTTCACCAATAAAGTGTGGCTGGGAAGCCACGAGCACTTCACGGTCAAAGCCAGCGATGGTGAATCCATCGACGCGTGGATAATGAAGCCACGTGGCTTCGACGAGTCCAAGAAGTACCCTGCGATACTATACATCCACGGCGGCCCCAAGACGATGTTCGGGGAAGGCTTCATGATGGACTTCCACGTGCTAGCATCTAACGGTTATGCCGTCATATACAGTAATCCCCGGGGGAGTGACGGGTACACGGAAGATTTCGCTGATATAAAGGGAGGCTACGGTGAGAGGGACTATCTCGACCTCATGGAGGTAGTTGAGGAGGCTCTGAAGAAGTATCCGTGGATAGACCCTGAGAGGCTCGGTGTCACTGGAGGTAGCTATGGTGGATTCATGACTAACTGGATCATAACTAGGACCAAGAGGTTCAAGGCAGCAGTCACGCAGAGGAGCTGTAGTGACTGGATAAGTGATTATGGGACCACTGATATTGGATGGTACTTCACTCCGGAGGCTGTTCTAGGGAACGTGGAGGCTCCGCCGCCGTGGCTCGCGCCTGAGAAGTATATGGAGAAGAGCCCGTTGTGGGCTGTGGAGAACGTTGAGACCCCTCTGCTGATTATCCATAGCTTGGAGGATTACAGGTGTTATGTAGGCCAGGCTGTTGAGTTCTTCACAGCATTGAAGCTTAAGGGTATAGATGTTGAGCTAGCATTGTTCCCAGGGGAGAACCATGACCTGTCCAGGTCAGGGAAGCCTAAAGCTAGGATTGAACGGGTTAAACTGATACTCGAATGGTTCAACAAGCACCTAGGGAAAGGAGAAGACGGGAATGGCTCTAGAAGTTAAACACCTCAGAAAGACGTACGGGCCCATAGTGGCTGTAGACCGGCTATCATTCAGAGTGGAGGAAGGCAGTATACACGGCCTCATAGGCCCGAACGGGAGTGGTAAAACCACCACTTTCAAAAGCATAGTAGGACTCGTAATACCAGACGAGGGAGACGTTCTCCTAGACGGGGAAAGCCTACTCACCCCTCAGGGCTACAGGTTGAAAAGCCTCATAGGCTTCTCTCCGGAGACACCTGAAGCCCCGAGGTGGCTGAAGGTAAGCGAGTTCCTATACCTTATGTTCAGAGCAGACGGTATGAGCAGACTGGACGCGGAGGAAATGGCTGAGGAAGCATCAGCAACATTCGGCCTACAAGAATATATGGATACCAAGCTATCTAGGCTGAGCAAAGGACAGAGGAAACGAGTACTTCTAGCACAAGCACTAACCCCTGAGAGGAGGGTGTACCTGCTGGATGAGCCTATGACAGGCCTAGACCCAGAGTGGGTAATCAAAGTAAGAAGCATACTCAGGAAGAAAGCCGGTGAAGGAAGTTCTATACTGGTGTCAAGCCACCTTCTAAGAGAGCTAGAAGCAGTTGTTGACAGCCTCACAATAATAAAGTATGGAGTAGTAGTATTCTCGGGGACTAGGGAGGAGCTAGAAGCCAAGCTAGGCCCGTCGAAGCTCAAAGTGTTCATAGAAGTAGATAATCCGGGTTTAGCTAAGAGCGTACTGGGAAACCTCTCGTATAAGCTGGAAGAGGAGAATAATGGGTTAATCGTCGAGGCCGGATCCAAGGATGAAGTCGCCTTTCTAGTTGAAAGCCTAGTCAAGAACGGCTTGAAGGTCTACGAGGTCCGAGTCCTCGAGATTGGGCTAGAGGAGGCTTACATGAAGCTGTTGAGGGGGAAGAATTGAAGAATCTCACCGGCATAGTCGAATACGAGTTCAAGAGAATTATCGCCAAGAAAAGCTTCTATCTAATGGTTGCAATGGCTTTCCTGCCCATTATAGCCGCGGTGGCTATAAAACACTACGGTCACGGAGCCGGCCTCGGCCCGGATAAAGATTACTTATGGCTGTATCTTTACGGGACTCCCAGGAGCATCTTCGGCGGCGGAGTACTGTTCTCTGTTGTAGGGCTAGCGTCTTACATGTGGGTGTTCGCATCGCTATTCGGGGGTGACATGATAGCTTCTGACCTGAGGGATAACGGGCTACAGCTCCTTTTATCCAAGCCTATCAGGAGGATAGACTATATTCTAGGTAAGACTCTTACAGTAGTAGCTCTCCTCTACATCGTGTATCTCATAGGGTCGATCGTATCATTAGTCTCGGGGTATATTGCAGGCGGACACCAATCCAGCATCATTCTCGTTCCACTGCTTCCAATGGTCCTAGCGTTAGCGTCTATCCCTCTGATACTGCTGTCCGCCTGGATAGGGGCTTACTCGGGAAGCCCTATGACGGGGCTGCTATCAGGGATCGGGCTGTACTTCCTGTCCAGTACTATTGCAGGAGTAGTCGGCTTGACCGCCGGTAGTAGCGGAATGATGGTCAGGATGATGGATTACGGGGTTATTGATCCTATTAGGGCGAGCACCCAGCTAGCCACCTTGACCTCAATGTATCTCACAGGCATAAAGACTATGGACCTCCCTAGCCCCGGGGGGTCAGTGGTTCATTACGGTATTTCGAAACTGTTTATCGGGTCATGGGTGAATCTGGCTGTTTCGAGTGTGATCATAGCATACTTCCTAGCCAGGTGGTTCAACAGGAAGTCTTTCTGAACTAGGATACTGGCCTCCAGCATAAACCGAGGCTGGATGCTATTCTCCGGGCTTCCTCTATCTCCTCAGGTCTCGGTCTCCTCGCTATGTCTCTCCATCTGGACGGGTACCTCGATACCAGGTGCTCCGGCCTGTACTGTCCCATTATGTTGACCAAGATCCTGTCAGCGGGGAGCTTATCGGCTATGTACTCGAGTATTCTCCGGGTACAACAGTCTAGGTGGCCCGGCAGGACAAGGTGCCGTATTATCATGTCCCCGATCTCTGCTGCCTTCCTTATGTTCCTTGGGACTACATCCATGTATCTCTGTACACCGCTGAGTCTGAACGCGCATTTATTGTTGCCGTACTTGAAGTCCGGTAGCCAGATATCGATTATATCAAGCAACACCTCGAGCAGCTCTTCTGTCATGTACATGTTACTGTTCCATAACTGTGGTTTCCTGTGATGAGCGTAGAGCATGCTTTCTACTATAATATGCGCGCTGGGAGTTGGCTCGCCTCCGACATGGTTAATGTTTCTAGCCCCCTTACCAGCGAGTAGGTCCTGGATACTTGCCAGCTCTCTAGGTGTCACTGGCTTACCATGCCTAGGGTATTCCTGGCTGATATCATAGTTTTGGCAGTAGACGCATGTGAAGTTGCATCCCCCGTAGAATATTGTTCCGCTTGGGACTAGTGGGGCTTCTTCTCCCATGTGGAGGAATGCGGAGTGAACGTATGCTTTTTCGTCTAGTCTGCACGCGCCTATTCTTTTTCTTCGGTCTATCATGCATTTTCTCTCGCATAGTGCGCAGGGGTTGCTAAGCCTCCTTGTAATCTCGGCTTTCAACTCTAAGAGGCTAACACTACCCGTTCCCCCATTAACCAACCTATCCCTAGGATTTTCCATGAGCTCAAACAAGAGTTCCCTGAACCCGCTAGTTACCTGTACATGAATCCTCCACAGTTCGTCAAAGCTAAGCGTTCCCAATTCATTCTTTCCAACACCATCCACCAGGTAGTTCCTTGCAAGCATATACCTAGGAGGCACGCGTCCCTCAAGTACAAGCCTGTACCATCGCAGCCTTCTCCGAACCTCAGGGTTACGCCAGACGAGAATAGCGTCAGGCCTTATGCTAGGCCAGTAAACCATTAAGCAACACACCGCTCCCGACTATACTATAAGTAAATAATCCGTCAAAACAGGGTTTTAGGATTAATCGGTGTGTAAAGTATTGGATAACCGTAGGGCAACCACCGTGATCAGAAGAGAAGCGTTAAGGTTGAACGCTCCTATTGACCCGTTCGGCTTAATAGAGCTATACACTCTACTCAAACCACTCTTCGGCTTAGACCCGGTGACTGCAAGGGAGACTAGAAGCCTAGAGTACATGAGTGCCATTGAGTACCTATCAGGGTCTTTTAAAAAACTAGGGGTAGAAGACCCCGAGGGGCTTGCCTCCAAGCTTATTGACCGTGTTCTCTCTAAGTGCCTCGACGGCTGCCGCGACGGGGGGTCATGGTAGCAGGACTTTCACGGTTTTATACTGGGTAGGCTCAGGAAGTATCCTAGGAATATTAGTGCGACAACCACTACCACTGGGTTCAAATCCCGCCACTTACCGGTGAGGGCTTTAATTACCGTGTATGCCAGGAACCCTATTCCAATCCCGTCTGATATGCTGTATAGGAATGGCATGCTAGTTATGGTCAGGAATGCTGGTATGGCCTCAGTGTAGTCCTGAAGGTCTATCTCTTTAATAGCTCTAGCCATAAGCAAGCCGACTATTATGAGTGCGGGAGCCGTAGCGTAAGACTGGGCCACAGTGAATACCGGCGCTATTATTATACTGGCGAAAAATAACAATGCGACAACAAGGGAAGTCAAGCCTGTTCTGCCGCCTTCCTCTATACCGCTAGCACTCTCGATATATGTGGTAACAGTGCTGGTCCCTAGGAGTGCCCCGAACGTTGTTCCAAGCGCGTCGGTCAGCAGTACCTCACCTATTCTCTCGACTCTCCCGTCCCTCCTCACATATCCAGCTAGACTGGCTAGTCCTGTCGCCGTTCCAAGGGTGTCGAAGAAGTCTACTACGAAGAAGGTGAATACTATCACTGTGGCTGTGAATAGTCCTAGATCCAGTAGTCCGTGGAGATCCATCTTCATGAAGAGTGAGAAATCAGGAGAGGCTACAATGCTACTGGGTGGACTAGCTAGTCCAGCAACTATACCCGTGACTATAGCCATTACTATCGATATGAGCAGAGCCCCAGGGATTCTTAGGGATAAGAGGATCGCTGCGAGCAGCGTGTATGAAAGCGCTATTAGTGTTGGTGTACTGTGGAATGCCGCTGGATCCATTGAGAGTGCTATTAGGTGACCGTTCTCCGCTGTTTGAGCTGTTATCAGGCCGGCATCGTTGAACCCTATTAGTGTGAGGAATAAACCTATGCCAGCCCCTATCGCGTATTTGAGGTTTCTAGGAATAGAGTTGGCCACAGATTCCCTCACCTTGGTTATGCTCAACGCGATGAATACAAGTCCTTCGACGAAGACAGCTGCGAGGGCGATTTGCCAAGGCTCAACCCCAGTCACATGTTTTCTCGAGAGGATACCCGCGATGAAGGGGACTACAGTGAAGGCGAAGTATCCGTTTAGCCCCATGCCTGGTGCTAGGGCGAACGGCATCTTTGCGTACAGCGCCATTATGAGTGTGGCAAGACCAGCGCTCGCGGCTGTAGCTACGACCAATGCCTCCCTGGGCATTCCTGTAGCTGAGAGTATCGCGGGGTTTACGAAGAGTATGTAGGCCATGGTCATGAATGTTGTTAGCCCTGCGGTAACCTCTTTCTTCGGGTCTACCCGGTCGAGATCGGAGGGTTTGAGTGCATCTAACAGTTTTTTGGAGGAGGGCATGCCGATCATCCGTGTTTCTAGTTCATTGAAAAAACTTTGTTTTATTTAAATGTTCTCCATACGATTTTTTAAATAAATATGAAAAAGAAACCGGTGCCCATTTATTACCCATCCGCGCAGAACATGGAAGCCGAGGGGGAGGCTTGATGAGCCAACACCTAGAGGAGCCCTCGGGGGAGGAGGGCTGTGACTAGTTCCCTGCTGGCTGAAACCCCCTCCAGGCTACATGGAGGAGACCATGGTGAATGCGCCGGAAGTATTGAAGGGGCTGGAGCTACTGGCTGGTAGAGCCAGCTCTATCTACGCCGACTTCATCCTAGCCGGCCCGGTTAACTTGTGGTTCAAAGGGCTTCCAGGGAAGCTGGAGCCCAGGTACATACTCGTAACAAGCGAAGCAAGCGGCCCGGGGTTGGAGAAAGCATTATGCATAAACGCTCACAAGCTAGAGTGGGGGGAAGAGTGGGGCGGGATTACGGGTAAACTGGTTAGATGCAGGATCTACAACAGCTACACCGTAGAAGCCCTCGTCAACCCTGGTTTATGCGGAGAAAAATATGAGGCAAAAAGGCTTGCTAGGGACTCGGGGATAGTAATGATTGGAAACTACATGGTTAGGCTCGCCCCGCTATACTTCGAGGTTGCACTCGGAGAAGCGCTCCATGGCAAACGGTCATGCTAAAAGATTTACAAGTCCCTGGGGAAAATCAAGTATGTATGGTGGCCGCCCCATGCTCCTAGGCGTTATGAGCGATTCACACGACAACATACCCAACGTTCGCAGAGCAATTGAGAAACTGGACAAAGAAGGAGTCGATCTGATAATCCATCTAGGCGACATAGTCAGCCCCTTCACCCTCAGAGAAATATGTAGTAAAGGAATCCATGTAGAAGCGGTGTTCGGGAATAACTGCGGGGAGAAAATGCTTCTCTCTAGAGTGGCCGGGGAGTGCGGTGCAACGATAGGGGACCCCCCTAGAATCCTCCAATTGAATGGAAAGAAGATACTGCTCCTACACGGGTTCGGGCCTAAAGACCTGACGGTACAGATCGCCAGGGCATTAGCCTCCACAGGCAGTTATGACGTTGTCCTCTTCGGACACACTCATGAAGCCATGGTTGAGAAACACGGTGGAACACTATTATTGAACCCTGGAGAAACGCTTGGATACCTGACCGGGAAGGCCAGCGTCGCAGTAGTTGACACTGAAAGGCTTGATGGATGGGTGCTACCTATTTGAGCGGCTGTGTGGACGGGGAAGTTCTCAAAATACTGAAGCTACTGTCTAAACGTGAGGAGAATGAAATATGCGGCTTCATCCTCGGGGATGATAGCCTCAGCATTATCTTCCCAGTAGAGAACAAAGCCGAGAACCCTAGGATTGAATTCTACATGGACCCCCATGGAATACTCGCGGCTCACCGGCTAGCAGAGAACCTCGGGTTGGAAGTCAAGGCAATATACCACACGCATCCCAAAGGCAGCCCCGAGCCTAGTGGCAAGGACTTGGAGGGGATGAAGCTCTGGCCTATGCCTTGGCTGATAATTGGCAGACACGGCTATAAGATGGTGTCACCCAGTAATCATGAGGG
>Ga0256831_1001125_pt1 | contig 14058 bp, 12 predicted proteins | sample 132544metaG_FD_189087 | JGI IMG/M metagenome (GOLD analysis project Ga0256831, IMG submission 189087) | Hydrothermal vent microbial communities from Lau Basin, Pacific Ocean - 132-544 | ecosystem: Environmental > Aquatic > Marine > Hydrothermal vents | place: Pacific Ocean: Lau Basin | collected...
GGTTTGGTTTTAATGGCGGCAGTGCCCTGGCGGCTGATGGAAATGCCGCTATGGCTATGCTGGTGACACATATATCAGCCGCTGCCGGTGCGGGTATCTGGGCAGCTATTGAATGGCTGCGTCATGGCAAACCTTCTGTACTGGGTATTGTTACTGGTATGGTTGCCGGCCTGGGCACTATTACCCCGGCTTCCGGTTTTGTTGGTCCTGCCGGTGCCCTGGTTATTGGTTTAACTGCCGGAGTGGTCTGTTATAGTGCAACCCAGTTTATAAAAGTGACCTTGAAGCTCGATGATTCTCTGGACGTTTTTCCGGTACACGGTGTCGGCGGTATTATCGGTACTTTTATGGCCGGTATTTTTGCTTCTTCCAGCCTGGGCGTGTTTTCCGGGCAGGGGTATGCGGAAGGTATGAATATGACTTCACAACTTATGGTGCAGTTAACCGGTATTGGTGCAACTCTGGTTTATACTGCAGTGATGACCTATATCATTCTTAAAGTGGTCGATATGTTTGTCAGCTTGCGTGTTGCACGTGATGAGGAAACCGAAGGTCTGGATCTGGTGTCCCATGACGAACGTGGTTATGATTTTTAATCATAACTTTTAAGCTGTCTTTTAATATCCTCTCGTTTCCACGCTTCTGCGTGGAAACACATTATTAACTTCTCAAACGGTACATTCAGTAGAAAAAATACTGAAAATATGTTACTTTTCCGCCTCTTAGCGAAAGACTTTCCTGGTTACCAGCTTTCGCCTTTGTTTTATGAGGATATCCCCCAATGCCCGGTAAGTTATATATTCAAACCTTTGGTTGTCAGATGAACGAGTATGACTCGGCAAAAATGGCTGATGTACTTAAGGAATCTCATGGTGTTGAGCAGGTGGATGAGCCTCAGAAAGCCGATATTTTATTACTTAATACCTGTTCTATTCGGGAAAAAGCCCAGGAAAAGGTATTTTCCCTGTTAGGACGTTTCCGTCAGTTAAAAGAATTAAACCCTGATATTGTTATTGGGGTCGGCGGCTGTGTAGCCAGCCAGGAAGGCGATTTGATCCGTCAGAGAGCACCTTATGTGGATATGGTGTTTGGTCCTCAGACCCTGCATCGTCTGCCGCAAATGCTTGATGAAGTATCTACTATTCATCAGCCGGTTATTGATGTGTCATTCCCGGAAATTGAAAAATTTGATAATCTGCCTGAACCGCGTGCAGAAGGCCCCAGTGCTTTTGTGTCCATTATGGAAGGCTGCAGTAAATACTGTACCTTCTGTGTAGTCCCCTATACCCGTGGCGAGGAAATATCCCGGCCGCTGGATGATATTATTGCCGAGGTTGCCTCACTGGCTGAGCAGGGTGTGGTCGAGGTCAATCTACTGGGGCAGAATGTCAATGCCTATCGGGGTGAAACTCATGACGGTGATATTGCTGATCTGGCTTTATTAATACACTACATCGCCCAGATAGAAGGCATTAAACGTATCCGGTATACCACATCACACCCCAATGAGTTTTCAGACAGTCTGGTCGAAGTCTATAAAGAAGTCCCTGAACTGGTCAGCTTTTTACACCTGCCGGTACAAAGCGGTTCAGACAGAATATTAAGCATGATGAAGCGCGGGCATTCGGCTCTGGAATACAAAAGCAAGATCCGCCGTATAAGAGAAGCCCGCCCTGATATCTACCTGTCTTCCGATTTTATTGTGGGGTTCCCCGGAGAAACCGATGCGGATTTTCAGGCTACCATGCAGTTAATTAAAGATATTCGTTTTGATCAAAGTTTCAGCTTTATCTACAGCCCCAGACCCGGTACACCAGCCTCATCCTTACCCGATGATGTGCCCATGGAAGTAAAAAAACAGCGCCTGGCCGAATTACAGGCCTGCATCAATAAATTTGCCCAGGAATATTCCAGAGAAATGGTCGGCACTACCCAGAACATCCTGGTTCACGGTGTATCCAGAAAGAACACCGAAGAACTGGCCGGCCGAACCGAAAACAACCGGGTCGTTAATTTTGACCCACAGGGACAGGATTTGATTGGAAAGATTATTCCTGTGAAGATAACGGAGGCGTATAACAATTCCCTTAGGGGGGAATTGTTATAGCGCTCAACGCTCAACGCTTATTATAAAAAGGCCCATACTTGACCCAACCAACCTCAATGCAACTCATCCTTGAACCCGTCGATAACACCCGGCTGGTTAATTTATGCGGCCAGTTAGATGAACATTTGCGTTTAATTGAACGGCGGCTGGCGGTGCAGATTGCTAATCGCGGGAATCAGTTTAAGGTGACAGGCAAGCCGGATGACCGGGATGCGGCTATATCGGTTCTGGAGCAACTGTATGAAGAAAGTGCTCATACGATTCTTGACCCTCAGCAGATACACCTGTTTTTACAGAAATCAGGCATTGAAGAACAGTTAAAAGAGGATATTCAAACTGATACCAGCCTGGAAGGTGAAGTGGCAGTTCTGGCCGGGCGCAGTTTAATTAAACCCCGGGGTAAAAACCAGCATGACTATCTGACCCGGGTGTTTTCCCATGATATTAATTTCGGTATCGGCCCGGCCGGTACCGGTAAAACTTTCCTGGCGGTAGCCTGTGCGGTACAGGCACTGGAACGGGATCAGGTTCGGCGGATTATTCTGACCCGTCCGGCGGTAGAGGCCGGGGAAAGCCTGGGGTTTCTGCCCGGTGATCTATCGCAGAAAATTGATCCTTATTTACGCCCTTTATACGATGCGCTGTATGAAATGCTGGGTTTTGAAAAAGTCAGTAAATATATAGAGCGTAATGTTATTGAGGTCGCTCCCCTGGCCTTTATGCGCGGTCGTACTCTGAATGAATCCTATATTATTCTTGATGAAGCTCAGAATACCACCCGCGAACAGATGAAAATGTTTTTAACCCGAATTGGCTTTGGTTCTACCGCCATTGTTACGGGGGATATTACCCAGATTGATCTGCCCGGCGGCAGAGAGTCCGGTCTGAAACATGCTCAAAAGGTGCTCTCAAAAGTTAAAGGGATCAGCTTTACCCTGTTTAATTCTAAAGACGTGGTTCGTCATCAACTGGTGCAGCGCATTGTCGATGCCTATGAAAAAAGCGAATCACAAACTGCTAAACGCCAGGCTTCCTCTAAAGCTACTGGTCGAAAAAAATAATGTCCGATTCTGCCGATATAAAACTGTTTCTCGATGTACAGAAAGTTATCGACTCGGATACCATCCCTGCCAGTGAAAATATCGAGCATTGGGTTAAAACTACGCTGTTAATAGAGAACCCGGATATGGTGACGGATACTGAATGTGAACTGACTATACGAATTGTAGATCAGGATGAAATTCAGGCTTTAAATAAAACCTGGCGTCATAAAGACAAACCTACTAATGTACTGTCCTTTCCCTATGAAGGTTTTGAATTTGATGTGCCTGAAGAAGTTCAGCTGCCCTTATTAGGTGATCTAATTATCTGTCATGATATTGTTGTGGCAGAAGCACAGCAGCAGGCTAAAACTATTATAGAACACTGGGCGCATATGGTGGTGCATGGTGTGCTTCACCTTAAAGGCTATGACCATATTGAGGACAGCGATGCGGAGCAAATGGAAGCTCTGGAAGTTAGGATACTGCAGCAGCTACAATTCTCCAATCCCTATTTTTAATCTTTTTTATTTTCTGTAAACATCATTTTAATGATAATTGTCAAGTTTTTGCTAAACTTGCCGATAATTAAAATGAGTTTTTTATTCACCTGATAAAATTGATAAGGCCTTGACATGAAAAAGAATTTACCTGTAACAAAAAATGAAATTGTGTTAAAGGATTCTGATGTTATTATTTCAATGACTGATCTGAAAGGTCAGATCACCTATATCAACAATACTTTTGTAACAATCAGTGGTTTTACTGAAGACGAACTGATTGGCCAAAGTCACAATATTGTCCGCCATCCGGATATGCCGTCTGCTGCCTTTGAAGATCTCTGGGACCGCATTAAGCAGGGAGAAACCTGGACCGGTATGGTAAAAAATCGTTGTAAAAACGGGGATTATTATTGGGTAGAGGCCTTTGTTAGTCCGATTTATGATGGCGGACAACTGGTTGGTTATCAGTCTGTTCGCAGTAAACCGACTAAAAAACAGATTGAAGATGCAGAACAGCTATACAGGAAACTGAACAGCAAAGAGCTGACTCAATTACCTAAAAAATTTACACTTTCTGATATCAGCTTGCGAACCCGTTTATTTTCTGCCCTGTTTCTGGCAGCGATATTGCCGATTCTGGGGGATGTGCTCTGGTCTTTGGAAATGGTCAGCAGCCGGGTTATGGTTGGGCTGGCCTTATTATCCCCGGTGATATTATTTATCAGTGCCATACTGGTAAATAAAACCATTTTTCAGTCCCTGAACAAAGTATCTGATTCATTGCGCAAGATCACTAATGGGGACTTAACTCAGAGCCTGAAAGTTGAAACCCGGGATGAAATTGGTGTACTGCAGCTTAACTGCAAAATTATGCAGGCTCGTTTACAAACTATTCTGGGCAAGATATTTGAAGTGTCTGATAAAACCAATAATAACGCCCGGTCTTTGTCTGCATCCAGTGATGAAACTGTGGCTATGATTAAATCACAGCATGATGCCAGTCAGCAGCTACATGATTTTATGACGAAAATGTCAGAAATTACCCAGTTAGTAGTGGCAAATATCAAAAAGGCTATTGAGGCTGTTCAGAATACCACAACAGAGTCAAAGCAGGGTAAGGATATTGTGGTTAAGGTCAGAAACTCAATACTTGAACTGGAAAAGGATATTCAGGATTCGGCCAGAATTATTGCTGAACTGGATGAAAAAAGTCAGGATATCAGTGCGATTATGAATACCATCAGTGGAATTGCCGAGCAGACTAATTTGCTGGCCTTAAATGCAGCTATTGAGGCGGCCAGGGCGGGCGAACAGGGCAGAGGCTTTGCTGTGGTGGCAGATGAAGTCAGAACTCTGGCAGGCAGAACACAGGAAGCCACAGTAGAAATTAATACTCTGGTTGAAGCACTACAGCAGGGGGTTGGCGATTCTGTAAACAAAATCAATAAAGGTACCAGCCAGGCATCTCAGGCCGTGGAAGAAGTTGAACAATCAGAAAAATCTCTGGCTGTTATTAATGAAGCTGTGGCTCAGATCTCATTGGTTAATGATGAAATATCCAGTGCCGCTGCCAGTCAGTTTGAAATGACAATGCAGGCAAATAGCAGTGTGGAAACCATCAGTAGTTTATCGGAAAAAATTCTGGAACTGGCTCATAATAATAATAATGAGTCAAAAAATATGATTGAAATGTCAGAACTGCTTAATCAGCAGTTTAAAGTATTTAAACTATAATAAATGTTCAGCCAAACCTTATACTGCTTTGTTCTGAACTATCCTAAATGGTTATTTGATGTATGGGGATATTTATTTTTCTGCTGAATAAAACTTTTTGTCCATTATCAGCAATTTTGCAAGTTATCTATGGCTATTGTAAAATTACCAGTCCGATTCAATCTGGTTAACTAAATGAACGACGATCGATCCAACCCGGCTTCCGCTTTAACTGGTGGAAGCCGGGGTCTGCTAAAACGCATCGGCCAGGCGCTGGTGGGTGATATAACTGAAAAATCCGAACTGATAGAAATACTGCGTTCGGCCCAGCACCGTGGTGTTATCAGCAGTGAAACACTGTCCATGATCGAAGGGGTTATGGAAGTAACGGATATGCAGGTGCGGGAGGTGATGGTGCCCCGTTCCCAGATGACAGTTATTGAACGTAACGCCGATGCTGAAGAGATTCTTTCCTGTATTATTGAGTCAGCCCACTCTCGTTTTCCTGTGATTGGTGAAACCCGTGATAATATCGAGGGGATTATTCTGGCCAAGGATATGCTTAATTTCTTTGCCAGAGAAGATCATGCGGCACTGGATCTGCGTGAATATATGCGTCCTGCGGTTTTTATCCCGGAAAGTAAACGTCTTAATGTTCTGCTGCGGGATTTTCGCTCCAATCGTAATCACATGGCAGTGGTGGTTGATGAGTACGGCGGTGTAGCGGGACTGGTGACGATTGAAGATGTACTGGAAGAAATTGTCGGTGAAATTGAAGACGAACACGATATTGAAGAAGACAGTACCATTACCGCTCATGGCAAGGGGGTCTATACTGTACAGGCTTTAACCGAGCTGGATGAATTTAACCGCTTTTTTAAATCCTCATTTAAGTCAGACAAGTTTGATACTATTGGCGGTATAGTGATGAATGCTTTTGGTTATATGCCCTCCCGCGGTGAAGAAATTGAAATCGACGATTTCCTGTTTAAGGTGATTCGTGCGGATGACCGGCGTATTCACAGTTTACGGATCATTCGCAAACAAAAGCAGAATAACAGCCATGAGCGGGATAACAGCCATGAGCGGAATGCAGATACAGCAAATAGCACCAGTAATAGCTCTGCAGATTAAATGGCGGATTCAAAAAATCATGGGGCTGTTAATAATAATCCCTACAGTGTGCTGGAGTATCTACTACCGGGACTATTAAAAAAAATCGATAGTCCCTGGTCCAGGCTATTGCCCTTAATCTGTGGAGCTTTGATACCCTTATCCTTTGCACCGTTTAATACCATTCACCCGGTTTTTTCCTACCTGATATTTTTTCCACTGGCGCTGTTTTTATGGCAATTACTTAATACCCGGACAACCCCTCAGGGTTTTTATAAAGGCTGGTTATTTGGCATTGGGCTGTTTGCCGTCGGGGTATCCTGGCTGTATGTGGCCATTCATGATTTCGGCGGAGCACACTGGTCGCTGGCAGCCTTATTTACCGGTCTTTTTATTGCTTTTCTGGCCCTGTTTTATGCTCTGACCGGCTACTTAATAGTAAAACTTAAAAATACCCTGCGTATGCCGCAACCACTGCTGGTATTGTTTTATATACCGCTGATCTGGGTTTTTATGGAGTGGGTCAGAACCTGGTTTTTTACGGGATTTCCCTGGCTGTTAAACGGCTATCCCATGATACAGACCCTGCTGGCCGGTTATGCTCCGCTTGTCGGTATTTACGGCCTGTCATTTCTGGTGGTATTTTTATCGGCTCTGTCACTGGCCCGAATTCGTCCCTTAGTCAGTATTATTATAGCTGTTATTATCTTTACAGGCGGGGCATGGCTGGCTACTATGCAGTGGAGTCATCCTCAGGGGCAGGTTTTAAAGGTTGCCATGGTGCAGGGCAATGTTAATCAGGCGGTTAAATGGAGCCGGGCACAACTGGAAAAAACCAAAGCACACTATATTTCACTCAGTAAACCTCTGTGGACAAAGCACGATATTATTGTCTGGCCGGAAAATGCTATTCCCTCTTTTTATCATAATCAGGAACATGACTTTTATTATCAGCTGAGCCGACAGGCAAAAAAAACAGACAGTGAGCTGGTGGCGGGACTACCCGTTTATAATGCCCGGACTCAGCAGTATTATAATGCGGTAACTAATCTGGGAGGAAAGCAGGGCTTTTATTATAAAACCCACCTGGTACCCTTTGGTGAATATGTTCCTCTGGCCAGTGTACTGCGTGGACTGATGCATTTTTTTAATATGCCTATGTCAGGTTTCAGTGCCGGCAGCCAGCAGCAGCCTCTCCTGACTATTAAGGGTTATCCGGTAGTGGCGACCATTTGCTACGAAGATGTATTTTCTTCGGCTGTTATTAAGAATATTCCGCAGGCATATTTTATGATTAATCTGTCTAATAACGGCTGGTATGGGGACTCGTTTGCGCCGCCACAGCATCTGGAAATGGCCCGTATGCGAGCCCTTGAAACCAGCCGTGATCTGATCCGCAGTACCACCAGTGGTATAACGGCACTGGTGGATAACAGGGGACAGCTTAAAGCAAGCGGCCCTCAGTTTAAGTCTACTGTGGTCAGCGGTGAAATTCAGCCCAGGCAGGGTATAACGCCTTATGTTTACTATGGGAATTATCCTCTGTATGCTTTGTTTATTCTGGCCGGGCTTTATCTGCTCTGGTTAAAAAAGAAAGGGCAGGCAAAAGCATGAGTTGTAAGTTAATGCACTTTCTTTGGTATGTTTCTGTCCTGACATCCCCCTTTGAAAAAGGGGGATGTCAGAGTCGAGTAAGACGAGGATGTTTTTTCTACAGCATAGCATTGGTTCTTATACTGTTTTTGGCACAATCAGTATACGCTGAAATTATAAAATCCTATACCATTAAGCTGGCACCAGTTTGTCAGAAAAATAATACTCTAACGGTTTTCTCTGCATCGCAATTGCCTTATTTAATTGGTCGGCCACTCAGGCAACTTGCTTTTTACCATTTTTCAGAACAGTCGGAGGCAATGCAAGCTTCACTGCAGCCTATTGTCTTTCAAATTGATCAGAAAGATGAGCAGGCGCGCTTTGTGCTTCAGCCGGCAGGAGATAATAATGCACTGCTATCAGAACGAGATGAGCTGGTTATAAGAACAGAAGATCTGGGTAATAAACTTGAAAATAATCATGAAACACTGCTAAAAAAGTATAAGCTAGTAGAGATTAAAGTGTTATCAGAGTCGTTAGATAAGCCTGAATTTATTTATATTAATATAGATTCCAGTAAACCATCAGAGCCTGTCGTAAAAAAGAAATATCTAAATTACAATAAAACAGATGATGTGGTTTCTACTGATAATTTTAAAATTGGTTTTTCTGAGCTTAACCCCTTTCTGGTTGATGAATTTCACTGGAAACTTGATAATGGACAATGGTCGGATGATTTAAGCGATATGATGAAAATACGTCATAAGGGTCGCTTTTTGGGCCTGAAATTTCGACGTACCCAGGATGATTATTCTTCGGTTCTGACAGCTGTTAAACAGGGTCCATTAAGAGTGATACGGCGGACTGAAAACCGTATTAAGGTATTCTGGAAACTGAAAACGCCGGCACTGCTTATTGATTATATAATGACTCAGGATGGCTTTATTATGGATACCATCATTGATATTCCTTTTAAAATTTCTTTTTTCTTCAGCAACCTTGAAACCATTACCACCATGGACTGGAATCCTGATCAATCCGGGCATATGTCTGTTTACAGTCCGAAACTCGGGACAGACATCCGCATTGACGGTATAGACACGAAACTTAAACAGACGTTTAATACGATTGAAGATACTTACTTTAGCGTTACAACGTCTAAGGGTAATCTTGATGTTGATTTGCAGATACCCAAAAATTTTCCTGTTCGAGCCATGTTGTATCTGGCCGATAAGCCTGATACGGCTGATCCACCTGAAAATTTTCCCGGTCAGACCGGTAATGTCGGTTTTAAAACTTTGGGATGGGAGAATATTGACGGGCGGTTGTATCATTTGAAATTTACAGTGTGCATCAATAAATCCTTATAGTATGTTTTCAGTCTGTCATATATACTAAAGTTTTACAGCTACAATAATCTCTGAGCTAATTATCTGTTGAATTTATGAGTCAGGCCGTCAGTACTAAACTTAAACCGCAGTATTTATCCCAGCTGAAAGGCTCGGTATTATTGCTGCAGCTGTCAGGCGACTGGACCTGTGATATACAGTTTCCTGATGATATTGATGCTGAACTTCAGAATACGCTCTGTGCCCACCAGGAAATTGATATTGTGCAGGTGGATATGACGCAGGTTACGGCCTGGAATTCAGCCCTGTTAACCAGTATTGTGTCCCTTAATGACTTATGTAAAAAGCATGATGTAAGCATTGATACCGCCCTGATGCCCGATGAAATGATCAGGCTGCTTAAGCTGGCCCTGAATGTTGAAGCCCGGGATTCCAGAAAATACACCGGTAAACGCAGTACCTTCCTGTTTACGGTGGGCAGTAACGCCATTAATGCGGTGGCTGAAGTTGGCGAGGTGATTGCCTTTCTGCGTAATGTTTTTCATGCTTCTATGAATATGCTGCGCGGCAGGGCTGTTTATCGCTCTTCAGATACCTGGCTGGTTATGCAGCAGACCGGTGCGGAGGCTTTGCCTATTGTCAGTCTGCTTAATTTTCTGGTTGGGGCTATTCTGGGCTATATCGGGGCCATGCAGCTGGAGAAATTCGGTGCCGAAATCTATATCGGGGATATGGTCGGTGTGGCCATGACCCGTGAAATAGCGGCTATTATTACGGCTATTATTATGGCCGGGCGCTCCGGTGCTGCCTTTGCGGCACAATTAGGAACCATGAAGGTTAATGAGGAAATTGATGCCCTGAAGAGCATGGGGCTGTCACCCATTGAATTTCTGGTGCTTCCAAGAATGATCGGCATGATGTTAATGATGCCTCTATTATCGGTTTATGCCATATTTATGGGAGTTTTTGGCGGTGCTCTGGTGGCGTTTGCAGTATTGAATATTACCCTGGAACAGTATCTTGATGTGGTTATGAAAGCAGTTACGCTTAATGACCTGTTTGTAGGTATTACTATGTCCGTGGTATTTGGGGCTATTGTTGCGGTTATAGGCTGTCAGAAAGGTATGAGCTGCGGTAAAACGGCTGAGGCTGTAGGCGCATCAACGACTTCTGCAGTGGTAACAGCCACGGTTATTATTTTTGTTTCCGCCGCTATTATGACGGTGCTGTTCGGTGTGCTGGGGATTTAAGCCATGAGCCGGACTTTTCATAAAACTGATGATTCCAGTGCCGTTATAATTGTTGAAGATATGGGCATGAGTTATGACGGTCAGATCATTCAGAGGGATCTGAATTTTGCCGTTAATCAGCATGATATTTTTATTATTATGGGCAATAGCGGCAGCGGTAAAAGTACCCTGATGCGGGCTATGACCGGTTTAAACAGGCCCGATACCGGGGATGTTTATTATTCCTGTGATTTTTATGAACGGCATAATAATAATGTCGATCTGCGCACGGTGGAGAAGACCTATCAGGGCTACTGGCAGTCCGGCGAAGCCATGCGTCATAATATGATGTCACAGTTCGGGGTCATGTTTCAGAATGGAGCACTGTTCAGTTCCATGACCTTACTGGAAAATGTCTCCCTGCGTCTGGTGGAAACCACCCATTTCAGTCCACGGCGTATCCGCAAAATTGCTGCACTTAAGCTGGCTCTGGTTGGACTCAAGGGCTTTGAACATTATTATCCATCAGAGATTAGCGGCGGCATGCAGAAACGGGTATCCATTGCCCGTGCCATGGCCATGGATCCGCCCATACTGTTTTTTGATGAACCGTCTGCAGGGCTGGATCCGGTCAGTTCCAAACAGCTGGATGATCTGCTGCTGGAGTTAAGAGACAGTATGGGAGTAACTATGGTGGTTGTGACTCATGAACTGGAAAGTATTTTTGCCATTGCCAATAATAGTATTTTTCTGGATCATGGAGAAAAAACTGTTATTGCCCATGGTGATCCTAAAAAACTGGTAAATGAATGTGAAAATGAACAGGTTCGGGCTTTTCTGAGCAGAGGGAAAAAATCATGAGTATCAAGGCAAACCCCGTTGCAGTGGGTGGTTTTGTAATTGGCGCCATTATCCTGATTGTAGTCAGTTTGCTGGTTCTGGGTTCTGGCCGTCTGTTTAAAAATGATTTGCGGCTGATGGCGGTATTTCCCGGTTCAGTAAAAGGTTTAAGTGTCGGATCACCGGTATTATTCAGGGGGGTTGATATCGGTTCAGTAGCCAGTATTCGCCTGTATCATAATCATAAAACCCGTCAGAGCCTGGTGCCTGTCTATATTGATCTGAAACAGGAAGTTCTGGAGTTAATGAAACAGGGCAAGGAAGAGAAGGAGCTGACTAAGGAAGAAGCCCTGGGGTTTATGGTTCTGATGATCAAGCAGGGTCTCTATGCCCGGCTGACACTGGAAAACCTGGTATCGGGCCGACAGTTAGTAGAATTTGAAATTGATCCGAATATAAAAATAAAACTCACAGGTATTGATAAAAATTATCTGGAGATACCAACCGTGGAGTCGGATTTAAATAAGCTGCAGAACCTGTTTAAATCCATTCCCTTAAAAGAGCTTACTGAAAATCTCGTGATTACGGTAACAGAGATCAATAAAATGTTTGCCAGTGAAAAATCCAGAGGCGTTCTGCATAATATAAATGAAGCCATTGCCGGCAGCCGCAGACTGGTGGACAGTTTAAACAGCCAGATCCCGCCATTGGTGGAATCAGGCCGGGAGCGTCTGGATCAGGCAGAGGTTTTACTGAACACGACAGAAACCCAGCTGACAGAAACCCTGCTGGAACTGACTCGCTTATCCACCAATTTGAATCAGCAGTTAACCCAGCTGACTCAGTCTGCTGATAAAGCGTTTAAGAAAAGTGATGAGACCTTTGAAAATATTAATGCCATTGTTGATAAGCAGAGTGTAGCGCGTCATAATCTGGAACAGAGTCTGCAGGAATTATCCAGGGCGGCTAAATCATTCAGAGTATTTACGGAGTATCTGGAACGGCATCCTGAAGCCATTATTCAGGGCAAAAAGAAGTATTAGTTGAAAGACTTAAGGTTTTAGGCTTATGAGGATTGGAATATGTTATTGAGTCGGTGGTGGGTTCTGGGTTTTCTGGTGGTGTTACTAAGTGGCTGTGGTACTTCGCAGAAGACTGACTTTTATCAGTTAAATACCGAGGCGAATCACGCCTTAATGGGGGTTGAGAAAGGGGATATTATCGGTATCGGCCCTATTCATCTGCCGGAATATATCAAGCGTCCGCAAATTGTTACGCGAACATCTAAATACAGCCTCAATGTATCAGAATTTAACCGCTGGATAGAACCCTTTAGTGATGCCATTACCCGGGTACTGGTGATTAATATGTCCAATGAGCTGGCGTCTAATCGAATTTTCTGGCTCCCCAGAAGTGACCGCCAGTACCCACTGGATTTAAGAATGGCCATTGATATCGGCCGCTTTGATGGTGAACTGGGTAAGGAAGTCACCCTGGAATCCCGCTGGATAATCTTTGACAGAGATGATAACCCACTGCAGACTCATATCTCAATTATCCACGAACCCGTCAATGGCCAGACCTATAAAGAGCTGGTCATAGCCATGAACAATGCCCTGAACAAACTAAGCCAGGAACTAGCCCAGGCCGCCAGAACCCATTTACAGAAATAAATAATAACCTTTTTGGGCTCCCATACGCGGGTTAGAAGAAAATTAAGTATTCACTTTATTGCAGAGTTTAATTTTTCTGAGTTCAGCATCTATCTCTATCTCTCTGTTAGTTATTATATTTACACAAGAATTTATCTTCTTGTTAAATGTTTGATCATCCAATTCAATATATTTTAAGGCTTCACGTTTGGCTTTTATTAAATAGTCATCTAATATTGCGGTGTCTTTCATCAGGTTTTTACATGTCGAAAGTCGTGCTAATTTTGCAATAGTATTTGAAGCGACTATTTTTGCATTCTCAATTGACTGTTTATCACCACTGGATTTTATTTTGTAAAGATGAGCAATAAATACACCTGAACATTTTAATAAATTATTTGATGCTTCTTGAGAAAGAATATCATTAGCTATGACAGGCATATTAGTCATTAAAAAAAATATAAATAAAAAAAGAATTTTAAAAAACAGTCTCATATTTTACTCCTCTAACGCCAAAATTCGCGCCACTTTTAGCCGTCCGTTTAATTTTTTTGTGTACGCCCGACATGGGCATTGACTGATGAGGTGAAAGTCCTCTGCAGGAAGATCACGGTCATCACCCTAAATGTTTAGGAATATTATGACCTTAACTACTAGCGAAAGGCAAGTGCTGATCCGTGAGGAAAGGTGTGAAGGACGCCTGGAGCAAAACTGTGAGCTGATGAATAAAAACATCATATGAGGCTTAGCCTGAAGGTGAGTTGGCACAAGACAACGAAACCGGGTGATCTACCGGGTAGAGTAAATGATGCAGTTGTGCAGTGAAAGTCAGTTTTCTTATTCGGGGAGATCTGTTTAACCTGCGATCGGAAAGACACCAGTGAGGCTCTGGTATAAAAGTGTCTTGGCTCTTCTGACC
>Ga0256831_1001126_pt1 | contig 14055 bp, 15 predicted proteins | sample 132544metaG_FD_189087 | JGI IMG/M metagenome (GOLD analysis project Ga0256831, IMG submission 189087) | Hydrothermal vent microbial communities from Lau Basin, Pacific Ocean - 132-544 | ecosystem: Environmental > Aquatic > Marine > Hydrothermal vents | place: Pacific Ocean: Lau Basin | collected...
TGCCAAGCCATTTAAAGCTCAGAGTGATGAATACAAAGCACTGGAATACTTCCACTCTTATATGAGTAATGGTATTGCAGTAAACGGCCCAGGCTCAAGAAAGTAAGTAAGATAGTCGATAGTCGATAGTCGATAGTCGATAGTCGATAGTCGATAGTCGACAATATAAAAAAAGCCCGGTTATCCGCAAGGATACCGGGCTTTTTTACGACTAACGACTTATAACTTATGACTTTTTCTTCCTGGTTCTTACTGCCAGCACATCACAGGGTGCATGGTGCAAAATAGCATTAGCAGTTGAACCTAATAACAATTCAAAACCATTTCTGCCATGAGAACCGCAGACAATTAAATCTACCCTGTTTTGTTCCGCCAGCTCAATAATCTCCGTTTTAGGAACACCTGATATCACTTTAGAGCTCAGTTTAACATTCTCCCCTGCTGCCAGACTTTCAATTAACTCCTGCATTCTGGATTCAGAAATTTTTATAATTTCCTCTTCATCCACGGCAATGTCTTCATAAGACGGGTAAAACAGAGGATCATAAGACGCACTCATCTGGTAAAACATTTCAGCCACATAGACTACCTGTATACTGGCCTGGTAGTTCTGTGCAATTTGTATAGCTTTGGTGCAGACTCGTTCAGAATCATCTGATAAGTCCACCGCAACCAGTATCTGTTGATAATTATCCATATTGTTTCCCTGCTAAAATCAAAATTAAATCAGTATGTGTTTATAGGCTGTTTGGGTTTTATGATAATATAACAACTTTTTAATAGCTAAGGAATTTAATGCAGGTTCGTTTTATAGACACTCAGCAAAGTCTGAGTCAAATCTGTGAGGAATTTTCAGATTGTGAATTTCTGGCGCTGGATACTGAATTTGTTCGACAAACCACCTATTATCCACAACTTGCTCTAATACAGATTTGTGATGGCCAGCAGATAGCTCTGATTGATCCTCTAGCCATTAAGGAGCTGGCTGCTCTTATGGAGCTGCTTTATAAGCCTGAAATTATTAAGGTTTTTCATTCTGCTCGTCAGGATCTGGAAATCTTTTATTATTTGCAGGGCTCAGTTCCTGACAATATTTTTGATACCCAGGTTGCCTCTGCATTGCTGGGTCTTGGTGAACAGATAGGCTACGCCCCGCTGGTCAAACTATTACTCAATATTGAACTGGACAAATCCCAGACCCGCACTGACTGGTTAAAACGACCGCTAACCAGAAAACAGATCCAGTATGCTGCAGACGATGTACGTTATCTGGCCCAACTCTATCCCCTGCAAAAACAAAAACTGGAACAACAGGGCCGCTTGCAGTGGCTGAAAGATGATTTTGTTTTTTTATCCAGCAGTTCAACATATGCCCCAGCTCCAGACACTATCTGGCGAAAAATCCGTGGGGCAAATCGTTTAAGAAAACAGCAGCTGGCTATTCTGCAAAAACTCACTGCCTGGAGAGAGCAACAGGCTATTCGCCAGAATCGTCCCCGGCGGCGTGTTTTGAGTGATGAAAGCTTGCTGGAGTTAGCTGTTAATCCCCCCGAAAATAAAGCTCAGCTGCAGCAGAATTATAAACTGAGCAGTGGTTTTTTAAGTCATAATACCGCCACGTTTATGACTTTGATTGAGGAGGGGCTGAAAACCCCGGATAATGAATGTCCCATATTAGCCAAAACCCATAAGCCAAGTCAGAATGAAGAAGCCCTGGCCGATTGTCTGATGGCGGTTATTCATATCTCTGCCCGTGATAATCAAATCAGTCCCCGCTGTCTGTGCACTCGAAAAGAACTGAATGCCCTGATTCAGGGTCAACGGGATCTGGCCATTTTATCCGGCTGGCGTAAAGCTCTGGCCGGTAATGATCTGCAGCTATTCCTTAGCGGTGAAAAGCTGTTAAGTTATGCTACCGGTCAGCTCAGACTTATTACATCTCAAACTAATTAAATAATGGCTAATATTAACAGCATTCAGCAGTTTTTCTCATTTATCGACTGTGATTTTCAGTGTTTTGATATGGGGCGTATTATCCGCCCCCTTGATGCACAAACTTTACATGAGCTGGAACAAACTCATATTCCCTGTGCAGCCCCGTTTTTGCAACATATCTGGCTGGCCATTTTATTCTGGCCGGCACAAAAAGAGCCTGTGGGCAACAGCCCTGAGCGGCATAATAGCCCTGAGCAGCATAATGTCTGGTTTTTAAAACTGCCGCTGGATGAGCAGGCCCGTTTAAACCTTGCTGCACGGGATGAATTTCTACATCGTTTACTGGATGCACTCAACCAGAAACCCGATTCATCAGCTTCAGCAGGCTCCTTAAACACTCTGGAAAATGTCATGCAGGATAATCCTTATGGATTTCAACCCCGACCAGAACAGCTGGCCAATTTTCATGCTCTGGCATACCAGCACCTTAATCTGCCGTCATCCCGATATTATGCACCTGCACAGACTTTTTTTTCCGGTCAGGATCATTTTAAACACTGGCAAGCGCTGGGTTTTCAGGGGCTGGCAGATTTTGCAGCACATCTTAACGAAAGCTATCAGCACAAAAGCAATATCCAATGGTTATCTGAATCGGTTTCCAGCATACCTGCTGCCCCGTTTCTGGCACTAAGTCAGTGCCTGGAAAACCATAGTGTTTCAGAAACCTTCTGTCAGGCTGTTTTCCAGCGAGCCAATAATGAACTGCAAAACCATTCTGATTCACAGTCAACAGCACAGCTATGTGCTGCATCTATTCGTGCCACTGCCTGTTGCGCCTGCCCGGAACAGGCCGGATATTTTATCCGCCAGGTACTGAAATCCTCGGTTCATAATGATATTGAAATACTGGCGATTATATCCGGCCGGTGCTGGCCTCAGTTAAAACAGTATGAAACCCTGATGCCCTTTCTTGAATCTCTGACTCAAACCGAACATGGACAGCAGGCATTTAATGCCGTATTGTCTGATCTAATGTTTATACCGGGTATGAGAGAACCTGTTTTACAGGCATTTCGTTCACCTGAACGCTCAGAGCAGCTCAGTCAGGCCATCGGTACTTTTTTCAGCAGCCTGCAGCAAGTGAGACAATAATGCCTGAACACTCTACGACTCCCCCGGAGCCAACACATTCAGCACTGGCGGAAGATTATTCCAGACTGGATCCGAATACTATTATTGATGCGGTAGAAAGTCTGGGGTTTCTGTCTGATGCCAGAGTCCTGGCATTGAATAGTTATGAAAACCGGGTTTATCAGGTGGGCATAGAAGATTCTGTCCCTCTGATTGCCAAATTTTATCGCCCCTGCCGCTGGAGTGATAAACAAATTCTGGAAGAACATCAGTTTTCCACCACCCTGGCTGAGCTGGAAATCCCTGTGGTTCCACCACTGTACCTACCCGATTCACAGCCAGATAGCAGTTTATTTTATTATTCAGGCTACCGGTTTTCCCTCTATCGCCGTCAGGGCGGGCGGGCTCCGGAACTCACCAATCTGGATCATCTGTACCGTCTGGGTAAATTTATGGGGCGTATACACGCAGTAGGGAAAAGCGGCCTGTTTCAGCATCGCCCGACACTATCCATTAATTCCTTTATTCTCCGTCCATATCAATACATTCTGGACAATAATTTTCTGCCTGACCTTTATGTTCCCTCATACAAAGCCATTGTGGCTGATATTTTAAAACACGTAGAAAGTAAATATGAACAATGCGCCCCTCAGTTAATTCGGCTGCACGGTGACTGTCATCCCGGTAATATTTTATGGACCGATAATGGCCCGCATTTTGTGGATTTTGATGACAGCCGTAATGGCCCGGCCATTCAGGACCTGTGGATGCTGCTTTCCGGTGAACCACATGAACAGGAAATACAATTACGTGAAATACTTGAAGGCTATGAGGAATTCTGTGATTTTAACCCTGCAGAGCTTAATCTGATTGAAGCATTGCGCAGTATGAGAATCATCCATTATGCCGGCTGGCTGGCCAGACGCTGGAGCGACCCTGCTTTCCCAAAAGCCTTTCCCTGGTTCAACACCGAAACCTTCTGGGGTGAACACATATTGCAGCTAAAAGAACAATTAGCCGCATTACAGAACCCGCCCCTGCAGGTCTACCCCCAATAAGCCATCCGACTTTCAACTTACGACTCAAAGTTTATGACTTCCAGACCCCCATATCCATTTTTTTAAAGGTCTTTCCGGCAATATTCACATAACCTTTATAACGGCTGTCGCCATCACTGCTGAACTCGAATTCATACGTCCGGCAGAATTGCATATAGCCCTTAGGATGGCGACACAGGCGCAGTTTGATAACATCCAGGGTATCATCCAGAAATTGCAGTTCCAGACGACGACAGGCGGATTTTGCTTCCCGATATGCCACTTCATAGGCACTAACAGAGTTCCACCAGTAAAAAAGGATCCCTGCCAGCAAAAAAAATATGATATAATTTATCATTAATATTAAAAATTCCTCGGAATTGCAAAATTTTGCTTGCATCAGCGTGTATCGCAAGCTATTCTTAAACATGATAAAACATTTTTTTAAAAAAAGGGAATCGTTATGGCGATAAAAAAACTTCTTGCTGTGTCAGCTATTGGTTTAACAATGGGCATCTTATCCACATCAGCCTTTGCTGAAGGTGATGGTTTTGTAGAAGACTATGTAACAAATTCATATGGTCAGGTATGGAAAAACAGCTATGGTGAGTGCTGGCGTGACCGTTTTGCCGACACTGATGTAAAACTGGAAGAATGTGGCTATGAAAAAGCCATGGGGGTATCTGAGGTTGTTGTTACCAATAATGTTAAGGAAGTGGTTGTTTCTGATAACCCACCTAAATGCCCAGATGTCATTGTTCTGAAAGACCTGCATTTTGACTTTGACAGTACAACCGTAAAAGATATTGATAAAGAAAAACTGAAAGCCGCTCGTGACTTTGTACGTGCTGAAGTGCCTGAGGGTTGCCATAAATCAGAAACTGTAGATGTGGTTGGTCACACTGACAGCACTGGTCCAGAAGAATACAACCAGCAGTTGTCTTTACGTCGTGCACAAGCTGTTGTTGACTATTTAAGGTCTATTGGTGTAACTGTTAACCTGAAAGCTGTTGGTAAAGGTGAAAGTGAACCTGTTGCTGATAACTCAACTAGAGAAGGCCGTGCTCAAAACCGTCGTGTTGTTATCGATATTGATACCACTAACTAAGACGAGTTACTCAGTTCCAGAATTCTGTAGCACAGAATTTAGTCTGATAAAAAGCTGTAACAGCTCTGGTTGTTGCAGCTTTTTTTATTCATTTTATTTTTGTAACTATTCAGCGTGTTTAGATTTTGCCACAGTTCAAGGCACAATAGCTTCGCTACCTCAAAGAGGCGCACGGAGAATGTGAGCAGATACAAATACGTGACCATTCCCAGGTGCCCCTTGAGGGTAGAGTACGAAAATAACGCACTCTCTTATTAACAAAAAGGGAGGTAAAAGATGAATGCGCTGAGTAGTTACTTATTTTTTTGAGCTGTTTTATAAGCCTTATCTATATAGGCGTTCTCATAAAAGCAATGTTCCCCATTATCCCGTCCACATTAGCCGATCAGGCATTAATTAAAAAAACCCGACAATTAGCCTGTCAATGGGCATTTGAATATGCTGCAGGCAGCTCAGAGCCGTTTTACCTGCAGTTAACCCCTGAACACTTACAATTAATAACTGCAGATCAATCTGCAGGACCAGTTTTTATCGATTTTGGTTCAGGCGCTGTTGATCATCGAAGGAAATTTGGTGGTGGGAAAGGACAGACTTTAGCCAAAGCAGTCGGCTTACATAAAACCGGTTCCCCCGTTATTCTTGATGCCACTGCCGGCATGGGTAAAGATGCCTTTGTATTTGCCAGTCTGGGTGCCAGTGTTATTTTAATGGAGCGCTCCCCTGTTTCTGCTGCCCTATTGAGTGATGCACTGGAGCGAGGTCAGAATAATCCTGAAATTTCAGATATTATTAAACGCATGCGGTTTATTTTTTATGATGCAACCAATATAACTGAGAATACTATCAGGCAATGGCCAGATAAACCGGATGTAATATATCTGGATCCGATGTTCCCCCACCGTAAAAAAACGGCACAGGTAAAAAAGGAAATGCTCATCTTTCAAAAAATCACAGGTTCAGATCTGGACAGCGACCAGCTGTTGGCAACCGCATTAAATATTGCGCCCAAAAGAGTCGTGGTAAAACGCCCCATAAAAGCCCCGTACCTGAACCAGCAGCAACCCAGCTATACCCTGAAAATGAAAAAACACCGCTTTGATATTTATATCACGTCTTAAAACTCACGACTAACGACTAACGACTAACGACTAAAAATTATCATGCCCCATAGCGCTCACGATATTCCACTACTCTGGTATAACATTCCGAAAACTCCTTATCATACTGAAGATAACCAATTAAATGTTCCAGTTTAATAATACTGGCTACCGGCAGTTTATAGCTATTTTCTATTTCGCTAATGGCTGATACATCCCCTTTGCCCAGTTCCTGACGATCCAGAGCAATGACCACTCCTGCAGCTTTGGCATTGGCCTGAGCTATTAAGTTTAAGGATTCTCTAACTGAAGTGCCAGCCGAAATAACGTCATCAATAATCATCACCTTACCTTCCAGAGGTGAGCCGACAATAGTACCACCTTCACCATGATCTTTAGCTTCCTTACGATTAAAGCTATAAGGTAAATCCCGATTATGATGATCCGCCAGAGCAATGGAACAGCTTGAAGCCAGAGGAATGCCCTTATAGGCCGGCCCGAATAACATATCAAAATCAATACCGCTGTGCGTTAAAGCACTGGCATAAAATCGACCCAGTTTTGCCAGAGAAGCACCGGTATTAAACAGGCCACTATTAAAAAAATAAGGACTGATACGGCCAGATTTAAGGGTAAATTCTCCAAAGCGTAAGACACCGGTTTCCAGTGCAAATTGAATAAATTCTTTTTGATAAGCGTGCATTGTAAACTCAGATATTGTGACTAAGGGAAGCCTGAATTATACCCTAAAGTGAGTTATAATAGCGGCTATTTTTAACTACCCAAAAAATTTAAGTCCGTAATAGAGTACAAATATCATATTCACTGGGTAGCCGGTATTTTTTAATAACGAGACACTATGAAAATCATCTCTGCCAATTTAAACGGGATCCGTGCTGCAGCCAAAAAAGGTTTTTTTAACTGGATGCAGAAGGAATCTCCTGATGTAGTCTGTATTCAGGAAACCAAAGCTCAAATTGATCAATTATCTGATCCGGTATTTGCACCTGAAGGCTATTACCGCTATTTTTTTGATGCACATAAAAAAGGTTATAGCGGCACAGCTATTTACTCAAAAAAAGAGCCCGATAATGTTCGCACAGGTCTTGGCTGGGATGTGGCTGATACTGAAGGTCGTTATATTCAGGCTGACTTTGGAAATTTAAGTGTGGCTTCACTTTATCTGCCCTCTGGTTCTTCTAAAGATGAACGTCAGTTGTTAAAGATGGAGTTTCTGGACAAGCTGGAACCCATGCTCATAAAAATGGCACACAGTGACCGGGAATATATAATTTGCGGTGACTGGAATATCGTGCACAAAAAAATCGACATTAAAAATTTTAATGGCAATAAAAACCGTTCCGGTTGTTTGCCGGAAGAACGTGCCTGGATGGACCGATTATTTGGTGATGATATCGGTATGAGTGATGCTTTTCGGGTACTGAATCAGGAGGCTGAACAATATACCTGGTGGTCTAACCGGGGACAGGCCTGGGCCAATAACACCGGATGGCGTATTGACTATCAGGTGATTTCCCCGAATCTGGCCGATAAACTGGAAAGTACGTCCATTTATAAAGATCAGCGTTTTTCTGATCATGCCCCGATTATTATGAATTATAACTATGATATATAAGTATGATATATAAGCATGATTTATAATTATGATTAACCCACCAGTCCAGATCACAGAAGAGCCTATTTTATGCCTGTAGAAATTTCCTATTTTGCTGCTTTTATTGCCGGTTTACTGGGTGGTGTACATTGCCTGGGTATGTGTGGCGGTATTGTGGGAGCATTAACCTTTGGAATTAATCCCTCCATCAGCTCTAATGGTGATAAAACACCTGAGCCGCAACCGGCTAAAAATATTTATCCCTATCTGCTGGCCTATAATGGTGGCCGCCTGCTCAGTTACACCTTTGCCGGGGTTCTGGTAGGCGGAATTAGTATGATGGCGGCCAATTTACCCATACTCAATAATATTCAGTTTGGTCTGCAAATTTTTGCGGCCTTATTTATGATCGCTCTGGGCTTGTATATTGGCGGCTGGTGGGCCGGATTACGTAATATTGAACGCGCAGGTGGCATGCTCTGGAAACGTATAGAACCAGTCAGTCGGCGTTTTATCCCGGTAAAATCACCTTTTCAGGCCTTAATTCTGGGATCCTTATGGGGCTGGCTGCCCTGTGGGCTGGTTTACACCATTTTGTTCTGGTCTATTTCAACAGGCAGTGCCATTGAAGGAGGTCTGTTAATGCTCAGCTTTGGTCTGGGCACCCTGCCCATGCTACTGGCCATGGGAGTCTTTGCAGCCAGCCTGACCAATTTTATCCGCAAAACATGGGTTCGTTTTCTGGCCGGTGGAATAATCATCGGCTTTGGCCTGTTTTCTCTATTTAATATCAGTCTCAGGATGCAGGCTTAAAACTTTTTACTGAATGTAATGCTGTATTTTTCCTGACCATGTTCCGGCTTTATGTCAATGTTAAAATTGACCACTTCATGGCTCTGAACCCCGACCTGGGCAATATAATAAACAGCCTTTCCTTCCTTTATTTCCTGAAAGTTCAGCTTACGAACCTGCCCCATCAGATTCTTTAACTCACCGGTAACTCTGGATTTAACACCCGTTGGAACTCCAGTCCCTTTTTTCATTACCGAAACATTAACCAGGGCATAGTTTTTACTGCGTTTAAGACCATAATGTTTGGTCATTTCCGGCGGTAGTGAGTCAGTGGGAAAAGCATTGAAATAGACAATATGCTCATCAAACTCTTTAGCATTTTCAGCCAGAACATTGTTGGCCATCAACAGGAATACGGAAAAAATCAAAACGAAAATTGCAGTTAAGTGCTTCATATTGTCACCTTTTGTTTTTGTGGGTGTAACTTTTTATATTATAAAGTTTATATAGTCTAACTTTTATATTGCTTACCTTAAGAGTAGGTATTTTTCTGGCAGGATACAATGAGTAGTTTCCAGAAGGAATAAAGGGTAACTATGCACTTTATTAAATTTAACTCACTCAAAACGAGGGAAACGGTTCCCCCCCATCAGCCCCTTTTATTAGAAACTTGGAGATAGATGAGGGATTTAGTTCAACTTATGTTTTAACTATGTTTTAACTAAGCTTTATTAGCACGTCCGGCTCGTTTACGCTCGTTTTCAGTCAGCAGGCGTTTACGAATGCGAATACTTTCAGGGGTTACTTCTACCAGCTCATCTTCATCAATAAATTCCAGAGCCTGCTCCAGAGTCATGGTAATGGGCGTTGTCAATGTAACTGCTTCATCCGTACCTGATGCACGCACATTGGTCAGCTGTTTGGCTTTTAAGGGGTTAACCACCAGATCATTACTACGGGAATGAATACCAATAATCATACCCTCATAGACATCCACACCATGACCAATAAACAGTCGACCGCGATCCTGTAGATTAAACAGTCCGAAACCAACCGATGTCCCCTGAGCGTTACTGATCAGTACCCCATTATTACGTTTGGCAAATTCTCCGGGGATTATGGGGCCATAATGATCAAAGTTATGATAAAACAGACCACTGCCGGAGGTGGCCGTCATAAACTCTGTCTGTAAACCAATCAGACCGCGTGAAGGGACAACATACTCCAGCCTGACTCGGCCCTTGCCATCAGGCACCATATTTTTAAGTTCACCTTTACGCTCACCCATTTTTTCCATAATGCTACCCTGATGCTGATCTTCTACATCCAGCATCACGTCTTCAAAAGGTTCGGACATGACTCCGTCAATTTCTTTAGTAATAACTTCAGGACGGGAAACACCCAGTTCAAAACCTTCACGGCGCATATTCTCAATTAATACCCCCAGGTGTAATTCACCACGACCGGAAACCCGGAATTTATCGGGATCTTCGGTCTGCTCAACCCGTAAAGCCACATTGTGCAGTAATTCTTTTTCCAGACGTTCCTTAATCTGACGGGAAGTAACGAATTTACCTTCACGACCGGCAAAGGGTGAATTATTAACCTGAAAAGTCATGGTTACTGTCGGTTCATCTACCGTCAGTGCCGGCAGTGCTTCAACGGCACTGGGATCACACAAGGTATCTGAGATATTAAGCCCCTCAATACCACAGAATGCTATAATATCACCGGCCTGAGCTTCCGGTACTTCAAGACGCTCCAGTCCCTTAAAACCAAAGACTTTCAGAAGACGTCCTTTACGCTCATTACCTTCATGATCAACGATAATAACCTGCGAATTGGTTCTAACAGTGCCTTTTTTAATCCTGCCAATACCAATGACACCCAGATAGCTATTATAGTCCAGACTGATCACCTGCATTTGAAACGGGGCATCCATATCAACATCCGGTGGAGATACTTTTTCCACAATGGTTTCAAACAAAGGGGTCATATCACCTTCACGAACATCATCTTCCAGAGAGGCATAACCATAAATTGCAGAAGCATAGACGACTGGAAAATCCAGTTGATCATCGGTGCCGCCCAGACGATCAAATAAATCAAAAGTCTGATCGATAACCCAGTCCGGACGACCACCATCGCGGTCAATTTTATTGACCACCACAATAGGATTCAGGCCCAGTTCAAAAGCTTTCTGAGTAACAAAACGAGTTTGAGGCATAGGGCCTTCAACGGCATCCACCAGCAGGCAGACACAGTCAACCATGGAAAGAACCCGCTCTACTTCACCGCCAAAATCGGCGTGTCCCGGGGTGTCTACAATATTAATATGATATCCATTCCATTCAATGGCGGTGTTTTTGGACAAAATCGTGATGCCACGCTCTTTTTCCAGCTCATTGGAATCCATCATACGCTCGGAAACTTCCTGATGGTCACTAAAGGTACCGGATTGTTTGAGCAGTTCATCGACTAGGGTTGTTTTACCATGATCAACGTGTGCAATAATGGCAATGTTTCTGATTTTACTAATATCTTTCACTGTGAAAGTCCAAAAATTAAGCTAATATTTAAAAGGAATCATTTAACGAACTGCGTATTATAACGGATTAAGCCCAACAAATCAGATATTTGTTTCCTGAAACAGCAATTGTTCACAGAAAATTAAAGATTCTTATTATTTAACCGATACTGTAATTAATCCAGCAAAATCAGATACCCATAATCAGGACTGAATGATGACTATGACAGCGATGCAGACAGAAAATTTGCAGCCTTCTGCCAGCCTTTCACCGGCTCAATACAGTAATGGCCTGAGAGCCTTTACCTTCTGGGTTTCCAATACCCTTTACGCTATTGATATAGCCAGAGTTCTGACCATCAGCCAGAATATGGACAATATTCAGTCCTTGCCATCACAGGCCAAAGGTCTGGTGGGTATGATAGAATTTCAGGGCAATGCAGTACCTGTGCTTGATTTTGCAAATTTACTCAGTTTTAATTCCGGTGTGGAAAAAAATGCAGAATTAATTCAATTACTCAATGAGCGGGAAAAGGATCACGTTGACTGGGTTACTGCCCTTGAAGACAGTCTGATAAATGATGTGCCTTTTGTAAAAGCAAAAGATCCGCATAAATGCGCATTTGGACAGTGGTATGACCATTTTAAATCCCGTGATGAAACTCTGATAGAAGTTCTTGCAGAGTTTGATAAACCCCATAAACAGATCCATGCCATGGCCGATAAAATACTCAATATGAAAAAAGACGGTGATCTGGAACTCGCCAATCAATTATTGCGCTATGAACGCAATGTTACATTAAAACGTCTGATGAAACGATTTGAGCAGGCTCGGACCCATTTAAAAGAATCCTCCCGTCAGGTGCTATTATATGTGACTGAGGACGGCTCATCACCCACAGTAGCCATACGCATAGATGATATTAATGATGTGGTGGACTTTAAACCGGAACAATTCAAGCCCATGAATAGAATTAATACCGTTTTAAACGCTGAAGCGGTAAAAATTGTGATCGCCTATTTAAAACAAAACGATCAGGCAGACTGCCTGCTGGTTGAAGCCGGTAATTTGGTTAAGCTGGCGCAAGGAGCGTAAGTTATTAGTCGGTAGTCGGTAATATTTTCCTGCCCTCTACTTAAAAAGGGGGATTAACGGGCTGAGTCTTCTGAAATTACCTGTACCTCGAAAATTACACCATCTACCCCGGTAATACTGATCTGGGTGCCGACCGGGGCATCTTTGCCTCTGACCTTCCAGGTCGAATCATCGACCTTGATTTTGCCCATACCATTGATAATAGGTTCCACCAGATAAAAAGTCCGGCCAATGTATTGCTCTGCCCTGCGGTTCAGTTTCAGATTATCGGACTCGGGGGTAAAATAAGATTGTGTCCAGCGCCATACGATAATACTACTCACCGAAAGCAGTGCAAAGATCACCAGCTGCATCTGCCAGCTCAGGTCTGGAGATATTATCATGACAATACCTACAATACCTGCCGCAATACCCAACCACATAAGAAAGACACCGGGACTTAACATTTCCAGAATGATAAGCACCACAGCCAGTGTCAGCCAGTGCCAGAATTCCAGATGCATAACAAAAGATTCCATATTTATTCCGTTTAGAGTTCAGGGGCTGCTAGTCGTTATTTTTGGCATACACTTCTTTGGCCAGTTCACCAATACCGCCAATGGCACTGATAACCCCGGAAGCTTCCAGCGGCATAAAGACCAGTTTCTGATTGTCTGCCATACCAATTTCCTTTAAGGCTTCGACATATTTTGTGGCCACAAAATAATTAATGGCATTGATATCGCCTTTTTCAATAGCCTGAGAAACCATCAAGGTAGCCTTGGCTTCAGCTTCTGCCAGACGTTCTCTAGCCTCTGCTTCACGAAAAGCGGCTTCTTTATCACCTTCCGCTTTTAATATAGCCCCCTGTTTCTCACCTTCTGCGCGCAAAATTTCTGCCTGACGCTCACCTTCTGCTTCCAGAATACTGGCACGTTTTTCCCGTTCCGCTTTCATTTGCCTTGCCATGGCATCCACCAGATCCATTGGCGGCGCAATATCCTTAATTTCAATACGGGTCACTTTAACGCCCCAGGGTGTGGTCGCATCATCGACCACATTCAATAGTTGTGAATTGATCTCATCCCGTTTGGACAATAATTCATCCAGATCCATAGAGCCCATCACAGTACGGATATTGGTCATGGTCAGGTTTAAAATGGCGTGTTCAAGATTATTGACTTCATAAGAGGCTTTAGCACTGTCCATAGCCTGGAAAAAAACCACTCCGTCTACTTTTACCATGGCATTATCCTTGGTAATAATTTCCTGAGAAGGGACATCCATTACCCGCTCCATCATATTGACACGCTTACCAATGGCATCAATAACAGGAACAATAAAATTAAGGCCGGGTCTGAGAGAACGGGTATAGCGGCCAAACCGCTCTACCGTAAATTCCATACCCTGATCCACTTTTTTAACCCCTAAAAAAATCAGTATTACGGTGAACACCAGTAAGCCCACTACAAATACATCTAAACCTGCCATATATTTCTCCCGATTGCTGTTTTACTGTCCATAGCCTGAGACTCTTACGGAGTTCAAATTACGCTGAATAGTTACAAGTTCTGTTACTTATAAGTTGCCTTAAGAGTAATAGACATACCTGCCGGCATCAAGTTAAAAAACCAGCAGTTCTCGCTAAGATGAACCATTGAGCTATAGCAACGTTTAACAAGCAGATGAAAAAAACTTTTCGCAGTAACTTTAGAAATACCAAAAAAATAAAATAAAA
>Ga0256831_1001127_pt1 | contig 14054 bp, 8 predicted proteins | sample 132544metaG_FD_189087 | JGI IMG/M metagenome (GOLD analysis project Ga0256831, IMG submission 189087) | Hydrothermal vent microbial communities from Lau Basin, Pacific Ocean - 132-544 | ecosystem: Environmental > Aquatic > Marine > Hydrothermal vents | place: Pacific Ocean: Lau Basin | collected...
AGCCCAGGTGGTGCTTGGGGCCCAAAATTATGATGCCGAGGTGCGATTTTCCGGCAAAACAGCTGTTTTTATGGGAATCTGGCCATTGCCCAACGCCAACTCCATAGATGTGATCAAGCGGGTACGCTGGGAAATGGCGAGCATAAAAAAAGGGCTGCCCACCGGTATGCAGGCGCGGGTGGCCTATGACGCCACCAATTATATCAATACCGCCATTCATGAAGTGCTCAAAACCCTTGGCGATACCCTGATTATCGTGGTTGTGGTCATTTTTCTATTTCTTGGTTCCATGCGTTCGGTACTGGTACCCGTGGTTGCCATTCCCCTGTCGCTTATCGGGGCGGTTTTCCTGATGCAGTTGTTCGGCTTTACCATCAACCTGCTGACCCTGCTGGCCATTGTTCTGTCGGTTGGATTGGTGGTTGATGATGCCATTGTCGTGGTTGAAAATGTCGAACGGCACATCAGTCTTGGGGAGACACCTATGCATGCCGCCCTGCTCGGCGCCCGCGAGCTGGTCGGACCCATTATCGCCATGACCATTACCCTGGCAGCCGTCTATGCACCCATAGGCCTGCAGGGTGGTCTGACCGGCGCCCTGTTTCGCGAATTTGCCCTGACCCTGGCAGGAGCTGTGGCCATTTCAGGGATTGTGGCCTTGACGCTTTCTCCCATGATGTCTGCATATCTTCTGCGGCCGGGAATGGAAGAGCATGGACTGGCTCGCCGGATTAGTGAGGGTTTTATTCGTATTAAAAAGTGCTATGGACGGGCGCTTGATGCTGTCCTCACCACCAGAACACCGGTTTATGTGGTCTGGATTGTGTTGAGCCTTCTGATAATTCCCATGTTTCAGATGTCTTCCCGGGAACTGGCGCCAAAGGAAGATCAGGGGGTAATCTTTGGTATTTTTGATGCTGCGGCCAATTCGACCATTGACCAGACCAGTCGCTATGCCGCTGCCGCCAACAGGGTGTTCATGTCTTTTCCGGAAACGGATTTCACCTTTCAGATTACCCTGCCGACTTCGGGATTCGGCGGTATGGTCACCAAACCCTGGAATCAGCGAAGCCGGACTATCTATGAACTGCTGCCCAGGGTCCAGCAGAAATTGTCCACCATTCCCGGCATACGGATGTTTCCGGTTCTTCCCCCTGCTTTGCCAGGCGGCGGCCGTTTTCCGGTTGAATTCATCCTCGCCTCAACAGCAAGTGAAGAGCAGTTGCTCCAGTTTGCCCGTCAGATTCAACAAAAGGCCATACGCAGCGGCATGTTTGCCTTTCCCCCGATCATCGATCTGAAAATAGATCAGCCCCAGTCCAGATTTGTCATTAACCGTGACCTGGTTGCTGATCTCGGCCTTGACCTGCAGCAGGTGGGAAGCGATATCAGTTCCATGCTTGGTGGAAATTTTGTCAATCGTTTTGATATTGATGGACGCAGCTACAAGGTCATCCCCCAGATTCAACGCCGGGACCGGCTCAACCCATCGCAGCTGAAAAATATCCATGTGACCGGCCCGGACGGCACGCTTATCCCTTTAAGCACAGTAGCCGATCTTAAAAACAGTGTTGTGCCGCGCTCGCTGAATCGATTTCAGCAGCTGAATGCAGTGTCGATAAGCGGGGTGGCGATCCGTCCCCTGGATGAGGCCCTGTCTCTTTTGGAAGATGAGGCGGCACGAATACTGCCCAAGGGATATGTTATAGATTATACCGGTGAATCACGACAGTTACGGACCGAAGGTAATCAGTTCCTGCCCACATTCGCTCTCGCTATTGTCCTTATTTTTCTGGTACTTGCCGCCCAGTTTAACTCCTTTCGGGATCCATTTGTCATTCTTGGTGGTTCCGTGCCGCTTGCCCTGTTTGGCGCCCTTATTTTTACCTTTCTCAAAATGCCGGACCCAAATGTCCCGTTCTGGACCCATGGATGGACGACAACGTTAAATATTTATTCCCAGGTCGGTCTTGTTACCCTGGTCGGGCTGGTGGCTAAAAACGGCATTTTGATTGTTGAGTTTGCCAATACACTGCAGGAGCAGGGAAGAGAAAAAAGAGCGGCGATTCATGAGGCAGCCATGATCCGCCTGCGTCCGATTCTCATGACCAGTACGGCAACCGTTGCCGGACATTTTCCGCTCACCCTGGTGACCGGAGCTGGGGCTGCTGCCAGAAATTCCATCGGTCTTGTCTTGGTGGGCGGCATGACCATCGGCACCCTGTTCACCCTTTTTGTCGTCCCCGTGATCTATATGCTGGTGGCCCGTGATCATGGGAAAAACAGGAAAGATGCATTCCATGCATCGCAGGACGCGGAAAAGGTATTGCCTTTGCGGGATTAGTTTGTTATAAAGAATTATTATTAACTATTCAGGAGGGATGACCATGACCGATAGACGCCTATTTTTAAAAACATCGGCAGTTGCAGTGTCTGCGCTGGCCCTGACAAGTGCCCGTTCTTCATTTGCCTCTGAAGGTTGTGCATTGCCAGGCGTTATTTACAGCAAGGATAATCCCGGCAGGTGGGCCAAAAAAGTCGGCAGTCATTCTCCGGTTGTGACGGTCAACGGCGATAAAATTCAGGTAGAAACCAAACATCCCATGTCCGATGCCCATTTTATTGTTCGTCATACCCTGGTTCTTGCCGATGGAACTGTTGTAGGTGATAAAACATTTACCCCCAGGGACAAGCCCATATCCACATATACCCTGCCCAAGGGCTATACGGGTGAGGTGTATGCGACCAGCTTTTGTAATCGTCATGACTTCTGGTTGACGAAGACGGCCATATAAGGGGGCTTGGAAAACAAGTAATCCGTTACAGTTGTATAAGACGCCGCGTCCTTTGGACGCGGCTTTTTTTTTGTGTTCTTTTGAGGTAGTATGAAATATTCTTGATATAAGGTGCTGGAAGAGGGGCACCGTATATGAAAAGACGACCAGGCTCGCAAATTTCCCGCCGGGCGGTCGTGCATAGTGTGTTTGTTCTCTTCGGATTTGTACCCTATGGCGGATTTGACACAACAGAGTCTTGACAAAGATTGGGATCATGGTTTGCAGGACCAGCAGGTCAGGTCGAATATTCTGCTGATTGTTCTGCTGACCCTGGTTGCCGTATTTATTATCTGTATCGGCAGTGATCGCATCGTTCAACAGGTGGCCCGGGGCCGTCAGAAGATCATTACCGATCACCTTGCCTTTCAGATCAATAATTTTATTGTCCAGCGCTTTGGCAATGGTGCCGCAACCCTGGCTAAAAAAAAGGTGATTATTGATGCCTGTTTTGGCCGCACCGCCCCTGACAATGATCGGTTACTGCAGGTTCTGGTCACGGCGCGGGATGTTTTATCCGCCTCCATTGTGTATCTCCTTGACCACCGGGGCACGGTGGTCGGCTGTTCTCCATATGGGCCGGACAATGCCACCCTTACCGGAAATAATTATGGTTTCCGTCCCTATTTCAGGCGGGCCATGCAGGGTGAACAGGTGCAGTATGCCGCTGTCGGCGTAACCACCAAAAAACGAGGGATTTATATCAGCGCCCCGGTCACAGGACCGCAAGGACGAAAGGTTATCGGGGTAGTTGCCATTAAAATCAATCTAAAGGCCGTGGATTCACTTCTCCGTGACCCATCAAACCGGTACACGACATTTCTCCTCTCTCCTGATGGTGTTGTTTTTGCAACCAACAGGGAAGAATTTCTCTATCACACCGCCTATCCGCTAACCGATTCCAGACGAAAAAAAATACGGGCGAGCAGACAATTCAGCACTTTTTCCCTTACGCCCCTGCCCTTTGTGCTCCTGGACGACATCGTACATCTGGATAATAAAAGAATGCTTGTCATCCGTGAAGCCGTTTTGCAGAAGGGGTGGCAACTGGTAACCCTGCAGCCTGTTTCCCCTCCCTGGTTGGTAATGGTGGTACTCGGTTTTCTGGTGGTCGTTTCCGGTGCGGTGTTTATACGGATGGCCCTGCATTCGCAAACGGAACGGCAACTGACCGAGCAGATAGATCGCGGCCGGAGGCAGAGTATTCTTGCCGAGACCGCCCGCCGTGAGACGCGACGAGAATTGGAGACAATTTTCAGCGCCAGTCTTGTTGGGATTTTACTGATTCGAAACGGCAGGATCACCAATGCCAATGAGCGGGTAGGGGAGGTGTTCGGTTATTCGAAATGGGAAATCCTTGGCGGTAATCCCCGGATGTTTTTTGCCGATAAAAAATCCTATCTTCATTTCCTCCATACCTATGCCCGGCGGCTTGCCGTCAGTGATCTTGATCAGATTGAATATACACTTCGAAAAAAGGACTCCACTCTGATACCATGCACGCTTTCCGGTAAGGCGATAACACCCGGCAACCTGTCATTTGGCGTGGTGTGGGTCGTCCAGGATATTTCCCGGCAGAAGGCGGTTGAGCAGGAACTGCAGGAAGCCAGGAAAAATGCGGAAGCGGCCTCCCTGGCAAAAACAAATTTTCTTGCCAATATGAGCCATGAAATCCGTACCCCCATGAACGGTATTATTGGTTTGTCAAATCTGCTCCTGCAGGAAAAGGTGGAACCAGGCCACTATAAATATCTCACACTTATTCATCGCTCAGGTCTGCGACTGCTCAGTCTCATCAATGATATGCTTGATTTTACCAAGGTCGAGGCAGGACGGATGGAACTGCAGGAAGCGCCATTTTGTTTGCGTGATCTTGTTGAGGAAATAACCCTCCATCTTGAAGTGCTGGCCCGGGAAAAGGGGCTGAGTCTGGACGCTCAAATTGACGCCGATATCCCTGACCAGCTGATCGGGGATGAGGACAAGCTGGCACAGATTTTGTTAAACCTTGTCGGCAATGCCGTAAAATTTACCCGTGAGGGCAGCATCACTGTTCAGGTTTCGCTTCTGGTGAATCAGGTGGAAAAATCCATGGTTCGTATACTGTTTGAGATCTGTGATACTGGAATAGGTATTGAACCGGCAATGCAGGAGACCATTTTCGAGGCCTTTACCCAAGTCGACACCACCCCCTCCAGGCGATATGGAGGCACCGGTCTTGGTCTTGCCATTTCCCGAAAAATTATCAGATTGATGGGCGGTGATATCCACCTGGAAAGTGAAGAGGGCAGGGGAACAGGCTTTTATTTTTCCATACCTTTTACTGTTGCGCAGGAAAGAACTCTACCATCACCATCTCAATCCTGCACCGCTGATACTTCCGGGGCCGCAAATCGGTCGTTTTCCTGTTTTGAGGATAAGTCGATCCTGCTGGTCGATGATGAGTTTATCAATATCACCCTGGCCGAAGCCCTGTTGACCAATATCGGATTGACCGTGCATTCAGTTACAAACGGCAGAGAGGCCGTGCAAGAATGGAAAATGAGACGGGACTTCGACTGTATTTTTATGGATATTCAAATGCCGGAAATGGACGGTTTTGAGGCGGTGGCAAGGATACGCTCCGAAGAGAAGGCTGGTAGTCATGTACCGATTATAGCCATGACCGCCCATGCCCTTGACGAAGACAGAAAGAGATGTCTTTCCGCGGGCATGGATGATTTTATTGCAAAACCTATTGATCCTGATACCCTGACGGCCCTGCTGCAAAAATATCTGTGCACAGGTGAGCGCAACTCCGAACATCCCGGGTTCGGGGCCGCCTGATTATGAAGCGTTTTTTTTCCCTGCTGTTGGGCCTGTTGGTCCTTGCCGGAATCATTTATATGCTGACAATCGGATCGCGGCATGTTGATCTTTTAACCCTGGTTCCCCGGCAAAGCGGCGCCGTTATCACCTGGGACCATCCGGCCCGGGACTATCAACGGTTTGTCCAGACCAGGTTAGGGAAAAATATCGGCAGTATAGATTGGGAGCGCCTTCTTGTGGCCCTTGGACTGCCCGATGCCGATATTTCGACAATCTCAACATGTGTTAAGCTGTGGCATGTTGTAACGGAAAAGCGATTGCTTCAGGATGTTCTTGGAAAAAAGATCGTTCTTGCCCTTGTACCCACCAAGGGATCAGCGCAATCCCTATCCCGTCCTGCCATGCAACCGCTGTTTCTTGCCGTTGTCACAAAAGGACACACAGCCAACAGGTTCCGCTCCTTTCTTCAATCTCTCCAATCGGTTACGCCCCTACCCACCCTGAGCTATCAGGGCTATACCATTTATGGTGTTACCATACAAAACATCGGTCCCCTGTACATGAGCTGTGCTCAAGGCGTTTTTCTTGCCGCCTTTGATCCGGCACCGGTCAGGCAGAGCCTGGACCTGCTGTTGGCCGGACTGGTGGGTGACGGCAACACAATCAAGGAAAACCAGAACTTTTTGCAGTTGAGGCGGCAGGCAAAAGAGTCGGCGGATTTTTTCTGTTATCTTGACCCAGTGTTACTTGCTGCCAAAGTTGTACGCCTTTCGGCAGGGCATGGAAAAATAACCCAGGGATTGCATAATGTTCTGCAACGTTTTGTGGACAAAGGCCTGCGCCGGCTTGCCTGTTATCATCGCAGGGAGAAAAAGGTCCATCAGCTGAGCCTGCTCCTTCATTTTGATCAGGAATCACTGCCGCCTTTTCAGAAACTCCTTGCCGGCCGTCCTCCCTCGGTTGACCGGGAACTCGCGCGGACAACCGGTAATCTGCAGCTCTATTTGCGATCAAACTGGCTTGATTTACCCGCCTGGTGGCGAATGAGAGTCCATGAGAATACCCGCAAAGATCTGGAACGGGCCGAGCGCCTTGATAGAGCTGTCCGCAGGTACACGAATATGGATATGGAACGGTTCCTTGGTCTTTTCGGGCACCGGTTCAGTTTGATTGTTAAAGAGTTTAAAACATCAAGTTTTTTTCCCATACCAAGGCTGTGCCTGCGGATCGCGTTGACGGATAAAACCGTTCTGAAAGATCTGCTGGAAAAATTTGTCGCCCAACTCCCGCATCGACGCGAGAGAGTTGCCGGTGTTGAGGTTGTGTCAATTCTTGCCGCCGGAGGTCTGATGCAGCCCACCTATGGACTGTCTGATCATGATCTTTTCGTTTTTGATGGTCGGGATCTGGCGGATGACCTGCTCGCGCCCAGGGTCTTTCTTACTGATGATCCTGATTTCTCACGGGTCGCTCTCGGCAGTGACCAACCGGCAAATCTGATTTTTTTTACAAGGATGGAGCAGGTGGCCCAAAGTCTTAAGGAAGCGTCTTCCTGGCTCGGCACCATTATCGGCATCCAGGACAACAATGGAGGAGTTAGGAGTAAAATACTGGTTGATCAACTGGCCCTTCCGGTTTTTGATGGTCTGACCATGTTCAAAACCGGTTTTGTCATTGGACGGACCAGACCGGGAGAACTGGATATGACGGTAAGGCTGCTCATCCGTGATGAGTAAGGGAGAACAGGATAGCCCCAGTATACGTAAATATGGTTGAAAATGTAGAGCATTATGGAGCCGGCATGGAAAAATTAGTTACCGAGCTGAAAAAGCTGGTCGAGTTTAAAAAGGACATTGATACAGGTGATATTGTACTGATTGCCGCTGAAAATCCACAGATGCTGGCTTTTGCGGTCATTACCGATATTGTTCGCGATCCTACCAGAAAAGATTCCTGGTGGCATGTAAGTATGCGTATGCTGTCGGTACCGCTGCAATCGGTCACCTGGACATTGCGGACGGAACAGATGTGCGGTCGGGAAATTTTTACCATGGGCGGGGATAAACGATTCATGGCCCCGGTCCGTATCATGCCGTCCGGCAAGGGCAAAACCGATTCCGAGTCTCCTGCGTCAAATAATGATGTCGCCCCTGAAAGAAAAGGTCCGGGACTGCGGGTTGTCAAGTAATGGTTGTCCGGGAGGAAATGGTGGTCCGCAATCATTGTGGTGTCCATGCCAGGGTGGCCACGGGCCTTGCGGCAATAGCACAAAAAGACAATGTGGAAATCAAACTTGTTTCCGGGGGGCGGACAGCCGATTGCCGCAATATTCTTGAGGTCCTGTCCCTGGCCCTGGTCAGGAACAGCCGTGTCGGGGTGCTGGTCAGTGGACCCGGGGCCAACAAGGCCCTGGTCGCTGTTCGTAAACTGTTGACCGGGACGGAATTTAATGAATGCACAGGAATGCAACCGGTAGGTTCCCATGGATCTTGAGACAAAGCTCTCCTGTGAAGAGCCACAGATCATCTTTGGTATCGGCGCCTCTCCGGGTATTGTTATCGCGCCTGCCCGGGTATTCAGACGCCGGACAGGCAGCGCTGCCTGGCGCCGGCTGACACCGGACCGGATTGATGGTGAAATCCAGCGGTTCCGGGAGGCTGTCACCACGGCGGAACAGGAACTGCGACAGCTGCGCGCCAGCCTGGCTGATGATCTCTCCGATGCCCTCTCCATTATTGATTCCCATCTGCTCATGCTCAAGGACCGAATGATCCTTGAGCGGACAGTGGAAATTATTCGCAACCACCATATCAATGCCCACTGGGCGTTGGCAACAGCGCTTGGACTGGTTAAAAAGAAATTTGATTCCATTGACGACCCCTATATCAAGCAGCGGTATATGGATGTCAAGCATGTTGCCGACCGGATATTCGGTGTGCTTTCCGGCAGAGCGGATGAGCTTCTCAGTGACGATACGGCAAAGGTTATTGTCATCGGCCATGATTTTTCTCCGGAAGATATCCTGCACATGCGGGCTGATACCGTTCTCGGATTTATCACCGAGGAAGGCGGGATAACTTCCCATACCGCCATTGTGGCGAGGTCTCTCGGCATTCCCGCCGTTGTCGGCGTCAAGGACATTACCTGTATCTGCGGTTCCGGGGACCGGGTAATCCTAGACGGATTTTCCGGTCGCGTCTGCCTGCATCCGACTCCGGACCAGCTCAACCAGTACCGGGAATATGACCGGCAGCACCGGTATTCTATTCGGGAACTTGCCCATTATGCCGATTTGAGCTCGGAGACCCTGGATGGTCATCGGGTACGTCTTGCCGGCAATATTGAAATGCCCGGTGAAATAACGACCATCCAGCAGCATGGCGGAGAAGGGGTCGGTCTTTTCAGAAGCGAATTTGACTTTTTTTCCCTCTCCTCCCTGCCCGATGAAGAGATGCTTACCCGCATCTACGGCAAGATGATTGCTACCCTTAAGCCATTACCGGTAACTATCCGTACTCTTGATGTGGGCGGCGATAAATTCAGCAACCGTCTGCCCCATACCGGTCCCCGGCTTGATCTTGAACGCAATCCCGCCCTTGGGCTCCGCTCCATCCGCTATTCCCTGCGTGAACCGGCTCTGTTCATCCTCCAGATGCGTGCCCTGCTCAGGGCGTCTGTGCATGGAAGGCTGCGCATTCTGCTGCCCATGATTTCCTCTCCTTCGGAAGTGTTGAATGTCAAAGCGCTCTGCGTGCAGGTCTGTCGTGAACTTGAGCAGGAGAAAATCCCCTTTGATGACCAGGTTGAGGTCGGTATCATGATCGAGGTGCCCAGTGCCGTCATTCTTGCCGACTCCCTGGCCACTGAGGTGGATTTTTTCAGTATCGGCACCAATGATCTGATCCAGTATTCTCTGGCTATTGACCGGGGCAATCAATACGTGGCCCATATGTATGAACCTCTTCATCCCGCTGTGTTGCGGATGATAAAACAGACCGTTAATGCAGGCCATCAGCAGGGCATAGAAGTCTCCATGTGCGGTGAGATGGCGGGAGATCCGATGTGCGCGGCGGTTCTTCTCGGACTTGGCCTTGATGAACTCTCCATGCGTCCCTCGGCCATACCGCATGTCAGGCGACTGTTGCGAGGTTCCCGCTATCAAGAACTGACGGCCCTTGGCAACAGGATACTCGCTTGTCGGGACGTTGAGGAGATCCACCAATATCTTGGCCGTTATCTTCCCCGTCACTATCCCGAGGAGTTTTGTCATGCATGATGGCGTCGTAAAAACTTCGATCTATGGCGTCCTGTCCCGGGGCGATTCACAACATACTACTTATATAGTTGAGACCCGCCCCGGAACACTACACCTCGGAGTCTCCGCTCCGCTCCGCTTATTTGTATATCTATGTTTTTACTTAGCCATCTTTGAAAAAAATGAAGGAAAAAAATGAAGGAAAGAGATCTCATTGCCGCCATCCAGGCCCGCGTCTCTGCTGCCGCCAATCCCTCTTTACTGTGCGGCATAGGTGATGATTGCGCTGTAACGCGCAAGAATGACACTGATGTACTGTTGTACTCCATCGATACTCTGGTTGAATCAGTCCATTTTGATCCCCATTTTCATCCACCTGAACTGCTGGGTAAAAAGGCTGTTTCCGTGAATATCAGTGATATAGCCGCCATGGGAGGAGAGCCACGGTTTCTTTTATTTTCCCTTGGCTTGCCGATCGATTTTGATGAACAATGGGTCCTCAAGTTAAGTGATGGTGTTGCCGAAGCCTGCAACCACTACGGTTGCACCCTGATCGGCGGCGATACGGTCGCAAGTCCGGGGGGAGTCACCATGAGCCTGTGCGTGATCGGGGAGATGGCAACGGAGCAGGTGCTCTACCGTCATGGTGCCCGGGCAGGTGATAGTATCTATGTCAGTGGCCCCCTTGGCAGGGCAGCAGCCGGTCTTGAGCTACTTAAACATGATATGGGCGGCCGGGACAGGTTCGCTGATCTCTATCAGGCCCATCTTGATCCCAGGGCCAGGGTGGGTCTTGCTAAAAGACTTGCCGCAAGCGGAATTGTGCATGCCATGATGGATCTCTCCGATGGCCTGGCCACCGACCTTGCCCATCTCTGCAACAAGAGTGCTCTCGGCGCTGTTGTTTACCAGGACAAATTGCCCGATGATCCTCTTCTGGAGCAAGCCGCCGAGCTGTTGGGACGGGAAAGCCTGCCCTGGAAGATCAGCGGGGGCGAGGATTATGAACTGTTGTTTACGGTATCGCCACATGCAACAAAAAAATTGCAGGAACTGGTGGCAAAGACCGGCGATCTCCTGTATCCTGTCGGCACAATGACAACAGGGAAGGGGGTCACCCTTATCCGGGATGATCCGTCTCTGCAGCAAAGGGAAATCCCGGTTGCGTTTCTTGGATTCGACCATTTCAGCAAGGGGTGAGGCATGTTTCTTAATACACTGTTCAAGCGTTGGACCTTTCAGCTTTTTTCCCCGGATACCATCCACCGGCAAACCTATGAGGCGTTTAAAGACCTACTGAAACACGATGCACGCGCCCATGATTTGATGGCCGAGCTTGAAGTCCTCTACCATGAGGGGAAACGACTCGACATGGCCGGTGTTCGGGCCGTATTTACCGATTTTTCAAATGCTGTCCGGTCCATGATTTCAAGTCTTGCCATTCTCCAGCCCGGAGATGCGACCACGCTCATGCAGTATCACAGAAAATTGGATTTTTATGTCCGTTTTCTGCTTGCCCCGCCGGAACAACCCATTACCGAGCCATATGTTATTGATTTTTCCAATATAACTGATGACCGGCTAAGCGGGAACAAGGCATTTAACCTGGCGAAACTTCATCGGCAATTACAGGCGCCGGTACCGGATGGTTTTGTTATCAGCACCAGCTCATTTCATCGGGTGCTGGAGTTTAATAATCTGCGGCCGTCCCTGGATGCCATTCTTGCCCGGATAGATCTTGAAAATACAACCGGACTTGATGAGTATTCCCGTCGACTCAGGGCCCTGATTCTTTCTGCAACTATTCCGCCCGAGGTTGTAACGGCCATTGAAAACGCCTATGACAAGATGGAACAACAACGGGGTGCTCCGGTGTTGACCGCGGTCAGGTCTTCAGCGGTCAGTGAAGACAGCGACCATTCCTTTGCCGGTCAGTATCATACGGAGTTAGGTGCTACCAGGGAAACTATACTTGATGCTTATCGAAAAGTTCTGGCCTCGAAATATTCTCCAGAGGCCCTTTTCTACAGGATAACTCTCGGGCTTGCCGATGAAGAGGCTTCCATGGGGGTACTGGTGCTGTCCATGGTGGATGCCGCAGTCAGTGGTATTGTATATACCAGGAGCGGTGACGAAGGTGAAGATTCACAGGATATGGAAATCCATGCAATCTACGGCCTGGGCGAAGTACTGGTTGCCGGCAGAGCTGTTGGTGACAGGGCCCTGATTGCTCATGACGGCAGTCAAGTCCTCCATCAAATCAAAGGGACTCAGGACAAAAAAATGTTACTGTCTTCCGGAAAACTGGAGGAAGTCCCGTTAAGTCAGGATGAAAAAGAACGATTTTGTCTGGAACGAAATCAACTGCATGAACTCGGGCAATGGGCAACACGAATTGAAGACCTCTATGGGGTGGCCCAAGATATTGAATGGGCATATACCGAGGACGGCACCTTGTTTATTCTTCAGTCACGTCCCCTGCACCGGGAGAAGAAGAAAACCTCTGCCCTGGACACCAACAGGAGGGCGGAACTGGAAAAAATGAAGGTCTTGCTTTCCGGCGGCCAGAAGTCAGCCGGAGGTATTGGTTCCGGCCCCGTGGTTGTGGCCGGTGCGGAATCCTTGGAACATATCCAGCCTGGCTCCATACTTGTTGCCGGCTCAACACCGCCCTCTCTGGTTCGACTGCTTGGAAAAATTGCCGGCGTGGTGGCTGAAAAGGGTACCATTGCCGGCCATTTCTCAACGGTCTGTCGGGAGTTCAATATCCCGCTTATGATTGACGTGCCGCATGCCCTTGAAGTCCTTAAACCCGGTCAAGCGGTAACCGTTGATGCCGACAATTTAAAGGTTTATGACGGTTTTATTGAATTGGCTGGCAACCCTAAGGGAAAAAGTGCGGAAGATCATCTTCCTTATACCCGCAGGTTAAAGGCAATCATGGAGTTTATTACGCCGCTGAACATGGTTGATCCTGAGAGCAAGGATTTTCTGCCGGAACTCTGCCGCTCCCTGCATGATATTATCCGTTACACCCATGAAAGGGCCATGCAGACCATGTTTTCACTGGGTGAAAAGGGCAGTGGCCGGAGCAAAAAAAATCTAATAACCGAGATTCCCCTTGCCATTAACCTGTTGGATGTCGGCGAAGGAATCTGTCCGGGTGCCCGGGAAAAGGAGAGTGTAACCATAGAGGAAATCTGTTGTCAGCCCTTTTGTGCCCTGTGGAAGGGGCTGTCCCATCCAGGTATAGACTGGCAGTCACACAGTCATTTTGACTGGAAAAGGTCGGATGAAATTGTTCTGTCCGGAGGCTTTTTATTCGGGACCGACTCCAGCGAGTTTGCCTCTTATGCCATTATGAGTGAGGACTATCTCAACTTCAATATTCGATTCGGCTATCATTTCACCCTGGTTGACACGATTTGCGGTGAGGATGCCCGGACAAATTTCTGCCTGATTCGATTTGCCGGCGGCGGCGGAGCCTGGACGGGCCGCTTTCTTCGCCTTGAATTTCTGGAACAGGTACTTTCCCGTCTCGGTTTTGAAGTGACCGTCAAGGCCGATCTGCTTGATGCCAAAATGGTGGAAGTTGAAAAAGAGGAACTGACGGTTGTTTTAGATATGCTCGGCAGACTGCTTGGAGCAACAAAACTGATGGATATGGTTCTGCGCGAAGAAGAGGACGTCCAGCGTTGCGTTGATCAATTTTTTGCCGGTCAATACACTTTTACCAAATCCATGGTCCCGGGGTGAGGAAAAATGTATCTTCCCTGCCATATTCTTTGCTGACACGTTTTCTTCCTCTAATCCGTTGGATTGCTGCTGGACAATAAATAAATAATGTATGAATTAACCTGGATAACAAATCAACTCGCAGGCGGCAGGGCGCCCATGTCCTATGACGAGCTTGCCTCCATAAAAGAGCAGGGAATCGATGCCATTGTCAACCTGTGCGGAGAGTTCACCGATCTCCACAAGATAGAGGAAGAGGCTGGTTTTGAGGTCTATTACCTGCCCACTCCCGATGAACAGGTCCCTGCCCTGCAGGATATGGAAAAGGCGCTGGAATGGCTTGACGAGGCTATTTATCTCGGCAAAAAAGTCCTGGTGCATTGCCGGCATGGCCATGGCAGGACCGGCACCTTTATTTCCGC
>Ga0256831_1001128_pt1 | contig 14054 bp, 18 predicted proteins | sample 132544metaG_FD_189087 | JGI IMG/M metagenome (GOLD analysis project Ga0256831, IMG submission 189087) | Hydrothermal vent microbial communities from Lau Basin, Pacific Ocean - 132-544 | ecosystem: Environmental > Aquatic > Marine > Hydrothermal vents | place: Pacific Ocean: Lau Basin | collected...
TCCGCATACCAGAGGACTTGATACCCGTGATAGAGCAGCGTATCAGGGATGGGAAGTTCGGCAGCATGAGCAACTATATCCGCTATCTAATCCACAGGGACTTGGAGGAGCAGGGCTATACACGCAAGGGTGGGAACCAATGAGGGCGACAGAGCTGCTTAGGGACGAGGCAAAGCTAAAGGAAGTGCTGCGGGAGGCTGCGGATAACTGTAACGCCAAGGTTAACGTGGTGTATTGGCTGCGGAAGAGTATTTTCGTAGAGGCGGGCAGGGGCGAAATAGTATTCCACTCACCCAATGGGGCCAAGCTAGTGTTATTCAACCTTACAAAGGAGGGCCGCAAGCCCTGTGTGGCCCTTACATGGGCAGGGTGAAACGGTCATGTCTGGAGAGAACCCTTCTAGGGGCGAAGTGTTAACAGTTAACAAACTGTTAACAAACTCCCCTAATATAACAACAATCCTAGGACTCCGCATACCAGTCTACCACTATGCTTTGTATAGCAATTTCACACGGGAGCAAAAGAGGCTGCTTAAGCAGGGTGTTATAGGGCTTATCGAGGCGATCGCAGCGGATAACATTAGGCCCACAGGGATGGAGAAAACCGTTATACTCAATGTTAATATAAACCAGAACAGCAATCATAACGAGGCCAAAGCCGAGGCTTCCAACAAGCTTGATATTAAAATATACACGGAGATACGTAGCAGCCTAGAAGAGCTATACAAGTGGCTTAACTGGATAGCGAATCCAGCGACCAACAGGAACGTTCCTCCAAGCGTTAAGGAGCAGGCGGCCAAGCAGAGGAACAGGCTTGCCCTCGTCCTCCAGCAGCTGGATAGGGTGATGAACTAATGGCGTATGGGCCTCTCGAACCAGCCAACCCTAATAGCATGCTGCGGAAGCTGGGGTTGCGTGAGAACTACATGGTGGTGTTCCACTTGGTGCGTGAGTATCTAGAGTATAAGGAGCAGCACGGCTATACCTCTAAGTGCTTCACATATGCGGGGCTATACAGGTATTACATTAGGATAAAACGTGAGAGGGAACGGAAGCATTGGCACACCATAGAGCGGACTATCAGGGCTATGGCACAGGAGGGCTGGTTCTACCGCATACACGGCAAGCGGGTAATGATATTCTGCCCAGACAAGCCGTTCCAGCAGGCACTAGCCGAATATAACCAGAAGCACGGGGGGAAGCTGCTGTGATATGCGACTGCCGAAACCTAAGCGGTTTCCTGTGCAACTTCTACAAGGACTACTTGAAGGCCTTGGAGCGGATGCTTGACGGGGAACACGGTTTCATGGCGGTAGCTGATGGTGCAATGGTTTACTGGACACACAATAACGGCAGCCTCTTCCTGCTGCTGCTTGACTACTGGACGGAGAGCATGAGCATAGCCCACACACCATGCAAGCAGCCGAAAGAACCCACAGACGAGGAACTGCACAAAATGTGGGTAGACATGGCAGCAGAGCTATTCAAAAACGATTACAGCGATGGAATCCCATACGCTGCGGAGATAGTGGGCATAGCCGCTAAATACCTATGCAAAGGTGGTGAGTGATGGCTAGGTATCGCACTATTATCAAGTGTTTCAACATGACTGTGGACGCCTACATACAAGCCGATAAGTTGGAGGATGTTAAGGCCATACTTGACGATTGGCTGGGGATAAACTATCCGCTATGCAACATACGGATATGGAACTGGGAGACTAGGGAGCTGGTTTACAACAGTAAAGGCGGGGAGAGAACTGGAGGGGATATAATTGGCTAGGTGGAGGGTTTACACGTTCAAGGCCCCGAACCAGCTTATGCAGCAGGTGGATAGTTATGCTGCTGCAAAGGGGATGACTAGGGGGGAGGTTATAAGGCGGGCTTTGGATTTTTACCTGCAGAGGCATAGGCTGATAGTAACTAGGCGTCTCATAATCTATCCTTGACCTATTTTTGGTTCCCCTATCCATTTTCCTGAAACTCCTTTCCACAATATCTAGGTGTAACGGCATATTCTTGTAAAGGGGGAATCTTAATTAGCCATTACACCTATTATAACAAATGGGGCGGTAGAACCATGACTAGCCCAAACGGTAACCTGTATCCTCTCCCCCCGTATAAGGAGGTAGTGGATATAACCCCGCCCAAGCTAGGGCGTAACGAACTCCTAGTGCTGTGGTATCTAGGCAATATAGGGCATACGGAGGTAAAGGAACTGTATCAGGCGTTTTGCGGGAACGCCCAGTTAGATGTTGACCGCAAGAAATGCAGGGACTTAATCCACCACGCAGTAAACAACCTTAAAGCCAAGGGCTATGTAGTGCGTAAGCGTAAGTTCCCGATTTGGATGATATACCTTACCCGCAAGGGGAAAATGTTCAACGCCTACTTCTACAACCCGATAAGGTAGGTGGACAATGCTGGTGCTGCCAACAACTGTGCTTATCATGCATGCGGGGCCATACAACTACACTATACCCGTTATCCAAATGCTGGTTCTAGCGGTTAGCATTCTAGCTGCGGTTATGGTGGATGGTGATGTGGAAGGTTGAACTATACTATCGCAGGCGTGAGAAGAACAAGCGTTATTACAGGTATTGTTTTCAAAGCAAGGAGGAAGCCTTAGCGTTTAGGGATAAGCATTGGCAGATGACGCCCAGTCCTACAGGCATAGGGCATGAACACCATAAGCACAAGACGCTTATACGTGTTAACCTCGAGTGGGTAGAGGAATGCTAGTTTCCTACTATCAATTACTATAATCTACTATTTTTTATTCCCAGATTTTTATAGAACGCCCGCAATCCTATATTTAATGGCCCCCCGAGGAGAAAGGGGGGCCGAGGCCGAGAGAAATGGGACGCAGGAGAAGGAAGGGAATGAATTTTATGGGAGTAATATCCGTCCTGTTCCTAGCCGCCCTTATAGGTGCGATAATGGTTTATGGGACGACCAACCTTAACGCCGATAACGTGGCTACTGTAACGCTATACAATGCTGGTGGAACAGCGGTTAGCGTGAGCGGATTAAGCACCAAGGGGGACGAGGTAAAGTTTACTCCAGCGGGGGACGCAGCGGTTATAACCCTAACGCTAGACCATAACATACAGTCCTTAATGTCCGCCAACACGATATACGTGGATATAAGCGGTCTCCAGCCCGTAACTGGGAACACGGCCAAATACTGGAGAGTGGTAATTTCAGATGGGACTAACGAGGTAGTCCTCGATACTGTGAGTATAGACGTTCACACGGATAAGATTGTTTACAGCAAGGACGACCTTAAAGGCCTAGATAGTTTCAAGACCGCTATAATCAAAATCAAGTTCTACAATGAGAACGGCAGCCTAACCAACTATGTAGCTGGGAACATGGAGAACACGGTTAAGTTCAGCAACAAGGTAACCATTAGGACGGACAGCATAGGCGGGTTCTTCACCAGCGTGGCCATGATGTTATACGTGGCGGTTAGAAGGGCCAAGGAGGCCATAACGGGAACCCTTGGAAGTGCGATAGGAGCCGTGTTAACCAGCAATGCAATAGTCCCCATACTAGTGGGCCTAGCGGTTCTGATAGTAGTGCAGCCGAACATGAGGAGGAAGATAAGGAGCTACATCTAAAGGTGGTGAACAATGGCATGCAGGAGAACCCGCAGAAAGAGAAGCACAAGGAAGCGATCCACGAGGAAGAGGAGAAGCACACGCAGGAGGAGACGGTAGGGGGGTGCTGCAATTGGAGGCCATGCACAAACTCAAAACCCTTTTTTCCATTCGCAAGCAGGTAGCTGCTGGTTTACTGGTTGCCATAACGTTCCTAGGCATGCTTAGCGGGCTAGCCGCCCTCCTGTTTGGCGGGGAGCAGCAGCACTACACGGCTTATGGCTGGGAAGTGGAGGGTAAGATAAGGGACGCCCTCAACTTTGTTTGGGAGAAGATAACGGGGTTCTTCAGCAGCCTAGTGAACAGCCTTGAAGATATGTTCTCGGGGCTTTTCAGCAGCATTAAAAGCGGGTTGCAGACTGTGGTTAACGCACTAGTATCCCCCTTCAGATATGCTGCAAGTAGCATGCAGCAGGCTTGGGCCACGCTGAACAGCTATGTGAGCAGGCTAGGGCCATTTGCCCCGATAGTGGTGTTTGCCGTGTTCGCTGCTGTCGCAATAATGGGGCTAATGCTGTTCAAGCGGGTATCCCCGCTGGGCAAGATTACAGGGTGATACTATGGCTAGGCGTAAGGGGCTATTCGGCCCAGCCAAGCATAAAAAGCTAGCGGAGATAGTAACATTCGAATCCACAAGCAAGGCACAGAAAGCAGCAGCCAAGCTGAAGAAGATGTTTAAGCAGGCGTTAAAGCAGGGGGACAGGAAGAAGGCCCTAGAAATCAAGCGGGCCGCCCAGCTAGCTGCGAATAGAGCGGAGGCAAGCCTGAAAAGGAGGAACCTCCACCCGCAAACTAGGAAAAAGCTTGAGAGAATAGCCGAAATATATGACAATGCGGAGGAGTGGATGAAGAAGAGATACAGGTAAATCCAATATTTTTTTACTAATTTTGACTCCCCTATTATATTGGGGGAGTCGCCATGCCCTCATATACATACGTATCTCCACAGGTTAAGTTCCTCCTAGAAGAGAAGACCGCCAAGGAGTGGAACTATTATATAAAGCGTTCCCTAGCCGCATTGGGATACAGCAGCAAGGCAGCGTTCCTAGAGCAGCTGTTCCTATTGTTAATCGAGGCGGGTAGGAGGCAGCAGGTCGAGGATATTATAGCGGAAGTGGAGAACGGTTTCAATGCTATTATAAGTGCTGCAAGGGATAAGGCTAGCATTAACAAGCACAAGGTGTGGGTTATAGATAGGAGGCACAGGGGGGACGGCCATGCTTAAGCCTATCGTGGTTATAGTGGGTTTCGCCCTGCTGGTTATAGTGCTAGCCCTAATAGGCGGTGGATACGTGAACAGCCTATCAACAGCGTATAGGCTTATTGGGATACTAATGGCTGCTGGGACACTACTAGGCATTATCAACAAGCTAGAGGTGAACAGCACGAGCCTCCTGCGATACACGTTTTATGGTATAGCTGCGATTATAGCCGTGTGGGCCGTGTATAACGCTGCTGCACACTTCCTAGGCTTCCCGCCCATGACCCTAGACGGTTTACTAAACAAGTTGACAGGCGGGTTATGGGGCAAGATTACAAGCAAGCTTAGCCTTGGAGGGTGATACGCCTTGAAGCGGGTTATACTCGGTTTGTTTGCGGTTCTAATAGCCCTGTCCTCCTCCCTGCCCGCTAACGCTTTTTTATTCGGGAGCAGCGGGGGGGAACGGCTGCTTTATGTTAAGCAGCACTTCGGGGCTACATGGTATTTCTACACGGATAAAGTGGTTGTCAGCTATCAGGGGGAGAATATTACATTATATAATATAATAGGAGACATACTAGGCTATCAGCTGCTGGAGGCAAATGCTACCCACGTGGTGCTTTACAGCAACATAACGCTGGGAACCTTCTACATTACCATATTGTTTGACTATAAGTTCAGCCCGTTCATCCCACAGGCGAAATACAGCAGCTACATACTAAGCAACCTATACATACCCAGATGGCTTAACCACATGCTGAAGATAAGGGTTGAGTTCCCAGAGCAGCCTAGGGGCCATAACCATACTTGGCGGGGCGGCAGGTTCTGGTTTTCTAGCTGGGACTTGGACAGGCACCACGTTAACTATAACCCTAGCCTCTCGGGTAACACGCTAACGCTTAGTATTCCATTGAGTGGGTATAGGATAGATGTAGACCCAGCGATAGGATACACCAGCGGGGAGAGCAATGTTACAACCTTTGTTTACAAGTATGGGGAGAGCGGTTACAGCGACTACCAGCAGGACACGGTTAGCAACACGCTAACGCTGAACGTTAGCAATGTCCCCTTGAACAACCACATAAAGCTAGAGGCGGACATTAGTTATCAGGCGGCCTATGACAACTGGGTTAAAGTCTGGTTTTACGCCTACAACTACACGCTAGGGGATTGGCAGCAGCTGCACTATTCAGGGGAGCTATCAGGGAACCCCACAGAATACACGTGGGAGACGCAGCTAAGCAGCATAAACGACTTTGTGTCTGGGGGCATTATCAAGTTCAAGGTTACCATAGGGGAGACGGTTGGATTCGAGCAGGGGGAGGATACCTTTGCGGTTAACCTTAAAGCGTGGGTTTATGGGCAATACACCAGCAAGCTGTCCTATCAGGCTTATAGCGATAGCAATGCAACATACACCTACAACATAACCAGCAGCATAACCGAAACGAGCAGCAGGCTGCTGCTGCCCATAACCATTACAGGCGGGGCGGCGGACTATGTTTTACAGCTAAACCTAACTGGGGCGATCCCAGACGGCTATAACTTGCAGGGCTTCCAAACCCAAGACGGGGCGGATATACCCTACTGGGTTGAACACGCCTATGACAGCGTTTACATACGGTTACCGCAGAATGGGAACTATACTATATACGCAGTCCTAGGAGGCAGCATAGACTATGGCAGTAAGAGCAGCATTTACATATTGTTTGACGATTTCGAGGCGGATACAGGGTGGGTTTGGAGCAGCAAGGGGAGCTTCAGCTGGTCTTACAGCACGGATACCTATGTATCGCCAAGCCACAGCTATAAAATAAGCTATCCCAGCAGCACGGCAAGTGCAGCAGGCTACTATGGTGCGATAAGCAGGAACATAACCGTATCGCAGGACGAGACCGTGCAAATAACGTTCTACCAGACCGACAGCTACACGGGTTCAACCAGCGGATACCACTACAAGCAGCTACTAGTTGACGGTAACGTGGTCTGGGAGGAGGATGTAGCTGGGGGGACAACAGATTTCACGGAGGAGGCTGTAACGGTTAGCCTAACGGCTGGGACGCACACGGTAACCCTGCGGGTGTATGATAAGCGGGGCGTATCCAACTTCCACGTGGACGTTTACTTTGACGATATAGCCATACAGGGCTACACGGACAGCAAGCCGAGCTATACAATAGGTAAACCCTTCAATCAAACCCTAACCAGAACACTAGACATGGCGGGGCTAGGCGGATACCTATACGTCCCAATCGGCTACAAGCTAACCTATAATAATACGGGTTACACCTTGGAAGCCTACAACACCACACACAACAAGCTATCGTTCACAATGCCCAGCGGATACGCATTATTCAACTTCACAGCATGGAACAGCCTAAGCATAAGCACAGACGCCCAATACTACCCATACAACAGCCCGATAAACGTAACCGTGAGACTCCTAGACCCATACGGTAACCCAATACCAAACCAAACCGTCAAACTATGGCTAGGAGCAGACTACACCAATATTCAGACAACCACATTGACCCAGAGCAATGTCCACCTGTCTGGGGGGACGATACTAGCACCACACCTATACAACTGGTATTTCAGTGGAGGTGATATTAACTTAGGAGTCCTAGGAGACCAGCAATACAACAATATGTTAATCGAGTCTAGGATTAGGTTTATCGATTATAATATTAGTAAATGGTATACCCTTGCGGAATACCAGAAATATGGAAGTAACGGTTTTTGGTGGGGTAAGATGGCTGGTTCAAACAATATATACTTCTACCTATGGAGCAATGGGACATTGAGAAACTACAAAGTGTATATGACTGTAAACATGAACCAATGGATGACATGGACAACAATATATAATGGGACAGATATAATGCACTATGTTAATGGCACACAAATAGGGGACTACCATTATAGCGGCTTTCTACCAGTAAGGTTAGATCCTACAAGAGCTTATAGCATATCTAACCTAGTTAACCCGTTTAATGGGTTTATAGCGTATCAATTGTTGTATGTTAATTATACAGAGCAACCGAGAATAAATACTAATATAATAAATGCAAAAGATACAAGGATATTCCTAGACCCTACTTTTTATGATGGTAGTAACTATGTTGACTTACTGAACTCTAGTGTTAAGGGGACGCCTTATGGTGGTGTCGCCAGGGTCAGAGCTAATGATACTTGGCTCTGGGTCGTATCTAATGCTAGGAATGATAGCTTGATACATTTGGACTGGTTCCCCGTTGGCTCACGGTTATACTTCTACCAGAACGGACAGCTGGTTAGGGATGTGTTCATAGGTAGTAACCATGAAACTGTTAGTCTTCCTGCTGGGGTGTATAATGTTACTGCGGTTGTCCCAGAGGCGGAGGGTAACTATACTAGTGCTATGGTTACAACTGATAATAACGGGTATGCTAGTTATTTGTTTGAGAATGTGAACTATGACGCTAGGATAATTGTTCAGGGAGAGTATAATGGGACTTATGTAGGGGTAGCAAACAAAACCGTATATTCGACAGGCTTAGGGTATGACCTGTCTTATCCTAGCTATGTTTACAGGGGCGGGAATGCTAGTATTAGCTTGAGGGTTTGGCACACGGTTGATAACTCCAGCTTCAACGGTTATGCGTATTTCACGGATAACCAGCGTGTTATAGCGGTTAACCCGCTGCCGCTAACTAAGGGTTTCGGTTCTGCTGGGGTTAGGAGTAATGTTAGCGGGGAATACAGCTTCACACTAACCACTATCAAGGACTTGGATAATGGGTTCACGTATAAGGTTGGCGGAGGGTATAACTATACGGTTATGGGTGTGGATATATCTGTAACCGTAACACCAGTTAAATACTTCTATCTGGTGAATGAAACGGTTAACATAAACATTAGCTTGGCTTATGACACGGGGCAAACCCGACAATGGAAATATCAGCTGCTGCTGTATCAGGACGGGGAGCTAAGGCTTAACCAGACCCTGAAGGGCTATAACACAATGCTGGAGTTCAATGTCGCATACAACAACACGCTAGTAATCAGGGTTACAGAGGCGGATAACACTACTGTAACCAGTAAAACCGTGTATATCCCAGCCCTTAGCATAACGCTTAGTGCTGTAACTGTTGCAACCAGCGATAACCGCACAGTCGCCTATGTAGGTATAAAGCAGTCGGGGGGCGTTATAGGCAGCTACTACCTTGGCATGTATGGGGTTCGGGGGACTGGTGTAACCGAGCTTAAAGGTAATACCTTCACCGTACAAATATACTGGAGGAATGCGGATACAACCAATGTCTCCCTTGACCTAGTGTTTACCAATTTGAAGCCAAATATTAGGAACGCAAGTATTACCCTTACACTCCGCCCCGTCTACTATGGGGACACGGCTAATACCACAGTTAGCCTAACCGTGTATGGCTACCAAATAGCCTACCGCAGCATAAGCCTGTTAGTCCCAGAGTTCTTTATCGGCAAGATACTAAGGTATAATGTAACCGTTATCCTTGACGGGGAGAACGCTAGCTTCACGGGTTTCGCCCCGCTGCTGGTTGGCTATGGGGTTTACAGGGGCGTAAGCGTGGTTAGCGGGTTTGCGGACTCGAGCAGCACTTGGCGGGCCTTGGCTATACAGGGGGAGGCTAGTAATGTTACCCTGCAAATAGCTACTGCGATAGGGCTTTACAGTCCTAGCCCCGCTGTGGTAAACACTACTGGGGCCAAGGGTTTCGTCAGCGTTTCAATACCAAGCATATTGTTTGAGACGGGGGAGACTGGGGAGGCTGTGGTAACCGTTAACTCCCCCGTCCCCGTAAACGTAACCGTAACCCTTGAAGGCAGCAAGATAACGGAGTTCACGGCTGTGGGGAACACGAGCAGGATGGTTAGGTTTACGGTTCCAAACGCCCCGCCATACACATTGTTGAAGTATGCGGTTAACGCAGAGGCAACCCTCGGGGACTGGGTTATAGCAAGTGATACGGGTTACCTGCAAGTGTATAACACGGGGCCAAGCATTACCCTAGTATCCCCAGCGGAGTATAGCACTCTGAATGGAACCGTGAATTTCACGTTATACGTTAGTGATGAGAGCGGGGTTGCTATGGTTAGCTATCAGTTTGATGACGAGGGCGATACTTGGCATAATGCTACAATACTCCCAGATGGGGCTGTGGTATTCTCGGTTAACACGCTGGAGCATGGGAACGGGCTTATCCACCTTATTGTGAAAGCACAGGACAAGCAGGGGTTCATAACACAGGAGAGCTATGCGTTTTACATTGAAAACCCCGAGAAGTCCGCCAAGCTTTTCAGCACGTGGTATAACATTGGGCTTAAGCTGCAAAGGTGGATTATGCTGCCCGCACTTATAACCAGCGTGTTAAGCATGGTTATCGGGGCGATCGCCTACCACTTCCTAAGCAAACTGTGGCGTAAGCGGCAGAAGCCGCAGGTTATAATTGTAAAGGAGGGAGGTGGGAGGAAGTGAAACCCTACTCTTATTATCCTTATATTATTATAATAATAAGCCTCCTACTAGCTGGGACGGCTAATATAGTATATGCAGCGGACAACCAAGCCAAGGTTGACGTGTTGGTTAGCTTCGCCAACCCTGACGGCTGGGTTATATTGGCTAAGGACGGGCAGCAGATAGCTAAGCAGTTCACGGTAACGGTTTACAGCAGCCAAGCGGGGCTAGTGGATATTAAGCTGCTGCTTAACGATAAGGTTATCAAGTCGGAGCAGCTTAAAACGGATTTCAAGGTTCAAAGGAGCTACACGGTTCCCGAGACGGGGGCCTTAACCATACAGGTAACCTTCACCAATGCGAACAACAGCATAACCATAACCAAGAGCTACACGGTAGTGGTGCAGCCCAAGCCTGTCGGGCCGAACATGGTGGTGTTCGGCCCCAAGCAGTTCCTAGAGTATATACATAACGTTAAGATGGAAACGGTTACAATAGCGGGCCTATTCGCCCTTCTAGGCGTGGCTGCGGCTAGGCTGCTGAAGTATAACCTTAAAATGCTAGACCCGTTCAACGGTATGCAGCTACCCGCCCTATTCGTGTTCGGCTTGGCTGCGTATCTAGCCGACCCTAACCTTAGCTGGGCATACTTCAGCGTGGCCCTTGTAGCTGATGTTATAGCATACGGGGCTATGCACGGCCCCGAAACCGCTGTGTTCTGGGAGATCCCAGAGGACAGCACGGAGGCTAGGGAGGTAGAGCTTCCCATATACACCACGCCAGAGGGCTACCTAGCTGTGGCGTTCCAAAGCGTTAAACATGCAATAGGTAGACTGCGGGGCATACACATACCCCTGAAGCTGGAGGGTAGGTATAAGGTGGCTTGGACGCTTAACGGGGAACACAGGCTGTTCATAGCCAAACACCTAAGCTTCACGGAGGAGGAGGTAGAAGAGATAGAGGAGAAGGAGGAGAACCCAGAGCAGACCAAGCAGAGGGTGTTCAAGGCGGAGCTAGCGGACGCCCACGATATAAACTATCTGCGTAACGTTAAGTATTTCGAGGAGGTTAAGGAGAACTGTATGAAGCTATACGAGGAGAACATGAGGTATAAGACTGGGTTCCTGCTGGAGCTTAAGAAGGAGCTATCCAAGTTCAACCTTATGAGTATTATAGACGTGGTTAAACCCGAGCTTCCCAAGGAGGTGGTGGATAATGGTGAACAGGGAGGAAGTTAAGGCTTTCGAGTATCTAGGGCAGAAGATAGCTAGGCGTGAACCCGAGCTTAGCCAATATGCCCTTAACAAATACGCAGTAAAACTAGCTGTGCTGGACTGGATTTATAGTATAAAGGAGGGTATGAGCCTGCTGGAGGCGGTTAGGCTGCTGCATTACAAGCTTGGTTCTGCTGCTGCAATAAGCGACCTCGACAATGTTAGCCAAATGGCCCTAAGGCTGGGGCCTCTCAACAACAATATTATAAATGTAGAGAAAGACCAAGCGAAATACCAAGACCTTATAGTTCAAATCTTCAATGACCCTAACGCCATGCTTATAACGGGTAATCTGGGGACGGGTAAAACCGATTTCAGTCTAAGGCTAGCGGAGGACGCTATACAGTTAGGTGTAAGGGATAGAATTGTAACCAATATAGAGGTTATACTCGGGAGAGACCACCCGCTATTGTGGCGGGTGAGGAAAACCTATTCCACCAGCGAAATGCTGCGGGAGATAAAGAAGCGTGGGCGGAAAATACTAATAATAGACGAGGCGGGCCTGCACTTTCCGAGCAGGAGGGCGACAAGCAGGAAAAACATGTTCTTCTACCATATCGCTAGGCTTGCACGTAAGCACAAGACCAAGCTGATATACATAACGCAGGACGAGGAGGACATAGATAAGGCTAATAGGCAGCTTATAACGGTTTTCGCTAGGAAGGCAAGCAGGAGGACGGCGGAGCTAACAATACTAACCGAGCAGGGCGAATATGTCGTGTGGCTGGAAGGCATACCTAGAACCAGCATTAGGTTCAACACGCTAAGCACGGCCCCGCTGAAGTTTGACAGCGATATTGAGGACATTTTCAAGGAGGAAATACCTAGGTCTAAAGGCAAGGAGAACGGGGAGAATGAGGGGGAGGAGGAGTAAATCCACGAGCAAAAAACCGTTAAACATATTTCAATTCTAACCTTTTTCTTTGAATCCGAGGAAATCACCCATTCTCCATAGGAACAAGGGGTTCTTCCTCTGGTTCTCTTGCATCCCACTCTATTAGTTCCATGAGAACTAGAGGTTAGCACGTTTACAAGGTATTATCGGGCTTGGTTATGCAAGCAAGCAGCGTTTTCCGCTGCACGGTTTGGTTTTGGCACACACAAGTTATACCCTACCACAGCGGGTTCCATAGGATGCAAGGGATGCATTGGAACCTAAGGTTCTGTTTTTGTGGGTGTAACCTTTTTATACTGTGTCGGCTATTATGTTATAATTGGCGTCGCACAAAAAGGCGACGCCACTAGAGGAAAAGGTGAAAGACAAATGGTCGAGGAGAAAGTCGTGGCGGAAGTCTTCCCAATCAGACAGGTTTTTTTAATCCCCAAGTCTAAGACGGCCCGCCTAGAGGCGGCCTGCTGCGGAGGCACGGAGATAACTGTTGTCGTGGAGTTCGAGGACAACTATATAGCCAAGGGGATAGCGGAGCTGGTAGCCAAGGAGGACGCAGACATCCGCAAGGAGATAGCTAGGGCCGTGAACACTATAATGGAGACCGCCAAGGAGTTCAGGGAACTCCTAGACACAGCCAAGAACATGCTGGACATAGAGATTAGGACAGCCAAGAACGCAAACGGCCTGAACAGCATAAAGGTTCCAGTCGAGGACTACGTGATAATGCTTAAGAACAAGGTGGCAAAAGAGGCACCAGAGGACGCCAACCTTGTAGCCGAGAACGATAAGGTGGAAGGAGTAGGATATGTAAGGTTCATATCCTACAACACCAAGAAGGATGACGTTAAGGTTAGCATTGCAACCAACAACATAGTAACCGAGAGCGGCTTCGAGAAATACATACTCCAATTCTAACTTTTTCCAAGGTGGTAGCCATGAGCATAGACGAGCTTAGGGCGAAGATACTGGAGGAGAAGAAAAGGCGTTCGGAGCTTATGCAGGAGAAGAAGCAGCTAGCGGACAGGTTATACAATGCGGCCAAAGAGGCTAACCTGTGGAAACTAGCTTATCACGCTGGGAAGATTATACCCAAGCAGCACGGGGATTATAGGGAACTGGTGTTCCGCTATGACGATACGGATATTGTAACCGTAACTCTAGACACGTATAACGGGTTCCTAATGCTGCGGCTAAACGGTATTCTAGCAACTATGGGGGAGACGCTGAAGGATTTCGAATATTACATGTCTGACGATACGGGAGTAGTTAAGAGGCTAACTAGCATACTGGAGGATATAGCACAAACCGACATCCCAGAACTGGGGGACTTGGCTGGTGCGGCTACGGGAACTAGGTATTACAGCAAGGTTATTGAAACCATTAAAACCCTGCTGGGGGTCGAGGAGGCTTGATGAGGAAGAAGGATTTCCGCATACCAGAGGACTTGATACCCGTGATAGAGCAGCGTATCAGGGATGGGAAGTTCGGCAGCATGAGCAACTATATCCGCTATCTAATCCACAGGGACTTGGAGGAGCAGGGCTATACACGCAA
>Ga0256831_1001129_pt1 | contig 14048 bp, 10 predicted proteins | sample 132544metaG_FD_189087 | JGI IMG/M metagenome (GOLD analysis project Ga0256831, IMG submission 189087) | Hydrothermal vent microbial communities from Lau Basin, Pacific Ocean - 132-544 | ecosystem: Environmental > Aquatic > Marine > Hydrothermal vents | place: Pacific Ocean: Lau Basin | collected...
ATTTTATATCTTGCGTTTTTTAATATAATTTAAAACATATAAAAATGAAAAAGATTTTAATAAATAGCTTGATAATGATATTTGTAATTATACTTGGATTTTCCTTCAAAAGTGGCGTAGCAAAAAAAGGACACGATAAGACAGGTTCTCCATTAAGTAATGGTAAATGTTTTAATTGTCATAAGGCAGGTAAATTTGGAGTGTCTTTGGAAATGAAGATGTTTGAAGATAGTACTGAGGTGGAAAATTACGAACCCGGTCACAGGTATAAGCTTAAGTTTCATATCAAACATACCGGAAATCCTTCAAAATACGGGTTTCAATTGACAGCTCTTAATCAAGATAATAAATCTGCGGGAAAATTTGAAAATATTCCTAGCGGTTTTGCTTTGAGGAAACTTAAGGGCGTTGATTATATTGATCATACAAGCCCACGTTCATTAGAGTTTCTCAATGTTGATTGGGTTGCACCTGATAGTAATTTAGGAGATGTTACAGTTTATTTTGGAGGAATAGCAGCCAATGGAAATGAGGGTACAAGTGGAGATGGTGGAGCTGTGAATTCATTTAAAATTGCAGAGGGGGCTTCAAGTTCAAAAGATATAGAAGCTTTGAGTAGTGGTGATTTGTTTGTTTTGAATGGGAATCCAGCATTTGGAGTTATTATTCTTGATAACTTGAAATACTCTGATTTTACTTATAGGATTATATCAAGAGATGGACGAATTATAAGGAAAAGCAAGTTTGAAAACCAAAAATCAAATACTGCTATAATCAATATTAGCAATTTAAATAATGGTTTGTATTTTATTCAAGTTATTTCCGGTAAAGAAATAACTTCAAAGTCATTTGTAGTTCTAGGAAAATAATAAAGTGCATATCATTTTTTCGTTTTTTTTTGCAACACTGCCCTCTAACTCTCCGTTTCTTCGTAGACTCCGAAACCGGGAGAACCACAACCTGCATTCCTCCTCAATTCCCCTGATAAGCGAGTGTCTCTGACCTCGCTTCTTGCAAAAATGCACTACTCCTGTACTGATGCACAGGTTCTTTCACTATCAAGTGAGATTTAATCACTTGATTTTTGATAAAATCAAAACCGTTCAGTCATCCCCCTATCATTTTTCGTAACAAAGTGAAGAAAATTATTAGGGGGAGCGCAAAGCTTTTGCGGGATGGATGAGGGGGTAGATGTGCCGATATGCAGGAAAATCAACTTTCAACGCGAAAAAATGAAATACACCTAGATAATAGGATCAATCCCAGATATTTTCTTGTACACCGCTTTCTTTAGCGAGTTTTCTGGACAATACAAATAGATAATCCGATAGTCTATTGATATATTTTATCAGTATGGCATATTTATTATCTTCATCCGGGATTGCAACTATTCTTCGTTCAGCTCTACGGCATACGGTTCTAACGATATGTGTTAGGGAAATTATTTTGGAACCTGACGGTAAAATGAAATTTTTCAAGGGCTCTAATTCGCTCTCCATACTATCTATTTCTTCTTCCAAGAAAGTAATCTCATTTTCATTGAATGGTCGGATTAATTCAGGTTTGTCAGGATTAGTAGCTAGGATTGCTCCTATATCAAACAATCTTTTTTGTATTCTTAAAAGCTTATTGTTTATATCATCATTAATAATCTCAGCAATAAGCAGACCGATAAATGAATTCAATTCATCAATGGTCCCATAGGCTTCGATCCTGATGTCAGATTTTGATAGTCTCATACCTCCAAAAAGCGAGGTCATACCGCTATCTCCTTTTTTTGTATATATCTTCATTTATTTATATGCTTCAATTAATACCTTTAGAATTTGAATTGCCGAATAGGGAATGACTGTACCGGGACCAAATACCCCTGCGACACCGGCTTCAAACAGAAAATTATAGTCTTTTTTTGGTATTACACCTCCGACGATGAGTAAAATATCATCTCTTCCGATTTTTTTCAGTTCATTAATTGTTTCAGGAACCAATGTCTTATGACCTGCGGCCAAAGATGATATTCCTAAGATATGAACATCATTTTCAGCTGCTTGTTTTGCTGCTTCAGCAGGAGTTTGGAACATTGGACCTATATCGACATCAAATCCTATATCTGCGAAAGCTGTTGCTATTACTTTTGCTCCTCTATCATGACCGTCTTGACCTAATTTTGCAATCATTATTCTAGGCCGTCTTCCTACTAATTTCGCAAATTCATCAGCATATTTTATCGCTTCCATAAAATGTTCGTCTTTTTTAATTTCTTGAGAATATACTCCTGCAATAGTTTGTGATTTGAACTTGTATCTACCAAATGATTTTTCCATTGCATCTGATATTTCTCCTAAAGTTGCCCTTTCTCTTGCTGCAATGACAGCATATTCTAGTAAATTACCTGAATTATTTTCTGCTACTTGAGCCAGATCATCCAATGCTTTTTGAGTTTTCAGCTCATCTCTTTTGGATTTGACTGTATTAATCCTTTCGATTTGTTTATTTCGGACTTCCGTATTGTCAACTTCCAAAGTATCCAATTCTGTATTATCTGCATATTTGAAAGTGTTTACTCCAACTACCAAACTTCTTCCTGCATCGATTTTCGCTTGTTTTTTGGCTGCGGCTTCCTCAATTCTCATTTTAGGTATTCCTTTTTCTATCGCTGCAGTCATTCCACCGTATTTCTCTATCTCTTGGATATGTTTCCACGCTTTATCGACCAACTGTTCTGTGAGAGACTCAATAAAATACGCCCCACCAAAAGGATCGACCGTTTTGGTGATATCTGTATTCTGTTGGAGTAATTTTTGAGTATCTCTAGCGATTTTAGCTGAAAAATCAGTGGGTAATGCTATAGCTTCATCCAATGCATTGGTATGCAAAGATTGAGTTCCCCCAAAAGCAGCAGCCATAGCTTCGATTGTAGTTCTAGCAATATTATTAAAAGGGTCTTGCTCTGTCAAACTATATCCTGAAGTTTGAGAGTGAGTTCTTAAGGCTGTAGATTTTGGGTTTTTGGGATTGAATTGATTTACTATTTTAGCCCAAAGTACCCGCCCTGCTCTCATCTTGGCTATTTCCATAAAGAAATTCATGCCAATGCCCCAAAAAAATGAAAACCTAGGTGCAAAACTATCTATGTTAAGCCCGACTTTAAGTCCTGCCCTTATATATTCCAAACCATCTGCAAGTGTATATGCTAACTCAATATCCGCGGGTGCACCGGCTTCATGAATATGATATCCACTAATACTTATAGAATTAAATTTGGGCATATTCTGTGAAGTATAAGCAAATATATCTGAAATTATTTTCACGGATGGCGTTGGAGGATAAATATAGGTATTTCTGACCATGAATTCTTTGAGAATATCGTTTTGTATAGTACCCGCAAGAAGTTTTTTATCAACGCCCTGCTCCTCAGCTGCGACAATATAAAATGCCATGATTGGAATCACAGCTCCATTCATAGTCATAGATACACTCATTTTATCCAAAGGTATTCCACTAAAAAGTATTTTCATATCCTCAACTGAATCAATTGCGACACCGGCCATCCCTACATCTCCTTTTACACGCGGATGATCAGAATCATAACCTCTATGAGTTGCTAAATCAAAAGCAACGGATAGCCCTTTTTGGCCTGCTTTCAGATTTTTTCTATAAAATTCATTAGATTTTTCCGCAGTTGAGAAGCCTGCGTATTGTCTGATTGTCCAAGGTCTTCCCGTGTACATTGTTGTATAGGGACCTCTTAGGTACGGTTTTGCTCCTGATACATATTTGCTATAAGGAAATACTTTTATATCGTCTTTTGCATAGTTTGATTTAATCTTAATACCTTCCGCAGTATCCAATATATTTTTGCTTTTGGAAGAGACTCTACCCAAACTTAAATCAAGTTTTTCTTTTTTGAACGCTATTGTTTTCATATTGCGAAAGTATATTTAATTCAACTAAAATCCTCAAAGCTTGCGCAAATATAAGCGTTATTTTACTTAATACTAAATAAGGGGTTAAATTTATAAAGAGGTGTATTTCCTTTTTTCGTGTTACTGTTTAGATTTAGGTGTTTCAACAGAATCCTTATCATTAGTATCCACTTTTAATCCCAAATCCCTGTTGACAGCAATACTTGCATTTAGTTCATAACCCACGATAAGAGCCATTGAGTTAATCTCTATCCACACCATAGTTATGATTATAGCCCCCAAAGAGCCGTAAATTTCATTGTATCTACTAAAATTATTTACATAATATGAAAATCCTACCGAACTGACAATTGCTAAAAAAGTGGCAACTCCTGCTCCCGGACTCATGAATTTTATTTTCTTTTTCATCGAAGGACCATATCTGTAGAGCATCGATATTATGGAATAAAATAGGAAAACGACCACTACCCATCTTAAAATCTCAATTGTTATGATATAAAAGCTACTCAGGCTTAATTTTTCAAACAATAGCTCAAGCCAAGTATTCCCCAATATGACCAGCCCGGTAGCCAAAATAAGTAAAATGAAAAGTAAAAAAGTAATCTCTAATGCTCTTAATTTATGTTGAAAATAATTTCTGCGTTTATATGTAGACCGGTACGATTTGCTGAAACTTGCCAGCATAGAAGATACTCCATTAGATGTGAAATAGAGCATTAAAAATACTGAAATAATCTGAGATCCTACCCGTGTTTTTAAGCCCAAACTATCCATCATACCAAAGATGTATTGCTCTGCCTGCTTGGGCAAAAGATTGCTCAGGGATGATTTCCAAGTCTCTACATAATATTCGGTAAAGGGTAAGTAAGGTAACAATGTTAATAGAAAAATGATACCTGGAAAAATAGCTAAGAAAAAGCTAAATGACATCGCTTTAGCACGCATCATAATGTCATCTTTCAAAGCCTCTCTATAAACAAAAGTCAGTGAATGATAAATAGATACACCATCAAAGCCTGGTAGAGTTGTTTTTTTGGTCCAATCTATTGCATTTTTTATTCCCGGAAGTTCCAGAAATTCAAACCATTTATTTTCAAAATAATTACTCAAAATACGGTTTTAGATTATCTACTAATAACTGTGGAGCAGAAACTCTTGTATTGGATTTCATATCTATGAAAAAAAGTTTGACTATTCCTTTATTTATTAACTCATGGCTTTCATTGTAGATTAAATGATGAAATGTAATCATTTTACTTGGCATTTCTTTTAGTTGAGTTTCAATAATAAGCTCATCATCATAAAATGCCGGTTTTATGTATCTAGCCTCCAAACTGACCACAGGAAGCATAATCCCTAGTTCTGTCTCAAGGCTTTTATAAGAAAATCCTAATGATCTAATCAGTTCAACTCTCCCAATTTCATAATATTTGGGATAATTACCATAATATGCATATCCCATTTGATCGGTATCAGCATATCTGATTCTGTGTTTATACTTGAATGAATACATAGCTATTTTCTTAATAAGGGACATGTCATACAATGAGAACCACCTCTCCCTCTAGACAATTCGGTAGAAGGTAGGGTGATGATTGTTTTTTCTATTTTCTTTATATCAAACTTTTTAGATTTAGCTCTTTTGATTAAATCCTCCGCCTTCAGTATAGTATAACCGGCTTCTTCCAATGCCTCAGCAGTTTTACTATTTCTATCATAAGTGATGGCAACTCCCGGCTTTAGACTTACAAGATTGCATCCATCTGTCCATTGTTCTCTTTCTTGGTAAGGATATTCTCCTTTACCCCCAAAGATAAATCTCATTTTAGGATTAATCTCTTTCAAAAACAATTCTTTTACGGAGGAATATTCTGTGATTTTTCCGGATTTATTGTAAACCTTAACATATGAGCCCATCCCGTCATATATAATAGGTTTAAACGCAACGATATCATTTGTATTGATCTGTGTAAATAAGGTGTCTAAATGCATGAAATTTCTTTCTCTGGGGATCACAACCTCAACAACATTATCGACTACTCCTTTTTTAAACAAATATTCCTTCAGTAGATTTATAGCATGAGCAGATGTTCTCTCACTTTGTCCTATCAGCAGATAATCTTTATTGATTATCATGACATCACCACCTTCAAGTGATACAGCTTCACCTTTTTTCGAAGGGGGGAATTGATTGATTTTATTAAGATCTATGATTTTTTTATCTTTTCTTGTTTCCAAAAACATGGGATGAGACTTAAAAATAAATCTCGCTAATAGATTTTCTCTGTGTCTTGCTTCTTTAGATGCTTTTGTAATTAAGATATAATCTTTGATTGTCACAGCGATATCACGTGTAAAGATAAAATTTGGAATAGCATCAAACAGATACTGATGATCTTTTTTATAATAACCGGTAATCAATAAATCTTTTAATCTATTATTGCTCATTTCAAGCATAATATTTTTATACTTATTGGGCAATTCTTCAAATCTGATGATATCATTTACCAGTTTTTCTTTGAAAATTGATGAATAGTCCAAGGCTTCTTCTAATAGTTTTTCTGTATCTACAACATTGTTTTTACCTAGAAATAAATCGAGAACATCTGAAAAAACCTTATGTTCTTTTTGCATTAATGGCAAATAGATAATGTCATCAAAAAGGAGTTCTTCAGCTTTTCTAGGGGAAATTCTCGCTAGACCTTCATCAGGGTGATGAATTATTACTTTTTTCAATTCTGTTATTTCAGAACTTACATTTACTTTCATTTTATATCGTTTTAAAAATACTATGAAAACTGTTTTGTATCATTTCTTGTTTTAATTCAATTAGGAGAGGATAGAAAATAATCATGACTTTAGTCCAATTGCTATTGCCTGATTTCATTCGCTAAGAGGTTAGAAACCTTTAGCTCATTTAGTATCCTTTTGCTACATTAAATTTATTTCAAAACGTCAAATTTACTACAAAAATGGGAAACTTCTTATATTTGCGTAAATTTTTAATATGAAGAGAAAGTATTATGCTGCTATTGATATAGGAACCAATGCCGGAAGGATGCTGATTGGTTACGTTGTATCTAGAGATGGTCACGATGTGGTAAAGCATATTCAGTTGGTAAGAGTACCTCTGAGATTGGGTGAAGATGTATTTGTGAAAGGTATAATTAGCAAGGAGAAAGTAAAGAAATTTATATATAGTTTGAAAGGTTTTAGACTTTTGGCAAAAGCATATGATATTGATAATATTGAAGCTTATGCTACTTCTGCTATGCGTGAAGCAAAAAATCGAGATATTATTGTAAAGAAGATAAAAGATAAAACAAAACTAGATCTTGAAATAATCGATGGTAATAGAGAAGCAGAATTGATTTTTAGTTCTTTTAATATTTCAGGATTGGTTAAAACAAGACTTTTTTTATTGATTGATGTTGGTGGTGGTAGTACCGAATTGACAGTTTTTGCAAAAGGTGAAAAGAAAAAGTCAAGATCTTTTAAAATTGGGACTCTGAGATTATTGAAAAATAAGGTCAATAAGAATATTTGGAGTGATATTGAAGAATGGATTGAGAGAAATATTTATCAATGTGGTCAAATGTCGGCTATTGGGACAGGTGGTAATATCAATAAGATTTCCCAACTGGCCAGAAAAAGATATTTGGAACCGATTATGCTTAAAGAAATCGAAGATACATATAAATACTTGAAGGGGTTTTCTTTGCAAGAAAGAGTTGATAAACTCCGACTAAAACCGGATAGGGCTGATGTAATTATTCCTGCTTCTGAAATATATATCAGAATAATGAATATCGCCGGAATTGATGAAATTTTTGTGCCTAAAATGGGACTGTCAGACGGGATGATTTTAGAGCAATACAACAAAGATAAAAGTAGAATATGATTGTGATTAAGTATTTCTGTGGTGGTTTGAGAATGCTTTTTATGATTCTTTTAATGGTTGTAATGCTATTGATCTATATCATAGGTATTAAAGCTGCCATAAAACACACTCCTGAAAAGGGCTTCAAGTTGAGAAGACTATTTTTAATTATTATGAATCCTTTTTTGGGCTTTGTTGATAAGATTGAAGGGAAACAAAATGATAAACCATCTTTGTATGTTTCAAATCATAGAGGCTTACTTGATTTTTTTATCACTATGAAATATTTGGATGTATATGCATTGTCTAAAGCAGAAGTGAGAGCTATGCCTATTTTGGGTTATGCAGCGGAACTGACAGGTGTATTTTTTGTGGTAAGAGATAATAAAAGTAGTCGTCAAGCAACTCGAGATTCAATTGTACATCTTTTAAAAAGTGGATACAATGTATTATTGTATCCAGAAGGAACTGTCAATACAGGAAAAACAACAGCTGCATTTAGCAAGGGAGCATTCGAAGAGGCGGCAAAACACGGATTTCCGGTTGTCCCGATAGCGCAAGAGTATTCTTCTAAAGATGATCTTTGGGAACAAGGAGTATCATCAGCTCAACAATTCTTTAAGCAATTTGGCAAGTGCTTTACAAAAGTCAAAGTTGCCATAGGTGAGCCTATACAAAGTGACAATTCTTTCACTCTAATGAATGAATCAAAAAAATGGATAGATAATAAATTATTGGAAATGCAAAAAGATTGGGCAGATATTTATTGATTATTGTTCAACTCCTGTCGGAGTTGTAGCCCCCGCACGCATTTACCACCGGTTTTACCGGTGGCTATTCACATTTTTCCCCTTCGGAGAATTTCTGTTTTCAGTCATCCTCATTTTCTATTATCTTTCTTAGTTCATTTAGTTTGAGCATGCAATCAATCGGTGTCATAGAATTAAGATCCATTTCGAGCAACTCCTTTTTTAATAAACCTGCTGTTTCATCAACTTTGTCAAAAATGCTAAGTTGAATGGCAGTCTGCTGAGGCATTGTTTTTAGTTTTGTGCCTATACTTTCGTTTTCGTCGTTATCTCGCATCTTTTGCTCCAATTGGGCTAATATTTCATAAGCGCGTTCTATTATCATGCGAGGCATTCCCGACATTCTCGCTACGTGAATACCAAAGCTATGTTGACTTCCCCCCGTGACAAGCTTTCTCAAGAATATGACTTTATTTCCGATTTCTTTTGTAGAAACATTGAAGTTTTTTATCCTATCAAATTTTGGTTCCAATTCATTTAGTTCGTGATAGTGTGTAGCAAATAGTGTTTTTGGATTTGCTTTTGGATTTTCATGGAGAAATTCTGTCAAAGCCCAAGCAATAGATATTCCATCATATGTGCTTGTTCCTCTACCTATTTCGTCAAGTAAAATTAAACTTCTGGATGAAACATTGTTCAAGATATTTGCAGTTTCGTTCATCTCGACCATAAATGTGGATTCGCCACTGGAGATATTGTCAGAAGCCCCAACCCTCGTGAATAGTTTATCAACAATTCCAACTGTTGCTGCCGATGCCGGTACAAAAGAGCCGATTTGTGCCAATAATGTTATAAGTGCGGTCTGGCGAAGAATAGCTGATTTACCTGACATATTTGGTCCGGTAATCATCATTATCTGCATATCTTCATTATTGAGGTAGATATCATTAGGAACATAGTTTTCTCCGGGTTCCATAAATTGCTCTATTACCGGATGTCTGCCTTCTCTGATATCAATCATATGAGATTCATTCACTACGGGCTTTGTATATCTATTTTTGTAAGCTACGGTCGAAAAAGAAATGAGTACATCGATTTGCGAAAGAATATGAGCATCCAATTGGATAGGAGCAATATAATTCATAAGATCCACTACGATATCTTGAAAAAGTTTTTCTTCAAGAGTATGAATTTTTTCTTCTGCATTTAATATTTTTGTTTCCAATTCCTTCAATTCGGGAGTGATATATCTCTCTGAATTTGTCAATGTTTGTTTCCTTATCCATTCCTCGGGTACCATATCCTTGTACCTGTGAGTTACTTCAAGAAAGTATCCGAAAACATTGTTGAAGTTTATTTTTAGCTTTTCAATTCCGGTCTTTTCCTTCTCTCTTTCCAGTATCCCATTCAATACCTCTTTGCTATTGTTAATCAAATGTCTCAATTCATCCAATTCTTCGTTTACCCCATCCGCAATTACATTTCCTTTGGCTATTGAGACAGGCACTTCCTCGTTTATTTCGGTGCTTATCCTTTCCCTTATTTTATCGCAAAGCACTATTTGATCTCCAAAGGCATTCAAATGAGTATTTTTTGCTTTTTCAAGGATTTCCTTTATATGTACAAGTGCTTTTAGCCCACGGTTCAACATTAGAATTTCTCTCGGATTTATTTTTCCAAGAGATACTTTTGATATCAATCTTTCCAGATCTCCTATCTTTTTTAAGTACAGATTAATATCTTCTCCTTCATAATTATTATCAAAGAAGTATTCTACAATATCCAATCGTTGATTAATTGCATTTGTCGATACAAGAGGTAGCAAAACCCATTTTTTAAGCAATCTGGCTCCCATTGGTGAAGTGGTTTTGTCAATGACAGAAAGCAATGCAGTACCTGAATGATATTGTGGATAGATCAATTCTAGATTTTTAATGGTAAACCTATCCAGCCACATATATTTTTCGTCATAAATCCTTTGGATTGTGCTTATATGTTTAAGGTTTTTATTTTCAGTGCTACTAAGATAATGTAAAATAGATCCTGCTGCTATTTGAGCTGACTTGAGCTCTTCCAAAGCAAATCCTTTGAGTGATATTACCTCAAAATGTTCCAAAAGATTTTCCCTGCTAAAATCATAGGTATATACCCACTCATCAATTGGATAAGTATAGAATCTTGAGCCAAAAGTTTTTTCGTATTGTTTCTTATATGATTTGGAATAGATGATTTCAGAGGGCTCAAAATTCTGAATTAGTTTTTCGATTGTGTTTTTATCTCCTTGTGAAACTAAAAATTCGCCGGTGGAGATATCCAGAAAAGCTACGCCCCAATCATCTTTTGGTGAGATATGAATTGAAGCGAGGTAGTTATTATCTTTGTATTCTAACAGTTTTTCATCTGTCTTGATTCCCGGGGTGACAACTTCGGTTACCCCTCTTTTGACTATCTTTTTTTGTTTGGATGGTTTTTCCAGTTGCTCACAAATAGCCACTCTATATCCTGATTTGACCAATTTTGGCAAATACAAATCCAGTGAATGATATGGGAATCCTGCAAGCTCCAAATCACTTCCACCATTATTTCTGGAGGTAAGTACTATTCCCAATGCTTTTGATGTTTTGATAGCGTCTTCTCCAAATGTCTCATAAAAATCACCAACACGAAACAGTAAAATAGCATCAGGATGCTTGGTTTTTATCTGCTGATATTGGGTCATCAATGGAGTTACCTTCTTCACAGTACTTTTGTCTGGTTTTGCCAATTTCTCTAGGTTTTGATTTTAAGAGAACAAAAATAGTCAATAAATACGGTTAAATAAAAAAAGCCGTCATATTTTTATACAACAGCTTTTAGATACCAAAATTTAAACAATTTATTTTATTATTTCTATTTTCTTAATTATTCTTTGGTTATTCTCTGTGAGAACCTCAACATAATATATACCGTTTATTAATGATGATATATTTATATTATTGACCTTATTGTCATAAGCTTTTTTAGACAATTGCAACATGCCCAAAGAGTTAAATATTTTATAATGTGTTATTTTTTCATTACTAGCAATATTCAATAAATTATTTGCCGGACTAGGATAAATCAATAATTGTCCTGTTGGTGTTTTTACACTAGTTATACTTCTGCTTTTGATATAGATAGTCTTTTCAATCGTGGGAGAGTTAACAATTTTTCCCTCACCATTCATACCTGAAATATTAGCTAATTTTATTTCTTGTGGAATTAGAGCCTCTCCATAAGGTCTGATACCATCCAACTCATCTTCTATGATATAATCGCATTTTGCAATAAGTCCAATGCCTGAAACACTTTTAGGATTAATACGTGAATATACAGCATCGAGTTGTCCATCTAGATACTGTTTATCCATTTCCATTGAGGCACTTCCATTTGCTAACCATGAATCCAATAAAAATTCATGGTGGAAAGATGCTGAATCTACTGTTGTGGGATCAAATTGTAAGGTGTAAAAAATACCATTTATTTCCTTGGCAGGATCATCTTTGTCCCCAATAGATATAAATATATGTACAGTATCTCCAATTTCAAACGTGTCTTGTGAAAAAATTAAATTTACAGGAAATTCAGGTTTATTTAAAGAGACTGTATTGTATAAGTTATGTTCTTTATTATAGTAGCTCAATATAGTTAGGCTGTCTAATTCTGATATTACTCCATCTCCATTAGCATCGACATGTTTAAGATTGAATCCGTTATCACTTTGGTAATCATCCCAATCAGGAGCATTTAACCCAAGCCAATTTGTTGTTTGAGTTTCTCTGGCATCTCCAGTTTGCCCTATATAATATGCTAATGGTAAGAGGTCTTTCATATTAACCACTCCATTATTGTCAGCATCTCCGGGCCAAACACAGTTGTAAGATGCACAAGGACAAACAGAGTCCGACAATTCCTCCAGAACATCAAGCTCTACTTTTATTAATTGACAATTACTGTTAGGTGGACAATACTCTATTTCAAATCTATCGTGACCGACAAAATCTGTATTGGGGGTATAGACTATCAAATTTGTGCCGCTAATATCACTACAATTAACATGTACCGTATCATAATCCGGATAAATATTGACTATCCCATCAAGTGGAGCTGAAACCAAATTGAATGAATATCCTTCGATTGGTGCATTATAATTTAGAACGATTTCACTGTTTTTTGATGTGTTTAGATTGTAGGGCTTTGAACTAACAGGCTTGAAATCATCGACTAAAATTTGAACTGTCGCTGTCTGATATACATTAAATGACAATTGTACGGTATAAGTAAATTCATCGAAACCATAAAAATTATTATCAGGAGTATAAGTAAATTCTGCTTGCCCATTGTATGCTAATGTACCATTGGAAGGTTCGGTATATGTCAAATTCCAATAATTCTTTTTATAGTCATTGTCTTTTACATTGAAGGTCACATCTGTATTTCTTGCTGTATAAACTTTGTCGTCAACTATAGCGTTTCCATCCTCTTTGCCTTCAACAACCGTAATATCAACCACAATAGTGTCCTGATTATTGAATAATTTGAATTGATCGACCCCTGTAGAATCAACAAATGGAGTATATATTATTTCAGGATCATTTGAAAAGTCTAATTCTCCTATTGAAGGTGAACTATTTTGATCTAAATTAAAGCCCGCCTTGTTTGGTATAATAGAAACAAAATTCGTGTTTGTTACATAGTACTTAAGCGTATCGGGAGAAGGAAACTCATCTGCAACTTTCACAATTACGTTTCCTACTTCAATAGATCCTTTTTCATCAGATATTTGGTAGTTGAAAAATGCAGTCCCTGAGAAATTAACATTTGGTGTAAAAACCACTTTGTAATCACTTAAGATATTAACCGTTCCGTTTCTTATATTCATAACTTTGTCCAAAGTCAATGAATCTGCTGATGTGGAATCATTAGACAATATATCAAGTGTGTCTCCTGTTGAGTTGGTATTTATATTGTAGAAATCATTTCTTGCTGTTAGAATGGAATTTACTATTTCAAAATCTATTTTGATAACCTTAATCGGCCAATCATATACACTTGAACCGGGATTACCACGATATTCGAGTACAGCGTGATCAATTCCAACAAAATTAGAATCGGCATATGGCCAATATTGCATGTCCCAAACAGTATTATTTGTTCCTTGAACATAACTTCCCGGAGGGATTTCCCCATATTTTGGTGTGACTATACTTACCGGAGATACTCCATTGCCCTTAAGTTGGAAATCCAGAGAATCTCCTTTAAGTATTTTGAAGTGTTTATAGGGGACGTTTTGAGCATTGCTATCCAACACAAACCCTAAAAACAGTGATAAGATTAAAACAAATATTTTATTAGTATTCATGGTACTGTTTTAATTCTGGTATTCCTAGCTACAAAAGTAGAACATTTTTATATATTTTCAAAATAATAATTAGAAAAAAATCTATATATATATAATTTTATATTAATATGATG
>Ga0256831_1001130_pt1 | contig 14047 bp, 16 predicted proteins | sample 132544metaG_FD_189087 | JGI IMG/M metagenome (GOLD analysis project Ga0256831, IMG submission 189087) | Hydrothermal vent microbial communities from Lau Basin, Pacific Ocean - 132-544 | ecosystem: Environmental > Aquatic > Marine > Hydrothermal vents | place: Pacific Ocean: Lau Basin | collected...
ACCGCGGCAAAGACATATTTTGGCAGTCTCTCTATTTTATTGAAATGTATCTCGTCAAACATCGTTTTCCTTTATTTTGGGAGGATCACAAAACCGTTTTTGATATTCTTGGCAGTAAATCTGTCGGAAATTTTAATATAATAGCTGCCATTTGGCAATGTAAGCTCCAGCCTTTTTGCGGGACCTGGACGCTCGATCCTCTGCAAGGGGTGCAAAAATCTATCATAAACAAAAATTTTAGGAAACCAGTGGTCACCCCCTTTGGCCAAAATGACCACAGAAGATAGACCCGCCACATCGAGCCATATGGCCGACTTGCCTTTGGCTGTCTCTGTGCGCCCCTCCACTTTCGGCACTCCCAAAACAGCTTGTGAACAATCCAGAGTATAATACCAGCTCTCCTCTTGGCGTCGGATGTCGAGCACTTTGATGCCATGGGCTCGCAAAAAAGAGCCTATCCGTACGGGGTCGGGTATGCTAGCGGAGGTAAAAGTGAAAGCCTCTACCACCCCATCTTCGTCCTTTTGGATATTGGTGATGGCATAGTTGAAGATATAGGCCTCTTGTAGTGCCTTTTCACTGAGGCGAAAAAAAAGTGTAGGATTGTTGTAAGAAAAAAACCGTACTTCCTGATGTACGGGGGTGGGAAGTGTTTGTGGCAGCAGACCTAGACGTTCCAATATCCTGGCCACCTCTACCATATCCACGAAGCCATCTTTTTTGTAGCGCCTTATATCCAAAAAAACGGTATTGAGGATAAGACGATTTTGCTCGAAAGCTCGAGGACCTATAAGGCCGATGATACGCTCGTCGATCGCAGAAGCGTAGAGGGCTATGCCAAGCAGCAAAGACCACCAGACTCTCACCAGTTTTTCCCTCTATTGTACTGCTTGAAGGTGATTGCATCGATGGGTTCTAGCTCTTTGGCTCTATATAAAAAGCGAAGTTTGTGGCGGCTATTGTATTTGGTGATATTGCCGTCGATATCGATATCGAGTACTCCATGCCCTGTGACGATAAGCTGGTCTCTAGAGGTATTGAGTTCGATCGGAGAAGTGGTAACATACACTTTACGCTTATGGTTATCCAAATAAACAATACCCACCCAAAGTTTTTTACGTGGTATCAAGGTAATCGAAGGAGGGGTCAAAGAGAAAGGCTTTTTGATAATTTCACTTTTTTGCTCCACTTCACTTCGATTGGACTCACTACTCAAAGCAAGAGTACTATTGCCCTCACTACTGGATCTTTGAGTAGTCAAAGCCAAAGAACTGCTGCTTGAAGCACTGAAAACCAAGGAGCTGCTACTAGAAGAAGCTAAAAAAGGCTCACTTTTCAAACCTTGAGAGGATGGAGTGGATGGAGTGAGATAGCGATATCCCAATATCGCACCACCGGTTATCAAAAGTACCACAACACCAAAATAGAGCAAAAAATTTTTCTCTTTAGGCTTTTTTTCTATGATACTATCTTGGGGACGTTCGACCAAATTTTCGTAGTACTCTTCTATCCTTTGGCGAAGTTCACCCAGATCCAGATCAAGCTCTCGCTCCAATATTTTCACAAATCCCAAAGCTTTGGATTTGTTGCCTAAACTCTTGAAATCCTCTTCTATCAAAGCTTGGAGCATTTTTGGAGCAATGTAGGTCTTTTTATGAACCTCCTCCAGGTCCATCTCTTTGAGTTTTTCGATATCACTCATCTCGCATCCTGTCGATAAAGATCGCAGCTGCTGCGGAGACATTGAGAGAGTCGAAGTCTCGTACCATCTCGATTTTGAGTACTCCGTCACAGCGCTGCAGAGCCTTTTTGGGCACTCCTTCCCCTTCACTTCCAAGCAGTATAGCTCTTTTGCCGCTAAAGTGCATCTTGCGTACATCCTCACCGCTCATATCGGCGCCATATACCCGAAACTCCACATCCTGAAGCTCCTTGAGCACCTCAAAAAGGTTTGGTCGCAATACTATCGGCAGATCTAGAGCCGCACCGCTGCTGGTGCGCATCACTCCTTCCATTTTAAGCTCTTTGAGTCCCGTAATCACCACTCCATCGGCTCCCAAAGCGTAGGCACTGCGGACGATCGAGCCTATATTGCCCACATCCGTCACACCATAGAGCAATACCAAAAAACGCCCCTCTTTGAGCTCTTGCAAATCGGCAAACTGAAACTCTTCGATCTCTATTAAGAAGCCTTGATGATTGCCACCACGAGCGAGAGCCTGAGCTTTTTTGTTGTCACAACGAACGATTTCCACTCCAAGCTCTTTTAGCTTGTTGTAAAGCTTTGGGTCTATCTGTTTGGTGAGATAGACCCGTTTGATACGTTCGGGATGATGCTTTAAAAGGTAATAAAATATCTGCTTGCCATAAACTATCATAGCTTGATTTTATCTTGTTGTTTCTTAATCTTTCGTAAGCAGTGCATACCACTCCTTGATGGAACGGCCATCGGCTTTGGAGAGGAGTTTGGCCAACTTCTTTTTTGGCAGAGGCAATTCCATCAGCTCATCGATCCCCAGCTCCACACTCCCTTTGGAGACTCGCCCTTTTTCCACTACGACCACCCATTCTCCTTTGACAGGCTCCTTTTGCAGCTGCTTCAAAAGCTCCCCAGCCTCGCCTTTATAAAATTTTTGGTGTACTTTGGTAAGCTCTTTGGCCAAAAAAATGGTTCGCCCGGGATCGAGCTGGGCGATAGCTCCTAAGGTTTTGAGAAGTCTGTGGGGCGCTTCATAGAAAATGGTATTGGATGGGTGGCCAAGGATCTGCTGCAAAGCCTGGAGTCTAGCCTGCTCCTTTGGGGGTAAAAATCCAAAGAAACAAAACTCGGTCTCCAAAAAGCCGCTGGCAGCATAAGCGGTAATGGCGGCACTGGGCCCTGGCAACACGTCATACTCTATGCCTCTTTCTTGAGCGTATCGCACCAGCATGGCTCCAGGATCACTGATACCTGGCATCCCGGCATCGCTCATATAGACGACAGCCTGATCGAAAAATGATGGATCTATACGTTCCAAAAACTCTTTTTGGTTGTGTTCATGCACCGCTATAAAGCGCTTTTGGCCAAAGTCGAGGGAATATCGATCAGACAGAAGCAGTAGAAGTTTTTTGGCTACTCTCGTATCCTCACACAACACCACCTGGCACGCCTTCAAAGCCTCCAAGGCTCTGAAGGTGATATCGCCTAGGTTGCCGATGGGCGTGGGAACGAGGGTGAGCACTTATTTGAGGTTGTATTTTCGCTTGAACTTGTCTACTCGTCCAGTAGTATCGACGATCTTTTCGCTACCTGTAAAGAATGGATGGCATTTGTTGCAGATATCGATTTTTAGTTGCGGCTTGTTGGAATAGATTACGAAGTGATTGCCGCACGCACATGTAACGGCACATTCTACATACTCTGGATGGATGCCTTTTTTCATATTTAGCCCTTTTAGGATAGTTTGCTCAATTAGGAGCGAAATGGTAGCAAAAAAGAGTTGGATTTTCAATTAAGTAAAAAGATTAGTTCACAGCGGGGCAAAACCCCACTGCTTTATAGGGGGAGGGGAATCAAAATTATATCACAAAAGATAAATTTTACAAAACTCAGAAATTTTTAATTTTAACCGATAATAAACTATGATAAAATACGAAAAACAATGAAGGAGTACACATGCGAAAGGGTTTTACACTTATTGAACTGATCTTTGTGATCGTTATCATTGGTATTTTGGCAGCAGTGGCTATACCGAAATTCAAGAACCTAAAACAACATGCACAAGCTAGCAGTGTAGTAAAAGCTACTATCGATGCAGCCGAAGGTGCGGTAAGTGCCGCTGTAAACAAAGCCGATTTGGAGGGTGAAACCAATTTCAAACTACAAGATCTTGTGACCCTCAAAGGGGATAAATGGAGATACGATGCAACTACTGCCGATGGACGATATCATTATGATGAAAACACTTCAAGCACAGTCGCTGAAATCACTTTCAGTCTGGCCAGTAGAGAAGTGAACTACTCTATCGATTGTACCAAGTTTGCTGATACAAAAACTCAGGATGTATGTGAGAACGAACTGAACAATACAAGCGTTTCGGTACAATTGACTTTCTAAAAATGCAAAGAGCGTTTACTCTTGTAGAGCTTCTTTTCGTAATCGTCATCATAGGCATCCTCGCCGCGGTGGCGATACCGAAGTTCAAAGGTTTAAGTGCCAACAGCAAAATCTCCAGTGAGCTTGCCACTGCCTCAACGGTGCAAAGCGCCATCGAGGATGTCCACAGCGACTGGGTGGTAAGTGAGGGGGATTTTGTATGGGGTAATGGCAAAAAAAATAACTCTCAATATATGAGTCCTCAAGGCTATCCCAAGCAGCTTGGCGACTGCGAAGAAGATAATAACAAGCCCTTTAGCTGGATCCTTAAAAACTCCGCCACGGTCGATAGCAAATGGGAGTGTAAAAACAATGGCGATGGAACCTTTTACTACAAAGGCCCAGCCTCCAAAAAGGATAGCGGCGTCAAGCCATCAAGCGATGTCAAAGGCAAGCCAGACTGCTCGGACTACTGGAAATATGACAACTCCAAGGGCACTTTCGAGCTTATAGACGAAGAGACACAAACTTGCACCAGCGTAGATGAGCTGTAGCTCGTCTACAAATTCTCCATTTTCTTTATAATCCACAGCCCAAAGCCCAAAATAATCATACTTATAAAGGCAATGACAATACTGCCGGTCTCTACATCAAAATTCATCCATCACCCCGCTATGTTGGTAAGATTCCACATCGGCAAGAATATTCCCAACGCCAATGTCAGCACAAATCCGGCAATCGCAGCGATGAGGATCGGCTCGATGAGGGTAGCGATATTGTCCACGATATAGTCGAATCGGTCTTTATAGATCTTTTGAGCTTTTTGGAGCATACGTGAGAGCCCTCCACCGATCTCACCGCTTCGTATCATCTCCAAAACCATATTTTCAAAAAGTCCAGCTTGTGCAAATCCCTCGTAGAGACTGCGTCCCTCTCTAATGGCTCTGGAGATCTCTTGGATGCGCAGTCGCAAATAGCTGTTGTCTACCACTTCCAACGCGATATCGATAGCATCGATCATGGGTATACCCGCTTCGTAAAGTACCCGAAAAATATACAAAAATCTGCTGATCATCGCATAGTAGGTAGCTTTACCGATGATGAAGATTTTCAAAATCAAACGATCGAGCAGCAGTCGTACACGCTCACTTTTTGAGTAAAGATAGGAGATAATTGTAGCTACTACCACCGCTCCACCTACAATATAGGCTCCATAATCTTTGATAGAGTGCTCCAGCCAGAGCAAAAAGCGAGTGGGCAAGGGCAATTCCATGTGAGATTCTTTAAAAAAGCTCTCGAACTGTGGGATCACCATAAGAGTCACTATGACAAAAGCAATACTCATAGCCACGATGATGAAGATCGGATATCTGGTGGCTTTTTTGAATTTGCGTCTATTCTCCAAAATCTCTTGCAGGATCTGGGCCAAATGGGCGATCTCCTCGGCCAAAGCTCCAGTCTCTTCACCCAGTCGAAACATGGAAAGGGAAAGATTGCCCAGCTGTTTGCGAAAACGTTTGGCCGCTTCGTAAAGACTTTTTCCGCTCTCTATATCTTCATAGATTTGTGTAAAAATTGCTTTGAGCATAGGATCTTTTTCGTTTTTGATCACTTCAGATAGAGCAAAGTTTAGAGGCAATCCCGCATCGAGCATAACGGCCAGCTGTTCGAGCAGGGCGATATAGCGCTCAGTATTGACTGGACGATTTTTGATGGGATTTTGCAGCTTCGCCCAAATTCTTTTGAGCTTCCACAAAAGGGGTTCACTGATCTCTTTGATCCTAATCAGTACCCCTAGCTCCATAGCGAAAAAACGCTGCATCGCTTCGACTTTGTTGGGTGCTTCAAGAACGATCGAGCCCCTTTGCTTTCCTCGTTTGTAGTGAATCAAAAAATACTTCACCCTACTTTTCCTTGGTGACTCTTAGAATCTCTTCCAAAGTGGTTACCCCTTTGAGCGCCTTTTTAACGCCATCATAGATCATTGGCTTAAAATCGGTATGGGCCATAGCGTATTGGGTGATCTCGAACTTATTGGCGTTTTCACTGATAAGCTTGGCGATTTCGTCGTCGATCTTGAGGACTTCTGAGATCATAGTACGTCCATGATAGCCTGTAAAATCACACTTACTACACCCTTGGCCTTTGTAGAACTTGAGTTCTCCCTCGGGTAGATACTTCTGGACCTTTTTGAGAATGTTTTGAGGAGGCTTGACCTCCGTCTTGCAGTATGGACAGATCTTTCGCACCAACCGTTGAGCCACGATACCTATGGTCGCATCAGCAATCATGTAAGGCTTCAGACCCATCTGAGCGAGTCTGGAGATCGCTCCTGGAGCATCATTGGTATGCAGTGTAGAAAATACCAGGTGTCCGGTGAGTGAAGCTTGGGCGGCGGCGGTAAGAGTCTCGGAGTCTCGGATCTCACCGATGAGGATCACATCCGGATCCTGCCGCAAGAAAGACTTGACAGCCAGAGCAAAAGTGAGTCCAGCCTTTTCGTTGACCTGTACCTGTTGAACTAGAGGTAGACGATACTCCACCGGATCTTCGACCGTCATCACTTTATTGTGGATACTTTTGATCTCATTGAGTGCGGCATAAAGAGTGGTGGTCTTACCGCTTCCAGTAGGTCCGGTGATGAGTACGATCCCATAGGGCGAGTGGATCATATCGTTAAAGTTTTGTAGATTTTCATCCTCAAAGCCAAGCTCCTCGAGCCGCAAAAGCGCCCGCTCTCTATCAAGAATCCGCATCACCAAAGATTCACCATAGATCGTAGGAGTAGAAGAGAGACGAAAGTCGTAAAGCTTACCGTTGATCTTCATGGAAAATCGCCCATCTTGGGGCTTTCTTCGCTCACTGATATCAAGACCGCCCATGAGTTTGATACGGGTATTGAGGGCGTTGTAGACCTCTGTATCAAAAACGAAAGTCTCATGAAGCACTCCATCGATTCTAGCTCGCACACTCGCCTTTTTCTCATCCGGTTCGATATGGATATCGCTGGCCCGTCTTGTGATGGAGTCTTGGATAATGAGCCGAATCAGCCGCATCACCGCACTCTCTTCACCCTCCTGGCGTACTCCTTCGGCTTTGAGCTCTTTTTTGACCTCTTCAATGATTTCTTGGGAGGCTTTGAGGATCTCGAGACGATGAAAAATGGTCTGAATATCCTCTTCCAAGGCAAGATATATCTTAAGAGGTTTCATTCCGATGGTGCGCTCCAAAACCTCCAAAGCTTCATAATTGAGTGGGTCGGAAGTGGCTACGTAGATATAGTCCTCATCCTCCTTGAAAGGTATGGCTTTTGCGTTTTTGAGTACCTCTAGAGGATATTTGGCGAGCTTTTCAAAATCTATCTTTTCACCATAAAGGTCGACAAACTCATATCCTAGTTGCTTGGAAAGAACTCTAAGCAGATCTTTTTGGGTAATAAACCCCTCTTCTATAAGAATCTCTCCCAGTTTTTTCGTAAAATTACTCTGTTTTTGCAGCTTCAAAGCGTGTTCTAGCTGCTCTTGGGTGATGAGCCCCTCTTGGATAAGCAGATCCCCCAATCGTATCTTTTTTTGTATCATTTCCACTCTTTCAACAGTTTTTGTACGGTAGGTGAATTTTGGTATTGCAAAAATACTCGCAAAATCTGTTTCGCCTCTTTAGGCTGTCCAAGTGCTTTGAGTGCTTTGGCGTAAAGAATCCAGGCCTCCTCCTTTTTTCTGTCTATATGGTTGGCCTCTTTGGCCCATCGAAGAGCTTCACGGTACTTGCCCACATCCATATAGCGTCTAGCTATCTGTAATGCCAAACCATAACTTCGACGTTTGGCAAAAATGGATTGGAGTTGGGAAATATTCTCTTCCTTGGCGGATAACATTATAGCCAAAGAGCTGCTCGAAGCGGAGGAGACACTCGATAGCTTATAACTGGAAGAGCTTTGTAAAGAGGAGAAAGAGGCAGATGAATTTTTTGTATTCCTTGTTGGACAAGGAAGAGGGACGATGGAGTAGTCGAGATGATGTTGTTTGGCCTTTTGTACCAGAGGTTCGAGATTTTTTACATGCTCTTCGAGTCCACAGCGTAAAAAGAGTTGTTTGTCTCCACTCTCCAGTACCTTTCCTGGCTGAATCTTACAAGAAGAAATACCAAGCCTACTCACCTTTTTTTTATATGCTTCGATTCTTTTTGCGAAACGATCGTATACATAAAGAAGCTGTAGAGTGTAACACTCCTTGACATGAGTACTCGAACGAGATGAAAAAGTTTGTTCGGTGGAGCCAGATCGGGAACTTTTGTATGAAGATTGTACATTCGAAACAGATTTCAAAAACTTTGGAAGGGATATATCTATAAGATTATGAGAATATGCCCACCACCCTCCGCCTATAAAAGCCAAAAAAATAAAAATTATTGAAAGAGGAAAGATCAACCGTTTCAAATGGTAGCGACGACACTTTTTTTGTAATTTATCGAAATCAAATATCAATCAATCCCCCGTCGATCGCCGCCATCGTAACAAGACAACGGCTTGGCTTTTGATATTTTTTTTGATTGGTTTTTACCGCATAGTCCATCATTAAAAAGAGACGGTTGAGAATCTTTTTCGTATCTCTAAAGTTTCCCTTGGCGATTTTGTAGATCTCTTTGGAGAGCTTTTTGGAAAACTCCTTTTCCAATCCAAACTCTCCCATACGAAGAAGCTCCTTGGAGATATATTCTTTTGCCTCTTCGGGCTCTAGGGTCTTCATCGTCAATACTCTATGAGGACGAGAGCTGAATTGGGGCTCATGTAGGATTTTTTGCGATTCATGCTCATGCATAGCAAGCAAAAACCAAAAAGCTTTGCTGTCAGCCAAAATCCGAATGAGCTCGATCATATCTTTACTAAGAAGCTGTGCTTCATCGATTGCAATGAGCGTAGGACGATTTTGATAGATCTTTACAGCTTGGGATATCATCTCTTCCAAAGAAAAATTTTCTATATCCGCCCCCGCTCTTTGGATCAAGGAGCGAACGAAATCCACTGGCTCGAAAAATGGAGTATCGTATTTGACAACTTCATAGTCTGGAAGAAAATGGTGCAAACGTTGCAAAAAAATGGATTTGCCACTTCCTGGCACTCCTATCAAGAAGATCAACTGCCTCGTTTCATTATCCAAAATATAGAGCAACTCGTTTTTGAGCCATAGATTGCCTCTAGTTTCATAATACTCCACTCCATCGAGCCTATCTTCAAAAATTTTGGCGAGCTTTGCATACTCCATCACTTACCCCACACGGCCGCTTCGTCTATAGTGGGAATATTGTTTTCACGAACAATCTTTGGAACAATCAAGATAAAAAGCTCACTTCTTTTTATCTGATGCTTGGTACTATGAAACAGTCGTCCGATCACCGGTATGTCACCCAATAGAGGCACTTTATTGTGATTATGTACCACATTTTTGCCGATCAGCCCTCCAATCAATATTTTTTGTCCATCCTTGACTTTTACGATGGAGGTCAACTGTTTGATTTTCATATCCGGTGGCAAAGAACGATCCATCGTATTGTTCGTCTCTCCAGAATTGAGTAGTTCACTGGTCACAGGATTGATTTTCATAATAATTTCATTGTTTTCCGTAATTTCTGGAATCACATACAAAGTGATACCCACAAAGGATTGGCCTATGGCATAGGTGACGGCAGATTGAAGATTGCCGTTGGCACTAGGAGTGGTATAGCCGGTAGTGGTGTAGCGATAGGAGAGTTGATCTCCTACATTGATGATCGCAGGCTGATTGTTGAGCGTAAGGATCTTTGGATTGGAAAGGACTTTGACATCACCATACTTTTTCAAAAAATCAAATAGGCCATTCATGGAAAAATTATACCCCACGAAATAGTTCGGCATACCGAAATTGCTCACACTCACACCATCTTGACGAGCCATATACGCATCACGGCTCCCTTTAAAACTCAAATTTAATTTACTCCAATCTATACCTATTGTCTGGGAGTCATTATAGACGACTTCGATGAGTTTGGCCTCTATCAATACCTGCTTGTGCATTCTAGCGGACAATTTGTTCAAAAATCTCTCCACTTCGTCAAGCTCTTTTTTGTTTCCTCTTACCGTCACAAAAGATGCATCTTTATTGACCAAAATATGAAAATCATTGTGCCCCATACTTCCAAGAAGTGTTTCCAGCTCCCGTTTGAGATTGTCCCAAAAGGTAAATTCCGATTTGGTAGTGATGGTAGTATAGTCACTGGCCTGGCCCGTTCCTCCCTCTTCTGTACTTCCTATATTTCCTGCAGCTGTAGTAGTGCCTGTAGTACCTGTGGCAGTAGTCGCGCCTCCCGCACCCAAAACGATAGATTTTTTGCTTTCGCTTACCATCGAGCTGAGATTGATATAGTCGATATTGAAATTCTTTGTTTTATAATAAGAGATCGAAAGAAGATTTTTTTGCGGATCATAAGTATAAAAAAGATTATTTTTTCCAAGTAAAAAGTCCAAAAGCTCTTCAAATGTATATTTTTGGATATTGACAAAATCGAGTCTTTTCCCAATGGCACTTTTTGCTTTTTTGTCCTCGAAAAGTATTGTAGTGCCACACTCCAACGCCAAATCTTGCAATACATCTTTGATCCGTATGGCATGTGGGCCTTTACTCATCGCTTTCAAATCGAAAAGCTTTTTATCACAACTATTTCCAAAAAGTGTCACGCCCACTATCAACAAGATTGCAAGTGTTCTCATTTAGACTCCACTTTTAAAATATGCTTTTTGCCAAGAGGCAATATCTTGGTTTTACCTTTTTTTTTCAATACCACATATGTGGGAGCGATACGTACGATCACATATCCTCCGACCTTTTGGCCAACTGTATAGAATCTATCGTTGATGAAAGCCTTGTCGTCGAATATCGCGATCAATACAAGCCGGTGGGGTCTTTTGCTAAGAGGCGATACTGCTCCTTGCTTGGCCTCTCGTACTATTTTTTTGGCCTTGATAAAAGGGTCATAGTGTATGGGCAGATCCAAACTTTTTGCCATCAAACCACAAGAAAGGATCAGCCACCACAAGCTTTTCACCATCGTCCTCCATAAAGTCTCATGTCGAAGGCGAAGGTAGGTGTGGATCCATTGGTCTCCACGTGAAGATTGGCTATTTGCAAAAGCATCGGATGATCTTCTATGGAGCGAAGAAACCGTACGAGTGGCAGAAAATCACTTTGTCCTTGAATTGTGACCTCTTTTTGCTGTTCGATCTTGCCCAAAAAAGGAGTGTTTTTATCCAAAATCACCACTTTATCAAGTACCACGCCATAAAGATATGAGGTACGCAAAATATCTTCCAAAAGTTTAGAAAAATTAAATGCATTCAACAGCATAGCTTTTTTCTTCTCCAATTTGGCGAGAAGCTCCATTTTTTTGGCTTGCTGCCGATCTAGAATGGTACGGATATTCGCTATCTCTTTTTTCAATCGAGCGATTTTGGCCTCCAAGTATCTGGGACTGTTTTTATGGATTGTTTTGTCGAGTTTGGAAAGTCTTGCTTGTAGAGTATGTAGATGTGCTATCTTCTCTTGAATGAAAAAATAGTATCCACTCCCACCGATCATAGCTATTATGAGTAGAAGAAGCATCAATTTTTGAGCTTTCGATAGCTCCTTGAGCTTCTCCTCATAAAGGTCTATCCACTCCCTCCATCTATTCATTTTTCTATCCCAACTCTACTTTCGTAGAGATTTTTTTGACGCTCGATCTGTTTCGTCTGGACCCTTTTGTACCCTTTTTTCAAGAGATCTTTCATAAACTTGGCTATCTTGTCTCTTTGATCGCTTGTGGAAACCAGATCCACTGTCACTCTTTTTGTACCGTTTTGCTCCAAAAGCTTGGTACTAAGACGCCAGATATAAAGATCTTCCACTACATCGTTGATCATCTTTTGACGCTCCAGTTTGGCCTCTTCTATCAAAGGGAAACTATCCAGCGTCTCTTCGTAGATCTCGATTTCTTGCTGTAACGCAGCCAGTTTTTGATTCAATTCCTGTTTTTGGGATTGAAGAGCTTTGATTTTGGCAAGAAGTTTTTTGTTGATACTTTTGAGTTTGCTTAGTCTTTGCTGCTTGAGACGCAACTGACTCTCGAGCTCACTCTCTTGCAACGAAAGATACCAAATCACCGCACCCACTCCAATCATGGCCACGAAAGAGGCTACCAGATAACGAAAAATTTCATATCGATAAAATGGCAGCCTGCGCTCGTAAAATGTAAGATTTATACGCTGATCCAGCTGATCGTAAAAAGCTACATACCTCGCGGCTACGGCCAAAGAGCTTTGTTTCGCGTCCAATCCGCAACACTCCAGCAACTCATAACTTCCCTCCTCCGCCACACCCTGTGCCACAAAGAGTTCTTTGAGCCCCTCTATCTTATGGCCTTCAAAATCCAGGATAATTCGATCGATTCCTTCCAGTCCATAATAGCTGCGCTTGTGATTGATAGCATACACCAGTTTTTCCACCACTTTATAAAAATGCTCTTGCAAAGCATCAAAGATATGAATCTCGTTTGGAGGATAATTCGTCTGGACAAGTCCTTTTGTGGCCAGGATCTCTTTGAGTCTGGCCAGTTCGATTCCTATCTTCTTGGATATCTTGGCCAAAGAGTCCAAAGCCCGATAACCTATATACCTGCCTTTTTGATAGACCACTCCAAAGGCCTCATCATCCCCTATATAGATGATCAAGTCATTGGAGCTAGAGCCTTCGATATAAAGACTTTTGTATGCGATAAAACGTGGAAAGAGAATATCCAAAAACCCTATTTTCGATACCATCTCTCCGACCATGGCATCGGCATCCTCTTTGCTCAAAGCAAAAGCCTCGATGAGGTAGTTCTCCTCGTTTGGCAAATCGTAGGAGATAAAATCGATAGCATACTCTTTTTCCGGATCCAATCCAGCCTCGTTGTACATTTTCAACTCCACCTGGATCGCCAGACGCTCCTCATCCAAACTTTTAGGTAATTTGAAAGTGAGCGTACGTATATCTTCAACCGGAATCAACGCACCTATTTTATATTTTTTGGCTTCTTTGGGTGAAACAGTGCTAAAACTTTTGCCATCGAAAAGATAGAGCTTCTCTTTATATAGCAGTACCCCGTCCATACTATCCTTTACATTAATGACTATCTATTAATTATAACATAACCGCTTACCGGCAAGATGGAGAGATTGAGCTCGTTACCTCGATAAGTAAGTTGCAAGATATCCCGTTTGGTAGTCTCAGGATTTTTAGTCAAATTGTCATCAAATACTGCTCTTCCATAACGATCGAAACAGAGCACGCCATGACCACTAATATTGTGAATGGTGCTGTGGAGCTTGTAGTGTAAGCGATTGGCCGTTTTGTTCCACTCCTCATCATTTAGATCGATGCACCCGATAGATGTATTGAGATCAGTACTCATAAATTTATAACGCTTATCATAGTTGATACCTTGGTACTTGGTCTTTAATAGCTGCATTAAAACAAAATGGCTATCTTGGGTGAGATAATTGGGATGATAGCTATAGATTCCTATAGCACTCAGAATGCCTATCAGCACTAAAACCAGCACAAGCTCCAGAAGTGTAACGGCTCTTTTCATGGGCGCTGCAAGCTCCTTCGAGTGATTCGAATAGGCATGAGGATCTTGGCGTTTGGCGTCGATTCGACCACGATTTTAAGAAGTATATAGCCGTTGCTTTCAGGGATACCTACCGCTACAACTTTATCGGCTGGGCAGTTGATATTGGTATGATTGTCGTTGTTGCGATACAAATAGCACTTCTCCACCTCCACATAGGAGCGAAAAGCTCCATCGGCCGAGGTCATATTCAAGTCACTCTCATTGGCTTCTATACGCATCAAAGCCGCTTCCAAAGCGCTTTGCAAAAAGATTTCGGCTCGCTCTTTGTTGTAGCTATCTGCAAAGAGT
>Ga0256831_1001131_pt1 | contig 14040 bp, 14 predicted proteins | sample 132544metaG_FD_189087 | JGI IMG/M metagenome (GOLD analysis project Ga0256831, IMG submission 189087) | Hydrothermal vent microbial communities from Lau Basin, Pacific Ocean - 132-544 | ecosystem: Environmental > Aquatic > Marine > Hydrothermal vents | place: Pacific Ocean: Lau Basin | collected...
CTTCAAGACAAAACCGAAAGTTCTATTGAACGGGAAAGCATGGATTTTTCCGTTTTAAACTTGCACTATTTTTCTGGCTTACCAGCTTTTGGTTTTTGTGGTTTTTATAGCTCCTAACATTATATTCGGCTGCTTACACATTATTACCAATACTACTGTCGCGGCCTATTGTGCTATTGGCCCGTTCGGGCTATTATTTTATAACTTTAGGAGACAGTTGTGGACATTTATTAAATGAAAATTACAAATCATCAATAGAAGGGTGTCCTAGATCATTCCTAGATCATTCTTTTTGCGGCCGCCGTAAATTGACTCGTTATATTTTTTTAATTTGCAGGTGTGTCAGTTAAATTTAATAATCGCTCACTTCGCCAAATCCTAATGACATGGATAGTTTTTTCTTCTTTTAAATATACAATACGAAAAGGTGGGTGGATTAATTCACGAATGTTCTTTTCGTTGAACTCTGGTACTTTACGCCCAATTTCTGGATTGTTTTCTAGTGTCTCAATATGACTAATAATTTTAATAACAAACTCGACCCCTACTTGAGGTACGGCTTCTCTAAGGTAATATTCTTTTATTGCTTCCAGGTCATTAAATGCCGAATCAGATATTAATATTTTCAAGTGCTGATACCAAGTTTTTTCTTGGTATCAGCAAGGCTTTGCACTTTACCTTCCTTTATCTCTAATAAACCCTGAGCAATAGCCTTTACAAAAGCGCGTTCTTCTTCATGGTTTTCAAACTCCTCCAGGCCTTGCATAACGGCTATACCGCGGCCCCTACTTGTAAGTAATATGGGACGGTGTGAGTCCTTTGCTTGGTTTGCAATTTTACCAGGGTTTATTTTGAGGTCAGATAAAGGAATAATATCTTGGGAAAATCGTGTTTTCATTAGGTGCTCCATACAGGTGCTGATAATCGGTCTTATTATAGCACCTGTAAGCTAGGTTTCAATGAAAATACAACAAGTAAATGAGCAGATCAGTTTAATGCTCCCTGATTTCAATCCCCTAATCAGTGATCTCATTATATTCCTTATCTGTATTTCTGCTTAACATCTATTTAAGTTAAGAGTGTTAAACAGTTTACAGATAATTTTCCTAAAAGGCCGAAATACAGAGGATCACCCGCACTTGCTATCTCCACAGTTTAAACAGGTCATGCAGCCGTCCATTAATACCAGTGCTTTGGTCTGGCATTTCATGCAGAGCTGGGCTTTTTCAGGGAAGTTGCTAGTCTCATCAGTGGTTTCTTCCTGGGCTTTGTTTTTGGCTTCAAACTCCTTACGCTTGGCTGCAATGAGTTTTTTCTGATGATCGTCCAGTTCGGTGTCTTTGAGCATACCAATAAATTTCATATGGGACTCAATGGCACAACCGATTTCGGCTACCAGAGAGGGCATAAAAGTACCCCCTTTTTTAAAGTAACCGCCCTTGGGATCAAAGACTGCCTTTAATTCCTCCACCAGGAAACAGGCATCCCCACCTTTGCGGAATACGGCGGAGATAACCCGCGTGAGGGCCAGTACCCATTGGAAGTGCTCCATGTTTTTGGAATTAATAAAGACTTCGTAGGGACGACGTTCTTCATACTCAGTGCCCATATTAAGGATCATATCATTTATGGTGATATACAGAGCGTGCTCGGACTGTGGGGTTTTTATTTTATAGGTGGAACCAAACAGCATTTCCGGGCGGTCCAGGTTCTCATGCATTTTTTCCACATCGCTGATATTTTCATCATTGCTTGATTCAGCAGGTGGATTTTTTTCATCTTCGGTTAGAACTTTGTAACCGACAATTTTACTGTCTATTTTAAGTGCCATCATTGTTAGCCTTTTTTCTTTATCTCTGTCTATGGAATAGGGTGCTTTAGAACTTGCCGTAATAGCCTTCTTTCAGGGCATCAAACAGATTGGCAGCGGTGTGCATTTCGCCATCGTATTCCACTTCTTCATTACCTTTAAGCTCAACGGTTTCACCATTTTCCAGAGTAAACTGATAGGTGGTATTTTCCAGATCGGCTTCTTTAACCAGTACGCCCTGGAAGGCCTCCGGATTAAAGCGGAAGGTAGTACAGCCTTTCAGGCCTTTGTCGTAAGCGTATTCATAGATATTCTTAAAATCTTCATACGGATAATCGGTCGGTACATTGGCTGTTTTGGAAATGGAAGAGTCAATCCATTTCTGGGCAGCGGCCTGTACATCCACATGCTGCTTAGGTGAAATACTGTCGGCAGTAATAAAATAATCCGGCAGTTGTTGTTCGGCCTGTTCTGAATAAGGCATCGCATCGGGATTGACCATTTCGCGATAAGCCAGCAGTTCAAAGGAATAAACATCGACTTTTTCTTTGCTCTTTTTGCCTTCACGGATCACATTGCGTGAATAATGGTGGGCAAAACTGGGTTCAATACCATTACTGGCATTATTGGCCAGAGACAGGGAAATGGTGCCAGTGGGTGCAATGGAACTGTGATGAGTAAAGCGGGCGCCGGTTTCAGCTAACTGTTCCACCAGTTCCGCCTCTTCCTGTGCCAGTTGCTGCATATAGCGGCTGTATTTAGCATGCAGGACTTTACCGGGTACTTCATCACCCACCTTAAGACCATCGCTGATCATTTCAGGACGTTTATGCAGCATTTCACCGGTGACGGTGAACATCTGATCCATGATCATGGCAGGTCCCTTTTCCCTGGCCAGTTCAAGTGCTTCTTTCCAGCCCTCAACTGCCATGACTTTGGTGACTTCTTCGGTAAAGATTAAAGAGTTGTCATCGCCGTATTTCATGCCCATCATGGTGCACGAAGATCCCAGTCCCAGATAGCCCATGCCATGACGACGTTTTTGGGTAATTTCCTCCCGCTGCTGCGGCAGGGGCAGGCCGTTAATTTCAACCACATTGTCCAGCATCCGGGTAAAGATACGAATAGTTTTACGGAAGGTATCCCAGTCAAAGGAGGCTTCTTCGGTAAAGGGCTTGTTAATAAAACGGGTCAGGTTAATAGAGCCTAATAAACAGCTGCCATAAGGGGGCAACGGCTGCTCTCCGCATGGATTTGTAGCACGAATATTTTCACAGAACCAGTTATTGTTCATCTCATTGACTTTATCAATCAGGATAAAGCCGGGTTCGGCGTAGTCATAAGTGGAGGCCATAATAATGTCCCACAGGCGACGGGCCTGAATGGTTTTGGTTACACGACAGGCTACCTGACCATCATTGTTAACGATATAGCCTTCTTTATTGGGTAAGTCGCGCCAGATGATTTGTTCAGGGTTGTTAACGTCCAGATTGTCCTGTTTGATTTCTTTATCGGTCACGGGGAAGGACAGTTTCCAGGGTTGATTATTTTTAACCGCTTCAACAAATTCGGTGCTGATTAACAGAGACAGATTAAACTGACGTAACCGGCCGTCTTCACGTTTGGCACGGATAAACTCAATTACATCGGGGTGTCCAATATCAAAGGTAGCCATCTGTGCGCCGCGGCGGCCGCCGGCAGAGGAGACGGTAAAACACATTTTGTCGTAGATATCCATAAACGATAATGGGCCGGAAGTATAGGCACCGGCACCGGATACATAGGCATCTTTGGGTCGCAGGGTAGAGAACTCATAGCCAATACCGCAGCCGGCTTTTAAGGTCAGACCGGCTTCATGCACCTTGCCCAGGATATCATCCATGGAATCTTTAATAGCCCCGGAAACCGTACAGTTAATGGTGGAGGTCGCAGGTTTGTGTTCCTGTGCACCGGCATTGGAAATAATTCGTCCGGCAGGGATCACGCCCTGGCGTAAAGCCCATAAAAATTCTTTGTAATAATGGTCCTGGTTCTTTTTGCCTTCTTCGACTTCAGCCAGGGCTCTGGCCACACGTTTGTATGTTTCATCGATATTTTCATCAATTGCCTCGCCATCCTTTGTTTTTAGACGATATTTGGTGTCCCAGATATCCAGAGAGGCATCCTGAAGCGCTATTTCGGTAACAGTATTTGGTATGGCGTGTAGCTGTGCAGTCATTATTGAGTTCCCCGGTTTGACTATATGACCCAATTAAAGTGCTAACAAAAAAGGTTTCGATAACACCCTGAAAGCCTTAAAATTTTAAGGCCATAATACTTAAATAAAGTATTATATAGTGTTTTTTTTATTTTATAGCACAATATATTGTGTGTGGATATACAAATCCTAAATACTTAAGGCCAGCAGGTCAAGCCCTTTGTGAACAAAAAAATCACTTTTTTTTCACTAGAAACAGGGATGTTCAGAAAATCCAGACAGGACAAGGGTTTGCTGAAATTAAGTATATTAGTATTTTATGGGAAGTTTGTTTAAATTTTATCCAATAGCTTAAATTTTAAACAATTTAGATTGAGTCTCAGAAATCCTGGAATTAGGGGCTTTTATGTCTGGGGCTGGTTAGCCGAATAGTTGCCAGTTATTCATGCTTACAGGAATCAGATTTATCCTCTTTTCGTAAGATATCTTTGCCGATTATAGCGGCAACCTTTTTCGTCAAGGTTAATTGTTGAATCATCCTGCGACAATTAACGCACATAAAGATATGCAGGCGGATCTGCCATTTACGCCAGAAACCGAGTTCTCCATCAATATAATCACTGGATTGATCAACCACATCATGGCATTTTAACATTCACCTATCTCCTGGTAGCGGGAAATGATTTCCATTAATTTAAGACGTGCGCGATGCAGTAATACTTTAACGTTAGAGTTCGATACCTGTAAAATATTACAAATATCCTCAAAAGGAAGCAGTTCAATGTCCCGCAATAAAAAAACAGACTTTTGCAATGCCGGTAATTGACAGATGGCCTGATCGATACATTTTCGTAATTCTGCTTCTTCAAGTATGGCATCCGGAGAGTTCATTCCCCACGGATGAGGGGGTCGCTGCCAACTGCCATTATCATTAAAATACTGACCACTGAGGTAATAAGGCAGATCACCATCCATATCAGCTAAAGAGACATAGCGGGACTGTTGTTTAAGACAGGTTTTGGCTCGATTGCTGACTATCGTTAATATCCAGGTCTTTAAAGAAGCTCGTTGTTCAAATTGGGGCAAGGCTTTATGAATGGCAATCCAGGCATCCTGAACCACTTCCTCTGCCGAGGCTTCACCTACAATAGCACGTGCGACAACAAGCATAAGCGAATGATTTTCATCCATTAAATGACGAAAGGCTGTTTCATCACCCGCTAATAATTTTGCAATAAACGCGTCACTCCCGGTATCGAGCGGTAAACAAACCATATTTTTTTATCTTTATTTGTAACTTCCAGGGCTCTGGAGGGTTTAAGTAGTGAGATGCATGGATAATTACCCAGCACCTCTGCTGTCTTCGTCCTTAGGCCGAGGACGGCAGAGGTGACAACTATTTCCCACAAGTTCCCACAAGCCTGGTCTTTTAAGACGAGGTGCCGGGTTTACCTGCAAAGGATATTCACATCAGACAATTTTTTGATTTTTTTGTCACTAAAACAATACACCACAAAGGAGTATATCATGCAAACCCCAATCATACGCAGTATGATGGTCATAAGCCTTTCATTCATACTGTTCAGCGCTTCAGCCCTGGCAGAAAAACCTTTTGGCACTCCGGCTACCGTCAACTATTCTCAGGCACTCTGGTCGGTTTTACAGAGTGAAAAAATGGTTGGCCCCAATTCCATTCGCAGTGTTCCTTATACAGGACAGGCTCCTCATGGCAAAGTTCTGCAAACCACCTACCAGAAAATCACAGTTAATGGTCATACCGGTCAGGTTATTGTGAAAAAAAATTATGGCGGCAAGGATATCACCCGTTCCAGGGTTGTGAACAATCCCAAAAAATACCTTAAAGCCATTACCGTTATGTTTAAACGGGAAGCAGGCTATGACCCAGCCAACAAAGACTGGTTCTGGGTCAAATACAAGCCCGATGGTTCCCTGCATAAAAATCCCAAAGGTATGCTGCTTGCCGGTCGGGTCGCAAAAGGAATGCCTCAGGGCTGTATTGCCTGTCACCGGGGAGCCTCAGGTGGTGATTATTTATTCAACAACAGTGCCAGCCAATTAGACCGCTAAGCAGGAGAATCGACATGAAAAAACTGACAACCTTATTACTCATCAGTCTGACCGTTTTAGTATCAGCCTGCTCAAATAACATGAGTTCTGATTCTGTCGCAAAAAAATCAATGATGGCCATGCCTTTTGGTACTTCAATGGACACGGACTATGCCCAACAACTCTGGCAGGCCCTGAATAATGCTAAACTGGCCGGCAATGGTGCTATAGAAACAGTTCCCTATAAAGGCCAGCCACCTCATGGTGCGGTTCTGGAAACCTTTAGCAGTAAACTGTCGGTGGCAGGTCATAGCGGCGTAGTCTATGTTAAAAGAAACTACCGCGGTAAAGACATCACCCGTTCCAGAGTCGCCAATAACCGGGGCAAGTATTTAAAAGCCGTTACTGTCATGTTTAAGCGTGAAAAGGGCTATGACCCCGAAAATAAAGACTGGTTCTGGGCTAAATACAAGCCCGATGGCAGCCTGCATTCCAATCCCAAAGGCATGTTGCTGGCAGGGCGGGTAGCCAAAGGAATGAATATGGGCTGTATTTCTTGCCATAGAGCAGCACCCGGTGGTGATTATTTATTTAATAATACGGCTGCACAGCTTGATCACTGATCATGCACTGCTTAATCCAGGATTGGCTCTTTCGCTTATCCTGGAATTAGGATAAGTTATAAGTCATCATAAACAGGTCATAAAATGAAAAAACATATAATAAGGACTCTTGCCATTGTTTTTAGTCTCTATCTTATTATTGTTCTCAATGCCTGTCAGACAAGTCCAGCAAGCACATCAATGCACAGACCAGCTGGTGGACCGGAAGATGTCTATTATGCCCGGCAACTATGGCAGGCACTACAGGAAAAGCAGCTGGTGGGAGAACAGACCAGAACAAGTAAACCATTTTTCGGCGGCGCAAAACCTCATGGCATGATTCTGGAAGTCATGGCTCAAAACCTGACGCTTAACAAGCATACTGGCTTTGTTATTGTGAAAAAAAATTATAATGGCGAACAGGTCACTGTGGCTAATGTAGAACGTGATCGCAAACGCTATCTCTCATCTATTACGGTTATGTATCAGCGAGAAACCGGCTATGATCCCGACAATCAGAACTGGTTCTGGGTTAAATACCAGCCAGATGGTCAACTGTTTGAAAAAAACACCCCAACGGGTCACTTTCTGATGGCCGGCAAAATCATGAAAGGTAAAACCCCGGAACAAAACCGTGGTTGCATTTATTGTCATCGTTCTGCCGGTGGCGGCGACTACATTTTTTATCCCCATATCCACAATCCCAATACAGGCAGGAAAAACCAGACACATTAAACTGGATGATCAGAAAAGCTAAAAAAGCCAGTGTTTAATTTGTTCCAGATTATCCAGAATCAGTTGTTGCGCTTCAGGTGCCTTGTTCTGATTCTGAGGGGTAATGCGAAGAAATTGAAGATAGTAATTAGCCAAAGCTGCACGGCTTGAAATATTCAGCTGCTTATCAAGCATATTAAAATCTCTGGCAATAATGTCCTGTTGAAAAGTAGACAGTCTGGGATCCGGTTTAATGATCAGTTCAATAAACTGATTCCAGGCCGCATCTTTATCCATTGAATGACTGGAAGGCAAAACGGGTTCCGGTACGGTGCTTATTCTGGATAAAACAAAGTCTCTATAATCATTGTTTTTCTCACAATGAGCACGTACATGCCAGCGATAACCGGAGTACACCAGGGTATGTGGTGTAATAACCCGGTATTCTTTTTTCTGGGAGCTTAAAGACAGGTACTCGATTTCCAGCCGCATATTATCACGCATTGCTGAAATAACAGGACGAATAAACTCCGGGACAATAAAACGCCCTGGTGATGAAATAATCTCGGTATTGGCGTTAGCAATGTCCAGGCAGGCCAGGTGACTGCCCAGTTCCTTACGACTGCCCAACAGATTAAAATATTCGTCAATAGTCCCTTTGGTTAAAACGGCTTTAAAATCAGAGGTCGGTTTATAACCTTTTAAATGTTTATCATAAACCAGGTTGTCTGCAGCAATTTCATTGATATAAAAATTAATATCCTTGGATGCCTGTTGGCGACCTATCCCGAATGCAGAAACCAATACGTTAGAAGTAAGACGACCTTCCCATAAACTGATAATTTCTATTAGCTGACATTTGAGCAAGGTGTTCCAGCGTAAATCTTCCAGGTTTGTTTTGTTCATATTTTAACCAGCGTGAAAACACTACATGTCGTAAATTTCAATCTATACACTTTTGATTAGCAAGGTTATTATAAATAGTAACAATAGAAGAATATATAAAATATGCTAATAAAAATATTGTTTAATATCAATATGTAGGAAAACTCCGACGTTAAATAATTGTTAATTATTATTGCCTATTAACAGGAGAAAGGAGGTAACATGCCTGGTCGACGACATTTTCTTAAGTTTTTCTCTGGTTTGCCATTTTATCTGGTTTTACCAAAAAATGGGTATGCTGGAACGAATAACACCAGAGAACCATTATTGCTGGATAATTTCTATATTGCTGGTTTCCAGTTCTATGACGGTGAATATTGCCTTAATAAACTGATTAAACAAGACCTTCTTTTGTTAAAGAATGAACCTGATAATAAATATGATCCCTATGCGGTGGAGATTTTTTCTGGCAGCACAAAACTGGGTTATGTTCCAAGACTCAGAAATCAGTCAATCAGCCGCATGTTATTAGCCGGTATGCCGTTATTTTCTACCGTAGAAAATATACAACAGGATGTATCGCCATGGGAAGCAATTAATGTGGCTGTTTATCTATATGGTGACAATAATGGATGATTTTTCACCTTCGGATTTAAAAGCCATTTTGCACTCAAAACGGGCCAATTTGTTTTATCTTGAATATTGCCGAGTGATGCAAAAAAATGGCCGAGTATTGTATTTGACAGAAGAACAGGATGCAAAACAGTACTGGAATATTCCCATTGCTAATACTACTGTTATTATATTGGGAACGGGAACCTCCATTACTCAGGCGGCTGTACGTTTGCTTGCTTCTGCGGGAGTTCTGATTGGTTTTTCCGGTGGGGGTGGCACGCCGTTATTCTCGGCAACCGAAATAGAATGGATGACTCCACAAAGTGAATACCGTCCAACACAATATGTTCAGGGATGGCTGTCTTTCTGGTTTGAGGAAGACAAACGTTTACAGGTTGCCAAACAGTTTCAAGTAGCCAGACTGGAATATATAAAAAAAATATGGTCAAAAGATAAGGATCTTCAGCTGGAAGGTTTTAATGTGCATGATAGTAATCTTGAGTATGCTATTGATGGTACATTAACTAAAATCGAACAGGCACCTGATGTGACCAGTCTGCTGTTAATTGAAGCGCAATTAACCAGACAATTGTACAAAAATGCATCAAAGACAACCAAACTGGGTGATTTTGTTCGGGATCATGAAAATACCGATGCTGCTAATACTTTTCTTAATCATGGAAATTATCTGGCCTATGGACTGGCAGCCAGTACACTTTGGGTCTTAGGCATACCACACGGCTTTGCAGTTATGCATGGTAAAACCAGACGGGGGGCTTTGGTCTTTGATGTGGCCGATCTGATTAAAGACACAATTGTTCTACCCTGGGCTTTTATCTGTGCCAAAGAGCAGATGACTGAACAGGAGTTTAGACAGCAGATCCTGCAAAAATTTACCCAGCACAAGGCTCTGGATTTTATGTTTAATACGGTCAAGGAAGTCGCTATAAAAGGAAGTGGCTTATGATGGTCACATTTGTTTCAGAATGTGAAAAAAAGGCTCTTAGTCGTACCCGTAGAGTGCTTGATGCCTTTGCCAATCGTATAGGCAGTCGGACGTGGCAGACAGTGATCACTGAAGAAGGGCTTAGAGCGGTGAAAAAGTTACTCAGAAAAACAGCAACCAAAAACACCGCTGTATCCTGCCACTGGATCAGGAGCCGCAGTCGCAGTGAGTTGTTGTGGGTAGTTGGGAATAAAGGAAAGTTTAACAGTTGGGGCTATGTACCCGTAAACTATACTGAAGAGGAACTAATAATGGATGAAACCCAGTTTAAAACGGATAAGATTCTTGCCAATACAAAACGCCAGTTATTGCATCAGCATTTATTTGCTGTTGGTTTCTTGGCTTATCATTTAATTAAACGCTTGGTGAATGATGAAAAACTGGCAAAATCTGTCTATATTGCTGGGTGTTTACACGATCTAGGAAAAGCAGAACCCGGCTTTCAAGACTGGCTGGCGACTGAATTAAAAAAGAAAACATGCCCAGATAAAGTTCCTGAAGAAGGGCAGCATATTGATAAGAAAACCGGTAAATTTTCGTTTGAAAAACACCCTTCCCATAATGAGATTTCTTTGTTGTTGTTTCAATTATTGAATCAGGATGACTGCGGCAATACGAAAAGCCAGCAAAGAGTTGCGCATGTAATTTACTGGCATCATGCCAAACCACTTAGAAGTCCGAAAAACGATCATAAAAAACCAATCACATTCTACGACCAGTTAAAAAATAATATCGGTGAGCAAGCTCTGGATGATCTTTGCAAAACGGCACAAACATTGGTCAAGCGGGTAAATTATCTTGCCAGTCAATATCTTCAGGATGATCAATTGGAAATCGCTTTACCTAGGGATAAAATTTCCGAAGATGCTGTTGATGAACTGGAGCATAATTTTTTGCCAGAGTATAAAATTTATTCCACTCGAGAAAAAGTTTCTGATTATATAACCAATATCTTGAGAAATGCCAAAAATAATCTGGCAAGAACGGTGGTCATTACAGCGGATCGGCTAGTTTCTGCAGTATCGGCAGAAGAATTATCCGGGTATCTGGAAGAAAAGACATTGGACCAGTTGCTGATGGTTAAGTTGGAGCAAAAAACTGATTTATCCCAACATCTCAAACAATGTTTACAACATTTCCAACAAAATCTCCATGCTAATACTGAACGAAATAGCCAACAAGCCATAGCAGCTAAAAAATTAGCTAAAATGGTAGCTGATGAGAGTAATGTCAAAGTGCTTCAAGGCCCTGCTGGTTGTGGTAAAACCAAGATCGCTCTGGAATGGGCATTAAATACCGGTGTGCAACGGATTTTATGGGTTTGTCCACGGGTTCAGGTTTGCCAAGGGCTATATCATGATTTAACCCAATCAGAATATTTGCCGGACAGTACGATTGAAATTTTTACCGGAGAATTCAAGTTTCAAAAATACCAGGGCGACGAACAGGAAATGGATGAAACAGAATTTTTTACTGGTGATATTGTTATTACCACAATAGACCAGCTTACTAATGCCATTATCACTCACCGACAAGTCACCAGTCTGGTGGATTTAATGATGGTGCATATTGTATTTGATGAATTTCATGAATACATCAATATGCCAGCATTTAATTTACTGTTTGCAGAACTGGTTAAATGCAAGGCATTACAAAAAGAACAAGGGAAAGCGTTATTGGTTTCAGCCACCCCAAATGATTACTTTGTACGTGACTTTCTGGACATTCAAAGTGAAGATATTGTTTCAGTCCCCAGCTTCAACCAAAGCCGGTACGCAATCAAATTTGAATCTTTTGAAGAAAAAGCACATGATCATTCCAATCCGATCTATCGACAACAGCCGGAAAGAACCTTTGTTATCAGTAATACCGCAACGAATGCACAACTGAGCTTTATCTATAATCAAAAGCAGGAAAATGCCCTGTTGCTGCATTCAAAGTTTACCAATAACGATAAAAAAACATTATTTAAACAAACACTGGATCAGTTTGGTGAACAAGGCAAGTGGCAATATGATTTGCTACGCAGCGGCCCGATTGTTCAAGCGGCATTGAATGTGAGTTGCCGCAATATGGTCAGCGAATTTACCCATGCGGAAAACTGGCTGCAACGCATGGGCCGTTTAAACCGTTTTGCAGAATATAGAGAAGTCTGCCAGTACACCATTGCCATACCCAATAGTCTGGCGCAAGGTGGCAAGCAACAAAGCAATTGTGCCAGGTTTTTAAATCGTTTGCATAGCCTGCAAAGTGCCAAAGCGTGGAATGATTTTTTACAGGATAAATTGGATGATAAAGAAGAGGTCACACTGGCCGAATTATATGAGCTTTATCGTCAGTTTTATGATGATGAAGCCAGCCTGAAATCTATCGAGCAGGACTTTATCCAGGCATTAAAAGCCAGCGTTCGAGTTTTGGAAAGCAAATTAATGGATCCGGTGCGGATCAAGCCTAAAAAAAATACATCTGTAAAAATTAAAAAACATTCACTGCGGGGTGATAACCGTTTTGTCCAAATGGCAGTGTGTGATATTAATGATATATCAAACAAAAGTTTTCCTGACCAATATGTGGTTCAAGAGCCAGGAGAACTCACAGCACCAGTTGATGAGATTTGTGGCTATGGGGACAGCAAACAAAATTTACTTTCTTTTATGGCCAAAAAACATCATAACATTATGGAGGGAGTTAAAAAATCCTATAACGACATGATGCTGTTAAACGAAGCCAGAGACCCTGAAAAACCGGTTTATTTAAGTTATACACCATCTGACCTGAAAAAGGTCGAGACACAAGCACATGATTCTGCTATTTACTACGGACAAGGAAATAATCAGCCCATTGGGGCTATTTCAATCAAGCAATTCAATAACGAGGATTAAAACAATGGAAAAGATTATTGGAATTAAAAGTGTTGATTTTAAAGTAAAAGCTCTGGGACATGGGGTGGTGAACTGGAATGGGCCGACCAACCTGGCACAGGAAAATGGAGCAACGGTTGATAATCATACTTTGCCAAAACTGAGAGGTTACACCAATTTGTCAGGCAAAGAGAAAGAAAATGGTTATAAGTACCGGAAGGAGCCAACAGATATTGATTTCAATAAAACCCCTTTGTATATTAGTCAAAATTGTATTCGTCATCACCTTTTTCGGGAACAATCCTTTGATTTGCACTATGCAGCTGAAAAAAACCTGAAAGATGTTCTGGCTTCACTCACTGGTTTGATTCGTGGTTATGTAGTGCCATCTAGTCAATGTAAACGCACCAGTCCACTATTGTTCGAGGATTTTGTTGATCAACTCGGTAATGGGAATTTTGAACAGTTTGGCCAAGCAGGTGAACGGGACAGTTCCTCATTCTTTTCCAAAACCACATTTGGGGATACTGAGTACTTGTCTTATGGTTCAATCAGCGTTGAGCAATTACAGTTTATTTCATTAGACAAAAAATTTGACCGAGCATCAATGGTCATCAAGGAAGGAGAAGGCGAATCAGTTGCCCAAGCTGTGAATAATTTTATTCAATCCTTAAACCCGGAATTAAACCCAATCGTAACCTTTCATCCCAACTATGTCCGTAAAGGAACTATTTTTGAGGAAGGCGAGCAAGGAATCCTGCTTAACCATGATGCGATAAAAATATTGGTTGAGCATACTTTATCGCGTATTTTTGAGCTATCGATTCGTCAGGCGAAATCCTATATGTATGTGGATGAAATACTGGTGGACTACAACGACAGCAACAAAATGATGCGAATTAAACGGGATGAAAGTAGTATTTCTGAAAAGCCAGAGTCGGAATTCGCCTGCTATTTTTATGCAAAATAATCAGGAGGTGGATGATGCTGATTACTATCAATTATGAAGCAAGCTGGCGAAATTCCTTTCTTAATGGAAGTAATAATGACCCTATACCTAAAAAAGGCAGAGGATTTATCGGTTCTGGTCAGAAACTGGGTAAGCCAGAAAATTTTATCAAGCGTAAAATAACGCTGGATACCGTCATGGGTATTCTGAATCGCTTGATCGGCGACCAGCGTAAACTTTATCAATCCAGAAATTCAGAAAATTATTTTTTCGAGAAACTGGAAGAAAAAGTTAACTATAAAGATAAATCAATAGTTGAGAATAATGAAGTTGT